>Ga0189284_100071_pt1 | contig 167321 bp, 153 predicted proteins | sample N32C7minimetaG_FD_130314 | JGI IMG/M metagenome (GOLD analysis project Ga0189284, IMG submission 130314) | Marine microbial communities from the Costa Rica Dome - N32 C7 mini metaG | ecosystem: Environmental > Aquatic > Marine > Oceanic > Photic zone | place: Costa Rica: the Eastern Pacific...
ATGCGCGAGGCGCTTGACAGTGCCAGCTTCTCTGATGTGCTTGGCAATGCAATGAACCGTCGGATGATTGCAGACTATAATTCGCCCACCAGCTACGACATTTACAGAGCGCTGACAGGCACCCCTGTGCCAGTCAATGATTTCCGGACGCAGGAACGTGTGCGAATTGGCGGATATGGCGATATGCCTGTCGTTGCCGAGAATGCTGACTATACAGCGCTGAACAGCCCGACCGACGAAAAGGCGAGCTACGCTGTGACGAAACGCGGCGGCCTTGAAACCATCACCCTTGAGATGATCAAGAATGATGATGTCGGCGCGATCCGCCAGATCCCGACCAGGATGAGCCGGGCGGCTAAGCGCACATTGTCAAAATTCGTTCTGGATTTCATCGTTACGAACCCGGTGGTCTATGATGGGGCCGCGCTGTTCCACGCAACACATGGTAATCTGGGGACGGTAGCTCTCTCGGCCGCCGCCCTCGCGGCGGGTAGGCTCGCCATGCTCAAACAGCAGGAAGCCGGTTCAAACGAGGTGCTGGGCATCGGGCCACGCTATCTCTGGGTCCCGCCAGAACTTGAGGAAACAGCGGTCAACCTCTTCAGGCGCAACACCGAAAACGACAAGACGTTCCAGCAATCGCTCAGCCTTGAGGTGATGCCGGTCTGGTACTGGACCGATGTGAATGACTGGGCGGTTACGGCCGATGTGGCAGACATTCCGGTCATTGAACTCGGTTTCCTCGACGGGAACGAAGAGCCGGAAATGTTTGTCCAGGACAATCCGACTGTCGGCTCGATGTTTGCAAGCGACAAGCTCACCTACAAGATCCGCCACATGTATGGCGGTGCGGTGAAAGACTATCGCGGTACCTACAAGTCAGTCGTGGCGTAACGGAATAAGACCGCGCCGGGTTCGCTGGAACGGCAGCCCCGACGCATGGAGAAAGTCCCCGGTCATTGGTGCCGTTCAACCACTGACCGGGGCATGATGTTCAAAGCGGTCTCACAATGTCACTTACAGATATTCAGACACTGGTCTCCAACCTCATTCGCGACTACAGCGATGAGATCACCAATGCTGACCGCGACCAGGCGATTGATCTTGCGGTTGCCCGTTATTCATCCGACAAACCACGGTCGTTAATTGAAGCCGTGCAAGGTGTGGGCACAGACTTATTGCCGCTTCCGACCGGCTGGGAAGACGGGTTCAGCAACCTCCGTATGACCGCTATTGAGGGCCGGGCTGAGATTGCGAGCCGGGTTGAGCAAACCCTGACGGGCTACAAGATCCGCACGGGTAGCACCATCAGCGGATCGACCGAAGTTCTTGTAAGTTTCACGGCATCCCACCTTCTCTCGGAAGTTGAGGACACGATCCCGCGACATGACCGGGAAGCATTGTCATTCTGGGCGGCCGCCCTGCTTCTGGAGCAGCTTGCCTCGTATTATGCAGGTTCCAAGCAGACGACGATTGATGCCGACAGTGTGGACTGGCAATCGAAAAGTCGTGACTTTGCCGCTCGCGCCGCGCGGCTCCGCAAGCTTTATCAGGATCACCTAGGCATTGATCCAAAGCGTAATGTGCCGGCTGCCGCCGTCGTCGATCTCAACCGTCCGAATAGTCTCGGTCGGTCTCGTGTTGTCAAAGGGCGGGGGCGCATCTGATGGCAGACGGCCTGGACATTCGCATTGACCTGCACACTGCTGAGGCGTTGATCTCAGCCTTTGAGGAAGCGCCGGAGATTGTTGAAGACGAGCTCCATGCGGCAACTTGGGAGGCATCGCTCTACCTGCAGCGCGAAGTGCAGGAGCGCACGCCTGTTGGCGTGGGCGGTGGTGGTGGCCTCAAAGGCTCGATCGCTGCGCGTGAGCCGGGCCGCCTTGCTGATGGCGTGATTGGCGCGGTAGCGACGTCGCTTGCTCATGCTGTCCCGGTTGAGCTCGGTACCAAACCCCATATGCCGCCAGTCAAGCCGCTTGAAGACTGGGCGCGTATCAAACTCGGCCTAGACCCGAAGGAGGCAAAAGGGGCGGCCTTTGCCATTGCCCGCAAGATTGCGCGTGAAGGCACGGAAGGTGCCTTCATGTTCACCGAGACCTTCGATGAAGGTGAGGATCAGGTACAGGCAATCTTCGGTCGTGCCCTGGAGCGGATCACGAGCCGTATGGCGGAGGCGCGGTGATGCAGCAGGATATGGAACTCATCCGCGAAAAGATTGCGACGACACTTGAAGGCGTTGCCGGGGCCGGGATCGTCCATCGCCGCGAGCGTTGGGCCCGCCATCAAGACAAGTTCCGCGCACTTTATGAACAGGACGGAGCGGTCAAGGGCTGGTTTGTCCGCCGCGTTCGTACCCGTCGTCGCCCGACAACGTATGCCGTGAACGAGATCCAACATAGTTGGGTGATCAAGGGCTTTCGCTCGTTCAATGATGAAGTGGGGAGCGAGATCCAGTTCGACATGCTTGTTGAGGTGATCGCCGAGGCCTTCCGCGCCGATGACACGCTCGGCGGGACGGTGATCAGCTGCACGACGCCACAGGCTGCCGGTATTCAGCTCACCGAGAGCACACCAGTCATGTTTGCGGGTGTGCTTTGCCATGGGGTTGAGCTCGAGCTCACAACGATCACGCTTGAGGGACCGCAGGAAGCAGACCCTGTCTACCTACGCGAGTTGTACCTGAACGGTGACCTGGTCGCGTCAAGCGGAGGTGGCGATGTCTGATCTTGCCTATCGCGTTGCCGAACTGGAACGTCGCCTGGCAAATGTCGTGCAGCTCGGCACCATTGCATCGGCTGACTATGCGAAGGCTCGTGTGCGCGTGAATGTGGGTGAGCGGCAGAGCGGCTGGTTGCCCTGGGCGGTGACGCGCGCTGGCGGTGACCGCTCATGGTGGGCACCGGAAATTGGTGAGCAGGTGTTGCTTGTCTCGCCCTCCGGAGAGCCCGCCCAAGGCGTCGTGCTCCCGGCGATTTATAGCCAGGCTGCGCCTGCGCCTGGCGCGTCAGCCGGGGTCGCTGGGATCAAATTCGCCGATGGGACTGTCATCGAATACAGCCGGGAGATCGGCCGCCTTTTTGTTGATGTGAAAGGCGACGTGGAAATCTCGGCCACCGGCAATGTCAAGGTTGAGGCGGCCGAGAGTGTCGACGTCGAAGCGGCGTCACTCGTATCGATCACGGCTCCCAATGTGACTATTCAGTCAACTGGTGGTGGTGCCGCGCAGGCGAGCCTCAAGGGCAACTTCACGCTTGAAGGAAACCTCGACGTCATCGGCAACATTGACGCAACTGGCCACATTCTGAGTGGTGGTCCCAACTCGAACCACCACACTCATTAGAGGACATCATGGACAAAAAACCAGCAACCCAAACTTACGACGTTCTGAAACAGCTGCCACTTCGTAAGGAAAATGGTGAGCCTTGGCAGACGGGCGAGACAATCGAGCTAACACCGCGGGCGGCTCAATACCTCCTGCTTTCAGGGCATCTTGCCGAGGTCACGAAGCCCAAGGCGAAGAAAATTGCAAGCGAAACCGAGAGCAAAGACTAGAGCCACATGACTACCGGCATGAACGCGCATACAGGTAAAAGCCTCTCGGGTCAGGATCACCTGGTCCAGTCGATCGGCGACATATTGTCGACGCCGATCGGCACGCGCGTCATGCGGCGGGAATATGGCTCAGCACTTTTTGAAAAGATTGACCGACCCATCACGCCGGAGCTGCTTGTCGATATCTATGCAGACGTTGCAGAAGCGCTTGACCGGTGGGAGCCCCGCTTCAAGCTTGCTCAGGTGCGTGTTGCGGCGGCCGAGGCGGGGCGGCTGACACTTGACCTCAAAGGACGCTGGTTGCGCACCGGCGAAACGCTGACATTGGAAGGGATCATCATATGAGCCGCTTTGATGTCATCGACCTTTCGTCCCTTCGAAAGCCAAAGGTGGTGGAAGAGCTTTCGTTCGAGGCTATTCTGGCGGACCTGAAGGCAGACTTCATCGCTCGTCATCCGGAATATGGTGCCGGTTTCCTTGAAAGTGATCCCGCTATGAAGCTCATGGAGACGGTTGCCGCACGGGCGCTGCTCCATCGGCAGCGAGAGAATGACAAGGCGCGCGCTGTCATGCTTGCCTTCGCAAGCGGCAGCGATCTCGACCATATCGCCGCAAACCTGAGCGTCGAGCGTCGCCTTCTAAGCCCCGGTGACACAGAAGCCCTGCCGCCGATCGACCCTGTTTATGAAGATGACACATCGCTTCGTCGTCGTGTCCAGCTTGCCCCGGAAGCGCTGTCGGTGGCGGGCTCACGGGGAGGTTACGTTTTCAATGCCCTGTCGGCGGGTGAAATACCGACCGACATTGTCGTCGAAAGCAACACACCGGGTGTCGTCACGATTACCTACGAGTTTGCGCTGGCGGGCATCGCGGCGAATGTCAAGGATGCGGATGCCTTCCGCTCTGCGCCCGGTGATGTGACCGTTGTGGTGATGGCACATGAAGGGGACGGCGTGCCCGATCAGATGACGCTTGATGCAGTCGAAGTTCATCTGACCGACGAGTACGTGCGGCCATTGTGCGACACGGTATTCGTGCTTCCGGTTGAGATCGTGAACTATGTCGTTGATGCCGTGCTTGAAATCACAGACGGTCCCGAAGCACCTCTCATTCTGGCAAGCGCAAACGAGATGGTCGCAAAGTACACGGCCGCCCAGCACAAGATTGGGCGACGTGTGACCGAGAGTGGGCTCAAGGCGGCGCTAACGGTTGCCGGTGTTGACAAGGTGCGGCTCACCGAACCTGCGGCAGATGTGGAACCTACACGCTATCAGGCGGCCTATTGCACCGATATCACACTTACGACGGAGGTGAGTGGTGCCTGAACTCTTGCCACCTAGCGCCTCCGAACTAGAGCGCAATCTGGACGCTTCTTTCGAACGTACACTCGATATTCCAATCCGGATTGCGGAAGTTTGGGACCCGGTCGATTGCTCGGAGGAAATCCTGCCAACCCTTGCGTGGGCATGGTCGGTGGACCTTTGGGATGAGAAGTGGGCCGAGGAAGACAAAAGGCAAGTCACCGCCATGAGCCTTGCCATCCATCGTCGCAAAGGAACACCCGGTGCCATGCGTGATGCACTTCGCGCCGCTGGCTACGGCGAAGTGGAAATCATCGAGCGGCTCGACATTCGTCGGCGCGACGGCAGCATCCGGCGTGATGGCAGTCACTTCTATAGCGAAAACCTTCATTGGGCCTGGTATTCGGTTCGGTTGACACGTCCGGTCTCCATCGCACAGGCGGCGCAGGTCCGGGAAATTTTGGCTCGTGTGCAACCGGAACGCTCGCATCTTCATGAAGTTCGATACGAACAAGCCCTGAATTTGAGAGATGGCACGATCTTGAGAGACGGAACTTATACGCGAGGAGTAGTCGATGGCCAATCTGCCTGAAGTCGCTAACTGGGAACCTGGTATCTACCAGTATGAAAAGACCGATGCGGTAGAAGGCGGGCCGGACGGGATCGACAATGTCGTGCCGAAACAGCTTGCCAACCGCACGGCTTATCTCAAGCAGGAGCTAGAGCTACGTGCGCTTATTGCGTCACCGGCCTTCACCGGCAACCCGACCGCGCCCACGCAGACACCAGGCAACAGCTCAACACGGCTTGCCAACACAGCCTTTGTGCAACAGGCCGTGCAGGCATTGGTGGATGCAGCCCCCGGTGCACTCGACACGCTGAACGAGCTTGCGGCTGCGTTGGGCGATGATCCGAACTTTGCGACCACGGTCACGAATGCGCTGGCGGGCAAGGCACCATTGGCATATGTCATCAAGCCGGGCTTTGAAATGAGCTACCCGTTTCCGGTCGCGCCTTTGAATTGGTATCAGCTCAATGGCGCGATACTCAATCGCGCTGATGAACCAGAACTCTGGGCAGCCGTTGAAGCGAGTGGTTCTGCAGTATCCGACGCGAGCTGGATAGGCGGCTGGTGGGGCTCCTACTCCACCGGAGACGGGGCCAACACGTTCCGCCTGCCCGACTTGCGCGGGGTTTCAGTCAGAGGCTGGGATGCCGGTCGGGGACTGGATCCAGGGCGCTCACTCGGCACCTATCAAGCGGATTTGATTGGCAATCATAATCACTACATACCGACCGGTGCAGCATCCGGCGGCGTGTCAACCACGTCGGGCACGAACAATGTCGGCGGCGGCACATCAACTGGTTTCACAGGTGGCGACGAAACGCGGGTTAAAAACGTTTCGCGCAACTGGATTGTCTTTGCGGGAGCAGGCGCATGACCGACGAAATTCTGATGTACCACTTCGACCGAGATACGAGAGAAGCTCTTGGGTCAACGCCAGCGCCGCTAAACCCGCGCCGACCCGCCGAGGTTCTTCTACCTGCTTTTTGCACGTTGGTCGAGCCACCGGTGACGAACGATCATCAAACCGCACGTTGGACTGGCGATGCATGGGAGCTTGTGCCGGACTGGCGCGGGCATACCTATTGGCTTGCTGATCGCAGGGAACACAAGATCACCGAGCTTGGTGTCACACCACCCGCCGAGGCGCTGGATGAATTGCCACCGCCGCCCCTCGAAGAGGTAAGAGAAGCAGCACTCCGTGCCGTCGATCAGGCGGCAGAGGCTGCCCGGATGCAGTTCATCACGCCCGGCGAAGGACAAGCCTGGACCTACCAGCGGAAAGAGAGAGAAGCCGAGGCCTACATGAGCGCCTCAAGTCCGGTCGCCGCTGACTACCCGGTTCTTGCCGCCTGCATACCCGGCGACGGGTCAGACCTTGCAACCGTCGCCCAGACCGTGCTCACCGCCCGTGATGCCTGGCTACAGGTCGGTGCGGCCATTGAGGGCATTCGGCGCGCAGCCAAGACCCAAGTTGAGGCGGCCATCGATGCCGCTGCCATTCAAACCATTCTGGACGGGCTCAACTGGCCCGCCCCCAACTAAGGAGGGCTATGCATGCCTGAACAGTTTTTGCACGGCGTAGAAGTCATTGAAATTGACGATGGTACGCGTCCGATCCAGACCGTGAAGTCCTCGGTCATTGGTCTTATCGGCACGGCACCCGACGCGGTGGTGGGCACATTCCCGCTCAACACGCCGGTGCTGCTTGCCAATCAGCCTCGCAAGGCGGCTGACCTTGGGGCCACTGGCACCCTGAAAGATGCGGTGGACGCGATCTACGACCAGACGGGTGCGATGATCGTGATCATCCGTGTGGAGGCAGGTGTTGATACGGCCGCAACCATGTCGAACATTGTAGGATCCTCAGCGCTTGGCACCGGCGTTCATGCTTTCCTCGCGGCCGAGAACGAAGAAAAGGTGCTTCCGCGTATTCTCTGCGCGCCGGGCTTTACGGGTGACCGGCCAGCTGCAGCGGCCAATCCGGTTGTGGCTGAACTTGTCGGGATCGCGGAAAAGCTCCGCGCCGTCATTGTGGCGGACGGTCCCAACACCAACAGTGCCGATGCCATTACATGGCGGGAGGACTGGGGGTCGCCGCGCATCTATGTGACCGACCCGGCTGTGAAAGTGTGGGACACGACACTCAATCAGACGGTCGTGCACCCTGTCTCTGCCCGCGTCGCCGGTGCGATTGCCAAACGCGACAATGAGCGTGGTTTCTGGTGGTCACCATCCAACCAGGTGCTGAACGGTATTGTCGGTACGGCGCGGCCGATCGGCTTCAACCTGTCGGATACGAACTCGGCAGCGAACCTGCTGAACGAAAACGAGGTCGCCACGATTGTCCTGAAGGATGGTTACCGGCTTTGGGGCAACCGGACCTGTGCCAGCGATCCACTCTGGGCGTTCCTCTCAGTGCGCCGCACGGCCGACATGATTTATGAAAGCGTGGAACGCGCCTTCCTCTGGGCCATGGACCGGCCACTTTCAGCGCAGCTCGTCCTCGACATTCAGGACAGTGTGCAAGCCTATCTCGGTTCGCTTCAGGCGCGCGGTGCGATCCTGGGCGGTAAGGTATGGCTTGACCCTGAGCTCAACACGCCGGACCAGCTGATGGCAGGCAAGCTCTCCCTCGACTTTGATATCGAGCCACCGGCACCACTTGAGCGGCTCACTTTCCGCGCCCATCGCAATGCTGGCTATTACGAGGAACTCGTCAATCAGGTTCTGGAGGCGGTTTAACCGCGTACTCAGAACCCTCTCAGAGGTGGAATAGCCGCCTCTGAGAGACTTATCACCAGGCACTGAAAAGGACTTCAGACATGCTGCCAAAAACGCTTCGCAACTATACCGGCTTCATTGACGGCTTTGGCTATGCCGGAAAGATCAAGGAAGGGACGCCGCCGACTGTCTCGCTGCAGGTTGAGGAATATCTGGCGGGCGGAATGGCCGCGCCGATCGATATCGACATGGGCGCAGTGGAGAAGATGGAATGTTCAATGACCTTCTCCGAATACAGCAATGCGCTCTACGCCCATATCGGCAAGACCGACACGCCGCTCACACTGCGCGGTGCGCAGGTGGGGCCAAACGGCGAAACGGAAAGCGTGATCTACCAGATGCGCGGACTGCTGCGTGAGGTTGAGCCGGGCAGCTGGCAGCGCGGCAACGTGCCTGACAAGAAGCTCATGTTCACGCCCCACTACCTGAAAATCTCGATCAACGATCAGCCGGTTGTCGAGATCGACGCAGAGAACATGATCCGCCGTATTGGCGGTATCGACCAGATGGCCGACCAGCGCCGCGCGCTGGGGCTGTAACCCGGCCTCGGACGCCAAGTCAACATTCAACCTTTTTGAAACCGGAGACGGACCAATGAAAACGATCAAGCTGGACTACCCGATTGACGCGAGAGGCGTCGTGATCCGCGAGATCACACTGCGCCGCCCCAAGGTGCGTGATGAGCTGGCCGCGCAGGCTTACAAACAAGAGGCCGAACGTGAGCTGATGTACTTTTCTTCGCTGACAGAGCTCACCCGTGAGGAGCTCGAAGAGATGGACATGGCCGATTGGGGAAAGCTGCAGGCTGCCTTTGAGGAGATGCTCAAGCCGGGAAAGCCGGACAACGTCACGAGCTGAGACGTGAAGTTCTTCACCTCTGCATGAGGACCGGCGGGAACCTTACCGACTGGCTCGATATGTCGCTGGACGATTTTGATTTGTGGCAAGCCGCCGCTCACCACCTGAACAGGTCAGGACAATGAAGAAGCTTGGATATGGCATTGAGATCGGGGCTGCGCTTGGCAGCAGCTTTCGCTCGGCTATGGGAAAAGCTCGGCAGACGATTGGCGGTGTTGGCAAGACGGTGAAGGCGCAGGAGCGTGATCTCAAGTCTCATTCGCGCGCCACGCGGCGTGCGGCTCGAGAAACTGAACGGTTCGATCGTTCGGCGACCCGTCTTGGTCAGGCTGTGCGGCGGTCGAAGGAAGAGGTTGCGCGGGCGACACGCGGGGCGGCCTCTTACGGCCGCGCACTGGGACGCGCCGCCGCACAATCCAGAAGGCTGGGCAATGTCGGCCGGGCTGCTGGAAAGGGGCTCGACTTTGTGGCGAACAAATACACAGCGTTGGTTGGTGCTGTCGGGTTTGGGGCCACGATAAGGCAGGTGGGCAACCTGCAGGAGCGGTTTGTAAGGCTTGGTATCCAGGCGAACAAGAGCAAGGAAGAGATAGACGCACTCAAGGAGGCGATCTACGAGACCGCCCTTTCGGACGGGGTGCGCGTGGATGCGGGTGAGCTGACCGCTGCTGTTGAGACGATCGTTGAGAAGACCGGCGACCTAGATCTTGCTCGCGACAACCTTCGCAATATGGCCGTTGCGATACAGGCTTCCGGCGCGACCGGGGGAGACATTGGTGCGATGGTTGCCAACATGTTTGACAAGTACGGCATACGCGACGGTGAGGCGGTGTTGCGGATGCTCGACCGTTTTGTTGAGCAAGGGAAGTTTGCGGCTTTTGCACTCAAAGACCAGGCGACACAGAGCGAACGATTGATGGCGGCTTATGCGGGTGTCGGCAGATCGGGAGAGGCAGGAGCTTCCGAGCAGGGTGCACTCGTACAAATGTTCCGTAAGGGTACCGGTTCAGCCGAACAGGCGGTGACCGCATTTGAACGCACGATTGCCGAACTGCGATCCAAATCCGAAGATGTTGAAGGCTTAGGTATTGAGGTCTGGGATCCCGACGCTCTTGCAGAAGGCAAGCGTGAAATGCGGGCGGTTACTGATGTCCTTAAAGAACTGATCGTCGCCACAAATGGCGACGTGAAGTCACTTGGCGAGATTTTTGGCGAGGAGTCCATTCGCGGCGTACAGGTGCTGGCGGCTGAGTTCAACAAGACAGGTGGCTTCAAAACACTCGATGATTTGATGACTGCCGGAGGCACCGGCAATGCCATCGACGCCGATGCGAACAGAGCTAGCCGCATATTCAACCAGGCGCTGGGCTCTCTGGGTACCGCATGGGAAAGGTTTGCCGAGACGAGACTTACCGGGCCGATTGACACAGTAGCGACCGCCATCAGTGCGCTGGGGGCTGACGGTGCCGATGTTGCCTTCACTGTCGGGACAATAGGCGCCGGCCTGTTGGGTGCGGTTGTGGCCGCCCGTAAACTTGGCATTGGCCGGTTGTTTTCCCGTCGCGGTGGTGCGGCGGCAGGTGGGGTTGGCACGGCGGGGCTTGGTGCTGCCGGTGGCGTGACGCCTGTTTATGTCACCAATATGCCCGCAGGCGGGCTTGGCGCTGCAGGTGGTCGTGGCCGCGCAAGAAGAGGTCGTGCGGGCCGAGGCCGTTTGGGTGGAGCACAATTCAGTGGGGCCGGGGCCGGAAGAGGCATGTCGGGAACTGCCCGTGCCGTGCGTGGTGGCGGAAGGCTATTGCGAGGCGGTGGACGGCTTCTCGGCCGGGCGGCATTGCCATTGGCACTTGGACTAGGTGCTGTCGATCTTGTTAGCGCAGCGCGCTCAGGCAGCGCTGAAGGTGTTGGTCGTGCTGGTGGTGGTCTTGCGGGTGCACTCGGCGGCGCGGCGGCCGGTGCAGCGCTTGGATCGATCGTGCCGATCGTCGGCACGGCGATCGGCGGCATTCTTGGCGGTGTGGTTGGTGGTCTTGGGGGTGAGTGGCTGGGCGGTGTGATCGGCAAGGCAGCCGGAGGCACACCATCTCAATCGCCGTCAACGCAGACATTGGAAACCGTCGCGGCGACTGGTGGTGTGGCACCACCTACCTCGGATCGATCACCGCCTGCGGTGAATGTAAACAATCAAATCACAATCCATGCCGCGCCGGGCATGGATATGGATGAGCTCGTGCGCAAGGTGATGAGCCGCATGGAAGCCAGCACAAGGAGGGCGCTGCATGATTGATGCATTAGCTCTTGGTTGTTTGGACCGGCACAAAGACGTTGCTACCTCCGCCAAGCTGCACATCGTCTGCACACATGGCTTGGCTTTCGTCTTTCATGATGTCGATGCCTTCCTGTCCACCGAAGCCGACGAAGTAGTGGAGCGTATGCCCGCTAGCGCGCACTGTTTGCGCCCGAAGCGGCAGCCCATCAGCGTCATCTCTGAGCTTGACGGCGATCTCGACCTCGCGCTCCCAGCCGAGGTCTTCCGCCGGGGCACGGTATATGCCGGTTGCGACGCCTCGTGCTTCGACGATCAGGTGTGCATGTTCGCTCAGAAGTGGACAGCGGTTTTTCAGGACGCTAGCGGCTCTTTCGATCAACGCTTGATCCTCCGGCGAGGTTCCTGCGTCGACAGCGATGATGAAATCTGCCTCAGCCGTGTTGGTCAGATTGATGACGCCAATTCCAGCGATGCCGAGACAAACGACAAGCAAACCACCCCAGATAGCCTTCATTTTTTTCTTCCTCGCATAGTGAACGCTTTAGTTGAGCACAGGGCGCTGTCGGGAGGCAAGTTATGAGCCGGACCATGATGGCGCTTGGTAAATATCGCTTCTCGATCGACACGGCTGCTTATCAGCGGTTGATGAGGGAGCAAGAGTTCCGCTGGGCGTCGCAGCCGCGCCTTGGCCGCCGCCCGGCAAAGCAGTTTATTGGCGCGGGCGATGAGCGCATCGAGCTCGAAGGCATGATCTACCCGCACTTCAAGGGTGGGCTTGGGCAGATTGATGCGATGCGCGAAGAGGCAGACGTCGGAGAGCCGCTCTTGCTGGTGGATGGTCGCGGCCATGTGTGGGGCAAATATGGCATCGAGCGGATCACCGAAACCCAGACACGGTTTCACGGCAATGGGGTGCCGCTGAAGGTCGAGTTCCAGCTGGCACTTACACACTATGGCGAGGATGCGGGTGAAGCCACACAGACAAGTGGAGCGCGAAGCCGATGAGCGATGTGTATCGGACAAGCGATGGCGACATGGTGGATTTTATCTGCTGGCGGCATTACGGCGTCCAGTCCGGCGCGGTGGAGGCCGTGCTCGAGGCGAATGAGGGATTGGCGGCATTTGGGCCGCGCCTACCTGCCGGTGTGTTGATCACGCTGCCAACCTTGCGCCCTGTCGTCGAAGTAAAAACCGTGAGGCTGTGGGACTGACGATGCGGCCTGACTTTAAAATTATAGCAAATGGAACGGACATTACGCCGCTCATTGCCGACCGGCTGCTCTCTCTCACCGTGACGGACGAGCGCGGTGAGAAAAGCGACACGGCCGTGATCGAGATCGATAATCGCGAACGTCGCATCGCAGTGCCACCAACCGGCGCAACGATGGAAATCTGGCTTGGCTACCGCAAGACCGGTCAGACGCGGCTTGGTGTGTTTACGTGCGACGAGATCGAGCTTTCGGGGCCACCGGACGTGCTGACGATCGAGGGCAAGGCGGCCGACATGGGCAAGAGCCTGAAAGCGGCCAAAACACGCAGCTGGGATGCAATGACGCTGGGCGGGATCGTATCCACGATTGCGGGTGAACACGGGCTTGCGCCCAGGACGGCGGAGGATCTGGCAGCGACTGCTTATGAGCACCTGGACCAGACCGACGAGAGCGACCTTCACTTTCTGACACGATTGGCGCGCGACCTGGACGCGGTGGCAAAGCCTGCGCAACGACACCTGCTTTTTGTGCCACGTGGCGACACAAAGGCGGCGTCGGGCGCATTGCTGACGCCTGTGACGGCGAACCCGGCCGACCTTGCGGGCGGCTGGAAAGCACGCTTTGCAGACCGGGGCAAATACACGGCTGTGAAGGCCTATTGGCACGATGTGGAAGGCGCAGCCAGGCGCGAGGTGATGGCCGGTTCTGGCCGTCCGGTTTTCACGCTGCGCAACCCGTTTCCGAACGAGGCGGAAGCGATCGCCGCCGCAAGGGCCAAGCTCAGAGCGCTTGGCCGAGGCACCGCGACCTTCGAAGCTGAGTTTATTGGCAGGCCGGACTTTGCGGCCGAGGCACCGCTCAACCTGCAGGGCTTTGGGGCGGCTGTTGATGGCGCATGGGTATTGACGCAGGTCACGCATTCCTATCGCGACGGCACCGGCTATCGATGTTCAATAGAGGCGGAGCAGAAGGCATGAGCGACGATCGAAGAAAGCGGTGGCTGATACTGTCTCAGGTGGCAAATCTCCTCTTCACCATTCTTCTGGCTGTTGTGTTTTTTTTGACGGGTTGCACCACCGACCGTCCGGCCCCGCAACCAGGTGAAGTGACCATGCCGCCCTTTGGCTATCTGAAACGCTGTGTTGAAAACCCGGAGCTGCCGGAATGTCCGTGAAAATCTTGTCGACCGAAGAGAGCGAAGAGCTGATTAAAGCGACCTGCGATGCCGTGCATGCCCGTGCCAAAAGGCTTTTCACCTGGGCGAGCGACCAGGCCCGCTTTGGCGAGGCGGAGCGTTGGCATTCGTTCATTGCTGAGTTTCGCGCAGACCAACCGTTTGTCGGTGATTGCGATGACTTCATGTGTACCTGCGCCGATGCGCTGATTGATGAGCTGATACCTGAAGAGCTCATCTCATATGCAACTTGCATGACAGAGAGTGGCGAGCTGCACGCGGTGCTGGTGGTCAGCGGAATATGGGTGCTCGACAACCGGCAACAGAAGGTCCGGCACATCACGACACTGCCATACAGCTGGGACCGGGTGATGGCATTTAGTGAGCCTGGTACTTGGCGGGCTATGGGTGAGGAGAAAGTTTGATGAGCAACATTGCACTAGCTTTTGTCGTTGTGGGGGGAGCGTTCATATACGCAGGCCTCCTATATCTTGGTGCCGCATTTATTCACTGGGAGTTCTTCACGCCTGATCTGGGCAGTTGGACCACATGGCGAGCAGTGTTCGCAGTCACCTTATTTGCCGCGATTGGTCGTAAGGGATGAAGTGATGCGGCTTGATCCAAACCCTCTGAAGATATGTGCTGAGCGCCATTATGTCTGGCACGACTGGTTTGCGTGGCTGCCGGTTAAGCTGAAAGGCGGAGAATGGTGTTGGCTTGAATGGATCCAGCGGCGCGGGGAATGGGTTTATTCGACGGCTCCGGGGCCTGGCCGCTATGTGCCGTGTTCACCGTTTTGGCAATGGGAATATCGGGACATGCTTTCAGTGACCAAGCCTCGTGCAGGGAAAATCGAACGGGGCATACCGCCGAGGCCGGAGCGATGACTATGGGTGTTAAAGACACATCAGAGAAGATGAGTGTTGGTGAAAGACTAGACCGCGAATACCTTGAGACGGTGAAGCTTGTGTATCCGACAGACAATGCCATGCAGATGTTGGTATCGCAGGCGAGCGACGAGGAAATGCTGCGCGATGCAGACCTTGCTGCAACGGCCATCGCCTTCCTAATCATGAACCGTGAATGTGGACTTGCGGCAGCGGTTACGCGCCTCGTTGGCTACGTTTGCCGAACCATGGGGCCAGACAGCGGCGAAAGCTATGCTCAGGCAATGAGCGAGCTTTTTGAGACCCTGGACGATTTTCCCGCAGGCAGCGTGCCGCTTGAACAAAAGTGGCGGCTCATCCGGCAAATGAGCGCATCAGCCCATCTTTTGCTGACCGCAGAGCGCACACTCAAGAACCTCGCTGTTGCGGAAACGCTTTGGAAGCGCGAGCGGGATAATCCCGATGCCACAAAGCCAGACCTTTACAAGCTCGGCAAGGGTGAACTCGCCCTGTTCACCAGAAACCCGCTGAAGACGAACCCCGGAAAGTAGCAATTTGACGGGGGATGGGCGCAGCAACGCCCAGAGCCGCATCACGAAACGATGCATGACTATAGTCCAAGGCCTAGAGCCATCCCGCCACCGTGTGCACACGGCGGGGCTGTTATGTAAGGATTCGTGACGTGGAGCAATCGCTCAAAACCATCAACCCCTGCCGCCCGGTCGCCCCATATCTGGGGGGAAAGCGCAATCTTGCCGCGCGCCTCGTCCAGCGCATCGAGGCTGTCCCTCACACCCTTTATGCCGAGCCATTTGTTGGTATGGGCGGGGTTTTTCTCCGCCGTACTCAGGTCCCTCGTGCGGAAGTAATCAACGACCTGAACCGTGAGGTGGCGACATTTTTCCGGATACTTCAGCGCCACTATGTGGCGTTCATGGAAATGATGCGCTTCCAGCTTACGACTAGAGCCGAGTTTGAGCGGCTCACCGGCACAGATCCGGACACTTTGACCGACCTGGAGCGGGCTGCGCGCTTCCTCTACCTCCAGCGCACGGCCTTCGGCGGGAAGCCGAGCGGGCAGAATTTCGGCGTTTCGCCGGATCGTCCTGGACGGTTTGATATCACCAAGCTTGGCCCAATGCTGGAGGATCTCCACACCCGGCTGGCGGGCGTCACAATCGAATGTCTGCCTTACGCGGAGTTCATCACCCGGTACGACCGTCCAGGAGCCCTCTTTTACCTCGATCCGCCCTATTGGGGCAGCGAGGGAGACTATGGCAAAGAGCTCTTCTCAAGGGCTGATTTTGAGCGCTTGAGAGACCTCTTAAAGGGACTTCAGGGGCAATTTATCATGTCGCTCAATGACACGGCCGGAGTACGAGAGGTTTTCGGCAACTTCGCGATCGAGGCGGTCGAAACCAGCTATTCTGTGGGAAAAAAGGCCAGCTCGCGCGGCCGCGTTGGCGAGGTCATCATTTCGGGCTAAAACGGCAGCAACCGAGGGCTAATCGCTAATCTCGGTTGCTGCAATTTCATGTGGCAACGACTGAAAAATCAAATGTCGCGCTACAGTCAACACAGCCCCCCAAGAGTGCCGGCAGCATCAGGGGCGCCAGGTGCATAAGGGGGGGGCAGGCGATTGATCGAAACGAACGCAGAACTTTGGTCTGTTCCCGCTAGGAATTCCAGGGAATGAGCCTCGGGGAGAACCCGTGACGAGAGAAGGCGAGGAGAGGATATGAGCGTATCGGGTGAGCAAAAGAATGCCGCGCAGGCAATCGTCAACATTTTCGAGACGGGAAAGGTCACGGGCGATTATGGCCGTGTCACCCTGTTGCCGGGGGATACGGGGCATCTGACCTATGGCCGGGCGCAGACGACATTGGCGTCCGGCAACCTCTATTTGCTGCTCAAGCGCTATGTGGGCGCACAAGGGGCGGCTTTTGCCCGCCATCTGGAACCATTTCTGCCGCGGCTGGCGGATATCGACGTCTCACTCGATTTCGACATGCTGTTTCGCACCTTCCTTGAGTCTGCCGGTGATGACCCGGTCATGCAGACCGTACAGGATACGTTCTTCGACGATGCCTATTGGGAGCCGGCAAGCAAAGCAGCGGCGAGCCTGGGGCTCCGGGAACCTCTCTCATTTGCCATTGTCTATGATAGTCACATTCACGGCTCATGGAGCTTCATGCGGGACCGCACCATCGATCGGCACGGTCGGGTCAACGGTCTGGGCGAGAGAAAATGGTGTAAGGCCTATGTTACCGAGCGCAGAAACTGGCTGAAAGCGCATCGCAATTCTCTGCTCCAGAAAACGATCTATCGGATGGATGTCTTCCTCACCTTGATCGAGGCGGACAATTGGCAACTGAAATTGCCAATGACCATTCGTGGTGTCCGGGTGGATGCCGAGACTTTACGCGCTGCCGCGCCGGTGAGGGTCACAGCCGAAGATGCGGGGCTGCGCACATTGAAGCTGACAGATCCGCCGATGACTGGCAATGATGTGCGTGCTCTGGAGACAGCTTTGGTTGAGGTCGGGTATGCCATCAATATTGATGGGGTTTTTGACCGGAATCTCGATCGGATCGTGCGGGAGAGACAGGCAGAACTGGGGCTCGACGTGGATGGTATCATCGGCCCGATCAGTCGGGCGGCATTTGGTCTGTAAGAGGGAGGCTCCGCAAAAAGTGAGGAGCCCCCGCGGCGATTTGCCGGTTCCGATGGTTGGCGTTCGCCAGTATGGTACTCTTCACTTGGGTTCGACCACCCGGCAATCAGCAACTATTCACAGGCGGCAGGAGAAAACACATGACGCGCAAACAGCGCCGCGCCACTCTGATCGGCGCGAGTTTGGCCATTCTGGCAGTAGCTGTCGGTCTGGTTCTTTTCGCGCTGGAAGACAGTATTGTCTTTTTTTACAGCCCCAGTGAGGTCAGTGAGCGCGGCTTGGAAGCCGGTACGCGCATGCGCCTTGGCGGGCTGGTTGTTGAAGGCAGCATCGTGCGCGGGCAGGGAACCGAAATCCGTTTTGATGTGACCGATTTTGCGGCGACGATCCCTGTAACCTATGTCGGTATTCTGCCAGACCTTTTCCGCGAAGGGCAGGGCGTTGTGGCTGAGGGTGTCTTGCTGCCTGAAGGCGTATTCTCCGCAGACACGGTGCTGGCCAAGCATGACGAGAATTACATGCCGTCAGAAGTGGCTGATGCACTGAAGCGCACCGGCAACTGGCAGGGCGACGGCGAAGTCCCTCACAGCGAAACCTATGGTCAGGGAGCGTATCCATGATCGCGGAACTGGGACATTTTGCGCTCGTTCTCGCACTGGTGGTGGCATTGATACAAGCGGCTGCGCCCCTTGCCGGAGGAGTGGTCAATCCATCCCTGATGCGTCTTGCCGTGCCCGCAGCCAGACTTCAACTGGGTCTTCTGACCCTGTCTTTTCTCGCTTTGACCTATGGGTTCGCCGTTTCAGACTTTACCTTGTCTCTGGTCGTGGCCAATTCGCACAGCGCAAAACCGCTACTCTACAAGATTACCGGCGCGTGGGGAAACCACGAAGGCTCCATGTTGCTCTGGACCTTGATCCTTGCCTTCTTTGGCGGCGCGGTGGCGTTTTTCGGTCAAAACCTGCCGGACAGCTTGCGTGCCCGTGTGCTTGGGGTGCAGGGCCTGATCGGCGTGGCCTTCATCCTCTTTCTTTTGCTGACCTCCAATCCGTTTCTGCGTCTCGATCCGGCCCCGTTTGATGGGAACGGGCTGAACCCGATCTTGCAGGACCCGGCTCTGGCGTTTCATCCACCCTTTCTTTATGGCGGCTATGTTGGCTTCTCTATCGCCTTTTCGTTTGCCGTCGCAGCCTTGCTGGAGGGCAAGGTGGATGCAGCCTGGGCACGGTGGGTGCGCCCGTGGACACTGGCAGCCTGGTGCTCGCTAACCCTGGGGATTGCGATGGGCTCATGGTGGGCCTATTACGAACTGGGTTGGGGCGGCTGGTGGTTCTGGGACCCGGTCGAAAACGCCTCCCTTATGCCCTGGCTTCTGGGAACCGCACTTCTGCATTCCGCCATTGTGGTGGAGAAGCGCGGCGCATTGAAACGCTGGACCTTGCTTCTGTCCATTTTTACGTTCGGCCTTTCGCTGATCGGCACGTTTCTGGTGCGCTCCGGCGTACTGACATCGGTGCACGCATTTGCGGTTGACCCTGAACGTGGCATTGCGATCCTGTTGATCCTCACGTTCTTTGTCGCCGGTGCCTTGTTCCTCTATGCGCTGCGTGCGCCCGGTTTGCGCGTGGAAGGTATTTTTGCGCCGATCAGTCGGGAAACATCGCTGATCGTCAACAATCTCCTGCTAACGGCAGCGACTGTGACGGTCTTTGTCGGGACACTCTATCCGTTGGCGCTCGACGCACTGAACGACAGCAAAATTTCTGTCGGGGCGCCGTTTTACAACCTGACGTTCATCCCCATCGTTTTGCCGCTTCTGCTCCTGGTGCCATTTGGTCCTCTGCTCGGGTGGAAACGCGCAGACATGCTGGGTGCCTCGCAACGGCTGTTTGCAGCCGCAGTCGCGGCATTGCTGGCGGGAGCGGCTTTCGCTGCGTGGCGTGCTGACGGTCCCTGGGGGGCACCTTTCGGGATCGCGCTGGGGGTTTGGCTTCTTGTCGGCGGATTTGCAGACGTTGCCTACCGTATCCGCCTTTTCAGAGGGGCGAGCATCAAGAATGCCCTGCACAAGGCCCGGTTTTTGCCACGCTCAACCTGGGGTATGACAGTCGCGCATGCCGGCATCGGCATTATGGTGATCGGCATCGTCGGGATTTCCGCGTGGCGGGTGGAGCGGATCGAGGCTATCGGCCCGGGTGACGTTCTGACGATCGAGGATTACACGCTGACATTTCTTAACGTCGGGAACTATACCGGGCCCAATTTCACTGCCGAACGGGGTGAAGTGCGTGTGGAACGTGAGGGGCGCGAGATCGGCATCATGCGTCCCGAGAAACGAGTCTACAAAGTCTCCTCCATGCCGACAACGGAAGCTGCGATCTACACAACGGGTCTGGAGGATCTGTACATCGTTCTGGGTGATGCCACGGGGAGCGGCACCTGGACCTTCCGCGCTTATGTAAATCCGTTCGCGCCATGGATATGGATCGGCTCGGTCATCATGGTGTTGGGCGGTGCTATTTCACTCAGTGACCGCAGATATCGCGTTGGTGCACCGGTACGGGCGAAAGCGTCGGCGGGTGCGACGGCATGACCCGCGCCATCGTTGTTCTTTTGTCTGTGTTGGCATTGTCGCTGTCTATGACCTCCATAGCCAGGGCGGTAGAGCCGGGCGAAGCGCTGACAGACCCGGTACTGGAGGAACGGGCACGGGGGCTCTCGCAAGGGCTCAGGTGTCTTGTCTGCCAAAACCAGTCTATCGATGACAGCGATGCGCCGCTCGCACGTGATCTGCGTCTCCTGGTGCGTGAACGGATTGCCGCCGGAGACAGTGACAGCGATGTGCTCGATTTTGTCGTTGCGCGCTATGGTGAATTTGTGCTTCTCAAACCCCGCTTCAATGCCCGGACATATCTTCTGTGGGCCTTACCGGCGTTGGTGTTGATCGCGGGGGGACTGATTGTTCTCCTCAATATCCGGAAAGCAAAAGCAACCAGCGTGCCTGAAGCCCTGACTGAGGCTGAAAAAGAGCGACTTGCGGAAATCGTGAACGACCGTGAGCGTTGAATGAGAGATCATACTCTCCAAGTGTAAGGCAATATGAGGCAGACTGAGCACTTGATTGCAAGGTGGAGAGATGATGATGGCAAAGGCGGTTTCAGAACCAATTCGCTCGGAAAAGGTGACGTTTGAAGGCAGTCAGGGGGGCATGCTTGCCGCCCGGCTGGATCGACCCATTGGCCCCACTCGTGCCTATGCGCTCTTCGCACACTGTTTCACATGCTCAAAAGACATTTTTGCAGCCTCCCGTATTGCGGGTGCTCTTGCCGCGCGCGGCATTGCCGTCCTGCGTTTTGACTTTGCCGGACTGGGGATGAGTGAAGGTGATTTCGCCAATACAAACTTCTCGTCCAATGTGGCCGATCTTGTGGCCGCTGCTCATTTCCTGCGCACTGAATATGAAGCGCCGCGTATCCTGATTGGTCATTCTCTGGGAGGGGCGGCTGTGTTGGCAGCGGCTGAAAATGTACCGGAAGCGGTGGCTGTCGCAACTGTCGGGGCGCCCTCGAACGCACATCATGTTGCGGCAAGTTTTGCGCACGATCTGGAGCGAATAGAAAAGGACGGCGAGGCGGAAGTGACACTCGCGGGTCGCCCCTTCAAGATAAGGAAGCAGTTCCTCGACGACATTGAAGGTCACACGCTGAACGGTCAGATCGCCCGTCTTAAAAAAGCCCTGATCGTCTTTCATGCGCCGCTGGATGCTCAGGTGGGTATAGAAAATGCAGGAGAAATTTTTCAGGCAGCCAGGCACCCAAAAAGTTTTGTTTCGCTTGATGGTGCGGACCATCTGTTGAGCCGCCGCGAGGATGCAATCTATGTGGCGGACATTCTGTCCGGCTGGGCTGCACGATACTTGCCGGGCGAGGCGGATCTCACGGTGCCCGACAAGGGCCAGGTCATTGTTGAAGAAACCGGCGAAGGTAAGTTTCAGCAATGGGTGCATACCGGGTCCGCACATTTCTTTGCTGACGAACCAAAGAGTGTTGGCGGGGATGACACTGGTCCCAATCCGTATGAACTGGTTCTCGCAGGGCTGGGTGCATGTACATCCATGACCATGCGCATGTATGCAAGCTTGAAGAAGCTGGAGGCATCGCATTTCCGGGTCACATTATCGCATCAGAAAATGCACGCAGATGACTGCGAAGCCTGTGCCGCCGAAGGGAAGCAAAAAATCGACGTTATTGAACGCACGATTGAAATCGAAGGTAATTTGACCGACGCGGAGCGGCAAAAGCTTCTGGAAATTGCGGACAAGTGTCCCGTCCATCGGACGTTGGAAGGAGACATCGAGGTTTTGACCCGTCTGAAGTGAGATCATGCCGGGAACGAGGCAGGATTGCGGCAGCAACGTGTTCCTAACCTGAAAGAGAATTAATTCGCTGTTCAGGTGCGCGTAAGAAAACAAACCCCACATTAAAGGGGTCAATTATTTCTGCACGCTTGGGAGCACATGAACAATGTCTGCATCTGCCGAAACCACACCATCAAAACCTTCTGGCCAGAAAAACTGTTTTCACAAAAAGAGTTTCTTTCACAACAAGGGAACTTATTTCGCCGCACTCGGAACGGCGGCCATTATTGGTTTCGGTGTCGCATCGCTTGAGCATCAATTGTCCGCAAGCACGAGCCCCCTTGCACTGGAAAGTGCGGTACCGGTCGCCGGTTTCGCGGACATGGTGGAGAAAGTGGCACCTGCCGTTGTCAGCGTCACAGTGACCGGAAGAGCCTCCCCCGTCAGTGCCCGCCCTCAATTGCCGGACAATCATCCCCTTGCGCCGTTCTTTCGTGGTCGCCCGGGTATGCCCGGCCAGGGGGAGAGCCAAGGGCGGGGCCAGGCTCTGCCTGCACCCCGTTCACAAGGGTCGGGGTTTGTTATTTCCAGCGACGGTTACATTGTGACTAACCATCACGTTGTGGAAAACGGGGTGGATGTGATGGTCAGTCTGACAGATGGCCGGGAATTGAAGGCCGAAATCGTCGGGACCGATGAAAAGACAGACCTTGCGCTGCTCAAAGTGGAGAGCGGTGAAAGCCTGCCCTACGTTGCATTTGAGGAAAAAGACGATCTGCGCGTCGGGGACTGGGTGGTAGCAGTCGGCAATCCGTTCGGCCTGGGTGGAACGGTGACCAGCGGTATTGTCTCTGCGCGGGGCCGCGATATTGGAGCCGGTCCCTATGATGATTTCATTCAGATTGATGCCTCCATCAATAGCGGAAATTCAGGAGGCCCGACGTTTGACCTTGCAGGAAACGTTGTGGGTGTAAACACAGCGATTTTCTCACCCTCCGGCGGCAATGTCGGGATTGGTTTTGCCATACCTGCGTCCGTCGCCTCGAAAATTGTTGCCGACCTGAAGGACAAGGGCCGTGTTGAACGGGGCTGGCTAGGGGTCGCTATTCAACCCGTCGGGCCGGATATGGCTGAGAGCCTGGGCCTCGAAAACGAGGATGGGGCACTGATTGCGGAAGTTATGGAAGGGAGCCCCGCCATGATCGCCGGTCTGAAACGCGGTGATGTCATCCGCAGCATCGACGGCCATGCCATGGACGCGCCCAAAGATGTGAGCAAAACCGTCGCAGGCTTTGTGGCCGGACAAAGCGTTGACTTTGAAATATGGCGCGACGGAGAGGCAGAACCGGTTCGTGTTGAAATCGGGGCCTATCCGGAGGAACAGGTAGCAGCGCATACAAACCCCGCAATGTCGGCGAGCCAAGCCGTCACGAGCCTGGGCGTGACGGTCGAGGAGGCGGACGGTGGCGTCGTGATCCGTGCCGTTGATCCCGCCAGCGATGCGGCCTTGAAAGGATTGCGTCCAGGTGACGTTATTCTTGAGGCCGGTGGGCAGAAAGTTGAGCACGTTGCCGATTTGATTGCAGATATTGGTGCAGCCTCTGAGGCGCACCGAAAGTCGCTTCTGCTTCTCGTGCGTTCAGCCCAGGGGCAGCGGTTCGTGGCGGTCAAACTGCAAGCGACGTGAGGGAGTAGAAACAGGGAAAACACGATAAACAGGAGGGTGGAATGTCCGAAAGTTCACCAAACCAGACGGATGCACTCGCCAGCGGCAGTGACTTTCGCCTAAACTGTCCCGAACCTCAAGAAGAAGAGAAAATGGGGGCGGGCCCGGTCGCAACGGCGACAGGGCCGAAAAACGAGGGAATAGAGGCGATGCGCGTGCTTGTCGTGGAGGATGATGTGGAGGCCGCCACCTATCTGGTGAAAGGCCTGCGCGAAAGCGGCCATACCGTCGATCATGCTGCCGATGGGGAGGCAGGCCTCACCTTTGCCACAACGGCACCCTACGACGTGATGGTTGTCGATCGTATGCTACCCAAAAGGGATGGGCTCAATCTCGTCTCGACCCTGCGGGCGGAGGGCCAGGCGACCCCGGTTCTTTTTCTCAGTGCGCTGGGTGAAGTGGATGACCGTATCAAGGGGCTTAAGGCGGGCGGAGATGACTACCTCACCAAACCCTATGCTTTTGCGGAGCTTCTTGCCCGTATCGAGGTGCTGGTTCGCCGCTCCAACCCGGATCAGGTAAAAACGAAATTGCAGGTGGCGGACCTGGAAGTAGACCTTCTCGCCCGTAAAGTGGTGCGTGGCACAACAGAGATTGATCTGCAGCCCCGGGAGTTCCGTTTGCTGGAATATCTGATGAAGAACGCGGGGCGCGTGGTAACCCGTACCATGTTGCTGGAACATGTGTGGGAATATCATTTTGATCCACAGACCAATGTGATCGACGTGCATATCTCCCGTTTGCGGGCCAAAATCGACAAGAATTTTGATGTGCCCTTGCTGCACACCATTCGGGGCGCAGGATACTCACTTCGTGCGGCAGACTAACCTTTTCAATACGACAACGTTTCGCCTGGCGCTGATTTATCTGGCGCTCTTTTCCGCATCCGCGATCGCATCGCTGGGGTACGTCTATTGGAATACGGCCGGGTTTCTGGCACGGCAGACAGATGAAGCCGTTCAGGCAGAGATTGAATATCTGGCAGAGCAATACGCGCAAGGAGGACAGGCACAACTTGTCCACCTCGTGATACAGCGAAGCCGTGACCCGCGCGAGGCGCTTTATCTGATTGTTGACGCGAAAGGTAGCGTCCTGGGGGGGAATTTGGACCGACGCCCGTCTGCCAAACCCGACCAGAACGGATGGCTCGATTTCGAGTTTCACCGGCGCACCCTGGAAGGGGCGGAGGTGCACACAGCCCGTGCCCGTGGCATTGATCTGATCGACGGGACGTATCTGATCGTAGGGCGCGACGTGCAGGCATTGCGCGGCATTGAATATCTCATCACTTCGTCACTGATATGGGCGCTGGTCTTCACGATAGCTCTGGGGCTGGTCGGTGGCATTATTGTCAGCCGCAACATGCTGGCGCGTGTGGATGAGATTAACAAAACAGGCCGCAACATTATGCGCGGTGATTTTACACAGCGTATCCCTGTTACAGGTTCGGGCGACGAACTGGATCAATTGGCTGAAAACCTGAATGCGATGCTGGACCAGATTGAGAAACTGATGACCGGCATGCGGGAGGTAACGGACAACATTGCCCACGATCTGCGCAGCCCGCTCAATCGCTTGCGAACCAGGCTCGAAATGGCAATGACGGGCGAGATTTCTTCCTCTCACTTAAAACAGGAGTTGGAACGCTCGATCAGCGATGCAGATCAATTGTTGGGTACGTTCAACGCATTGCTTGCCATCGCACGCGCGGAGGCCGGGTCGCACAGGGACAATATGGCCCGCATTGATGTGAGCACACTGGTGCAAGACACGGCAGAACTTTATCAGCCCGTGGCGGAGGATGCGGGGATTGAGTGTGCGATTGACGTGGCCGATGGGCTGGAATTGTTCGGTCACAGAGACATGCTGGCCCAGGCCATGGTCAACCTTCTGGACAATGCACTCAAGCACGGGCGGGCAACCACAGAACCCGTATCACGATTGGCCATCCGTGCGACGGGGGCGGACGGCATGCTGGAAATTTCGGTGGCGGACAATGGACCAGGCATAGAAGCCGCTGATCGGCAGCGTGTACTCGATCGTTTCGTTCGGCTGGAAGCAAGTCGCAACACGCCAGGTTCCGGTCTGGGCCTCTCTCTGGCGGCAGCAGCGGCAAAGCTGCATGGCGGTCAACTCGTGCTGGAGGATGCCAATCCCGGCCTGCGCGCGGTGATGCGTTTGCCCACACGTGCTCGATGAAGCGGGGCGGCGAATCGCTGCCTGACGGGAACCCGAATTGATTCGGGATGTCCTATGATTCCGCTTCCACAAGCCGATTTCTGATGATCAGGGTGTGGAAAAACCGACCAAAAGGGAACAAATGGCGGCTTTAATACCGCTTATCCCCTGAAAAATGCATATGGACGTGTATTTCGCACGGAATTTCGTAGCCGGGCATTTTTTCATTTGTTAATCCTGATTGCACGGGGGCACCCGGAGGCCAACAAGGAGAGTGGACAAATGAGCAAAGCAGACTTTATTGAACGCGTCGCCGTTGCTGGGGATCTGAGCAAAGCCGAAGCGAAACGCGCTGTGGAACTGGTATTCGGCGAAATTGAAGCCGGTCTGGCAGCATCCAAAAAAGAAGGCAAGTACACGATTGGTACGTTCGGCACATTCGCTGTGTCCAAGCGTAAGGCACGCAAAGGCCGCAATCCGCGTACGGGTGAAGAAATCAAGATCAAAGCTTCGAAGACGCTGCGCTTCCGCCCGTCTTCTCAGCTGAAAGCTGCAGCCGGCTGCTGATCTCTTATCAGTAATGCTGTAGGAATAAGCCCATCGGTTTCCGATGGGCTTTTTTTCTGTCTTGCGCTGGTAGAAGCGGAGCAGAGCGATGGAGTTAGGTGTGAGCGTGTCTGATCTTTCATTTCTCGAGCATGTGGGCAATCTGCCAGCAGCCGCAGACCCGGCCCGCGGGCAGGATTTCAAGGCCGACCTGGAGCGAGCGCTTCAAGGTACGGAATGGGAGGCACTGGTTGCTCGGCCAGCCTTTTTGCGTGTGGCAGATGCCGTGGGGGGAAATTCCGGCTTTCTGGCCAGAACCTGCTTGCGTGATCCCAAGCTCCTCCCGCGTATTGTGTCAGGCCCACTGGATGCGGGGTTTGCGGAAACACTCTCTACCTTCCGCCAGCGCGCGCAGCAGGCAGACAAGCTTGAAGAGCTGATGTCGGCGGCCCGGCAGGCCAAGGCAGAGGCAGCCGTCCGCGTGGCGCTTGCGGATATGGCAGGCCTGTGGCCACTGGAAACAGTCACCGGCAATCTCACCACGTTCGCAGACACCGTATTGCAGGAGGGGCTGCATTGGTTGCTCACCAAAGCTCATGCCAAGGGAGACCTGCTTGAGGAAAGTTGCGCAACTGAAAAATCCGGCATCGTTATCCTTGCAATGGGAAAATATGGTTCCGGCGAACTCAACTACTCCAGCGATATTGATTTCGTCTTTTTCTATGAACCAGGCGAGCTTCGCATTCGCGAAAATCTCGACGAGGCGACCTTCATGGTCCGGTTGACGAAGGATCTGGTGAAACTCATGCAAGATCGAACGGCGGACGGGTATGTCTTCCGGACAGATTTGCGACTGCGCCCGGACCCCGGCGCAACGCCGATCGCGGTCTCATTGCCTGCGGCAGAGCAGTATTACGAAAGCCGGGGGCAGAACTGGGAGCGAGCGGCCTTCATCAAGGCGCGCCTGGCGGCGGGAGACATGGAAGCCGGGGCCAGATTTCTGAAAACCCTCGCACCGTTCATCTGGCGCAAATATCTGGACTATGCCGCGATCGAGGATATCCACTCGATGAAGCGGCAAATCCACGCAGTGGGGGGGCATGGCCGTATTGCAGTGGCCGGTCACAATATCAAGTTGGGCCGGGGCGGTATTCGCGAGATCGAATTCTTCGTCCAGACCCAGCAATTGATCGCCGGCGGTCGTGACCCTGAACTTCGGGGCATGCAAACCTGCACCATGCTGGACAGACTGACGGAGAAAGAATGGATTGAGGCAGATGTGGCTCGGGACCTGAAGTCTGCCTACAGATTTCTGCGTACGCTCGAACACCGCATACAGATGATTGATGACGAACAAACACATTCGCTTCCCGGAACCGATGAAGGGCTTGAGCATGTCGCTATTTTCATGGGGTATGACGGGCGCGCGAGTTTTGAAACGGATTTGCTGAAACACCTCACCCGGGTACAAACCCATTATGCCGCCCTGTTCGAAAGCGCCCCGCCACTGGGAGAAGAGGGAGGCAGTCTCGTCTTTACCGGAACGGAGGATGACCCGGAAACAACGGCGACTTTGCGCAGCCTGGGGTTTCAGAACACGAGTGAAGTCGCAGGCACGATCCGCGGATGGCACTCCGGCCGAATGGCCGCAACCCGAAGTCCCAGATCGCGCGAACGTTTGACTGCGCTGATGCCGGCACTGCTGCGCGCACTCTCCCGCACCGCAGATCCCGATATCGCCTTCCTGCGGTTCGACCAGTTTATGAACGGACTTCCCGCCGGGGTGCAGCTCTTCTCGCTGCTTTATGCAAACCCCAGCCTGCTTGATCTGATTGCGGGAATTTGTGGTACGGCACCCAGGCTGGCCTCCTACCTGAGTCAGAATGCCGCCGTCCTTGATGCTGTGCTTGCGCCTGACTTCTTTCAACGTTTGCCGGATGCGGCCGAGATGGAAGAGGGGCTGGCACATATGCTGTCTGGGGCACGCGATTATCAGGATGTACTGGATTTTGTGCGGATCTGGGCGCGTGAACAACGCTTCCGCCTGGGTGTGCGTGTCCTGACCGCCAGCGCAAATGCCAGAGAGGCAGGCCCGGCCTACAGCGATGTCGCCTCCGTTCTGGTGCGGGATCTTCTACCGCATGTGGAGAATGAGATCGTTTCCCGGCATGGCCGGATTGAGAGCGGCGAAATGGTTGTCGTGGCAATGGGTAAGCTGGGCAGTCGGGAGATGAGTGCGGCATCTGACCTGGATATTATTTCCATTTATGAAGTGGACGGAGATGATGCGGAGTCAGATGGCAAGAAGTCGCTCACGGCCTCACAATACTATGCACGCCTTACGCAGCAATTGGTGAACGCCCTGACAGCACCAACAGCGGAGGGCAAACTTTACGAGGTTGATTTGCGTCTGCGCCCGTCGGGAAATGCAGGTCCGGTCGCAACACAGCTTTCATCATTCATCAGCTATCAGACAGAAGCTGCCTGGACATGGGAACATATGGCGCTCACGCGCGCGCGAGTGATTGCCGGTCCGGAAGAATTGCGGAAGAAAGTTGAGCTGGCTATCCGGAAGACGCTTCTGCGTCCGCGCGACAAGGACAAGACCCGTGCAGATGTGGTGGAGATGCGAGACCGGATCGCAAAGGAATTCAGATCGTCCGATCCCTGGGAGCTGAAGCATGTACGCGGGGGGCTGGTGGATCTGGAATTCATTGCGCAATATTTACAGCTTACCCACGGGCATGAACATGAAGACCTCCTCTCACCAGAAACGAGAGCGGTGCTGGAAAAGGCAATCTCTCTTCGGCTGATTGACGAAAATACTGGTGAAACTCTCTTGCAGGCATTTGATCTTCAGCATGACCTGACACAGGTGATCCGCATATGTGTGACGGGCGTCTTGAAACCGGAAACCGCGACCGAAGGTTTGAAGCGCCGTCTTGCGGAAAGTGGCCAGGCCCCCAATATGGATGTGCTGGAGGCGGGGTTAAGGGAATCACAGGCAGCTGTTCTCAAGGCCTTTAAAGAGCTTCTGGGTCACACAGACGCCTGATTGCTGGCAGATAAATTGCAACTTCGAAAGAGCCTCGGGCCGCCATTGTGTTCGTGGAAGATCTTCATGTGCGTTGTAACAGCAGATTTCCGCGATTTTCATGGTTAACGCGCCGGAGGGTGAGATGTGTCCGTCCCAGGATGGGGCATGTCTTCTGGTGTAGTGATGCGTAACGCGAGTTCCAACGCAGCTATGTCCCCAAAATGGGACATAATTGGGCTGGGATAGCGAAGGGTAGAGAAGCGTATGAAGCGCACGGACGCAGTGATTATCGGGGCGGGGCTGAATGGCCTTGTGGCCGCTGCGCGTCTGGCCGAAGCGGGCGTCAATGTGCTTGTGCTGGAGCGCAGCGGGCGCGTTGGGGGAGCACACGCAAGCGCTGAGCTGGCGCCGGGGTTCAAGGCTCCGACAATTGCTCTGTCCAACACATATTTTCCAGCTGAACTCATTCGCGAATTTGCTCTGGCACAGCGCGGCTTGCGGATGCTCCGTCGCGAAGGAGGTATCTCGCTCTTTGGCGACGGTACCTATCTCGCGGGATATGCGGATGAGCAGGTTATGCGTCGGGAGATTGCCCGTCATTCCAGACGGGATGCGGATGCCTGGCCCCGTTTCACCAAAGATATGCGCAAACAGGCTGCGCATATCAAAACTCTGCTTCTCACAACCCCGGTTGACCCGTCGCAGGTCAGTTTGAGCGCCATCCGAAAGATGATCGGACGCGCAAACGAGGTTTTCAGCAAAAGCCCGGAAGAACTCTACGATCTCACACGTTTCTGGTCCTTGTCCGTGAATGATCTTCTAGCCCAGTATTTTGAGAGCGAGGCACTGATCAGCCATCTGGCCGCCGGGGCGCTGATTGGCCACACGTTGGGGCCGGACGATCCAACCGGGGCAGCATTGCTGGCACCGCGCTGGTTTGATGGCGACGAGGGTGGCATGCCATGGCGCACGGTCCCGGCCGGGGGTATGCAGGCTCTGGTTGATCAGATGGCGGATATCGCGCGTGATCGTGGCGTGGATATTCGCTGCGATGCGGAGGTAACGGACATCCGGTTGGTCAAGTCCCGGGCGCGGTCGCTCGTTCTCGCGGACGGCGAGGAGATTGAAGCAGCCTTTATTCTCTCAGACCTTGATGCGAAGCGGAGCTTTCTCAACCTGTTTCAATGGTCGAGCCTGCCGAAAGGGTTTGTGGAAGACATTGCACACGTCCGGATGGAGGGCGCCGTCGCGCGGGCGAACTTCGCCTTGAAGAAAATGCCGACATTCTCGCAATTGCCGAATGATATTCCGGCTCTCGCCGGTGGCCTGATGATAGGCGGGCACGTAGCGAACATGGCCCGGGCGCACGAAGACTGGCTGGATCATTGTCCGCCCACACGTCCCATGCTTGAGGTGACAATTCCCACTCTGGAGGATCCGTCTCTCGCGCCGGCGGGGGGGCACATTTTCTCCGTGGCTATACAGTTTGTTCCGCATGAACTGCACGATGGTGTCTGGTCACCGTCGCGACGCAAGGCATTGATGGAGACGGTCAGGAAAATGATCGAGCAGCATGCACCGGACTTCGGTGATTGCGTGATTGCAGAGAAACTGCGCGTACCGTCTGATATGGAAGACGAGATGGGGTACACGCGCGGTGATCTTTCGTTGGGGCAAATGTCTCTCGATCAGATGTATTTCAATCGCCCGGTGCCCGGTGCATCCGCCTATCAGAGCCCCGTGAAGAATTTTTATCTCTGTTCCGCAAGCACGCATCCGGCGGGGCTGGCGCTTGGGGCAAGCGGGGCCAATGCGGCAGCGGAAATTCTATCCGGTCTCAGGAGCAAACGATCATGATCGACGAAGCGCTCCAGTATGATGCCATTATCGTTGGTGCAGGCCACAATGGTTTGGTTGCGGCGGCTTACCTCGCGAAAGCCGGGCAGAAAGTTGTCGTGCTCGATAGCTCGTCGTACATCGGCGGGGCGGCGCGGACGGCGGAAATCTCTCCTGACTATCTGGTCTCGACCGCTGCGCATCTGATCAGTGCCTTTCCCCGCAAGATCGAGAAAGATCTCAAACTGGCAAAGCACGGCCTCATTTGGGCTGTAAGGGACATGGCAACGGTTGCGCTGGACCTGCAGGGGCGGCACATCACGCTCACCAGCCAGGGAAAGCAAGATACACGCGTGATGTCCACACATGAACCGCGTGACGGGGACACATGGAGTGAGTTTGATCGCCAAATATCAAAATATGCACGTCTGCTTGGCAGGGTTCTGGACGAGGCTTTGCCGGATATCGGGAATGACGTATCGGCATATGAAGCACCGCTGGCGGCGCTTCGGCTTGAGCGTATGGGCAGTGCGGACCTGAGGGCATTTCTGCGTGTTGTACCTTCATCCATGGCAGCGCTTCTTGATCGGCATTTTGAGGGAAATGTTCTCAAAGGGGCGCTCGCACTTGATGCTGTTATAGGTCACCATGCCGGGCCGTTCTCGCCGGGGACGGCATTCAACTTTATTTACAAAAAGGCTCTCGCGACACGGGGGCAGGGATTGTCTTACCCCGTTGGGGGCACAGGCGCCTTTGCCGAAGCATTGGGAGAAGCCGCCGAAACCATGGGTGCACGCATCCGCGTAGACAGCCATGTGGAGCAGATCCTGATCGAAGAGGGTAAAGCCGTTGGCGTACGTCTGGCAGATGGAACGCAGTTTCGTGCACCGACAATCCTTTCCAGCGTAGCGCCTCGGGCGACCTGTCTGAATATGGTTGGCGCTCGTCATTTTGAGACAGACACAGTCAGACATCTTTCGCGGATACGTGCAAAAGGCGCAACGGCGAAGATTAATCTGGCGCTGGAAGGCTTGCCAACTTTCGAAAATTTTACGGATAAGGAATATGGTGCGCGGCTTCTCATTGCGTCCGATGTCAAAACGGTCGAACGCTCCTTCATAGCAGCCAAACGCAACGAGCTTCCGTTGGACCCTGTGCTGGAGATGTTGATCCCCTCATACCATGATCCGCGTCTCGCCCCGATGGGACATCACGTTCTCTCGATTATCGTCCCCAATGTGCCTTACGAGGTGGCCGGTGGATGGGATGCCCGCCGGGACGAACTGGTTAAAAAGGTGATTGATACGATCGAGCAATACGCGCCTGATCTCACCAGCAAGATCATCTCCGGCGAGGTGTTGACCCCGCCTGAGATCGAAAGCAAATTTGGTCTTGTCGGCGGGCATTGGCATCAGGCGGATATGAGCTTTGACCAGCTTCTGGCCTTTCGTCCGGTGCCGGGCATGGCGAATTATGCGAGCTCTGTTGAAGGACTCTATTTTTGCGGTGCCGGGTGCCATCCCGGAGGTGGTCTGTCCGGTTTGCCTGGAAAACTGGCGGCTGAGACGGTTCTTGCACAGAGGAAAAGCCGATGACAGAAATCGACTTTATCAAAAAGAACAAGCAAGAGCCCGACCGGAAAAACCCGCTTGACGGCCCCGCAGTGGAGCCTGATCAGGCGTGGTTCGAACAACCGGCGAGCGAGCCGCCTTTCGCCCGGCATGTCCACACGACACCACTCCACCTCGTTGCTTCGACGGAAAGCCGGACCAATGACTGGACAGTCTGGAATGGTTACACGGTTGCAAATACCTACACACACATTGTCACTGAATATGATGCATTGCGGGTCAACGCGGGCCTGTCTGATATTTCGCCATTGGTGAAAATACGCATATCGGGGAAGGAAGTTGTGGCCTATCTCGATCATCTGCTGACAGCTCCGGTCGGACGGATGAAGACACATGATACAAAACGGGTCTTTGTCTGCGCGGGCACGGGGCATCTGGTGACGGAAGGGGTCTTGTTCCGTCTGGCAGAAACGGAGTTCCGTCTTGTCGCGCGGTCCAAACATCTCGATTGGTTTTTGGATGCCGGGATCGGCTTCGAGGTAATCATTGATGATGTGAGCGGGACACTTGCGGGCCTGTCGCTTTGCGGGCCGCGTGCACCACTGATCCTGGCAGATGCAGGGCTGAACATGGCGGCGGATCTGCGGCGTGGAAAAGCCTGCTGGGAAGAGCCGGCAAGAATGCCGACTTATGTGTCCCGCACAGGTCTGCTGGGGGAAAGCCAGTTCGAGCTGTGGGTCGACCCGGAGGATGCACCACTTCTCTGGAACCTCTTGTTGACAGCCGGACGTCGGCACGCATTGAAGCCGGTGGGAGAGGCGGCGCGGAACATGGTGCGGCTGGAGCAGGGTGTGCTTCTGGAAGGGTATGACTATGCCAGCGCATTCGCCTCCTGCGAGGCACTCTCCCCGGCAACGCCGTATGATCTGGGGCAGGGTACCCATGTGGCGCTGGATCGGCCAACCTTCAACGGACAAGCCGCCCTGCGCAAACTGGTTGCGTCCGGCTCGGGGCGGGTGCCCTCCGCCTTCACCCTGATGGGAGAAGAAGGTGATCGTCCGGGAGCGGTATATGCAAACGGTCATCATGTCGGCCGTGTCACCTCCCATACCTGGTCTCCCTCGCTGCAGATGCATGTTGCAATCGGCCTTATGGATATACAGGGGTTGGGTACATCCGGCGTTTACACACTGGATGTGATGACAGGGAACGGACAGGCACAAAAGCGCGTTGCACAATTCGTGAAGCGGCCTTTTCTACACAATAGTGCGGCATTTCCTGCCGATTGAAGAAATCTGGCCCAAAAAGAAAATCCTGCGACGGAATAGCACTCCAGCTTCGTTTAACTAGGTAGAACGAGCGGCAATCTCCAGTGCCGACGGGGAAAGCAACATTGTGCGAGAATGTTGCTGATGCTTCGAAAACTCGTTCGCGGCGGATATGGCCCCCTTTTATCATGTCCGTCGCTTCCTTTTTCACGTCCCCGCACAGGGGGCGATATGCAAGCGGAGTTGAAGATGAAAAAAGCAATTATTCTATCCAGTGTTGGCGGCATTCTTTTAGCGACAACGGCAGGTGTTGCACTGGCCGGTATGGGCGAGGGGCGTCATGGGCCTGGTCATCGTGGAGCCCATGGACCGGAGAAAATGTTTGAGAGGCTCGATCTCAACAAGGACGGTGAAATTACGAAGGAAGAAGTGGAGAACGCGCGGGCGCAGCGTTTTTCGGCAAGCGATACAGATCAGGACGGGTATATCTCAGCTGACGAAATGCAGGCACAGATGGCCGCGCGCATTGCGGAACGTCAACAGGCGATGTTTGAGCGTAAAGACAAGGACAAAGACGGTCGCTTGAGCCCTGAGGAGATGGCCGGTGGTCGCAAAGGCGATCATCACGAGCGGATGTTCAAGCACCTGGATACGAATGAAGACGGGAAAATCACGCGTGCCGAAGCAGATGCCGCACGGGAGCGTATGCGCGAACGCCATGGCCGTCATGGCGATAATGAGTAAACTGGTCTAGAAACCAGGGTGGGCGGGAGGAATGACCCTCTCCCCACCCATCGGGAAAGTCAGCGCATGCGACCTTGGGGGAAACAAGACTGACAGCGTCAACGCAAACAGATGATGCACTTTTGGAGGCGTTTTCACGGGGCGAGCCTGCGGCTGCCCGGAAGCTTTTGGCGCGCCATATTGGTTCGGTTCTGGCTTTGGCCAACCGGATGCTGAAAGACCGGGGCGAAGCGGAGGACGTGGCGCAGGAAACCTTTCTGGCCGCCTGGAAAATGGCGTCGGCATGGGAGCCGGAGAGGGCTCAGTTTACAACCTGGCTGCACAAAGTGGCGATGAACAAATGCCTGGACCGTTTGCGAAAGAAAAAGCCCGAGCCAATGCCCGAGGGAATGGATGTGGCGTCCTCAGCGCTGGATCCCGAAGCCGATCTGCTGAACGGCGAGTTGGGTACAAGGGTCAACACCGCTATTCAAGCACTGCCGGAGCGTCAGAGGGCTGCAATCAGCCTCTCTCTACATGGTCAATTGTCCAATCCGGAAATTGCAGAAACACTGGCGGTGAGCGTAGAAGCGGTGGAATCCCTGTTGGCGCGGGCGCGACGGACATTGAAAGACAGATTGAGGCAGGATTGGCTGGGATTGGTGGGGGATATGGGCGACAACCACAATGTAAAAGAAAGGATCGGTAAATGAGCAGGCAGCATCAACCGGTCATGACATTTGAGCGGGCGACGGAAATTCTGGACGCATTCGGGGCAAGCCAGGCGGCTTGGCCTGCGCGCGAACGCTCAGCGCTTCTGGCACTCATGGATCGCGACCAGGAACTCAAAGCGCTCTGGGAAGAGATGATTGCGCTTGACCGCGTATTGCAGCAGTCAGCTTCTGTGGAACCATCTGAAAAACTGATGATGGCCATTCTGGCAGACGCTGCCGATATACAGGCAGAGATGCAGCCGGGCGGGCTGCGCGTGCCGGGGCGGTCGTCAGTGTGGCAACAGATGCTTGAGCTTCTCTGGCCTTACGGGTCACCAACCATTCCTGCCGGTGCTTTGGCAGCGTCTGTAATCCTGGGCGTTGGTGTGGGTGTGTTGAGCGTGAATGCGCAGACCACCGGCGTGGATGATAGCGCCTATGAAATGGTTGCTTATGCAGTGGGAGACACGACACTGGTGGAGGAGTGGCAATGAACGATCTGGAAGAAGGCAAGACGATGCCGAAAGAAGCAGGTCCGTCAGGAAAACGAAAATGGATCGGTCCGGTCCTGTTGCTCTCTTTGGTGCTGAACCTGTTTCTTGGTGCACTGTTTGCAACGGGAATGTTTCATCGTCTTGGCCATCATGGTCGTGCCGGAGATCACATCGGCATCCCGCCACACCATATGCTGATCGCAAAGTCACTGAATGAAGAGGAACGTGCTGCCTTCCGCCAAATGATGCGGGAAAGGTTTCACACACTCCGGGCAGATTTCCGACAGGTGCGAGAGGCGCGGTTGGCGCTGAGCCGGACCGTTGGAGCGGAGCCGTATGATCCTGTTGCCGTCAAGGCCGCGTTTGCCGATCTGCGCCAGGCCATGGATATCGTTGAAAGCAAGGCGCAAAGCGCCATGGTGGAAAGCTTCGCCAGCCTGCCAGCCGAAACAAGGGCGAGAATTGCGGAAAACCTTGCAAAGGGTCGTGGCGGTATGCGTAGAGAAGGCCGGGGTGAACAGGACGACGTGTCGGGCGAGACCCGGTAGTCGCTGCTCTTCAAATCTTCATCCCCCGGCAGCCAGGGCGTACTTACCCCGGGTCCGCATCCAATAGTTGCCCAATAGCATGAGATCTCCCGGGGGGCTTTTTGTTGAATATATTCAGCAGGTGCCTGCCGCCCGAACACAGCACAATTAGGTGGGGCAGACAGGCAGGTAACGCTTGCCGCGCCCCGCGATAGACCTTGCTCTGTGGGATTGCGACCCTGTGTTTGTGCTCCGACAATCTGGGCGCGCAAAGAGGGCTCTTACGGAAATGCATAAGTTTTCAGATGATAGGTAAGGCGCGCCGCTCAAACATTTTGTGGCGAGCAAGTTATTGAATTTATTGAATTTTGTCAGATACCTGTCTGGGGCAGCTCTCACCATCGTGTTTGAAACACACCGCTGGCCCTGGCCATACGGCCCGATGGCCGGGTCTGTATGCTCACGGGGCACCCGCAGGAGCTTTCCACCCGGGCAGAGCGGCGCAGGTCGTGTGCACGGTAGGCGGGAACACACGGTTTCGCACCGGCTGAGCATGGGAACAAAGCGCCGATCTTCCTGTTTCCCACGCGCCGTCGCTGGTATCCCTCTATCGCTCTCGCTTATTATCGTGCAAGAGACAGATGTGAGTCTTATGGAAATGAGCAAGAGGCAGAAACCAGTGAATACAGGTCGTGCGACATTGGCGGATTGGGAGGCATTTTGTGCCGCAAACCCCGATATCGCGTATCTGGATGCGGTTTTTTCCGATCAGATGGGGACGGTGAGAGGGAAGCGTTTGCCTGTCGCGGAAGCTGACAAGATTTTCACTCAAGGTCTTCAGGTGCCTGTCTCCGTCTATTTTCTGGATGCAACGGGCGTAAATGAAGATGTGCTGGGGCGCGGCTTTTCGGATGGGGACCCGGATGGAACCATGTTTCCCCTGGCTGATACGCTGGCGCGCGTTCCCTGGGCAGAAGACCAGGCACAGGTCTTGATGACCATGGAAATGCCGCAAGGCGGGGAATGTGACATCGAGCCGCGCAACGTGTTGAAGCGGGTGAAGTCCCGCTTGGCGGCGAGCGGGATCAACGCGGTTACGGCGGTAGAGTTTGAATTCTATCTCTTTGACAATGAGGCTGATGAAGAAGGTTTGCCGCAGCCGCCTATCAATCCCAAAACGGGGGAGCGCGAAACGGCAAATCAGGTTTTCGGGCTGGATGCACTGGAAGGCTTTTCAGACCTGTTGCGGGATATTGATGAATTCTCGACCTGCCTGAACGTACCGGCCTCGGCCGCTGTTGCCGAATTTGCGCCTGGTCAGTACGAGATCAATCTCAACCATGTTGATGATGTAATGAAAGCCGGCGACCACGGTATTCTCTTGCGCTACCTCATTTCTGCGGCGGCACGACAGCATTCGTTTTACGCAAGCTTCATGGCCAAGCCTTACCTTGACGAGACAGGGAGCGGTTGCCACATTCACGCGAGCATGCTCGACGATAAGGGCGTCAACATTTTTGACAATGGTGACGAAGACGGCACGGATCTGTTGCGCTACGCGATCGGCGGCTTACGGGCCCTCCTGCCGGCATCCATGGCGATACTCGCGCCCAACGTCAATTCGTATCGCCGTTTTGGCCCCAACATGTTTGTGCCCGTCAATGGCGCCTGGGGGTATAACAATCGTTCAGTCGCATTTCGGGTGCCAATGGGATCAACCGACGCACGGCGCGTGGAGCATCGTATCGCAGGCGCAGACGTGAACCCTTATCTTGCGCTTGCTGTTGTGTTGGCGGGTATTCATTACGGTATCGAAAACCAGATCGATCCGGGCGAGCCAACGACGGATAATGCAAGTGGTTTTGTGGACCCGGAATTGCCGCTCACCATGCGGCGCGCACTGGAGGTCTTCTCGGAATCGGAAATCATGCGGGATTATCTGGGCGATACGTTCGTCAATATGTACGCCGAAACACGACGGCTGGAATATGAGAAGTTCCTGCGTATCATTTCAACCCGAGAGTATGAGTGGTACCTCTGACCCCGACCGGGGCGTGTTAGTGCGTCGCGGCGAGAGGCAGGGTAAAGTACACGGTCGTTCCGACACCTTCTTCGCTCTCGATCGTCATCCGGCCACCATGCATTTCAACAAATGATCTCGACAAGGCAAGGCCAAGGCCGGTCCCTTTATGCTTTTTACTATGCTGGCTTTCCACCTGCTCAAAAGGTTTGCCGATTTTCGACAGATGGTCGGCAGGGATGCCGATCCCCGTATCGCGGACAGAAACCACCAGATTGCCTTGGTGAGAGCGGGCTGACACCGTCACGCTGCCCCCTTTCTCGGTAAACTTGACAGCGTTGGACAAAAGGTTGAGCAAAACCTGTTTGATGGCGCGTTTGTCGGCATGCACCGGAGGCAGTATACCAATCTGGTTAATCAGCTTGACCTCAGCAATGTCGGCTCGTCCGCCGACCAGGCGAAAGGCATCATGAACCGCGTTGGAAATGTCGAGCGTTTCCAGTTCAAGGGTCATGCGCCCGGCTTCGATCTTTGACATATCGAGAATATCATTGATCACGTCAAGCAGGTGTTCGCCACTGGCTTTGATGTCGCTGGCATATTCATCATATTTAGGCGCACCAAGCGGTCCGAAGAGACGGGTTTCCATCATCTCCGAAAAGCCGATAATGGCATTGAGCGGCGTGCGGAGCTCATGGCTCATATTGGCCAGAAACTCCGACTTGGATCTGTTGGCAGATTCAGCGCGGGCTTTCTCAGTCGCGTATTTTTCGGCAAGCTCTACAAGCTGCCGGGCTTGCTCCTGAAGTTTCGAGCGCGAAGTCTCCAGGTCTTTCACCGTCTCCTGAAGGGCAAGCTGATTGCTGGTGAGCGCACCTTCCTGTTCCTTGATGGGCGTAATATCGGTACCAACACTCACATGCCCGCCATCGGCTGTGGGCTGTACGCTGATCTGGAGCCAACGCCCGCTGGGCAGGTGCACCTCACGGCTGCCGTCACCCATATCGGTCGGCCACAATTCGCCGACACCATTTGTAAACAGGTCGCTTCTCAGCGTGCCGACATCGGCAAGTTCCGGCGCGATTTCAAGAAACTCCAGAAACTTGTCGTTGCAGGCCTGTAACCTGTCATCAGCGTCAAACAGAACGAACGCTTCGCCAATGCTGCCAATCGCATCACGCAGCCGGTCCGTTGCAATCTGGGCTGAGGCTTCGGCATTGCGCTGTTCAGAAATATCAATGGCAATCCCGATAACCCGGTCAGAAGCATTGCGTGCGGCACTCCAGACCTGGCCTTTGGCATGCAACCAGATCCAGCTGCCGTCCTCGTGCGAAAGACGGAAACTCGTATCATATGAACGTGTTGGCCGTCTGGTGGCGGTCATGATCTCGTCAATGGCCGTCACGTCTTCCGGGTGGGTCAGCGCTTTAATTTCAGTGGGGGTAAGGCGTTTGGAAAGGGGTTTGCGACCCAGCATGTCAAACATGGCCTTGGACCAGAAGAAGCGGTTTTCGCTCACATCATAATCCCAGATGCCACAACGGGCACCAGCAAAGGCCATGTCGAAACGCTGCTGATTGTCCGCCGCTTGTGCTTGTGCTTCTGCTTTCCGCTCATTGGAACGGATCAGGGCATAGCCCAGTCCCAGACAGGCTGTACCGGCCAGAACCGCAAGTGCGAGTGAACGGGAAAAACCGTCCTGCCAGAGCAGGGCACCATTCGCAGCCGTCAGGGCAATCGCGGACACGCCGAGGGTCAGACGTTGCGCCCAGATGGATGGTTCACGGTGTTTGACCGTCTCACCTTTCATGTCCCGCTCTCCAACGGATGGCTCTTCCAACCCAGGCATTTTATCTCGCAAAGCAACCAATACGTTCATGCTATCCCGTCCCGCCTTCTGGCACCCGCATTATGAACAGAAACGCGCCGATTTTGAGGCTGTTTCCATTGCGAATCGCTTGGTTGATGATTGTTCGGGGGCGGGTTGCCTGTCTACTGATGGCGTTAACGCTTTGTTAACTTTTTCGGTAGCGATGCATTTATGACTCACTTTTTGCGTGTCGCCGGTTGGTGGCACGCACGGCACAGCAATCTATCTCAGGCGAGACTTTTACTCGCAATCTCGTACACGTCCTGCGAAATGCCTGGTGTGTTGACAATGGTTTCGAGTGCATCCTGCATCATGCTCTGCGCGGAGGCCTCAAACTGTCGCCACGACTTGAAGGCCCCCAACAGGCGGGCTGCGACCTGGGGGTTGATCCGGTCAAGCTCGAGCACCCGTTCCGCAACAAATGTGTAGCCCGCACCGTCCTTGGCATGGAAGCGAACCTGGTTTGAATTTGCGAAACTGCCGATAAGCGCACGTACCTTGTTCGGGTTCGACATGGAGAATGTAGGGTGTTGGGTGAGGCGCTTAATATGTGTGAGCGCATCTGTCAGGCTCGACATGGCCTGTATCGAGAACCATTTGTCGATCACGATATGATCGGTCTTCCATTTGTCATGAAAGGCAGCCAGCGCAGCATCCCGTTCCGGCCCATCATGGTCGGACAAGAGGGAGAGCGCGGCAATCTGGTCAGTCATGTTATCGGCATCTTCAAACTGCCTTTGCACAAGGAGCATGCCATCAGGCCGGTCCGCAGCAGCGAGATAGGCCAGGCAGACATTGCGTAACGTCCGGCGTCCCGCGCTCGCCGCATCAGGAGAATAGGGGGCGTCGGAACCAAGTCTTTCGTAGGCGTCGAGCAAGCTCGTCCAAAGCTTGTTGGCAATTGCCTGCTTCAGGGTGTTGCGCGCCGTGTGGATCGCCTCAACATCAACATTCTTGCCGATCGTCTGGGCAAGTGTCTGTTCGGCGGGAAGGGTAATGGTTTGCGCGACGAACTCAGGTTCAAGGTCAGGATCCCGCAGCATTTGCTCGACGGTCTCGGCAAAGGCCATACCGGCGCGAATTTTGTCCCCGCTCTTTGCGGCGTCTGCATTGGCCACCAGAATAGCCGAGGCATACTTCTGGGCGGCTTCCCATCGGTTGAACGGATCATCATCATGAGCCATGAGAAAGGTCCATTCCCGCTCACTCTGGTTAGCGCTCAGTTTCACCGGCGCGGTGAACCCGCGCAACAGAGAGGGGACAGGTTTCTGCGCAACCTGACGGAACCGGAGAATCTGCTCCCGCTTTGAAAGGTTGAACACGTGGGATGTCGCGCCGCCCGTCACCTCTCCCTCAATATCAAGCGCCAGGGCCTTGCCATCCGGGCCAATCAAGCCGATTTCGATTGGTATCGGCACAGGTTCCTTGTGCAATTGCCCCGGTGTGGACGGGGTAACCTGGCTGAGTTTCAACGTATAACTCTGTGATCCGGCATTATATGTGCCCGATGCAAGGACTTCCGGTGTGCCAGCCTGTGCATACCAGCGCTTGAAGCTGCTCAGATCAACACCGCTGCCATCACTCAATGCCGTGATGAAGTCTTCAACCGTAGCCGCTTCGCCATCATGACGATCAAAGTAGAGATCCATCCCCCGGCGAAACCGCTCAGCCCCCAGAAGGGTATGCATCATGCGAACAATTTCCGCGCCCTTCTCATAGACAGTCGCTGTGTAGAAATTGTTGATCTCGATATAACTGTCAGGGCGCACAGGGTGCGCCAGCGGACCGCCATCCTCGGGGAACTGGTGTGATCGCAGCATACGAACGTCTGCAATACGCTTCACAGCGCGTGAACGTTGGTCGCTCGTAAACTCCTGGTCGCGAAAAACCGTCAGCCCTTCCTTCAGGCAAAGCTGAAACCAGTCTCGACAGGTGATCCGGTTGCCCGTCCAGTTGTGAAAATATTCATGCGCCACAATGCTTTCAATGGCGGCATAGTCTGCATCCGTGGCGGTGTCAGGGCGGGCGAGCACATATTTGTCGTTAAAGATGTTGAGGCCCTTGTTTTCCATGGCCCCCATGTTGAACGCGCTCACCGCGACAATCATGAATATGTCGAGATCATATTCACGCCCGTAAACATCTTCATCCCATTTCATGGATCGCTTCAGCGCATCCATGGCATAAGTGCAACGATCCTCATTGCCAGGTTCAACAAAAATTCGCAGCGTGACATCACGTCCGGAGCGGGTCACGAAGTGATCTTCAACCTGCGCAAGATTGCCGGCAACCAGCGCAAAAAGATAAGACGGTTTGCGAAACGGGTCATGCCACTCAGCAAAATGGCGACCATCCTCCAGGTCGCCGGAGGCCGTGCAATTCCCGTTGGACAGCATGATCGGGGCGAGAGACTTGGGGGCGATAATCCGGGTTGTGAATTCCGCCATCACGTCGGGCCGGTCCGGGTAATAGGTAATGCGACGAAAGCCTTCGGCCTCACATTGAGTGCAGAAAATACCGTTGGATTGATAAAGGCCAGACAGAGCTGTGTTGGTGGCGGGTGCGCAGGTTACCAGCGTTGTGAGTGTAAAGCGGTCAGGCACATTGGGGATGGACAGGGAGACCTCATCCACCTGAAACTGATTTTCGCCCAGTCGTTCTCCGTTGATACGCACTTCCTGAAGCGCCAATTGCTCCCCGTCCAGCACAAGGGGGGCATCAGCGCTGGTCGCGGGATGCCGCCTGATCTCAAGTGTTGCCCGCACCAGGGTCCGCGCTGGGTCGAGCGTGATCTCCAGCGAAACCGTATCAACGGCAAAAAGAGGCGGACGATATTCTTTCAGGAGAACAGGACGCGGTTCTTCCGTTTTCATGGGCACCAACTCGAAAAGACATACGGGGGCAGGTCACAGGACGCTGATTTGCCTCAATGTAGGCTTTTCTCGCGCAATCGCCAACCATCCCCGGCACCATTTGAGTAGCAGGAACCCTATTCAGCCGGTGGTTGTGCTCTTTTGTTTGCATTCAGGCGCTCAAGGCCGCTGACATCCCGCCGCCGGACATGTTGCACCATGCGCACGATCCATTGATTGGCATCAGCCATCAGTGAGTAGGCCACCGGGACAACAAGCAGCGTCAGGAAGGTGGAGGAAATGAGGCCTCCAATCACCAGATACCCCATCGCATTCCGGAATTCGGCGCCCTGGCTGTTGGAGAGTGCAACAGGGATCATACCCGATATGGTGGAAAAGGCTGTCATCATGACTGGCCGCAAGCGAACCGGCCCCGCCTCCAGCATTGCCTCTCTGGCAGACCCCGTTCGCTCGCGCAGATGGTTGGCGTAGTCCACAAGCAGAATGCCGTTTTTCATCACAAGCCCCATCAGCGCCAAAAGGCCGATCTGTGCAAACATGGTCAGCTCAAGTCCTGAGAGCTTGAGGGCAATAAACGCCCCGACGAAGGAGAGGGGGGCCGTCAACATGATGATGACCGGTTGCCCGAAACTGTTGAACTGACTGGCCAGGATCATGTAGAGCGCGGTCAGTGCCAGAAGAAATGCAAAGCTGATGGCCTGCTGGTTTTCTTTCATGCGTTTGGCCTTGCCCTCTGCACTCCAGGCATAACCAAGAGGCAGGCCGACTTCCCCGATAATGGTTTCAAGCTCAAGAGAGGCATCGCCCAGCGCCACGCCAGTTGGCAGGTTGGCCACAATAGCGATCCGTCGCGACCGGTTTTGCCGTTCAATCTGTGCGGGGCCGGACGCGATTTCAAAATTCGCCAGATTAGCCATATCGATCAGGCGTCCATCAACGGCACGTATCTGGATCAGTTCAAGTTTTGTCACATCATTGCGCTGGTTTTCTTCCAGACGGACCCGAACATCATATCGCGAACCCAGTTCCTCATACGTGGTTACATCAACCCCGCCGATCAGCGCCCGAACAGATTCCGCCAGGGTTCGCACCGACACACCCAGATCAGCGGCACGGCGCCGGTTAATGTCGACCTGAACCTCAGGATTACCTGTTTCAAGTGAGGTCTGAATGTCAGCAAAGTGGCCGCTGGCCCGCATGCGCGCGACAATGGCATCGGTCTTCTGTTGGAGGACGCCAAGGTCGCTGCCACGAATAGCGTACATAAGTTCAAAGTTGGAGAAACCGCCACCGGCAATCCAGGGGACTTCTGTCACAGAAGCGTTTTCAGCCTCCGGTGCGGCACGAATGACTTCCGTGCGCACATTGTCCATCAGCGTGCCGATATAAACATCGCGTTCCGCCTTCGGGGTGACGCCGATAAAGAAGGAGGCTTCATTCACCCGTTGCTGACCACCGGCCCCGATTGTGTAGAAAACCGTGTGTACATGTTCCACTTCGGCAAGACGTGCCGCGACGCGACTGGCAATGGTGCGGGTCTGTTCGATCCCGGTGCCGAACGGGAGCTTGATGTCTGCCAGAAACTCGGACCGGTCAGACTTGCTGTCAAACGCAACCGGCAGTGTGCGGGCAACCATGACACCCATAACGATGGTCAGGAAAGCCAAAGCCATCACCACAAGACGGAAGCGGAGTGCAAAACCGAGTGCGGCTTTGTAGCCCGTTTCAAGCGCGACATAGATGTCATCGAAGAAGAGTGCGATTTTGCCCATCTCGTCCCGATTGTCCGCGGCATGATTGAGCAGGCGTGAACACAGCATCGGTGTCAAAGTGACAGACACGAGCAGGGACACCAGAACGGAGAAGGTAATGGCAAGGCCGTATTGAAAGAAAAAACGCCCAACCACGCCATCCATAAACGCGATCGGCACAAACACGGCAATGATGGAGGCTGTTCCCGCCAGGACGGCAAGCCCGACCTGCTTCACGCCCAGCGACGCCGCTTCCATGGGAGGATATCCCTCGTCGAGTTTGCGGTAGATGCTTTCCAGCACCACAATGGCATCGTCCACCAGCAGGCCCACGGCAATGGACAGGGCCATCAAGGTCATCATGTTGATGGTAAAGTCCATCACGTAGAAAGCAAAAAAGGTGGAGATCAAGGCAGTGGGCATGGCAACCGCCACGATGAGTGTCGCCCGGAATGAAAGCAGGAATGCAAGCGTCACCGCGACAACGAGAATGAGGCCAAGAATAATGTCGTCAAACACGTCATTGGCGGCAGCCTCGATGAATTTCGATGTGTCGCGGGCGGAGATGATGCGGACGCCGGGCGGGGCAAGCTTCCTTATGTCCTCCAGTGCGGCACGAATATCGCGGGCAACCTCCACAGTATTGCGGCCCGACTGGCGGCGAATTTCAAGAGACACGCCCGGTTTTCCATCAAGTTCCGCATAGGAGCGACTGTCTTCAACGCCATCTTCAACGCGGGCAACATCGCGGATGCGCGTGGGCAGGCCATCATCACGAAAGGCAATGACGATATCGCCAAACTCGGCAACGGTTTTGACTTCTCCCATCGTCTTGACGGAGAACTCGCTTTGAAGCCCGGCCGTTTCCAGCCGGCCTCCCGGGATTTCGGCATGTTCGCGGCGAAGCGCTGTCATGACATCATCAGCGGTGACGGCGTATGAACGCAGCTTCACGGCGTCAAGCCAGATGCGTACTTCCCGGTCTCGCCCGCCCACCACACGGATGGAACCAACGCCCGACACACGCTGCAAATGCTCCTTGACGGTCTTGTCGGCAAAGCGTGTCAGATCACGAATGGGAATGTCGCCAGCCACCATGACAGACATGATCGGCTGGGCGTCCGGGTCTGTTTTCAAAACGATGGATTGTTCCGCGTCGAGCGGCATGTCTGCGCGGGCAAGGGCAACCTTGTCCCGGATATCCTGAGCCTTTACATCAATATCTTCATCAAGCCCGAATTCGGCAATCACCTGGCTGCGGCCTTCAGAACTTGTTGAAGACAGGTTCTCAATCCCCGACGCTGTATTGACCTGCTCTTCAATCGGGTCAGACACTTCCGTCTCGATGGTCTCCGGTGATCCGCCTTCGAGTTTGGTTTCGATGGCAACGACGGGAAATTCCACCTTCGGGAACAAGTCAACGCCAACGCGGCCAAGTGATATCCATCCAAGTGCGACAAGCGCACCAATCAGCATGACGGCAAAAACAGGACGCTTGATTGAAACATCAGAAATCCACATAAGCCTTACCTCGTTTCCGCAAGAGAGGGGCTTTGGGCCCGAGCGGCTGACGTGAGCCCATCCGCGTCAGGCATGGCTTCCACACTCACTGGCATGCCTTCAACAAGGTTTGCGACGGAAGGGCCGGTGAGCACGCGGTCTCCAACATCCAGACCGCTCAATACTTCAACGCGTTTGGCGTCTATCTGACTGACCCGGACAGGGCGTTGAACAGCGCGTCCGTCAATCTCCACAAACACATAATGATTGTTCTCAATACCCATGATAGCCCGCCGGTCGACCGTCAAGACGGCGCGCGCAGGAGGGAAAAACTCAGCGCGGGTAAACATGCCCGGCTTGATCGCATAGTCGCTGTTGGCAAGACCAACCCGTACCTCCGCCGAACGGGTGGAAGGGTCAACCCGGTCGTTGAAGATGTGAATCTCGCTTTCAAAAACCTGATCCAGCCCGTCCACATAGACCCGGGCGGCTGTGCCGACGGACAATTGACCGACATAAATTTCCGGTACGTTTACAATAGCGCCGACAATGTCGATTTTCATGATTTGCACAACGCCGGAGGGGCCGCCCATGCCACCGCCGCCGCCACGTGTAGACATGAACTTGCCTTCGTAAATGTCCTGACGGGTGACGACACCGTCGAAAGGCGCCAGAACCGTCGCATCGGAAAGCGCCTGGCGTGCACTGTCCAGCCGGGCCCGGGCAATACCCACCCGGGCAGATGCGATATCTGCTTTTGTTTGAACATTGTCGAGTTGGCCAATGGAGGCAACACCCTTGCCTTGCAGCTCCTTGATCCGGTCAAGCTCGCGTCTTGTGTTGCGGGCTTCAGCTTCCGCAAGCTTGAATTCATTCTCCAGTTCCCGAACCCGGATCCGCAGTTCAACATCTCGTGTCTTGAAGAGGGGGGCGCCTTCGGCAACCTTGTCCCCCACACGGACGAAAACTTCTTCAATGATGCCATCGACAAGAGGTCCCACATCCGTTGTCTTCTGTGCGGCAATAGTACCGGTCCCCGTAATTGGACTGACAAGCTCTTCCGCATTCACGGATACCGAAAAGACAGGGACAGCCTGAATACTTGACGTTGCGTCTCCCGTTGTTTCGTCTGTGTCTTCACCGCACGCAGACAAGAGGAACGCTGCGACAATCACGGCGATGGGCGCGAGGTGTTTATTAGTCCGTATACGAAAGAACATGAAATGCCTGCATTTGCTTTGGGTTTTGCATCTTATGGCAAAACTCGTATTTTTATAGTTTAAAGTTGCGACGATTATAGTAACCATGGTTAGTATAATCCAGTTTTAGATTTCCGTTCAGAATTTGGGGCAGGCTGAGGTTTGAACGTCGGGAGAGAAGACCCTAAAAATGGGGTCATACATTGGGACCGGGTGCTGAATGGAAGACGACGGCTATCAGTTTGAGCGCACATTTGGCTGGCTTCTGCATGACACGCAGCGATTGATCCGGCGCAACTGGGAGCGAGGGCTAAAAACGACGGGGATCGGTATATCCGAGCCTCAGGCACGCGTTCTGGCCTTTCTTTATCGGCAGGAAGGCGGGTTGACCCAAACACAGTTGGCGCTGGAATTGGGAATGGAAAAGGCCCCCTTGGGGCGTTTGCTTGACCGTATGGAGGAGGGCGCGCTTGTCGAGCGCCGTAGTGATCCGGCAGACCGCCGGGCGCGCATGGTCTTTATCACCGATCTGGGCATGGCTCATCTGCCGGTGATGAAAGAGACCACCCGCGTCGTCTTTTCCCGTGCGTTCGCCGGTGTACCGGAAGCGAAGGTCGATGTCCTTCTGGACGTGCTGGAGGCGATGCGGGCGAATCTGAGTGCGCTGGAAGCAGAACCCGCACCAGCACCCCCGTCCCATGCAACGCCCGAACCCCGGCTAACAGCAGCAGACCCGCAAAAAAAATCTACGGAACCCCGCCAAGCGTGACCCTGCGTCAAAAGCAAATTACGCGGAATAGAGCCGTTTAGCGCCTTGATTCCCCTTGCCTTCCAGCTAATTGCCGCAAGAATACAAGGCGAAAGCAAACTACTAACTTTGTGCTGGGCCCCTCCCTTATTGATGACATGCGGGAGGATGGGCTTGAGCGCGCAAATAATCTGACGGGCCATGTACCCGTAAGGATGAGACGGGAGACGACATGAACTTCGATTTCTCAGATGACCAGAAGCTCTTGAAAGAGCAGGTCCGAAAGTTCCTGAGCGACAAATGCGGGCTGGATCGTGTCCGCAAGGTTTTGGATGGTGATGAGCCTTTCGCAAAGGATGTGTGGGACGGCCTGGTGGAAATGGGTCTCACCGGGACAGCTATTCCCGAAGAATACGGGGGGCTGGGCCTTGGCGCGTTGGAGCTTTGCGTGATCGCGGAAGAACTGGGGCGCGCTGCGGCACCGGTGCCGTTTTCAAGTTCCGTTTATCTGGCATCCGAAGCGCTGATCGTTGCAGGTACCGAAGCACAGAAACAAGCATGGCTGCCAAAGCTGGCAAGCGGCGAAGTGATCGGCACGTTCGCGATGTCCGAAGGTCCGACAGCGGCAAGCCCGCGCACGGTCCAGACGAGCCTTGCAGATGGCAAGTTGAATGGCGTCAAGATCCCTGTCCCGGACGGTGATATCGCGGACTTTGCCGTTGTGCTGGTCAATACAGGTGGCAACGGCGACCGCGCTTTGTCTCTCGCACTGGTGGACCTGAAGGGTGCAGGCGTAACCCGCGAGGCGATCAAAACCATCGACCCGACACGGTCCCATGCAACCATTACATTTAAGGACGCTCCGGCAGAGCTGATGGGCACCGAGGGTGAAGGTTGGTCCTATACAGGCACCGTGTTTGACTCAGCCGCCGTGTTGATGGCGTTCGAACAAGTGGGCGGGGCAGAAACCGCGATGTGGATGGCGCGGGACTATGCGCTTGAGCGTTATGCTTTCGGTCGTCTGATTGGTTCTTATCAAGCCGTCAAACATAAGATCGCCGATATGTATGTGAAGTTGGAGTTGGCTCGGTCCAACTGCTACTTCGGTGCCATGATGCTGAACGACAAAGGGGCGGAATTGCCTGAAGCTGCGGCCGCTGCGCGCATCTCGGCAACAGAGGCCTATCGTTTTGCGGCCCAGGAAAACATCCAGGTCCATGGCGGCATTGGCTACACCTGGGAGGCGGATACCCAGTTCTATTTCCGTCGTTCCAAACTGTTGGCACTGGCTCTTGGCAGCGCGCTTGAGTGGAAAGACAAGCTGGTCGCGCGTCTTGAAGCGCGCAACGCTGCCTGATTTTGAAGCCTTTATACGAATTCGAACATTGGAGATGATCCATGGATTTTAACGATACACCCGAAGAAGCCGCCTACCGCGCCAAAGCTCGCGAATGGTTGGACAAGAATGCCAAACGCAAGCAGAACAGCAAGGAAGCTTTGCCTCCCATGAGCCTGGAGCAGGCACTGGAGCGCGCGCGTAAATGGCAGCGCACAAAAGCAGATGGTGGCTTTGCCTGTATCACATGGCCGAAGGAATATGGGGGGCAGGGCGGCACCTCTATCCAGAACGTGATCTATTCACAGGAAGAGTCGAAATACCTCGTGCCCGGCGGTTTCTATGCCATTGGTCTTGGCATGTGTCTGCCGACGGTTCTTGCATGGGGCACCGAAGAGCATAAAGCACGCTATGTGGAGCCTGCTGTTAAGGGCGACGAAATCTGGTGTCAGCTTTTCTCCGAGCCGGCAGGCGGGTCGGACGTTGCCGGTCTTCGCACCAAGGCGGAGAAGGATGGCGATGACTGGATTATCAACGGTCAGAAAGTGTGGACCTCGGGCGCGCATTATTGTGACTTCGGCATTGTCGTTGTGCGCACAGACCCGACTGTGCCAAAGCACAAGGGCCTCACCATGTTTATCATCGACATGAAGAGCCCCGGCGTTGAAGTCCGTCCGATCAAACAGATGTCCGGCGAAAGCGAGTTCAACGAAGTCTTCTTCACCAATGTACGTATTCCGGACTCCAATCGTCTGGGGCAGCCGGGCGACGGTTGGAAAGTGGCACTCACAACGCTGATGAACGAACGCCTTGCTGTGGGCGGCGGCGGCGGTGCCGACTGGGAAGAGCTGATGGCCATGGGGCGCGAAGCCGAGATGGAGCAGATGGCGGCCATGGCAAACGGTGCCGTGCGTGAGCGTCTGGCAGACTGGTATGTGCAGACACAAGGGCTGAAATATACCCGCTTCCGCACACTGACCGCCTTGTCCAAGGGGCAGACGCCGGGGCCGGAAAGCTCGATTTCCAAAATTGTGTCGGCGGCAAAAATGCAGGATCTGGGTGCCTTCGCGATGGATCTGCAAGGACAGGCAGGCATCATTCGTGATCGCGATATCGCACCACAAGGAGCCGTGTTCCAGAACCAGTGGATCGGCGGCGCGGGATATCGCATCGCCGGTGGTACCGACGAAATCCTGCGCAATATTGTTGGCGAACGGGTACTCGGCCTGCCGCAGGACATTCGTGTGGACAAGACAGCGCCTTACAACGAACTCAAATAGTTCCTGTTATGCAAGACAGCATCAAGCCCGCGAGTTTGTTCTCGCGGGCTTTTATTTTGCCCCTCGTCCCGCCTTGTGTGAGAACGTCACATCGTGGCTGAAAACTTGTGCCTCACAACACGCGCATATGACCATAGGGATGAGCGGCTTGCCGCATTGTTTGTGCAAGCAGGACGGGGGTGTGCCTGCAGCATTGAGCCAGCGTTCGCCCCATGAGAGCATCAAGATACCCACCCTGAACAGGTCCTTGCCCGCCGCCGTCAAGCGATATGCGTATCGGGGGGGATGTGTCTGATAGAGAACTTTCTCAAACACTGCTTCATCGGTCAGGTGTTTCAACCGCGAAGACAATGTGCTTCTGGCAATTGCCAGGCGAGACTGCCAGGTTTCAAAATGCTCGGCGCCTTGAAAAGCTTCCTTGAGGATCATCATCGTCCACTGGTCGCCGATGACCGCCAGTGTGCGCGCAACTGAATCGTTTCTTGTGTCGCGCTCGAAAGCACTGGTCATCAATTGACGGCGAACTTCAAATTGCGGTGGAGGAGCCGTTGTCGCCAGAGGGCGCCATTCAAGGTCATCCAGACCAAACGGTTGTGCGCACGCGCTGCAGACAAGCTTTGGGTGCAATCTCTTTCCACAAGAACGATGAATAAGTTGGAGGCTTGGCCGTGGTTTGGAGCGGCGCCACCGGTCCCCCCAGTCTTTCATCATCAAAGTCATGCTGTAAACGTCATGACCTCTTTCGCTCAGCAGATATTCAAACCGGACAGGCCGGTCAGAATATGGCCTTTTACGGAGCACCCCTTCCTCTACCAACCAGGACAGTCGTTCGGTCAGTCGCGCGCGCGGGATAGCCAGCGCCTGGAGGAAATCCTCAAACCGTCTAACGCCAAAAAATGCTTCGCGCAAAATGAAGAAGGTCCAACCGTCCCCGAGAATACGAAAGGCCCGAAACAGGGGGGAGGAACCCGGCTGGGTCGGCGCGTGCGATGGTGAATCTGCTTTTCTCATAAGGCCTTTATATCGTTGGTATGCAGATAGTCCAATAACAAGATTGACTCAGTCTCATAACGAGATGTAATAAAGTCTCGTAACAAGACTAATGATAAATCACGGGAAGGAAAATTATGAGCAAAACAGCACACGGATTTCACCGCGCCACCGAAACGGTGCCGCAATGCGAGCATCTGATTTTTGAGGAGAAGGGGGATGTTGCCTACATCACGCTGAACAGACCGGAAGTGATCAATGCGCTGTCCATCGATCTGTCACGTGAATTTTGCGAAACACTTGAATATGTGCGCGACCAGGCGCACTTGCACATTCTTGTCATCAAAGGTGCGGGTGAAAATTTCTGCGCAGGGGATGATTTGACGGAAATGGCATCTGGGTCCTGGGGCCATGCCAATCAGGTTATGCGCCGGGTCCGGTACTATCAGCACATGGCCAACACACTGGAAGAACTGGACAAAATTACCATATGCGCCGTTGATGGTTATTGCGTAGGTGGGGGACTGGAAATCACGATGGCGTGCGACTTCGTCATCTGTACCAACCGGGTAAAATGGGGGATGCCCGAAGTGGATTGGGGGATCACGCCAGGTTGGGGCGGGACGACACGCATGGCGCGGCTCATTGGTCGCCGAATGACGAAGGAAATCAATCTGCTGGGCGCGCTTCATTCTCCCTGGCGGGGCCTCGAACTGGGGTTGTTCAACCGCGTCGTGCCAGATGACGAACTGGCGGGGGAAACGCAAGCCCTCATTGAGCTTCTGCAATGCAAGAACCACCAGGGGTTGCGGCAACTTAAATTCATGATCAACAAGAATGTGGAAGCTGATCTGTATACAGCACAGGCTTTCGAAGCGCTGGGAGCTGCCCTGACAGTGTCCATTAACGGAGCGTGGGAAGTGCCGGACGCTGACGGGGCCCACGGGTGGGAGTCTTACCACGCAAAAGACAAGAACAGCGCCATACGAAACCGCCGTGAAAAGGCAAAGAATTTCTGGGTTGACTAGGGAAAGCACCCCTGACGAAAAGCGCAGCCCGCGAGTTTGTTCTCGCGGGCTTTTTTGTTACGATCCGCAAGGTAATGGGCCCGCACAAATAAGATTAAGGGAGAACGCCTCTGCCCACGGCACGCACCTATTCCGGTAAGCTCGGCAGGCGCATCTCGCTGCTTCCCTATGTCGTGCTTTTGCTGCTCGTGATCGTAGGACTGGGGCTCAGCTTCCGCAGCGAGACCGTACCGCTCTCCATGGACGATATCTTGAACGAAGGGCGGCTGGTCGTCGTCACGAGAAATGCACCAACCAGTTTCTACCTGGGTCGTGAGGGAGAGCCGACCGGCTTCGAAGCTGATCTCGCGCGCGGGTTTGCCAAAAGCCTGAATGTCACGGTGGATTTCATCGCGCTGGACGATATCTCGGATATTCTGGACTGGGTGCAGGCAGGGCGGGCGCACATTGCTGCCGCCGGGTTGGCCCGGACGACACTGCGTGGAGAGACATACAGGTTCTCACCCCCTTACCACAGCGTGCGCCAGATCGTGGTTTGCCGCTCCGGCGGAAAGACCCCCAAGACCCTTTCTGACATGGGCGAAGTGGATCTGGTCGTCACGGCGGAGAGCGCACATGCCGACGCGTTGCGCCAGCTGGTCAGTGCGCACGATGGACTTGAGTGGACGGAGGAGACGACGTCACCCGAAGCGTTGATGCAAGCGGTGTGGGAGGCGGAGATCGACTGCACAATTGCCGATGAACCTCTGTTTGATATTGTGCGTCATCAGCACCCTGAACTGATCGAAGCCTTCACGCTGGTGGAGGCAGAGCCGCTTGCCTGGATTGTGACACCGGGCGCGGACGAACTGGCGGCGAAGATCGACGAATGGATGACCGCACCCAAAACCAGACAGGGGATCGAACGTCTGATTGCGGCAAATTTTGGTTTCTTCCGCAATTTCGATTATGTGGATCTGGCGCGTTTCCATCGTGACATCGAAGACGTGTTGCCTAGGTACGAACGCGACCTGCGTCTGGCGGCGCGGCGTAACGATATTCCCTGGCGGTTGCTGGCTGCGATGGCCTATCAGGAAAGCCGTTGGGACCCGGAGGCAAAAAGCCGCACGGGGGTAAGAGGGCTGATGATGCTCACCCAGCCTGCCGCCAGAGCGGTGGGTGTCGAAGACAGGACCGATCCCCAGGAAAGCATCTGGGGCGGTGCGCGCTATTTTGCAAACATGCTGGCGCGCGTACCGGAAGGTGTCGTCGGCGAGGATCGGATATGGTTTGCCCTTGCCGCCTACAATATGGGGATGGGCCACGTTTATGACGCCCGTACCCTGGCTGCCCGCAGGGGGTTGAACAAAAACCACTGGGCTGATGTGAAATCTGTCTTGAAAGACCTTTCCAAACGGGAAGTTTACGCAACACTGAAGCATGGCCGTGCCCGCGGATATGAGGCCCGCCATTATGTGGAGCAGGTTCGCACCTATTGGCATGTGCTGAAACAGACGAGATAGGACGGGACCATCCCGGTGCTTGCCGCGACGGCCCGGCTGGGCCATATAAGGGGCCATGAGCACGTTGCCCGAGCCTGATCGCCGCTTCTCTGTGGCCCCGATGATGGACTGGACAGACCGGCACGACCGGTTTTTCCTGCGTCTCATCTCGCGCCATGCGTTGCTCTATACGGAAATGGTAACCGCGCCCGCTATCATTCACGGGGACAGGGGGTATCTGTTGGGCTTCAGTGATGAGGAACATCCCGTCGCGGTACAACTGGGCGGCAGTGTCGCTGAAGAACTTGTTCAGGCCGCAAAGATTGCCGAAGATTATGGCTACGACGAGATCAATCTCAATGTCGGTTGCCCGTCAGACCGGGTGCAATCCGGGCGGTTCGGCGCCTGCCTGATGCTGGAGCCGGACCTTGTCGCCGAATGTGTGGCAGCGATGCAAAATGCCGTCCATGTGCCGGTTACGGTCAAATGTCGTATCGGTGTGGATGAGCAGGACCCCCGTGAAGCTCTCCCAACCCTGATTGAGAAAGTCAGTGCCACGGGGTGCCGGAATTTTACCGTGCATGCGCGCAAGGCCTGGTTGCAGGGCCTGTCTCCGAAGGAAAACCGCACCGTTCCGCCGCTCGATTATCCGTTGGTCTACGAGATGAAGCGCATGTTTCCTGCGCTCGAAATCTGCATCAATGGCGGTATCGCAACACTGGACGAGACGGAAGAGCATCTTGCGCATGTAGATGGTGTGATGATGGGTCGCGCGGCTTATGAAAACCCCTATGTGCTGGCTGACGTGGATCAGCGCTTCTTTGGTGCGACGCTGGCACCCTTGTCGCGGCACGAGGTGATTGAGGCATTCTTGCCCTATATCGCAGCGCGGCTTACCGAAGGAGTACCGCTCAATGCGATGACGCGCCACATTCTGGGTCTTTTCCAGCACATGCCCGGCGCTCGTGCCTTCCGCCGTCATTTGAGTGAGAACGCGCACAAGCCCGGCGCCGGTTTGGATGTCGTGCGCGACGCCGCGGCGAAAGTTCGCGAACCTGTGTTTGCTGAATAACGGTCAAGGTACGCCTTGCACGTCGTCATTGCCGAACCTGATTATCGGGCGTCCATTTTGCCTTTGCGTTTTACGCCGGTGACATCTGATTGTCACCGCCGGTCAAGCAGCGCGCCGGAAATGTCGCGTGTCGTCGTGACACCGGTGAGCGCCATGGAAACCCGCATCTCGCCTTTGAGCGTGCCGAGATAGTTTTCAAGACCCGCCTGTCCTTGTGCCGCAACTGCATAGACCCAGGGCCGGCCAATCAGCGTACCTTTGGCCCCGAGTGCCAGCGCCTTCACCACGTCCTGCCCGCTGCGAATGCCGCCATCGACAAGTATGTCAGCACGCCCCCCAAGTGCGTCAACAACACGCGGTAGCATGGCGATGGAAGAAGACACGCCGTCAAGTTGCCGCCCCCCGTGGTTGGAGACGATCACCCCATTCGCGCCCGCATCTGTCGCGGCAACAGCGTCTTCCGGGCTCAACACGCCCTTGATGATGAGGTCGCCATCCCAGATGGAGCGGAGCCACTCAATGTCTTTCCACGTAACAGAAGCATCAAGCTGCGATCCGATCCAGGCGGCAAAGTCTGCAGGTGTCGTCGCCTTGGGAACATATTCGGTCAGATTGCCAAACGTGTGTGGCTGTCCGCGCAGACCCACATCCATTACCCATCTGGGATGCGCGAGATAGGTATCAATCGCCGCCCGCAGTTTGCCGATGGGGCTCAATGTGCCGCTCATGCCATTGCGCACATCGCGGTAGCGGGCGCCAACAACGGCAAGGTCAACTGTAAAGACAAGCGTCTTGACGCCGACACCCTTCGCCCGCTGCAGAAGCTCCTCAACTGCGCCCCTGTCTTTGAGCATGTAGAGTTGAAACCAGAAAGGAACGTCGGAGACCGCAGCCACTTCCTCAAGGGAGCAAATCCCCACGGTTGAGAGCGTATAGGGAATGCCAAACGCATCTGCCGCACGCTTGGCTTGTGTTTCGCCGCGCCGGGCCATCATGCCGGCAAGCCCGACGGGGGCCAGGGCGACGGGGATAGACCAATCTCTCCCAAAGAGTGTTGTTGACGTCGTCAGAGCGGAGACATCCCGCATCACCCGTTGCTTGAGCTGTAAGTCTTCGAAATCTGTGACATTCGCCGCGAGTGTCCGTTCCTGATAGGCCCCGCCATCCAGATAATCGAAAAGGAAACGCGGCAGGCGTTTTTCTGCAAGCAACCGATAATCTTCAGTCGAAGCAGGGGCGAGGTTCAGTGACGGCATTTTGAGTCTCCTTTCCCCGAAATTATCAGGGATAGAAGGACAAGACGAGGCCAACCCTGTCTCATCCATCACAATATTGGCAATTTGGCGCAAGATCGGCTACCTGAAAGGCTCGTCAGGCAAAGCATCGCCAGAGCAAAAGTTTGGAGAGAGTGACAATGGAATTTATGGGACTGGGCCTTACAGAGCTTCTCACATTTGCACTCGCACTTCTGGCAACCGGCCTGTTTGCGGGGGTGCTGGCCGGTCTGCTGGGCGTGGGTGGGGGAATTGTCATCGTACCCGTGCTTTTTCACCTCTTTACGCTTTTGGGCATTGATGAGGCGGTGCGAATGCATATGGCCGTTGGCACATCGCTTGGGACCATCATTCCAACCTCCATCCGGTCCCTTCGTGCGCACCACAAAAAGGGGGCCGTCGATTTTGATCTTTTGAAACGCTGGGCCTTCCCCATGTTGCTGGGCGTTATGGCGGGCACAGTTCTCGCCGCCTACGTCAAAGGGCCTGTTCTGACCGGCGTTTTTGCGTCAGTTGCGCTGCTTGTGGCGTTCAACATGGCATTCGGCAAGGAAGAATGGCGGTTGGGCGAGACGCTCCCCGGTCGTGGAGGGCAGAGCCTCATTGCGTCAGTCATTGGTGGAATTTCATCGATGATGGGGATCGGCGGAGGGACTTTCGGCGTGACTGTCATGACCCTTTACGGCCGCCCGATCCACCAGGCGGTTGCGACATCCGCAGGGCTGGGGCTTCTTATTTCCGTGCCGGGTGCGATCGGCTTTGTCCTGTCCGGGATGGGCGTCGATGCCCGCCCGCCCTTAAGTCTGGGTTATGTCAATCTGGTGGGACTGGTGCTGATCGTACCGGCAACCATTCTTGCTGCACCCTGGGGGGCAAGTCTGGCGCATGCTGTCAGCCGGAAGACGTTGGCAAGGGCTTTTGCCTTTTTCCTCGCACTCACGTCACTGCGGATGTTTTACGGTCTGCTGAACGGCGGATGAAGCACACAGGCAGCAATCGTCAGCAATATATCGCTGACTAGATTTTCTGGTCATACGCGCCGACATCCGGCTCCTCGCAGAGCATGGCGTCCAGTGCGTCAAACATTGCTTTCTTGTTTGCGTCCGAAACCGGGCTTTCCACCACGACAACAAGTCCGGGCTTGTTGGATGATGCACGAATGAGGCCCCATGTGCCGTCCTCAACCGTCACGCGGACACCGTTCACCGTCACGACGTCCCGGATCGGTTGATCAATCAAGTGCGCCCCATCGGCCGCCATCTTCTCGATACGGGCAATGATGCGGTCTACAACGCCGTATTTTTTATCGTCCGGGCAGTGTGGCGACATGGTGGGCGACCCCCATGTTTTTGGCAGGTCATTTTTAAGGTTTGCCATGCTCATGGTCGGGTTGCGGTCAAGCATGTCGCAAATTGCAATGGCAGAGACAAGTCCGTCATCATATCCGCGACCAATTGGCGGGTTGAAAAAGTAATGCCCGCTTTTTTCAAAGCCGACCAGCGCATCAAGTTCGTGTGCACGACGTTTGATGTAGGAATGGCCGGTTTTCCAATAGTCGGTCTTCGCACCATTCCCAATCAGAACCGGGTCGGTAAGAAAGAGACCGGTGGATTTCACATCAACCACAAATTGTGCATTGTCGTGTTTGGCAGAAAGATCCCGCGCGAGCATAACCCCCACCTTGTCGGCGAAAATTTCTTCGCCTTCATTGTCCACAACGCCGCAGCGGTCACCATCCCCATCAAAGGCAAGGCCGACATCAGCGCCCGTCTCCAGCACCTTGTCGCGGAGCGCATGTAGCATTTCCATGTCTTCCGGGTTCGGATTATATCGTGGAAATGTATGGTCAAGTTCACAGTCGAGCGGGATTACCTCCGCGCCGATACCTTCCAGCACAGCAGGGGCGAAAATACCAGCTGTGCCATTGCCGCAGGCGGCAACGACTTTGAGCTTGCGCTTGAGCTTGGGGCGATCTGTGAGATCAGCAATATAACGGGCGCGCATATCCGGTACGAACGTGTAGCTTCCGCCGGCGCGCGCCTCAAACTTTCCTTCAAGCACAATCTCGCGCAAGGCGCTCATCTCGTCCGGGCCGAAGGTAAGAGGGCGCGCTGCCCCCATTTTGACGCCCGTCCAGCCATTTTCATTATGGCTGGCGGTCACCATGGCGACAGCAGGCACATCAAGTGCGAACTGTGAAAAATATGCAGTGGGGGAAAGCGCCAAGCCAATATCGTGAACCTCTGCACCGGCAGCGACAAGTCCGTTCATCAACGCCTGCTGGATTGAGCCGGAATAGGCGCGATAGTCATGCCCAACCGCAATGCGCGGGTCCACACCAAGTTTGAACAGTAATGTTCCAAGGCCAAGGCCAAGGGCCTGAATGCCCCGCAGGTTGATTTCATCAGGAAACAGCCAACGTGCGTCATACTCGCGAAATCCCTGCGGCGCGACCATTGGTTCTGTTTCAAAAGCTTCGCTATTGGCAGGGATCGACGGGCGTGGCTTGGGAAGCATTGAAACGGTCCTGTATTTGAAATCCGGAAACTGGCGGTTCTTATAACGCAATTGGCAAGGCAGGAACACTATTCAGAATGGAGTGGAACGCCGCATTTGAGACAGTGCTGTGTGCTGAGTTCTATGCGCCATCGACCAGCCACCACGCGTCGGATCTGGGTTTTGTTGCAGACAGGGCAGCGGGCTGTGTGAATGCCCAATCCAAAGAATGAGAACGCGACGACCATACCACCAAAGATAATGAGACCCGCCGCTTTCTCGCCCGCTTCTTCGGCAAAGCCGACGCCAAGAAAGAAAGCGCCAAATGCAATGAGTGGGCCCAAAAGAATGAGCCAACGGGCACGCCGCTTGCGCGTCGCATATTCGCGAATAATGTCGTCAGGACTGAGCCGCTGCATATGGCCCTGGCGCCGTGCCGCGTCACTCAACCTATTCACGCAGGATCAACCGATCTCCGGCAATCTCCAGCGCCGAAAGCTCTCCCAGAAAACTCATACCCAGCAGCGATTGGCCAAGCCCCTCCTGAGACACAGCACCACGCACATTCTCCACCCGTATGGAGCCAATGGAAATCTCGTCAATCATGATCGGCGCAGAGTAGGCAATACCGTTCGCCGTTTGGTAGGGGATGCGATAGTCGAGTGTGTCGGGATCAAATCCCAGCCGTTGCGCATCAAACGCGGTAAGCGCCACATGGCTCGCACCTGTGTCCACCAGAAAACGAACATGCGTGCCGTTTACCTTGGCGTCAGCCAGAAAGTGCCCGGACCCGTCACCGCCAAGGCTCACCACCCCTCGGGAGATTTCCTGCGCGCGCGTCGGCATCAGCTCACCCTGCGTGCGAACCATCAGACCCTGAAATTCTTCGCGGTACCCGTAAATAATGACGAGGGCGAGCGCGATGGCGGTCCAGCTGAGCGCCTGCTTGAGGGCTAGTCCCGCATTCCGCCGGAAGCCCAGTACGGCGCTTGAGCCGACGAGTGCCAGAAGGCCGACCCCGTAAACCAGACGCATTTGAGCGTCCTGCTGGTCCAGCGCACCGGGAAATGTCCGGATCAGCAGAAAAAGAAGGGCGGTAAAGCCGAGTGCCGCCAGCGCGACCCATGTCCATGTATTGTTCTTCATGCGTCTAATATAGGGTCGGAAAGTGGAGGGGGGATAAATCTATTTGATCAAAATCAGCCTTGAATTTTGGTCAGACGTTAATTAATTACGATAAATAAATGGGTTTTCAAATAAATACCATGTAGGATTGTGAAATGAGTAGCGACAGCAAAGTCATTAACCTGGCGCAAGGCAGCGAACCCCACACCCGTACGGTGAGCGGGTTTCCGGGCCTGCCTGTCTTTGAGCCAGGCTGGGTTTGGCTGGTTGGTGCAGGGCCGGGGGATCCGGGTTTGCTCACGCTGCATGCCGTCAATGCTCTCCAGCAAGCTGATGTAATTGTTCACGACGCACTCGTGAGTGAAAACATTCTTGGTATGGCGGCTCCCGAGACTGAAATCATTTATTCCGGCAAGCGCGGTGGCAAGCCGAGCGCGAAACAGCGTGATATTTCGGCAAAGCTTGTTGAACTGGCGCGTGCGGGCAAACGCGTTTTGCGCTTGAAAGGCGGGGACCCGTTTGTCTTCGGGCGCGGCGGGGAAGAGGCTTTGGCACTCGTCGAGGCTGGTATTCACTTCCGCATTGTGCCGGGCATTACAGCAGGCATTGGGGGGTTGGCCTATGCAGGCATTCCTGCAACCCATCGCGATACCAATCATGCAGTGACCTTCATCACCGGCCACATGGCAGGTGGCGATGTGCCCGAAAATCTGGACTGGACTGCCATCGCCAAAGGCTCGCCCGCCATCGTGCTCTACATGGCACTGTCGCATTTGGATGCCATCACCAAAATCATGATCGAGGCAGGGCGTTCGCCGTCAGAACCCATGGCACTTGTGCGCAACGCCACGCTTCCCGATCAATTGGTGCTCGAAACGACACTTGGGCGTGCGGCAGTAGATGTCGCAAGAACCGGCTTTACGGGCCCGGCCATCATCGCCATCGGGGAAATTGTGCGGATGCGTGACAGTCTCGACTGGCTGGGTGCGATGAGTGGTAAAACCTTGAAAACAGACCCGCTCGGCACCAGAGGCGCCCTCAATGCTGGCTGATCAGGACGCTGGCTGATCAGGCCGGTTGTTCGACACCGGCCGCGATAAACCGGTCTCCAAGCTCGTCCATAATCAGATCACGCTCTTCATGACTATAGCGGCTCCAACCGCCAATTTCTTTCAGCGTCCGTCCGCACCCGCGGCAGAAGCCAAGGCGACCGTCAACGGCGCACAGGCGTTTGCAGGGGCTTTTGATCGGTTCGGTCGACAATGGGGCGTCCTCATATCCAGATTGAAGGTCAGACCATAAGGGCCGTTCAGCGCTTTGGCCAGTTTTTCAGGCCCTTACTCAAGAGAACTTGAGTGACAGGCCACGGGCCGGTATAGCCATCCAGCACCTGAACCCGGTATTTGGATCTTGGAGACAACATATGGCCCGCGCTGCCACCGGCCTTCCGTTTGATGATATTCGCCGCCTGATCGACGGCCCGCCACTGCCTGATATCGAGGCCGGTGACGCGGTGCGTGCGGCCACAGCGGGGCTGGGGCATTTGGGTGAGGTCGCGGAATGGCTGGCCGCCTGGCAGGGGAAGACCGCGCCGGCCATCACACAGCCGCTCGTCGCCGTCTTCGCCGCCAACCACAAGATCGTCGAGCGCGGCGTGACCACCGAGCCCATGAGCGCCACCCAGGACATCGTGGAACTGGTGGCTGCGGGCGGTAAACCGGTCTCGCGCGCTGCCATGCAAAGCAATGTTGGTCTCAAAGTCTTCGATCTGGCACTGGACCTTCCCACTCCCGACATCGCCGTGGCAGATGCGCTCGACGAAGCCGCCTGTGCCGCCACTATGGCCTTTGGGATGGAGGCGATTGCCGGCGGCGCCGACCTTCTCTGCGTCACAGATATCGGGGTGGGCAACAGAACAGTCGCCGCAGCGCTCTCCATGGCCCTTTTCGGGGGGGATGTGTCTGACTGGCTGCCGGACGGGCAGGAAAATTCACAATTCGTCCAACAGCGTGAGGCCGTTGAATTGGCAATTGCACGACTGGGTCCCCCCCAGCACAAGCAGTTGCGTGATCCGCTGGAAATCCTGCGCCGGGTGGGCGGCAGAGAGTTTGCGGCCATCGCCGGAGCGATTCTCGCTGCACGTTATCAGAAGATCCCGGTTCTGCTGGATGGCATGGTTGCCGTTACGGCAGCCGCCGTTTTACACAGTCTCGCTCCTCAGACTATCGCCCATTGCCGTGTGGCCGATTGCGGGGCGGACAAAGGTTTTTCCAAGCTCTTGACCGAGCTTAAAATGAAGCCACTTCTAACAATGAGCCTGGGAGAAAACCACGGATTGGGTGGTGTTATGGCAACCGACCTGTGCAGAACTGCAGCCATCGCTGTTCAGCCCTAACGTCAACTGGGTCTTGCCCCGTGACACTTTGTCAGTAAACTCCCGGCAAAACAAAAAGCCAGGGTGCCCCCACCCGGCATGGAAGGAGATTTTCCAATGGATATGAGTTTCTCACCTGAGGACATCGCATTTCGCGAAGAAGTGCGAACCTTCATTGCAGACAATTACCCGCGCGACGTGATCAATGGTCGTTCGCGTGGGGACATGTCCCGCGACGATATTTTGGCGTGGCACAAAATCCTCGCCAAAAAAGGGTGGGTCGCACCGCACTGGCCAACAGAAATTGGCGGAACGGATTGGACCATCTCGCAGCGCTATATCTGGAACGAAGAATGTGCCCGCGCTGAAACCACGCCGCTTCTGCCATTCGGCCTCTCTATGGTGGGCCCGGTTATTTATACATACGGCAATGAAGAGCAGAAGAAGCGCTTCCTGCCCGGCATCTACAACGGCACGGAATGGTGGTGTCAGGGCTATTCGGAGCCAGGCGCAGGTTCAGATCTTGCCTCGCTCAAGACCAAAGCGGTGCGCGAAGGTGACCATTACATCGTGAACGGTCAGAAAACCTGGACAACGCTTGCCCAGTTTGCCGATTGGATCTTCTGTCTTTGCCGGACAGACCCGGATGCGAAAATCCAGGAAGGTATTTCCTTCCTGCTGATCGACATGAAGTCACCAGGCATCGAAGTGCGCCCGATCATCACAATGGACGGTGCCCACGAGGTAAACGAAGTCTATCTCGACAACGTGAAGGTTCCTGTTGAAAACCGGATCGGCGAAGAAAACAAAGGCTGGACCTATGCCAAGTTCCTTTTGGGGAACGAGCGGTCCGGGATCGCAGGTGTTGCGCGTTCCAAAAAGGCTATTGAACGTCTGCGCAAGATTGCCGCGAGCGAGCTGGTGGACGGCAAACCGTTGATCAGCGATGACGAATTTGTCCGCAAAATTTCCGAAGTGGAAATTGACCTGTCTGCGTTGGAAGTAACAGAACTTCGCACACTGGCGGCAGAGAGCCGTGGCCAGGGGCCAGGGCCGGAAAGCTCGATTCTCAAGGTGAAAGGGACCGAAATCCAGCAACGGATTACGGAGCTCACCATGGAAGCCGTCGGGCACTATGCCTTCGTATACGCCCCGCACGGGGAAGCTGAAGGTGGAAACTCATTCGTACCCGGGCCGGAATATGCCAAGGGGGCGTCTCAGAACTACTTCAACATGCGCAAGACGTCGATTTACGGCGGCTCGAACGAAATTCAACATAACATTATTGCCAAAATGGTGTTGGGCCTCTAACACAGAGGCCAACCGGGGTCTTCTCCGCGCCCGCGGGCGCGGTGAGGGCAACAAAAACACCGCAGGGAAGGGACCAAGATGGACTTTTCATTCAGCGAGGAACAAACACTGCTCCGGAATACGGTGCAGAGCTTCCTTCAGGATAAGTACGACTTCGACACACGCAGCAAAATCGCCAAAAGCGCAGACGGCTGGAGCCGTGAGATCTGGACACAGTTCGCAGAACTGGGCCTGCTCGCAGCCCCATTCGCTGAAGAGCTGGGTGGTCTTGGCGGCGGCGCCATTGAAACCATGATCGTTATGGAAGAGTTTGGCCGTAACCTCGTGATTGAACCGTTCGTGGAAACGGTCGTTCTGGCAGGCGGTTTCCTTCAGGAAGCGGGTACAGACGCGCAGAAAGAAGCGCACATTCCAGGTCTTATCGGCGGCGAAACCGTTTGGACTTTCGCTTATGCGGAACCGCAGGGCCGCTATAATCTCGCCGACCTCGTCACCACGGCGAAGAAGGATGGCGATGGCTACGTGATCAACGGCTATAAGTGCGTTGTGCTCGGCGCGCCATGGGCTGACAAGCTCATCGTTTCGGCACGCACAAGCGGTGGCCAGCGTGACGCAGACGGCGTGTCGCTCTTCATCGTGGACAAGAACGCTGCCGGCGTATCAACTCGCGATTACCCGACAGTTGACGGCCGTCGCGCTTCTGAAGTGACGCTTGAAAACGTTAAGGTCGGAGCAGATGCTGTCATCGGTGAAATTGGCAAGGCATTGCCATTGATCGAAAAGATCACCGACCGCGCAATCGCCTCTCTGTCTGCTGAAGCCATCGGCGGCATGAAAATGCTCAACGATGCAACGGTTGAATATTGTAAGACCCGTAAGCAGTTCGGTGTGCCGATCGGCAAGTTCCAGGTTCTGCAGCACCGCATGGTCGATATGTTCATGGCTTATGAGCAGTCGGTTTCCATGACCTACATGGTGACGCTTAAACTTGACGAAGATGACTCGGAGCGTTGCAAGGCAGCATCCGGCGCTAAAGTACAGATCGGCAAAGCTGGTCGTTACGTTGGTCAGCAGGCCGTTCAGTTGCACGGCGGTATGGGTATGACAGACGAATTGAATGTCGGTCACTACTTCAAACGCCTGACGATGATCGACACCCAGTTCGGTAATGTTGACCATCATCTGAGCCGATATTCAAACGCTGCCTGATAAGGCGCTTTGTGGCGAACAGACGAACCGCGATGCTCCGGCATCGCGGTTTTTTTATGCTTGGGATTTTAGCAAGCAGCCGGGACAATTTTTACGGGTAGGCGACTGAGGTCCGTCTGATACCGTGGCCCGCCTCAGGGATCGTCAGCAACCGTCCGGTCGGAAAAACGGCCCGAACAAGAGTGCCGCGACCCACTTCGCTCTCAAGTTCAAAATGGCCGCCATGCGCTTCCAGGAGCCCCCGCACGATGGCAAGTCCCAGACCCGTGCCTGACCCCGGACGGGCTTTACCTTCCTTGCCTTGCCCGAACGACGAAAGAACCGTCTCGAACTCTTCTTCCGGTATGCCGGGGCCTTCATCTTCCACCCCGAAATAGAACCGCCCGTCAGGCAGATAATCGATAATCATCGTGACACGGCTGCCAGGAGGGGCAAATTTAACGGCGTTGGTCAGCAGGTTGAGCCATATCTGCCGCACACCGCGCTGATCGGCTTTAAGCTCTGGCAGAGGATGAACAAAGCGCTTCTTGATCTCAATATTGACGGCATGTGCCCGCAGATTGACCAGTCGCAGGCAATCATCTGCAATAATGGACAAATCCACCGCTTCCTCGAAGATCGTGTATTGCCCCGCCTCAATCTTGGACAGGTCCAGCACGTCATTGATCAGCGCGAGCAGATGTTGACCGCTGGAATGGATGTCGTCGGAATATTGCAGGTACTTGTCGTTCGTCATGGGGCCGAACACCTGCTTGTTCATGACCTCGGAGAAACCGATGATGGCGTTGAGCGGGGTCCGCAGCTCGTGGCTCATATTGGCCAGAAACTGTGACTTGGCCCGGTTGGCTTCTTCCGCCCGCATACGCGCGGCGTCAGATTCTTTCTTGGATTTGGAAAGGGCGGTGATCAGCTCGTTTTTTTCGACGGACAGGGCCGCAGATTGTCGCGTCGTTTCTGAGAGCTGAAGGCAGTGACCGGCAATAACGATCATGTAGGCGATGTACGACCCGGCAACCACGGTGAGCATGGAAAATGCGTGCCATGCAAGCGCGCCCAGAAAGAACCCCGCCAACGTTATGGCGGCAATCAGAAAATTGCTGGGAAGGGGGCGGTTCAGAATGAGATTGGGAGAAACGGAGACGGCGGCAATAGCCAGAAGAAAAACATTGTTCCCGAATTTGTCGGGCATCCAGAAAAGGAAAAGCGCGGAAGACCAGATAGACAAATAGAGGAATGTATAGAGCCCGAAGGATACGAGCCAGCGTCGCAGGGCATCAGGCCGGAGTGGCTTTTGCTGGTCGGCCACTTCAAGGTAAGTCGCGGCATGTCGTGCACTGAGATACAAGGACGCTGTGTTGGCGGCAAACCATATGGCGACAACTTGCCATTCCACCCATGTTGAACAGGCGATAGCGACAGCCACAACCATAAGCCAGTCGAACTTGTGTGAGAGGACATGAGCAAGCGCCAGGTCACGCAGACGCTGTTGAAACACAGCGTTGCTTCGACCTCCCATCGGAACGATGGCACTCAAAAGGCGCGCCCAATTTGACATCTAAACAAGTTCCCCAACCAGCAGCGACAACGGCAGCTCGGCCGCCGTTGTTGCGATGGGGAGCCTCGCTCAAAAGTGTTAACAAGCGCTTCGGGAAACTGGTTAACAAACACTGGAAGTTTCACCGAAAATCGCTGGATTACTGGGGATATTCATGCTCAGTTATGGTCGGGCGGCGCGCTAAGTCCTTGATGTAACCACTAAAAATGGCAAGTTTATATTGTCATTTGACTTGCCAGAACGAGCGGAGACGGAAATGTCAGATCCTTTGATTTTCGAAAAAAACGGTCATGTCGTGACACTGACCATCAACCGGCCGGATAGCCGGAACCCATTGGGCGAAGCGGAGGATGCGGATAATTTCACGAATGCGGCAGCGCGTATCAACGAGGACATGGATGTTCGGTGTGTGATTCTGACTGGCGCCGGTTCGGCGTTCTCGGCGGGGGGTAATATCAAAGCCATGCGCGAAAAGGGGGGCGGCTTTGGTGGCCCCGGCGTGCAGATTGCAGATCGCTATCGGAACGGGATCCATCGGATTGTGAAATCTGTCTGGGGTATACAGGTGCCAGTTATCGCCGCGGTGAACGGCCCGGCTATTGGCCTGGGAAATGATGTTGCATGCATGTGCGATACGCGGATCGCCTCTGACAAAGCAAAATTCGGTGTGACCTTTCTGAAAATTGGCCTCATCCCCGGTGATGGCGGCGCGTGGTTGTTGCCGAAAATTATCGGGATGGCCCGTGCCGCGGAGCTTTTCTATACAGGGGATGTGATTGAACCGCAGAAGGCGAAAGAATGGGGACTGGTTTCAGAAGTCGTGCCTCATGATGACCTGATGGCTCATGCCAACGCTCTGGCGCAGAAAATCTGCCAGCAATCCCCCAATGTTTTGCGTATGACCAAACGTCTGATGCGCGAAGGGATGATGAATTCCTATGACACGGTGATGGAAATGTCGGCCAATATGCAGGCACTGGCCCATCACACGGACGATCATATGGAGGCGTTGGATGCTTTCTTTGAGAAGCGTCCGCCGGTCTACAAGGGGCAATAGCTCGAAAACAGCGGAAAACAGCTAAAATGGGGCGTTTTGAGCGTCAAAAGGCTGATCATTTTTGATCGGCCTTTCGCACGCTCTTTTCGTTGCCGTAGGGGACGTGAGCCCTTAAAGTCCAGCTCAAAATAACCCTGAATAATCTAAAACAAATCAGACAGATATGAGGAGAGCGAGATGGGTGCGATTGGTGTTGTTGCAACATTGAAAGTGAAAGAAGGCAAGGAAGCCGATTTTGAGGCCGCCTTCAAAACATTGCGCGAACAGGTAAAGGCCAATGAGCCGGGCAATCTTCAGTATGACGTGACCCGTTCAAAAGCGGACGCCCAGACGTACGTGATCATGGAACAATACGCCTCGCAGGAAGCGCTGGAAGCCCATGGCAAGTCAGACCATTTCCGCGCTGCCGGCCCGACCCTCGGTGCCGTTCTCGCTGGCGCACCGGATATCCAGTATCTGGATATCGTAAGCTAATTAAATCCCCCCGTTTAGGAGACATTGATGGATCTGTCATTCAGTCCAAAAGATGAAGCCTTCCGTCAGGAAGTGCGTGACTTCATCGCCGAAAACTTTACCGATGATATTCGTGACCAGGTTGCGCGTACCAAGAACGGTTATATCGACAAGCATCTGCATGTGAAGTGGCAGAAGTCCCTGGCCAAAAAAGGCTGGGCGACGCCAAACTGGCCTGTAGAACATGGCGGACCAGGTTTCACACCGACACAGAAATACATCTTCAACGTGGAGATGAGCCGCGCCGACGTGCCACATACGATTCCGTTTGGTATCACCATGGTGGCGCCCGTGATCATGAAGTACGGCACTGAGGAGCAGAAACAGAAATGGCTGCCGGATATCCGCGAGACCAATGTCTGGTGGTGTCAGGGCTATTCGGAGCCGGGTGCAGGGTCCGACCTTGCCTCGTTGAAGACCAAAGCCGAAAACAAGGGTGATCATTATCTGGTCAACGGGTCCAAGATCTGGACCTCTGTTGCCCAGCACGCAGACTGGATTTTCTGCCTGGTGCGCACGTCCAACGAAGGCAAGCCACAACAGGGCATCTCCTTCCTGCTGATCCCGATGGACACGCCAGGTATCACGGTTGAGCCTATCGTGTGTCTTGACGGGTCGCCGGCACCTCATCAGGAAGTCAATCAGGTCTTCTTTGAAGACGTGAAAGTGCCGATTGAAAATCGGATTGGCGAAGAAAACAAAGGCTGGACCTATGCGAAATACCTGCTCGAGTTTGAGCGTGGTAACCCGTATTCACCCGGCCTCTATCACTCGCTGGGTAACATCCGCCAGATTGCATCTGAGCAGATCGTAAACGGTGAACGTCTGATCGATCAGCCCGAATTCAAGGCAAAAGTGTCGGACATCGAGAACCAGGTTCGCGCAATGGAATTCACCGAGCTGCGGATTTTCTCTGCGTTGTCGACCGGTGGCAATGTGGGGCCTGAAAGCTCGCTTCTAAAATGCCGTGGTACGGAATTGCAGCAGGCCTGCACCGAGCTCGCACTGGAAGCCATTGGTGCCTACGCCCAGCCTTATGTGGAAGATACGCTCATTCAGTCGAACGAACCGGATGTGGGGCCGTCTTACGCAAAGACGATTGCGCCTTACTATTTCTCGGTCCGCAAAACATCAATTTTTGCGGGTTCCAACGAGGTACAACGCAACATTATGGCCAAGGCAGTTCTGGGGCTCTGACCCGATATTTTGCGATTGGGCCACAATGTGGTTAATCTTTCAGGGAGCGGATGAAAATCCGCTCCCTTTTTCGTGAGTATCTGTACGGCTTCTGGAGGAAAGTATGGATCACGAGTGGCAAATCAGGGCCGCCAGGCCCGCTGATGTGCCGATGATCGGCAGGATCTGGCATGACAGCTGGCAGGCAGGCCATGTTGATTTCGATCCCGAAATCGCGGCCCTTCGGGATCTGCCTTATTTTATGGCGCGCGCCGGCGGCAATATTGAACGAACGCTGGTGGGCATTTGGGATGGCCGCATCTGGGGCTTTACCGGTTGGGAAGGGGATGGTGTTGCGCAGGTCTTCGTAGCGCCGTCAAATTTTCGCCGCGGCCTGGGTTCCGCGCTTTTGGCGGCGGTTGAAGATATTCTGAAAGAGCAGGGGCACGAGAAAATCTGGCTCCACTGCCTCGAGGGGAACGAACGGGCGCGCTCCCTCTACGAGAAGCACGGTTGGTCTGTGGCGAAGACGATTGATGATCAGATCGGGACGCATATCGGTTTCAAACCCGTCCGCTCCTGGCATATGGAGAAGCGTTTTTAGGGGGCAGCCGCACGCAACCTGCGCAGAAGTGCCCTGATAGGCTTGAGGACAGACACGCGCTTGATCTCCCGCTTGCCGTAAGCTTGTGTAATCCGGTCAAACACAACAGCGAGCGCAACGATGGCAAGTCCCGCCGCCAGGCCTTGGCCAACATCCAGCCGTTGAATGCCAAGCAATACCTGCTCACCAAGGCCGCGCGCACCGATCATGGAAGCAATGACCACCATCGAGAGCGCCATCATGATCGTCTGGTTGATCCCCGCCATAATGTTGGGAAGTGCCAGCGGCAACTCGATATCACGCAGCTGTTGAAAGCGACTGGCACCCAGATCGGCGGCAACTTCGGTAAATGTATCGGCCACAAGCCGCACACCAAGGTCGGTCAGTCGAATGAGTGGCGGCGTCGCATAAATGATGGTGGCAAACACAGCCGGCACCTTGCCCAGCCCGAACAACATCAAAGCCGGGATCAGATAAACGAAACTCGGCAACGTCTGCATCGCATCGAGAACAGGTGTGGCAACGCGTCGGACACGGGGCAGTTTCGCCAGGGCGATACCGGTCGGCAGGCCAATCAGTAAGGAAAGACCAACGGAGACAAAAGTGAGGGCAAGTGTTTGCAAGCCCAGGTCCCAAAGTCCCAACACACCGACAAAGAAAAGTGCGGCGGCAAAACCGGCGGCGGCAAAAACATTGGCGGTCGCGTGATATCCAATCCCCGCTACAAGCAGCAACACAAGCCACCAGGGCGCAGAGGCCAGCAGCGCCTCCACCATCAAGATAAGATGCAGAACATAACCACCGGCGACCTCAAAGCCGCCGCCATAGGCCGCTACGAAAGCTGCAATGCGCACATTCACCCAGTCCGTCACCGGCAGGTGCCAGGCTTGCGGGAAGTTGGTTTCAACATCCACCGTGTGCGGGGCGGAAAGACGCGCGGCAATTTCAGCCGGCACCCATGCCCGCCAGATGTCGGGGCGGCGTTCAATAAAGGCTCGGGCCGCTTCCCGCGCGGTGCTGCCCGGTGTGGCCTGCAGAAAGGCAAGGGCTTCGCTCACAAGCTTGTTGTTGGTTCTGTAGGACTGGAAAAAGGCGACCAGCTGTGGTGCGTCCGCGGCGAAGCGGGTGTTTGCGCCAATCGCGACTTCCACTTGCGGATAAGCCGTCGGGGGATAGGCATCGGGATCGTTGGCAAACAAGCTCCAGCTCTCGGCTGAATAGGCTGGCTCCTCCAGCTTCACCAGATCATAAGCGCCCAGAACCCATGTTGGCCCCCAATAATAGGCTAACACCGGTTCGCCCTTCGCATAAGCTGAGGCAATTGCGGCAGCAAGGGCTGTGCTGGTGCCGGGGCGAAAGTTGGTGAAATGGGGCTCAAGACCATACGCGCGCAGTTTCGCACTGTTCAGCAGTTCGCATTGCCATCCCAGAATGCAATTGTAAAAGCGTCCCTTGTCGGGAACTTCCGGGTCTTGAAAAAGGGAGGTGTAGCGCGGCAGGTCAAATACGGATTTAAGCTCGGGTGCAGCAGGGAGGATGCCGCGCGTGGCATCTCCTTCAATCAGATAGCGCGGTACATACCAGCCTTGCACCGCGTCCGGAAAATTGATGCCCAGATCCACAACGTCCCCGCGTGCGAGTGCAGCCTGCCAGGGTTCCACCAGATTGTCCCGCCAGATCTCCATTAGAATATCAATGTCGCCGCGCCCCAATCCAGTCACCAGCGGCAGCGTTGATCCGGGGATCATGTCGGTGTCGCATCCATAACCCTCTTCAAGAATGATGCGGGCAACCTCTGTATGAAAGGCGTTGGAGTCCCAGTCCAGACCGCCGAAGACAACAGGACGTTCCAGCTCGCAGGCAGGTAATGGCGCACCGCGTGACGGGGAAGTCTGCGCCACGATCAGGCATAGAAGACAGATCATGAAAGAAAATTTGGACATGTGCCCGATGTTGGCACTAATGATCGCCTGTGAGAAGGTCACTGCGCGTAAAAGTGAACTTGAGTACAACAATGAAGCAGGAGTAATGGATGCAGGTAAACCTGATATGCGGGTCAACCGGGGCGGGCAAGACAACCTATGCGCAGACTCTGGCGTCGGAGCGCAGTGCCATTCGCTTCTCGATTGATGAATGGATGAGTGAGCTTTTCTGGCCGGACCAGCAGGTCGGGGCGGATTATCGTTGGGCTATTGAACGTGTGGAACGCTGCGAGCGGCAGATATGGGCCGTATCGCGCGAAGTGTTGGCGCGCGGGGGGAGTGTCGTTCTTGATCTCGGTTTTACAACCCGCGAACAACGCGGGCGCTTTCGCGCATGGGCTGATGAAACAGGGGCAGAGACCATCATTCATTATCTGGTGGTCGATGAGGCAACCAGACGGGCTCGTGTACACCAGCGCAATGCAGAAAAAGGGGAGACCTTCGCCTTTGAGGTGACAGACGAGATGTTTGACTTCATGGAAACAATCTTCGAGCCCCCGACCGGAGAAGAAGGGACACTCAAAACCGTTACGGCATAAAAAAGGGGAGCGCGAAGCTCCCCTTTGCTTCAGTCAAAAAGGCGTGCGCCTTACTTGCCTGTTGCTTTCTCAAAAAACTTGCCGGTCTGCTCTCCACCCATAAAGAAGGCTTTGGCGGCGGACATGTCGGCGATCTTCTCGAAATTCTCCGCAACTTTTTCAGCTGTGAGGTCTTCACGGCCAAGGAACATGCCATCAGATTCCATGATCTTCGCAACGGAGAAAACACCAGCGCCCGCACAAAGGATCGTGCCCGTGGGTGCATCTTCAGACACAAGATAGATCACGCCAGGTGTCACGCTCTCTGGCGTCAGCATCTGTTCTGTTTCCGGTGGCATCAGGTTTGATGTCATGCGCGTGTAAGCAACCGGTGCGAGCGCGTTGCAGCGGATATTATCTTTCTGGCCTTCAAGCTTCAGCGTGTTGATGAAGCCGACAACGCCAAGTTTCGCCGCGCCGTAGTTGGTCTGTCCGAAATTGCCGTAAAGGCCGGAAGAAGAAGACGTGACCATGATGCGGCCATAGCCCTGTTCCTTCATGATCGGGAAAACGGCCTTGGTTGGCTTCACGGTGCCGAGCAGGTGAACGTCTACAACAAGCTGGAAGTCGCCAATATCCATTTTGACAAAGCTTTTGTCGCGCAGAATGCCGGCATTGTTGATCAGAATGTCGATGCGGCCATAAGCGTCCATGGTCTGCTTGACCATGTTTTCCACGCCCTTGTCGTCCGTAACGGATGACCCGTTGGAGATGGCTTCGCCACCGGCTGCCTTGATTTCAGCAACAACAGCATCAGCTGCTGAAGAGGAACCGCCGGAACCGTCAACGGAACCGCCCAGGTCGTTGACAACAACCTTTGCGCCGCGGCGCGCCAGTTCCAATGCGTGTGAACGGCCAAGGCCGCCGCCAGCGCCAGTTACAATAGCCACTTTGCCGTCGAAACGAATGCTCATGTCTGACATGTCTCCTTGAAGATGTTTCTTGCGGATGAGAGAGCTGCAAGGCGGCAAAACACGCCGATCCCCCGATAGCCCCCGGTATTTGGCGCTCTTTGTGCCCGAGCCTCCGCCCACGGTCAAGTGACAGGCACATGGGGGCGTGGAGCCGGAAAAGGGCTGGATGGCCGCGCGCGTGCCGGGAGAAAGGCATAGGACAAAAGTCGCAGAAATCCGGGGTTTTTCACACCAACTTCTTTGCCAACATGCCCCTGCACTGTAAGGTGGGCGTTTGGTGGAGGAAGGTGCGCCAGGTGGTGCACGGGGCTGAGCCTGAGGAGGGGTCGCATGAGTTTGCCGATGATGCAGAGCGCGTTGGGATTGTTGATCCTGACGATGATCGCCTGGGGGCTGAGTGAAGACAGGTCGCAGCGTCCCTGGCGTCTGGTGGCAACCAGTCTGGGGCTCCAGATCGCGATCGCATTGCTGTTGACGCGCGTGCCCTTTGCCCGTGAAGCCTTGATCGCGCTCAACGGTGTGGTGGATACGTTGATGGCTGCCACCAACAAGGGGACGGCATTTGTGTTTGGATATGTGGGTGGTGGTGATGCCCCCTATGATGTTACCCAGCCGCAACACGCCTTTGTTCTCGGGTTTCAGGCAATCCCGCTCGTACTGGTGATTTCAGCCCTTTCGGCGTTGCTCTGGTATTGGCGGGTTCTGCCGCTGGTGACACGTGGTTTTTCGATCCTGCTACAACGGTCTTTTGGCCTGGGGGGGGCTGTCGGCTTCGGCACGGCGGCAAACATTTTCCTTGGCATGGTCGAAGCCCCGCTTCTTATTCGCCCTTACATGGCGCGGCTCACAAGGTCGGAGCTCTTTGTGTTGATGACGGTTGGATTGGCAACCGTGGCGGGCACCGTAATTGTTCTTTATGCGTTTATTCTTTCCTCCGTGCTTGAAGGCGCAATGGGGCAAATATTAACGGCCTCACTTATTTCGCTGCCGGCCGCTGTTCTGGTGGCCAAGCTCATGGTGCCGGGTGGTGTGGCAGAAGAGCCAACCGATGGGCAGGTGACAGCAGGGGACCTGGGTTATCAAAGCAGCATGGATGCAATCACGCGCGGAACACTTGATGGTCTGCAGCTTTTCTTGAACATTATCGCGATGCTTATCGTGCTGGTGGCGCTTGTTGCGCTTGCCAACATTCTGCTTGGCTTGTTGCCTGGTGTCGCCGATGCGCCGCTGACCCTGGAACGTATTTTGGGCTGGGTGTTTGCCCCTCTGGTCTGGTGCATGGGCATACCATGGACCGAGGCCGCGATGGCCGGGCAGTTGATGGGGACAAAGACGGTACTGAACGAGTTTATCGCCTATCTGAATCTGACAGGCCTGCCCGAAGGAGCGCTTTCAGATCGGTCACGTCTCATCATGATTTATGGTCTGTGTGGTTTCGCCAATTTTGGCTCTGTCGGCATCATGATCGGTGGCCTGTCGGCCATTGTGCCCGAACGGCGGAAAGAAATCACAGAGCTTGCGATGAAAGCGCTGATTGGCGGCACATTGGCTGCGTCAATGACGGGTGCTGTGATCGGCCTTGTTTCCTGAAGCATATCTACTTGAACCCGATTGAGGAATGAAGACATGAAACTCTATGACGACAAACGTGCGCCCAATCCACGCCGCGTCCGCATGTATCTGGCTGAGAAAGGCATTGATGTACCGCTCGTGCCGGTCTCTGTGGCAGAGCGTGAAAACCGGAAAGAAGAGTTCAAACAGAAGAACTCACTTCAGCAGATCCCGGTGCTGGAATTGGACGATGGTACCTGCATTCCAGAGACGCTGGCCATTTGCCGCTACTTTGAAGTGTCACAACCCGCACCGCCATTGTTTGGCGAGACAGCGCTTGAGCAGGCACAGGTAGAGATGTGGAATCGCCGGATCGAATTTCAGCTTCTCTCGACCGTAGGAGCCTATTGGCGTCACTGCCATCCTTTCACAAAAGCCTTGCCAGGCCGGATCGAAGAGGCCGGTTTGCAGGGGAAAGAACGCGCTCTCGTTATTCTGAACTGGCTGAATGAAGAGATTGCAGGACGTGACTATATTGCCGGGGACAAGTTCACGGTCGCTGACATTACAGCGCTATGCGTGATCGACTTTGCAAGCTTCGTCGGTGTCCCAATTCCCGAAGGCGCAAAAAACCTGCTGGCGTGGCATGCTCGCGTTTCGGCTCGCCCCAGTGCAAAGGCTTGATTGCGAGAGTGCGCAGGGTTTTTTTGAGGGGACACCCGGTCGAGCGACTGATGTCGGGCAAAATATGTGGGGAAAATAAAAGGGGCAAAGCGGTGTCCGGGGGTACATTCAAACACCGTCTTGCCCCTTTAAAAACCGGTAAAACACGCATGATATTTTGCCGGGTATTCCGGCCGCCGTTTCCAGCGGTTGATAAGACAATGCCAAAACCCACCTGAACGGTTTCTGAACCAAATGGGCCCGAAAAGCGGCTGGTTTCTGTCAATCTGTTCATCTTGGAATTTGGTATGAACATGTTACGATCTTGCCGCGGGAGTGCTGACGGGCGGGGGGAGATCGGTTTGGCGCAATCACAAGAGCGGGTTCAGGAGGGATCGCACGAGCGGGTACCACTTCGACGGCTGATAGCATATGCACAAATGGTGGTGCCGCTGGCAGTGATCGGTCTGCCGATTGCCATATATATCCCTCCGTTTTACAGCGGCACATTGGGGCTGGATCTCGCGGCGGTTGGCCTGGTGCTGATGCTTGCCCGTTTCTCTGACGTGATCACAGATCCATTGATCGGTCGGCTGAGCGATAGAACCAGGTCCCGCTTTGGCCGGCGACGTCCCTGGATCCTTGCAGGTGTCCCTCTCATGGTCATGTCGGCTTACATGCTTTTCGTGCCGAGCGAGCCTGTCAGCCTGATCTATCTATTGCTCTGGATTTCGCTGATCTATCTGGGCTTCACGTTGATCGGTATTCCATTCGGGGCCTGGGGTGCGGAATTGTCGCTTGATTATCACGAGCGAAGCCGGGTGACAGGCGCCCGTGAAATTTTCCTCCTGCTCGGTCTTCTGCTTGCTATCACCGCGCCGATTGTCGGCGTTTCGCTGCTCGGGGGCGAGAGTGAGGCAGACAAGCTCAATTCAGCCTCGCGCGAAGCCATGTCGGTGCTTGGGTGGCTTACGGTGGGCTTGCTTCCTCTATGCGCGTTCATTCTGTTTGCATGTGTGCCCGAGCCGAAGGAGCGTGGTGAGCAGACAATTTCCATGCGCGAGGGGATCAAGGCCATTTCGCGCAATGGGCCGTTTCGGCGCATCCTCTTTTCCTCCATGCTGGGCGCATTGGCAGGCTCCCTCAACGCAGCCGTCGCCATTTTGTTTTTCGATCACGTCCTGAAACTGGGGGAGGCAGGCTTCGTGCTCATTCTGGTTCTGTTTGGGGCTGCGGTCGCGGGGGCACCCTTGTGGGTGTCATTGGGGAAGAGCCTCGGCAAACATCGTGCACTGTGCGTGGCAGCCATGTTTTCTCTGGGGGCTTTTGCAGCGGTGCCGTTTGTCGTCTACATGCTGGTGCCGACTGGCAACACGAACGGGGTCTTCGTTGCAATGTTCATCATCACCGCGGTGCAGGGACTGGCGGCAGGTGCCACACCGATCCTCGGTGCGTCCATGCTGGCTGATGTGGTGGATCTGGACACGATGAGAACAGGGGAACATCGTACCGGGCTTCTGTTTGCGTTTCTGGGTATGGTCCGGAAAATATTTGAGGCGGCAGGTGTCGGTATCGCGCTGCCTTTCATCGCGTTTTGGGGTTTCGACCCTCAAAGCGGTACGCAGACAGACCTGGGCGTCCTGAGCATTATCCTGATGTATTGCCTGCTCCCCCTGGCTCTTTGGCTGGGGTCATTGGCTATTATCTGGAACTTTCCGTTGACGGCAGAACGTCATGCCCGCATCCGCGCGGCCTATGACCGGCGGCTGTTGCGGGCAAACGTGCGACGACAACAGCCTGCGGACTAAAGATCAAAGGCTTCGGCGAGCAGCCGGTAGGATTTGACGCGATCGGCGTAATCATGCGTGATCGTCAGAATCACAAAATCATCGACACCATGTTCCTCGCCCAGACGGAGAAGGCGCCCCCGTACCTGCGCGGGTGTGCCGACAATGCTGCGTTGTTCAATGCCGCGCATCATGGTCTGCTCTTCCGCGCTGAGGGAATAGGCCAGCGCCTCCTCAACCGGGCGAAATGGTCCCGCACGATTTTGCAGCAAATGTAAAACCCAAAGATTTCGCGAGGCGGAGATGCGCTTGGCTTCCTCTTCGGTTTCTGCCACCGTGACAGACACGCCGATCGAGCCGAGCGGGCGGTCATCGACACTCTGTCGTGATGGTTTGAAATGCTGGCGGTAAAGTTCCATCGGCATGGTGCCCGCATCTTGATTGATAAAGTGCGCAAAACAGAAGGGCAGGCCGAACTGTGCCGCGAAAACCGCTCCGTCATTGCTGGAGCCCAGCATCCACGGTGCCGGTCCTTGTCCACCACGCGGGACTGCGTGAATGCCGGTATAAGGGTGCCCGGCGGGGAAACCACCCGCCTCACCGGCAAGACCTTGTGCATCTTCCAGAAACTGGATGAGCAATTCCACCTGTTGGGGAAACACGTCTGTCCCATATGCCTGAGGGCCGGGTTGAAGCGCGCGTGCCGTGCGCTGGTCAGACCCTGGGGCCCGACCGACACCCAAATCTATTCGCCCCGGATAGAGGGCATCAAGCACCAGAAAACACTCGGCAACTTTAAGTGGGCTGTAATGCGGCAACATGACCCCGGCAGACCCAACGCGGATGGTCTGTGTAGCCGCCGCCAGGGCACCGATCAGAATTTCAGGGGCGGAACCGGCAAAGGAAGACCCGCTGTGATGTTCTGCCACCCAGTACCGCTTGTATCCGGCGGCTTCGCATGCACGCGCCAGATCGACACTCTCCCGCAATGCTTGCGCGGCTGTGCCTCCCTTGCGAATGGGCGACTGATCAAGCACGCTCAAAGTGACCATAATGCTCAGCCCTTGCGTGTGATGCGTTTGATGATACCGCTGAATGAGAGCAGGGTTTCATCCCCGCAGAAAATTTCACCCCGGACGAAAATCAGCGAGCGCGTATTGCGCACAACTTCGCCCCGAGCCTCGATAAAATTGCCAGCCCCCACAGCCGAAATAAATTCGGAGTTGAAGGAGACTGTGACACCTGGTCCGTCCAGAACATCCCCGGCGATAGCAAACAAGGCATAGTCCGCGAAAGTCATCAGCGAACCACCATGCAGGAAGCCGCCGCCATTGCAATGATAGGGCTTGGCTTCAAAGGCACAGGTGATGCTGCCATCATCATGCTTCTTGAAATAGTAAGGTCCCGCATGATCCTCAAACGGATCAGTCCCGCCAGCCCATGCCTGGTATCCGGTCAATCGTCCCGTCGGTGCATTCATGGTGGTTCCTCTTTTCTTCTTGTTTACCATGGTGGCCACATTTCACGGATGTTTGACGCAAAATGTAAGCAAAGCTCCCTCTATTTAGGTCTTCATTAGGAGAATTCCAACAGGATTGCTCCATGTAATATGGGTTAGGGCCATGGGTATTTATCAATCAAGTTTCTGGGACAGCATTTATAAGCCCGAATCGCGCGAAATTGCGCGGGTTCTGGGTGTTGATCAGATGCAACTGGTTGAAGGTGAGGCGTTGAAGTCAGCCGATCTGAAAGACATGCTGGTCTATTGGAACAAGGTGCGTGACGGGATGCCACTGCCGGTGGCTTCCAGCCTGAACCCGGCCCACATTTCCCGGCACCTGTCGCAGGTGTTTCTGCTTCAGGTGGAATATGATCCGCTGAAATTCACCTTTCGTCTGATCGGTGAAGACCCGACAACCGCTTTCGGGGTGAATGCCTCGGGTCTTGAGGTCGAGAGCATCATGTCTGAAGGTGTTCAGGCGGGAAAAATGATGCATGATTTGTACGCTTGGATTGTCGAGCAACGGCAACCAATGTCTTTCAGCGGGCCGAATCCCACACTGAAAGAAGGATATAATTTCCACGAAGTTGTCTATCTGCCCTTTTCCGATGGTGGTGCCAACATCGTGCGTATCCTTGGTGCTGGTGTCTACGACCGGGTCTGACCCCCAAATAGCCCCCAGATAGCCCCAAGGTCGATATCGGGGCTGACGCGTAGCTGACAATTATCTCACAAAAGCGTGTCTGGACATACGCTTTGACGCGACGCTTATGCTTGACCTAAAGTCCCGCAAACTTTCTGGGATTTTAAGGCGGGATAGGCATGGCCCTTGATATTGAAACACGCGATCAACTGATTTCCACCATCCGGCGTTTTGTGTCGGAGCGGCTGCGGCCGATTGAAGACCAGGTGTCTGAAAATGACGAGGTGCCGGCCGAAATTGTGCAGGAAATGCGCGAACTGGGCCTGTTTGGGGTCTCCATCCCGACAGAATATGGCGGTCTGGGCCTCAACATGGAGGAAGAATGCCTCCTTATGTTCGAAATGGGTCGCACTTCTCCCGCATTTCGCTCCGTGTTCGGAACCAATGTAGGGATCGGGTCTCAAGGCATCGTCATGCATGGACGGCAGGATCAGAAGGAAGAGTGGCTGCCGAAACTCGCTACAGGCGAGGCAATTGCAAGCTTTGCGCTGACGGAACCGGAAGCAGGTTCCGATGCCGCGTCGTTGAAAACAACGGCGGTGCGTGACGGCGACGAATACGTCATCAACGGCACGAAGCGCTATATCACCAACGCGGCCAAGGCGAGCATGTTTACGTTGATGGCTCGCACAGATCCGTCAACACCCGGGGCAAAGGGCGTCTCCGCCTTCATTTGTCCGGCGGACGCACCCGGCATCTCTTTGGGGAAATCCGAGAAAAAAATGGGTCAGCAGGGCGCGCACATCTGCGATGTGATTTTTGATAATGCGCGCATCCCGGCTTCCAGCCTTCTGGGAGAGACAGAAGGCAAAGGCTTTATGACAGCCATGCAGGTGCTGGAGAGAGGGCGCCTCCATATCTCCGCTGTCTGCGTCGGTGTGGCAGAACGGCTGGTGGAAGACGCGACGAATTATGCTGCGGAACGCAAGCAGTTTGGTGTGCCGATCGGCAATCATCAACTGGTTCAGGCCATGTTGGCCGATTGCAAGACCGAGGCTTATGCCGCGCGCTGTATGGTGCTGGATGCGGCCCGTCGTCGTGACGCGGGCGAAGATGTGGGTACTGAAAGCTCATGCTGCAAATATTTTGCATCGGAAATGGTGGGTCGGGTCGCTGACAAGGCAGTACAGATTTTTGGTGGCGCAGGGTATGTCGCGGACTATGGCGTTGAACGCTTCTACCGGGATGTACGCATTTTCCGCATCTACGAAGGCACCAGCCAGATTCAACAAATGATCATCGGACGGAACATGATCCGCGCAGCCTCCGAAAGCTAACAACGGGTGCTGGCCCGGAAGAAAAGGGTAGGGCTTAAATGGACGACAAAGCGGTTGCAAAACTCCTAAAGGAGGTCCGCGCCTGCCGTGTTTGTGTGAACACTGAAAAGCCCAAACCTCTTCCGCATGAGCCAAGACCTGTGCTGCGTGTATCAACCAATGCGCGCATCTGTATCGCCGGACAGGCGCCCGGTACACGGGTACACGCATCGGGTTTGCCGTTTGATGACCCGAGCGGAGATCGTCTGCGGGACTGGTTGGGGGTTGATCGCGATACATTCTATGACGAAAGCCTGTTTGCAATTGTGCCTATGGGTTTTTGTTTTCCGGGACTGGATGCCAAAGGCGGAGATCTGCCACCGCGCAAGGAGTGTGCACCGCTCTGGCGGGAGCGGGTTTTTGAAGCCCTCCCGAATGTCAAACTGACATTGGTGATTGGCCAGTATGCCCAGGCCTGGCATCTGGGCGATAAGAAGAAAAAGACGCTGACAGAGACAGTGGAGCATTGGCGGGATTACATGCCGCGCACGCTGGCTTTGCCGCATCCGTCCTGGCGTAACAATGTCTGGCTGAAAAAGAACCCGTGGTTTGAAGAGGATGTTTTGCCGGTCCTGCGGAAGGAAGTGAGCAAACACCTGAAAGCAGCGCGGAAAACCGCGTGAACCGCGTGCCGGGTTTCTCTCATGTTGCGGTTCTGCTCTGTCTGGCTGTGGGCCTCGCATCCTGCGCCCCGGTTCAACAACCCTTCGGCACGCCTTATCGCGCCCCGGCGATCACGGATGACACGCTGATCACGGCGGACGCGGCGCGTCTGCCGCTGCGACAATGGGAGGCGGCAAACCCTGCGGCTCTGATTATCGGGGTGCATGGGTTTAATGACTATTCGCGTGCGTTCGAACTGGTAGGCCCGTGGTTCGCCGCGCGCAATATCTCGTTCTACGCCTATGACCAGCGCGGCTTTGGCTTGGCGCCGGGCCGGGGCAGATGGGCCGGTCATGCCGCGTTGACGTCCGATCTTGTGACCGTCGTGAGACTGATGAAGACACGCTACCCCCATGTCCCGATTTATGTGGTTGGTGCGAGCATGGGAGGTGCTGTTACGCTCGCCGCTGCCACGCAGGAACTGGCCGTCGACGGGCTTATTCTTGCTGCTCCGGCTGTTTGGGGCTGGTCCTCGATGAGCTTTTTCCTGAAAGCGCCTTTGTGGCTTGGCGCGCATACAACACCTGCCTGGACACTGACGGGAGAAGGGCTGGAGCGTTGGCCGTCCGACAATATCGAGATGCTCCGAGCCCTTTCTCAAGACCCGAACATGATCAGGGAAACCAGGATAGATGCGATTTACGGTCTGGTGAGTTTGATGGACAAGGCATATCTCAGCGTTCCCGAAATCGAAAAACCGGTTCTCCTGCTGTACGGAGAAAAGGATGAGATTGTTCCGGCGGCCCCCATCGCCGAAATAGCAAAGCGCTTTAGATCACCATTGACCTTCAAGACATATCCGGATGGTTGGCACATGCTGTTACGGGACAAGCAGCGAGAGACCGTATGGCGGGATATGAAAACATGGATCGACGACCGCCAACGGGATATGGCTCCACTTGCTTTGTCAGATGGCGGTTAGCGGGTTGCCTTGCGAAGCAAGGCCTCTGTCCGTTCTCCCAAATGAACGAGAAGGCTTTGTGAGAGTGTAAGGTGTTGGGCCTCCGCAGCCAGAATTGCGCGAAACAATTTTCCTTTGAACTGATCCCGGTCAATCTGCACGGTCCGCAGAGAGGGCGCGGCCGAACTTGCGACGAAATCAACCAGCCGTTCCGCTGCATGAAGGCGTCCCCACAAGTAATCGTGTTCTCGTGCAGACTCTGAGAAAAAGGCCCCAAAGTGTCCCAGCTCGCGACCACGCAGATGTGTGGGCCCGCTATCAGGTTGCAGCGCAGAGCTCTCCAGAGGGCTGACACGGGCAACAAGAACCGTATCAATATCGTCGGCCTTCTGCCATCGCAGCAGTGGAAAGGTCAGCACATCGAATAACGGGAAACAGACAAAAGCCAGAATGATCTCGCGTCGTTGTTCGTCCGGCAGATAGTTCATGGCAAGAATGGAAAACTCGTCATCCAGCTGTGTGTCGAGGGATACGAGAGAAAGTTGCGCCCGAAGCGCCTCCAGAAACGGGGTGAGCTGATCCGGGCTGGCACGGCATTCCGTTTCATTGAGAAGATGGCCAATCTCCTCCATCAGGTCCGGGGAGAAAAAACGGCAACTACCGCGCGCGCGAACGCGCTCCAGCCAGCCATAGAGCGCGCGTTTGAACTCATCCAGCCCTTTACTCTCAATACGTGGAGAATGGGCATCCGGGTTTTCATAAAGTTCGTTCAACCGCCGGATCACAAAACGGATACGTCGTTCGCGGTAATTGACGTCAAAGCCGCGCAGGAAGGTAACCCAGGGAGATTTGGTGATACTGGTTTCATCCGTATGATCCTTCGTACCAAACTCCACCGGAAAAATGCCGTTGGCGCGGGCCCAGGCCTCAATGGATCGTGTCAGCGTGAGGCGATGCGACGGATGAGCGACTTCCGGCGCAAGGTCGACCAGAATGTCCGAGACCCAGTGCAGCACGGAGAGAACCTTCATCTGTATGTAGCCGTCATAGGCATAACCGGCATCTTCTGCGGCATGTTTGTTGGCGGTTTCACGCAGGACGGCAATTTCCCGGGCTGTTGGTGTGGCGGGGATCCCGCTGGTGAAAATGCGGGAGATCGCCGTCTCGATGTGAGGTCGCGTCGCTTTGACGACCTCACGATAGAGATGGTTCTGTCGGCTGATCTGATTGATTTCGGCCAGCTCATCCCGCACGGGTTCGTTGCGCGGAATATCGGACAGCGAAGAACGAATGGTTTGGAAAAAACCCGGTGAGGCCCCGCCTCGCTCAAGCTCTCCACTTTCCGGGTCCGGATCGACGTAAATAATTCGCCGATCCACTTCGCGAAAGGCTTGCCGGTTCGCAAGCGCGCCAATTGCGTCAGCGAAAGGCTTGTTGTTCAGAACGCTGCCGTCAATGAACGAGCTTGTCCATGGGTTATGTCCAAGGTCAATCATGACTTTGAACTTGCGCTCAACGAAATCCTCGCGGTGCGGCCATTCTTCGCCACGTTCTTGCAGTACCCGGTCAATCTCGTTCAACTGCACAGGTGGAAACGCACCCGGAAACGAAGATGTGGCTCGGGCTGCAAACACAAGACCTGGAATGCGATCATTGGAAAAATCGCTGTCCGGGTCGCCATCGGCATGATTAATGTAATTGAAACGGAGAACATGGCGGTGTTCGCGCTCGGTAACAACCGGCGGGTCATCCAGCGGGATGCTCTGCTGATAACCGTAAAAATCAGTCACACTCACAAAGAGATCAAGCTGATGGCCAAGTGGAAGCAGGGATGCGGTGGGAGACCGGGGTTGGCCCATGGCTTGAGCCGCATCCATCAGCATGTTGGTCATCAAACGGCCGGAGAAAGGAGGTTCAAACCAGCGGGAGCGCATGAAGGTTGAGAGTTTCTCGCGCATCTCCCTGTCAGGTGCGATCTTTTTCAACCACCGGTCATTCATGTCCCAGAAGAGCGGTTTGAGGAAAACCTTGCTCCACTTGCGTGCAATCACTTCCTCTTCGATGAGGGCCGTAATGTCGGCTTTTTTCAGCCACATATGGCGGTGTGCATCAAGCGGCAGATCGTGCGCCAGCGCTCGCGCCAGCATGACGCCATTAATCCCCCCGGCAGAAGCACCGGCCACGACATCAATGACAACCCTGAGGTCCAGTTCCTGGCCGATTTCTTTCAATAGGTCAAAGTAGACCCGTTCCGTGTCGGTTTCGCGCTCTTTGTCGGGGTTGAGGCCGTCATATGTGGTGTCATAGCGCTCGGTCGGGTCGGGCGAACGGTGATAGACAGCGGATGCACGAACCAGTTTTTGAAACTCTTTTGTGACCCCGTGCATGTAAACGGCAAGCGAAACGCCGCCATAACAGACGAGAGCCAGTCTGAGTTCCTTTTCCTTCATCGTTTTGGCCACTCCGTTCTGCGCCGCGTGTCACGAATCAAAGACTAGCGGTTTTCGGAGCTTAAGACACGTTGATCCCCGCTTTGTTACGGTCTTTGATCGGGCGCAGGGACCAGGCGGACGGTCGACATGCCTTTTGCGATGATCGTCCCGTCCACATCCGTCAATTGACCTTCGACAAAGGCTGTACGCTTGCCCAGACGTTCGATCCAGCCTTCAGCGCGCACAATGCCTGGATGGGCTGCGGCGTAAAAGGCGATCTTGATATCAAGCGATAGGGGAATAAGGGTTCCACCGGTCTTGGCGATAATGGCGTGCGCCATCGCGGAATCGATCCACCCCGTTACAAACCCGCCCTGAACAATATTACCGGAATGGCATTGGGAGGCTTTAGCTTCAAACTCCAAAAGCACATGCCCCGTCTCTTCGTCAAAACGGATTGTGCGTCTGTGACCCATCGTATGTAACAAAGTGCCTTCCGGATGGTCGGCAAGAACGTCCGTCGTCATAAATCTACCCTGACTACAAATTTCGATGCGTCATTTGGACGGAAATCAGCCATTTGAGCAAGCTTTATGGTTAACCATAAGTTTCGAAACCCCGTGCAATCAGGCGCTGGATGTTGGACCTTTGGGATGAGGGGAAGTCTCTGACAGGACTCAAGAGGAAGGCTTGGACGTTTTGTCCAGGCTGATCGCGGGATGGGTGTTTCGGTAAAGACTTCAGTATGCGTAACAAGTGGAAATGGGTTCGGAAATACGTCATGGCGTTTCCAGCGACTTTCAGCCGAATTTTCCTGATCGTGCTCGCGGTCATGATGGTGATGGGCTTTGTGCTTCAATGGGAACAAAGCCAGCGGCTCAAATTTCTGGGTATTTCCGTCGACCGGGATAACATTTCATTTGAAATTGCCAATTACGGTCGCTCCTTTGTCAGCAAGACCGATTATGTCGGCAGCATCATGCTGGTGACGGAGGAAGAAAAGTCTGTATCGCTCTTCAAGGGGGCTATCGATATTATTCCACCATCGCGCTCTGTGGCAGCGTCTATCCGTTTCAACGAGGCGATCCTGCCTACCTCTCTGCGCGATGCGGAATCAACCGTCACCCAGCTTTGCCTCTATACAAGGGGAAAACTTTATTTCGATACGCACATGTTCAAGGTCTACTTCCGGCACGCATCAACGCGGTCTGATTATGCCGCGTCAGCCGCTCTGCCTGATCTGGAATTGACGGAATACAAGCACGTTTTTTTCGGGCGCCCTGCCTGCAATTTTACCGGTGCGGGCAATTATTTTACCTACGAGATAAATACATCCAGTATCGACTGTGAACCTGTGGGCGATGGAGTGGAGATGCTTTGCCGTAACGAGGGGGTACAGAAGGCGACCCTCGAAGGCGTATTTGATCCCGTACAGACAAGTGTTCAGTTTCGCGCAAATGAGCGCAGAGAGAATAATGCACCGGCCAATGGCAGCCGGAACAGCGGGAACAGCCGGAATATCGAACCCGGCCTCAGAAACTAGCAACCCGCTGAAACTGAAATCTCACTGAAATGAGAATCTTATCGGGAGAAATAGTGTCTCTGCTCAGGCAGCAGCGCCGCAAGGGCCGCCGGCAGCGCATCGAAATGGTCTATCAGATGGTCCGCGCCCAGTTCATGCGCGGGCGTTTCTGTGTAGCCGAAACTCACACAGATGGAGGGCAGGGCCGCCGCATGCGCCGCATCAATATCCGTGGCGCTGTCACCCACCATAATGGCCGCGTCGCGGGATCCGCCGAGCCGGGTAATGGCTTCGGTCAGGTGGAGAGGGTCCGGCTTCTTCACGGACAGTGTATCTCCGCCAATGACGACAGGAAACAGAGAGCGGATATCAAGTGCATTAAGCAGCTGATGTGACAGGCCTTCGGGCTTGTTGGTACAGACGGCCAGAAGGCAACCGGCATCGGTGAGCCGCTGAAGCTGTTCTTTCACGCCAGGAAACAGGACCGTGTGGTCCGCGATATGACTGGAGTAGTAGCTGATGAATTCGTCCAGCAAATCCGAAAGCTCCGCTTCACTCAAGGGAGATCCCGTCAGAGAGAAACCGCGTGCCATGATCTTCTGGGCACCGGCCCCTACCATGTGCCGAACGTGAGAGATATCCAGTGTCTCCCGTCCATATCTGGCCAACAGCACATTCATCGTTGCGCTCAGGTCGCGGGCTGTATCGGCGAGTGTGCCATCAAGATCGAAAAGAACACTGGGACGAACCGTCATGCTGTTAGCGTGCCTTTGTTAAGAGAGAGGATAAGCAGTGCACCGCTATAGGGAAAACCGTGCAAGCATGCCACGCCGCTTTGTGGATAAGTCGAAAAACGTCGGTACATCATGTGTTTGTTTTATGGTTCGGGCCTAAACTGGCAAGTCCAAAATCGCTCATTATCATCTGAAGAATGATTCAATATCTCAAGAACGACAGGTTAAACACGTCAATCCGCTGCGTCAGCATATTGCCAGCTCGCCAGGCCGGAAATGGCCTGTGCGTAAGCGCGGGTCGAGTTGTTGATGACGTTGGTACGAAAGCTGGCACGCGTCGGCGCGTAATCTTCGCGAATTTCAGCTAGATAGGTTTGTGCCTCGGGCGCATCCAACCCTCCTTCAAAACGAAGCCATCGTTCCAGCATAGAAATGCGAAGGGCGTCGGCGGCATTCATCTTTGGTAACGATGAGCGGAACTCGATCACCGCCCCGGCACAGGTCCGGTCCGGACCCAGTGCTTGCTCCACCCCCCAGAAAATGATGCCGCGCCGTGATGGCCGCTTGGACCCCCACAAGGCATCCACATGATCTTTTGCAAGCGCAGCACGTCCCCACCAGCGTTCAGCTTGTTGAAAGGCAGGGCTGCGTGGTGGCGAGAAGCAGAGGAAAATCAGGTCGCCATCCCCGACAGGGCCTGTATGCCAGTCCATAAACCCGACCTGTTTGGCAGATTTGAGGTCTTCAGTAATAATTTTCTGCAAGGTCTGAATAGACCATTCCTGCTGATGGCCGCCAAAGTGAAAACCATCTGGGTGCGTGTACTGACCGCGACTGATCGCGTCTTCGAGCGCCCATTGTCCGTGTTTGGAAATGAGTTGCGCTCCTTCGCGCAATAGCCGGGAAACCGCTTTGTCATCCACCCGCTTGGGGCAAAGCAGGGGATGGACCTTGTCGTAAAGCGCATTTTCGGGCAATGGCTGGTCAAAATCGAGCCAGTTCCGGTTGAGGTCCACGTTGTTCTCTGTGCCGCGAAGCCCCCAGGCAAAACCGAACGGGTTCACCGCGTGAAGCAACATAACCCCGACGTGAGGAGGCAGACTGCCGGGACCATCGTTTTCCATCCAGTGAAGTTGTGCGGCTGAACCGGCATAGCCCTCCGCACCATGGACCCCGCAACTGTTCAACAGCACGGTTCCGGCATCATCCGGACCGAACCAGGCGGTGTCCATCGTCAGGACTTCGCCATTTGGCCCTTTCGCATGCGGATTGGTATGGCTTTTAACCCGTGCACCAGATGACGTGGCGGCGGCAAGAAAGCGGTCGCGCGCTTCTGTATAGCTGGCTGAAAACGGATCTGGTGAAGTCATTGGGCGCGGATAGGCCTTTTTGGGGAGCCAGGGCCACAATGGCCGTGGGATTGTTGAATATTTTGCTCGCGAGGCGTGGAAAACACGCTGCCCGCACGATAGCACCCGTTAACGCGGGGCCCGCGAAATGATACCAAGAATGGAAGCAAAAAGCCTGCTTTTATAACCCTCGTTGCGAAACGGGTGCCTGACAGATGAGGAAATGCCAAATGGACCTTCGCGATCCGAAACTGCTGCGATCTCTTTGTTACATCGATGGAGCCTGGGTTGGGGAAACAGCGCCCAAAAAAGCAGTGACCAATCCCGCGACGGGAGAGACTCTGGCAGAGGTTCCCATGCTGGGCGCAGAAGAAACCCGCACTGCCATTGAAGCAGCACAGAAAGCGGGGAAGGCCTGGGCGGCGATGCCAGCAAGAGAGCGTAGCGCCATCGTTCGGCGCTGGTATGAGCTGATGATCGAAAACCAGGAGGATCTCGCCAGAATTCTGACCAGCGAGCAAGGTAAGCCGCTCGCTGAGGCCCGGGGAGAAATTGCCTACGCCGCATCTTTCCTTGAATTTTACGCCGAAGAGGCAAAACGCATTCATGGCGCAATGGTGCCGGCCCCCACAACCGACCGGAAGATTGTTGTGTTGAAGCAGCCGGTGGGAGTGGTGGCGGCTATCACGCCGTGGAATTTCCCGGCAGCCATGATCACGCGCAAGGCAGGCCCTGCTCTGGCTGCGGGTTGCACGTTCGTTGCAAAGCCGGCGACCCAGACGCCGTTGTCGGCTTTTGCATTGGCCGAACTCGCCGAGCGGGCGGGTATTCCGGCCGGCGTCTTCTCAGTTCTTACCGGCAAGGCGGGGGAAATTGGCGGGGAGATGACAGGGAGCCCGATTGTCCGCAAACTCACCTTTACCGGTTCCACCGAAATTGGCCGACTGCTGATGGAGCAGGGGGCTTCCACCATCAAGAAAATGTCGATGGAACTGGGGGGAAATGCGCCCTTTATTGTGTTTGATGATGCCGATATTGATGCTGCCGTCGAAGGGGCGGTCGCTTCCAAATATCGGAATACAGGACAAACCTGTATCTGCACCAATCGCTTTCTTGTCCAGGCCACAGTCTATGATGCATTTGTGGCAAAGCTCTCCGCCGCCGTGGCAGGGCTCAAAGTTGGCAATGGGCTGGAGGACGGCATGACACAAGGCCCTCTCATCGACATGGCAGCGGTGGAAAAGGTGGAGGAGCATATCGCGGATGCGGTTTCTGGCGGAGCGCGGCTTCTGGCGGGCGGAAAACGCCATAAGCTCGGACGGACCTTCTTTGAACCAACGGTGCTGGCTGATGTCACGCCGGGGATGAAGGTTGCGAGTGAAGAGACATTTGGGCCGGTCGCACCTGTATTTCAGTTTGAGAGCGAAGAAGAGGCGGTTGCCATGGCCAATGACACGCCGTTTGGGCTGGCAGCGTACTTTTACGCCCGCGATATAGGCCGCTGCTGGCGCGTCGCCGAGGCGCTGGAATATGGCCTGGTTGGTGTCAATGCCGGGATCATTTCGACCGAAGTTGCCCCCTTTGGCGGATGGAAAGAATCCGGTATAGGTCGGGAAGGTGGCCAATGGGGGATCGAAGAATTCCTTGAGGTCAAATATGTTGCCATGGCAGGCCTGTGACGCAACGCATGTGAAAGGTGCAAAGCACAATGAGCGCAGACGACCAGAAAAGACGATCCGCTGAAGGTGCGTTGGCCTATATCGAAGACGGCATGAAACTGGGTTTGGGAACAGGCTCAACGGCTGAACATCTGGTGCGTCTTTTGGGTGAGAAGGTAAAGGCAGGCTTCAACATATTATGCGTGCCGACTTCCGAACGCACAGCCGCCCTTGCGGCGGAGCTTGGGATACCCCTTTCCAATCTCAACGAGACTCCGGCACTTGATCTGACCATCGATGGAGCGGATGAGTTTGATGCCGCACTTCGCCTCGTGAAAGGTGGCGGTGGGGCATTGTTGCGAGAGAAGATCGTCGCATCAGCCTCCAAAAGGATGATTGTCATCACCGACGCGTCCAAAAAGGTCGAGACGCTGGGTGCTTTTCCGCTGCCGGTTGAGGTCATTCCGTTTGGATGCCAGACAACGGCGGCAAAGATCGAGGCTGTCGCAGCCTCTCTTGGTTGCACAGGCAGAATTTCCCGTCGGGAAGACCAGTATGGTGAGCCTTTTCTCACCGACAGCGAGAACTTCATTTATGATTGCGCGTTTGGTCGCATTCCTGACGCTGATGAACTGGCAAAAGCGCTCAACCTCATTCCTGGCGTTGTCGATAACGGACTTTTTATCGGGATCGCGGATCTGGCTATTATCGGTACAGACGAGGGAATTCAGCTGGTTTCCAGGGATAATGAGGAGAGCCCGCGTTAACAGCGGACGGGGCGAGCTGTCGTGCTACGGATAGCGGCTGAAAAGGATGCCTTGCAAAAGGAATGATAAAACATAAAATTTGTTTTATCGGAGTTTTGGGGGGTAGCATGCAATTTCGACAAATGGCCATCTTGGCAATGTTGGGTGTCGTCGCGTCCTGCGTGGCCCCTTCTTATCAGATAGCCCAAAAGAACAATGGCGCACAGGCGCAGCCTGTCGCTTCGCAAGACGGGAGCCGCGCTCGTGTGGGCGCTGCGGGCGCATTGCCGGAGCGTCAGGCACTCGCTCTTCGCTTCGTAAATGCGGTCATCGCTGAAGATGTGCAGCAGGTCACCAATTCTGCTGAAATTGATAGACTTGTGGATAATTTGCGCAAACAACATCCCGCCACAACGGATACGCAGCTGACGAGCTTCAGGCAGTTGATCACACAGAAGATGCCGGAGATGAAACAGCGTATCATTGAGGCGATGTCCCGCGTGTATGCGGAGGAGTTTACGCTCAGCGAACTTCGGCAAATTGTTGCTTTTCATGAATCTCCGACAGGTCGCAAGCTTCGGAGCCGCAATACGGCATTGAAGGATGTAGTCAAACAGGCTGCACAGGAAGAAGGGCGCAAGGCCGCAATTGAATTACTGACGCCTCTTCTTATCCAATGGGCGCTGGAAGCCAAAGGACAGGTTTCCTGAAGTTTCGAGCCTTCATACCTTTGTGAACTTGCACAAGCCCTTGTATACCTTGAAACAGCCCGGGACTTAACCCAGATGAGGGGCTTGTTGAAAGGTACGAAAACATGTCCGACACATACGATTATGATCTCTTTGTCATTGGTGCAGGCTCTGGTGGCGTGCGCGCGGCCCGCATGTCGGCGTCTTACGGCGCGAAAGTGGCTGTTGCCGAGGAGTATCGTGTCGGCGGTACCTGCGTGATCCGCGGGTGTGTGCCAAAGAAGCTCTTTGTCTATGCAAGTGCCTTTCATGAAGAGTTCGAAGATGTTGCGGGTTTCGGCTGGACCGTGGGCAAAAGCACGTTCGACTGGGCAACCCTGCGCGACAATAAGGACAAAGAGATTGATCGTCTGAACAGCATTTATATCCGTAATCTGAAGAACTCCGGTGTCGAAATCATTGAAAGTCGGGCGGAGCTTAAAGACGCGCACACCGTGCGCCTGGTCGGTGAAAATCGCGACGTGACGGCTAAAATTATTCTCATTGCTACTGGTGCGACACCCAACGGACATGACGGCCTGGAAGGCGCTGAATACACAATCAGCTCCAATGAGGCTTTTCATCTGGATACATTGCCCAAGCGTATCATCGTGGAGGGGGGCGGTTACATCGCGGTGGAGTTTGCAGGCATCTTCAACGGTCTGGGTGTGGAAACAACGCTCCTTTATCGTGGCGAGGAGATTTTGCGCGGGTTCGATCATGATGTCCGGGTGACCCTCCATCAGGAGATGGAGAAAAAGGGCATTCGCATCGTGACCGGCAACAGTTTCACCAAGATCGAGAAGGTCGCAGACGGCCTGAAAGCACATCTGAGCGGTGGCGAGGTGATTGAAACCGATGCAGTGATGCTCGCCATTGGCCGCAGACCAAAAGTGGATGGGCTCGGCCTCGACGAAGTCGGTGTCAAACTGGGCAAGAAGGGCGAGGTCTTGGTCGATGCCTTCTCGCGCACCAACGTGGAAAATATTTACGCAGTCGGCGATGTAACAGATCGGGCAAACCTGACCCCGGTTGCCATACGGGAAGGGGCGGCCTTTGCCTCGACAGTGTTTAATGACAAACCAATGAGCGTCGATCACTCAATCATTCCAACCGCGGTTTTCTCGCAGCCGGAAATTGGTACGGTTGGCATTTCAGAGGAGGAAGCCCGCGCGAAATTCGGCGAGGTGGATATCTACAAGTCGACCTTCCGGGCGATGAAACACACTCTTTCCGGTCGCGACGAAAAGACACTGATGAAGCTGATTGTGGACCCCGCAACAGACAAAGTGTTGGGCTGCCATATTCTGGGCCCGCATTCCGGCGAGATGATCCAGGCTTTTGGTATCGCCGTCACCATGGGCGCGACCAAAGCACAGTTCGACATGACGGTCGCCGTCCATCCTACGGCCGCCGAAGAACTTGTGACCATGAAGGAAAAATGGGTCGCCCCATCGGTTGAAGCAGCGCAGTGAGGGGACGCGGGCAGGACACCCCGGACAGTAGGGAGAAGGGGACTTTTCTCCCTTGCACCGTGCCAAGGGACTAACCATCTCAATGACTTAGCCTTTTCATTGGAAGGATTTCGGCCTATAAAAGCCGCCTGACGAGGAAAGGGCGTTCTGTCCCGCCCACAGGCCCATTGAACGGGCCTGCATATCGGCCCGGCGGATCAGAATTTACCCTTTGAAAACATGAGGTTAGTTATGGCGCAGGGTAGCGCGGCAAAAAATTGGACACCATCCAGCTGGAGAGACAAACCAGTTGTGCAGGTGCCTACATATCCGGACCAGGCTGTTGTTTCCGACGTGGAAGCAACACTTGCCAAATCACCACCGCTGGTTTTTGCAGGTGAGGCTCGCAACCTCCGCCGCGATCTGGCCGAAGTATGCGAAGGCCGGGCCTTCCTGCTGCAGGGTGGTGACTGTGCGGAGAGTTTTGCCGAGTTTCATCCGGATAATATCCGCGACACATTTCGTGTCCTGTTACAGATGGCCGTTGTTCTGACCTACGCCGCTGCGTCCCCCGTTGTGAAAGTGGGGCGCATTGCCGGGCAGTTTGCAAAACCGCGGTCAGCAGACACCGAAACGATCAACGGTGTTACATTGCCAAGTTACCGCGGCGATATTGTAAACGGCATCGAATTCACTGAAGAAGCGCGGATGCCGGACCCCAAACGTCTGTTACAGGCTTACAGCCAGTCCGCAGCGACGCTTAATCTCATCCGCGCATTTGCCTCGGGCGGGTACGCTGATCTTGATTACGTGCACCGCTGGACACTCGGCTTCATTGGCGATGGTGAGGGTAAAAAGCGCTATGAAGATATCGCGAGCCGTATTACCGAGGCGCTCGATTTTATGCGCGCATGCGGTATCGACGCTGACACCGTGCCGCAATTGCAGACAACCCGCTTTTACACAAGCCACGAAGCTTTGTTGCTGGGGTATGAGCAGTCCATGACGCGTATTGATAGCACGTCGGGCGATTGGTACGACACTTCCGCCCATATGTTGTGGATTGGAGATCGCACCCGGCAGGCAGATCATGCCCATGTCGAGTTTCTGCGTGGCGTAAAAAACCCGATCGGCATGAAATGTGGTCCCTCGCTTGAGCCGGATGACCTCCTGCGTTTGATTGATACACTAAGCCCGGACAACACCCCGGGGCGCTTGACGTTGATCTGCCGCTTTGGGGCCGACAATGTTGAGAAACATCTGCCACGTCTGGTGGAGGCTGTGGAGCGTGAAGGCAAGAAAGTAGTCTGGTCCTGTGATCCGATGCATGGCAACACGATCAAGGCATCAACGGGCTATAAAACCAGACCGGTTGATCGCGTGCTGGCTGAGGTTCAGCAATTCATGGGCGTTCACAGAGAAATGGGCACCCATGCAGGTGGCGTGCATTTCGAGATGACCGGGCAGAACGTAACCGAATGTCTGGGTGGTGCGCAGGCTATTGGGGAGGAAGATCTTTCAGATCGCTACCACACCCATTGCGATCCGCGCCTTAATGCCAGCCAGTCCCTGGAGCTTGCATTCCTCATTGCCGAAGGGCTGAAGAAGGAACGTCAGCGCAATGCGGCAAAGCAGGTCGCGGTCGGCTGAATTTATTTGCGTGAGAAACAGGAAAAGGCGGCTCCCGGAGCCGCCTTTTTTGTGCCGGTATTGGAAGGGCCTAGCAGCAACCTTTTTCCGGTTCCCCGAAAATGACGAACTGGCTTGCGAATGCGCCGGCCCGAAGTGCGGATGCTGCATCGCCGGAAAGCTGTACGCGCTCACCCCGCCGGTAAATCCGCCCGGCCTCATCGACAACCTGTTCCCACGGGCCTGTATAGATGGCTTCCAGTCGCGCCTGCGCGGCTGAGGACGTGTCGGGCTTGTAAGCCACATAGGTTGCGGAACGATATTCAATATCTTCAACCACCTGCCATGGATTTTGCTCCAGCTTGTCGAGTGCGATACCGATAAAGCCTGCATCCGCCAGTGCTTCAGCAAAGCCAGCCTCGGTCAACGCACCCGAAATGCAGCCACTCCAAAGATCAGCATCCTCTTTCAGGTGCGCCGGTGTATCTCTGTCGGAGACAATGTCGGAAATCGCAATACGGCCACCCGGCTTCAGGACCCGGAAAATTTCCTGAAACAAGGTTGGCTTTTCATGGTCGGCTACAAGGTTGAGCACGCAATTGGAAACCACAACATCAATACTGTCGCTTGCGATCAGCGGGCGCTCGGTGCGCAAGCGCGCTATAGCACTCTCCAGCGCTTTATAGTCGCTGGCGGTTTTGACGGGGTTCCCGTCCAGCAACCGGTCAACAGCATCAAGATCTGTCTTCAAGTCCTGAATGCGACCATGATGAAACTCCACATTGTCATAACCAACAGCCGCCGTTACCGCGCTTTGTGCATTGCGGGCCAGGGCAAGCATGTCGTCGTTCATATCAACGCCGATCACGCGACCCGCCGGCCCCACAATTTGCGCCGCAATAAAGCAGATTTTCCCGCCACCCGCGCCAAGGTCCAGAACGGTTTCACCTTCGCGTACATAAGTTGAAGGGTCACCACATCCGTAATCTCTGTCCAGCACGTCCTGCGGAATGATTTTGAGAAATTTCGGGTCGTAACTTACAGGGCAGCACAGCGCGTCTTCCCGCGCGTGGGCTGCGGCGGCATATCTCTCAACAACTGAATCCATTGATCCTCTCCGTGATCATCGATAGGGGGCAAGAGGCATTGTCCGCACGGGGTGATCGGGATCAATGAAATCAGTGTTGAACTTTTCGTGACCGGTTTTCAGCTCACCTTAACCAGGCGGCGACCAAAATTCTCGCCTTCAAAGAGACCGGCAAAAGCCGCTGGTGCGCTCTCAATGCCCTCGGAAACATCTTCCGTGTAGATCAGTTTACCGGAATGGATCCACCCGCCCATTTCCACCTGTGCGTCACGAAATTGCTTGAAATAGTCAAACACAACAAGCCCCTCCATCCGCAGGCGGTGAGTGATAAAGCGCAACGTGTTGCGAATGCCACGCGGCTCTGGCCTATTATATTCAGACACGGCGCCCGAGATGATGAGGCGCGCCCGTTCATTCGTGTTGGCAATTGCTGCATCCAGCATTTCGCCGCCGACATTGTCGAAGTAGATATCAACGCCGTCCGGGCAGGCGGCCTTGATAGCCTCTTCCAGATTGGGAGCGTCTTTGTAATTAAAGCAGGCATCAAAGCCGAGTTCTTTGGTGACATAATCACACTTGTCTTTCGATCCGGCGATGCCGATAACTTTGCAGCCTTTCATTTTGGCAATCTGCCCGGCTGTCGCGCCGACAGGCCCTGCGGCTGATGAGATGAGTACGGTTTCCCCTTCCTTGGGTTTGCCAAGATCGAGCAGGCCGAAATAGGACGTAAGACCCGGAATACCAAGAACACCGATAGCTGCCGTTACGCGCAAGGGACCATTGAACAAAGCCGTATCGAGCTTCACAAGCCCGCGCCCGTTGGAAATGGCGTGGGACTGCCAGCCATAGCCCCCGGTAACAAAATCGCCGACAGCAAACTTCTCATTGTTCGACTGAACGACCTGTCCAACCATCGCGCCTTCAATCACCTCGCCGATTTGAAGTGCCGCGGCATAGCTGTCTGCCGAAAGGCGAGAGCGCATGCCCGGGTCAACAGAGAAGTATTTCGCTTCAATGAGAATTTCATGCTCCCCAATATCTGGAAGCTCAACTTCTTCAAGGCGAAAATGATCGGGTGCAGGTTTGCCTTCGGGGCGTGATGCGAGCACCCAGCGGCGATTGATCGTTGGCACGTGGCAGGTCCTTCCAAACAAATAGGGCCGGGATCAGCGCCCCGGCCCGGATAATTTAACAATCTCCGTGGATGATTGCCAGTAGATCAAAGCGTTGATCAGACAGCCGGGTCATCGCCGAGTTTCACCAGCATCTTGCCGAAATTGGCGCCCGAGAAAAGATTGAGAAAGGCCTTTGGCGCATTCTCAATACCCGTTTCGATCGTTTGTTCGGTTTTCATCTTGCCGCTGGCAATCAGCTTCGACATTTCCGCATAGAATTCGGGGATAATGTCCAGATGGTTGGAGACGATAAAGCCTTCCAGCTTCAAGCTCTTGCCAACGATCTGAATAAGATTGTTCGGGCCCGGACGTGGCGCCTTGTCATTATATTGTTCAATCATGCCGCAAAGTGCTGCCCGGCCAAATGGCTTCATGTGGTTGATCGCGGCCTGCAGGTGCGCCCCGCCGACATTTTCGAAATAGACGTCAATGCCCTTCGGGAAGGCAGCACCGACAGCGGCATCAAGGTCGCCACAGGTTTTGTAATTGATCGCCTTGTCGATGCCGGCAACTTCTTCAAGCCACTTGCATTTGTCGTCCGATCCGGCGGAGCCCACGACATAGCAGCCATGTGCTTTGGCAAGCTGGCAGACAACAGCCCCCACAGCCCCGGAGGCAGCTGAAACGAACACGGTATCACCGTCTTTCAGCCCGGCTACTTTGAAGAGGCCTGCATAGGCGGTCATGCCGGGCATGCCGAGCACACCCAGATTGGCTTCGATCGGGCCCATGGAAGGGTCGATCTTGTTCACCATCATGCCGTCGCTCACATAGAACTCACGCCAGCCATTCATGGAATTCACATAATCGCCTTTGGCGAAGTTCGGATTGTTGGACGAAATCACCTGGCCGATAGCGCCGCCCTGCAGCACTTCACCAATCTGGAAGGGGGGAACATAGCTTTCGCGGTCCATCATGCGCCCACGCATGTAAGGGTCGACAGACATCCACAGGTTGCGAACGAGAAACTCATTGGCACCTGGTTCCGCAACATCTGTTTCAACGAGCTTGAAGTCGTTTTCTGTCGGTTCGCCATCGGGCCGGGCAGCCAGGTGGATCTCGCGGCTTTTCATGTTTGACATATAAGTCTCCATTAGGTTGGTGAGAAAAGGAATGTGGGAATAATTTAGATGACTTTGACCATGCGCTTGCCGCGGTTTTCGCCCGCCAGCAGGCCAACGAGGGCCGCGGGCGTGTTCTCCAGCCCGTCTATCACATCTTCCTTGACCTTGATCTTGCCTTCTGCAACCCAGCCTTGAAGGTCGGCGAGGGCTTTTTCCCGTTCGGTCGGGAAGTCAGACATGATGAAGCCGCGCAGGTTAAGACGTTTGGTCACAATCAACCCGGGCACACCGCGCGGGCCGGCAGCCGGTGGCGCGCCATCATATTGTGAAACCGCACCACAACAGGCGATGCGCCCGAACAGGTTCATGCGGAAGAGGGCAGCTTCCAGAATGTCACCACCCACATTGTCAAAATAGACATCAACACCCTTCGGTGCAGCCTCTTTGAGGGCCTTGTGCACGGGCTGTGTCTTGTAGTTGATGGCGGCATCAAAGCCGAGTTCATCCAGCAGCCATTGGCATTTGTCATCAGACCCGGCGATCCCGACCACGTGACAGTCGGGGATGGCAGCTTTCGCGATCTGCCCAACGATTGATCCAACAGACCCTGCGGCTGCGGACACCAGAATGGTTTCGCCGGCCTTGGGCTGCCCGACATTCAAAAGACCAAAATACGCTGTCAGACCTGCCACACCGTAAACCGACAGAAGATGGGTTTCAGGCTCCATATGGGGCACTTTCTGGGCCGCTTTGGCGGGGACAACGGCATAATCCTGCCAGCCCGTATCAGCGAAAACGAGGTCTCCTTCGGCAAATCCCTTTGCCTTGCTTTCAAGAACTTCCGCAAGAGCCCCGCCAGCCATAACCTGTCCGCTCTCAACAGCATCGCGGTAGGTTGCACCCTGCATCCAGGCGCGATTGGCCGCGTCGAGCGAAATGTATCGGGTGCGCAAAAGCAGCTCACCTTCGTTGGAAAGTGTGGGAACCGCTGCTTCCGCCAATTTGAAGTGTTCGGGCCCCAGCTTGCCTTTGGGCGTTTCAACCAGTTGAATTTGCCGATTAACCGCTTGGCTCATGCCGTTTTTCCCCCGTGAGTGATGATTTGTTTTGTTCACCATATAGGTGTGACTGGGCCGATGCACCATATCTATCGCTGGAAAACGGTACGGAAATAGGCATCCCTATTGTTCATAAGCCAACAGCGGGCTAGAACGGGCCCGGCAGAAAAGTCGGACTTTTCGCAAGATTGATTAGAGTAAGCGGCGATCATGGCAGACAGTTTGAAAATTGCACTCGCACAACTGAACCCGACGGTCGGGGACATTGACGGCAATGTGACCAAAGCACGGGCAGCGCGCGCGGAAGCGTCGCGGTTGGGAGCAGACCTGGTCTTGTTCTCCGAACTGTTTCTGATCGGCTACCCGCCGGAAGATCTGGTTTTGAAGCCGAGCTTCCAGCGCGCTGTGGATGCGGCGCTGGCGTCATTGGCAGAAGATACAAGCGATGGTGGCCCGGCCTATCTGATCGGCGCGCCCACGCGCGAAGGTGAGGCGCTTTATAACTCCGTTGTGCTGATCGATGGGGGCAGGATTGTCGGCCGGCGCCATAAAGTACACTTGCCTAACTATGGGGTCTTTGATGAGCCGCGTGTGTTTGCTGCAGCCCCGCTGCAAGGCCCGCTCGACTTCAGGGGCATTCGCCTCGGCGTGCCTGTCTGCGAGGATATCTGGTATCAGGATGTGACAGAGTGCCTGATGGAGACCGGTGCCGAACTGATCCTTGTGCCCAACGGATCGCCGTTTGAGAACGCCAAATTCGACGCCCGCATGCAGCACGCAATCGCAAGGATCAACGAGACAGGCTTGCCGCTCGTCTATCTGAACCAGGTCTGCGGGCAGGATGAACTCGTCTTTGACGGCACGTCATTTGTACTGAACGCAGACCTCTCGCTCGCGCATCAGCTTCCCGCATGGCAGGAGACTGTCAGATTGACCGAATGGTCTCGGGGTGAAAAAGGCTGGATCTGCAAAAAGGGAGAAGCCTCTGACGTCGAAACGGGTCTCGAAGCCGTCTACAATGCCTGCGTCCTGGGGCTTAGAGACTATGTGCAGAAAAATCGCTTTCCCGGTGTCGTGCTCGGCCTTTCGGGGGGGATCGACTCTGCTCTCTGTGCGGCCATCGCGGTGGATGCGCTAGGCCCGGACAAGGTCTTCTGCGTGATGCTGCCCTACCGTTACACATCAAGCGAAAGCGTGAGCGACGCAGAAGCATGTGCCGCGGCGCTCGGTGTTCGCTACACCAGCATTCCCATTGAAGACCCCGTAAAGGGTTTTCTGTCGGCACTTGATCCACTTTTTGCTGATACGCAAAGCGATACAACGGAAGAAAATTTGCAGTCCCGCACACGTGGTACCATCTTGATGGCCCTCTCAAACAAGTTTGGCCACATGGTACTGACGACGGGCAACAAGTCTGAAGTCTCAGTCGGGTATGCAACGCTTTATGGTGACATGAACGGTGGCTACAATCCGATCAAGGATCTCTACAAAATGCAGGTCTTTGCTTTGTGCCGCTGGCGCAACACAAACAGGCCACAAGGTGCGTTGGGCCCTGCGGGAAAAGTCATGCCCGAGAATATCATCACCAAGCCACCCTCAGCCGAACTTCGCGAAGACCAGAAAGACGAGGATTCGTTACCGCCATACGAGGTGCTGGACGACATTCTGGAATGTCTGGTGGAGAAGGAAATGCCGGTAAGCGAAATTGTCGCGCGTGGCCATGAGCGAGATGTTGTCAAACGGATCGAACATCTTCTTTATGTCGCGGAATACAAGCGCAGGCAGGCGGCACCGGGTGTTAAAATTACATCGCGCAATTTTGGTCGCGACCGGCGCTATCCCATTACCAACGGTTATCGCGACGCGCGATAGGCAACAAGCTCAAGGAATATCATGTCCGTCTGTCTTCGATTTGCGCCAAGCCCAACCGGTCTCGTCCACGTGGGAAACATGCGGGTGGCCCTCTTCAACTACCTTTTTGCCAAGAACCATGGCGGCAAGTTCATCCTGCGTCTTGACGATACTGATACCGAGCGTTCGACAGAAGAATATGCAACCAGGATCCAGTCAGATCTTGCCTGGCTCGGCCTCACCCATGATGAACTGTTCCGTCAGTCCGATCGCTTTGATCGCTACGGCGAAGTGGTGGAAAAGCTGAAAGCCGCAGGCCGTCTCTATCCGTGTTACGAAACGCCTGATGAGTTGGACAAAAAACGCAAGCGCCAGCTTGCCCGCAAGCAGCCACCCGTCTACGACCGGGCAGCCCTCAGCCTCACACCTGACGAAATAGCCGCTTTTGAAGCGGAAGGTCGGACGCCGCATTGGCGCTTCAAACTCGACCCGGAAGTGATCGAGTTTGATGATCTGTTTTTGGGGACGGTCAAGGTGGATACAAAAAGCCTCTCCGACCCGATCCTGGTGCGCGGTGACGGCACGTATCTCTACACGCTGCCCAGCGTGGTGGACGATATTGATTTCGGCATCACCCATGTGTTGCGGGGCGAGGATCATGTGACCAATACCGGGGCACAGGTGCAGGTCTTCCGCGCCATTGGGGCACGGGAACCGAAGTTTGGTCATCATTCGCTTCTCTTGAATGCTGACGGGGAGGCATTGTCGAAACGTCTGCGGGGTGATTATTCGGTAGAGGCGCTGCGCGACGCAGGCTTTGAGCCGATGAGCATCAATTCCCTGCTCGCGAAACTGGGAACGTCAGACGCAGCAACTGCCCGCCTGACGCTTGATGATCTGGCGGAAGAGTTTGACTGCGGTCAGGTCGGGCGTTCGGCTGTTCGTTTCGACCCGAAAGAGCTGGAACGGGTCAACGCTGCCCTGATGCACCTGACCCCTTATGAGGCGGTAAAGGAAAGGCTCAGCGCGCGTGGCATTACCGGTGGTGAAGCGTTCTGGAACCTCGTTCGGGCCAACCTCACGCTTTTCGATGGTGTGGCGGCATGGTGGCACATCGTACAGGGACCCATCGAACCGGTTATCGGGAGCGAGGATGCACAGTTCATCGCCGGTGCCGTCGCAAGCTTGCCGGGGGAGCCGTGGGACAGTGCAACATGGGGGGCCTGGACTGGGGCGTTGAAAGAAGCGACCGGCCGCAAGGGCAAGGCGCTTTTCATGCCACTTCGTCTCGCTTTGACAGGTCTTCACCATGGACCGGAGCTGGCAAACCTGCTACCTCTATTGGGTCGGGAGCGGGTCGTGGCTCGCCTTGGCGGGCAAAAGGCCTGAAATCGCTATAAATCGAAGGTGTTTTGCCAGGTTTGAACGGAATTTGACGAGACTGATCCCATGAAAACGATAAAATGGATCATTAAAGGTCTGATTATTCGCGGCTGATATTCTTGGCTGCCGCCGTTCTCTCACGTTTTCTTCAGAAAATCTGACATTTCGAACTGGCCGGCGGCCCGGATTGGCAACCGGGGGCAGGCAAGCGCTCACGTAAACAGGCGCTCAGGAAATGGAACGGCAGATGAGTAAGGAACGGCTTTATCTTTTCGACACGACATTGCGCGACGGGGCGCAAACGCAAGGCGTGGACTTTTCGGTAGAAGATAAGCGGCTTATTGCGAGCCTGCTGGACAGGCTGGGCCTTGACTATGTGGAAGGCGGCTATCCCGGCGCCAACCCGACCGACACGGATTTCTTTTCCACCGATCCGGGCCTGAAAAAGGCCACCTTCACAGCTTTTGGCATGACCAAGCGGGCAGGACGCTCAGCCGACAATGACCCGGGTCTGGCCGCTATTCTCGACAGCGCCGCGTCCGCTGTCTGCCTTGTTGGCAAAAGCTGGGACTTCCATGTGGATGTCGCACTGGGCATCACCAACGAAGAAAATCTCGACTGTATTGCGGATAGTGTGCGGACGATCATCGCCCGTGGCCGGGAGGCCATGATCGATTGCGAGCACTTTTTTGATGGTTATAAGGCCAATCCAGACTATGCGCTGGCTTGTGTGCAGGCCGCCCTCGACAATGGCGCGCGTTGGGCGATCCTGTGTGACACCAATGGCGGTACCCTGCCGCACGAGGTGGAAGAAATTGTGACGGAAATTACCAGGCACGTCCCAGGCGACAAGCTCGGTATCCATTGTCACAATGACACGGAAAACGCGGTCGCGAATACGCTGGCTGCTGTACGCGCGGGGGTCCGCCAGGTGCAAGGCACGCTGAACGGGTTGGGCGAGCGTTGCGGCAATGCGAATATGGTTTCCCTGATTCCGACTTTCATGTTGAAACCGGAATTTGCGGACCGTTTCGAGATCGGCGTGACGGCGGAAGGTTTGAAAGAACTGACCCATGTCTCCCGCACCCTGGATGAATTGCTCAACCGGGCACCGGACCGTTATGCCCCCTATGTCGGTGAAAGTGCCTTTGCGTCCAAGGCTGGTATTCACGTCTCCGCCATCATGAAAAACCCGGCCACCTATGAACATGTCGCGCCGGAATCTGTGGGCAATAAACGCCGTATGCTTGTCTCAGACCAGTCCGGCAAGTCCAATGTGATGGCACAGTTTGAAGCGGCCGGCATGGAAGTGGACCCGAGTGACCCGCGCGTGAACCGCCTCCTCGATGAGGTCAAGGAACGGGAATATCTTGGCTATTCCTATGATGGTGCTGAAGCTTCTTTCGAGCTTCTGGCGCGCCGCATGTTGGGCAATGTGCCTGATTTTTTCACCGTGAACTCGTTCCGGGTGCTGGTCGAGCGCCGTTACAACGCACTGGGTGAGCTTGTCACAATGTCGGAAGCGACAGTCAAGGTCGATGTCGACGGTGAGAAATACATTTCCGTTGGCGAGGGCAATGGGCCGATCAATGCGCTCGATCAGGCGTTGCGCAAGGATCTGGGCAAGTACCAGTCCTTTATCGACGATATCCGCCTGGTGGATTTCAAGGTGCGTATTCTGACCGGTGGAACAGAAGCCGTGACCCGCGTATTGATCGAAAGCGCGGATGCGAAGGGCAATCGATGGTTTACCGTAGGCGTGTCGGCCAACATTGTGGATGCTTCTTTCCAGGCGCTCACGGACTCTATTACCTACAAACTTCTACGCGACAGCGCGCCCGCACCCGTTGCTCAGAACAAAAATGTTTCCCTTAAATCGCCCGGTTCATAAGAGAGCTTCATCATGGTTGAGAGATCAGACACACCGGCTCCTGAACAGAAGATAGAGGGGCCGGCTTTCGGTGTTGACGGCAGAGACGCGTTGATTGGCGGCTTTGCAGCGGCTGGCGGCTATTTCTTCTGGGGCCTGACGGTCATCTTCTACAAACAGCTGACCCATGTATTGCCATACGAGGTTCTGGCTCATCGCACCATCTGGAGTGTGGTGTTGACATTGGCGCTCATTCTTGTGTTCGGTCGGTGGAAGTCCCTCGTCGCCGCGCTGACGAACACACGTATTCTCCTGACACTCTTCGCGACCAGCCTGATTATCGGCAGTAACTGGTTTGTCTTTATCTATTCAATCAACGAAAGCCGGGTATTGGAAACAAGCCTTGGCTACTATATCAATCCATTGATCAGTGTCCTGATCGGTGTCGTTGTTTTGTCTGAAAAACTGACCCGCGCGCAGATCGCGGCTGTGGCGCTGGCCGCGGCGGGCGTCGGGGTGATCACATTTGAAATCGGGACACTCCCGTGGATATCTCTCTTCCTGGCGGTGACTTTCGCGATCTATGGGTATTTGAGGAAGGTCTCTCGCGTGGACCCTCTTGAGGGTCTGCTGATCGAAGTTCTCATGCTGAGCCCATTTGCCCTGGCCTACCTCTGGATTGCGGAAGGTGAGGGGGGCACGGCCATCATGCATGGTGACCTCTGGACCCTCTTTCTGTTGGCGTTGACCGGTCCCATGACCACGATACCGCTTTTCCTGTTCAACTACGGCGCGCAGCGCATTCGTCTCGCGACGCTCGGGTTGATGCAGTACTTTGCGCCGAGTATTCAGCTGTTGATCGCGGTCACCATGTATGGTGAGCAACTGACCGACACGCATCTGATGACGTTCGGTCTCATCTGGGCAGGGCTTGCCCTGTTCAGCTGGGATACGTGGCGAAAGGAGAAAGAACTTCGGCGGGTTGCCAAAGCGGTTTGATATCAGAGAACTGCCTCGATCCTGGGAAGCACATCCTCAACGCGGTCAACCACGGCATAATGTCCGCGGATGCCGGATTTCATAAAACCGTTCGAAATCATGTGATCAAAGAGGCTGATAAGCGGATCCCAAAAGCCGGCAATGTTGAGGAAGATAATCGGATAATTGTGCCGCCCAAGCTGAGCCCAGGTCAGCATTTCAATCACTTCCTCCAATGTGCCAATCCCGCCGGGCAAAGCGACGAAGGCATCGGATTTGTCGAACATCAATTGTTTGCGCTCATGCATCGAGCGGGTGACATGAAGTTCTGAAATTCCCTCATAGGCGATTTCAGCCGTTTGCAGAAAGTCAGGAATAATGCCGGTCACACGTCCCCCGGCCTCCATAACCGTTCGGGCACAGATACCCATCAGGCCGATTTTCCCACCACCATAAACAAGGCCGACATTCTCCGCAGCGAAACGGGTCCCCAGCGCTGCCGCTGCCGCGCTGAATTTCGGGTCATCGCCGGTGCTGGACCCGCAATAGACGCACACATCCAGCCGGGTCGGCTTGCTGGCGCGGGACGGGCCGGAAGAAGCGGAATTGTCTGCGGACATGAGGTATCTTTCCTGGCCGGTTGGCGAAGGTTCAAAATGGTGCCGTAATTGCAATCTATCCTGATGAAAGATTACGTAAGCGGGGTTAATCCCGCTGTGAAACAGGTATTAACCAAACACGTCCCGCTGTGAAGCATTTTTGGGGACAAATGGGGTAGGCCGGGGAGGCCGTGTGCGAATGTCATCACGTATTGCACTGATCGCAGGGGGCGTTGCAGCGCTCCTCATCGCCGTTATCGTGGCGCTGTATTTTATCCTGGGTGGGGAGGACGAGGCAGAAAATGCTGTCACGACCTCTCAGCAGTCCGCACCGGCACCCGCCGAACAGGTTGAGCAGGCCGTTGAGCAGGTTCTGCCGACATTCGATATCGTCCGGGTCGAGCGGGACGGGATGGCGGTTATCGCCGGCCGCGCAACCCCGGGGGCAGAGATCACGCTGAAACGCAATGGCACAGCCATCGCGACAGTGGATGCGGATGCGCGCGGTGAATGGGTCATCGTGCTGGATGAGCCGCTGGCGCCTGGCGACATTGAACTCACCTTGTCTGCGGTGAACCCGGACGGGTCCACGGTCGATGGGGTTCAGTCAGTCTCTGTTTCCGTGCCTGCACAGGCCGGCGGCCAGACCCTCGTCGTGTTGGCTGAACCCGGCAAGGCGAGCCGTGTCCTCCAGGGTCCCGGCGTACCGTCAGACTCCGGAAGTCTTATTCTGGAATCTGTGGACTATGACGAAAAGGGAAATGTCATTGTCGCGGGGCGGACCGACCCCGGCAGCACAGTGCGCGTCTACCTCAATGGTGGGCCCATTGGTGACGCAACCGCTGACCAGAAAGGCCAATGGGAATTGCGGCCGTCTGTCGGTATCGAACCGGGTACATACACGATGCGGATCGATCAGCTGGACGCAAATGGTGCCGTTGTCGCCCGCGTGGAAGTCCCGTTCGAACGCGGTGTCCCGGAAGTCGTACGGCAGCAGATCGCTGCGGGGCGGGTTGTCATTCAGCCAGGCAACAATTTGTGGAACATTGCGCGGCAGCTCTATGGTTCCGGCTATCGCTACACGGTCATCTATCAGGCGAATCAGGACCAGATTCGCGATCCAAACCTGATCTATCCGGGACAAGTGCTGGAGACGCCTGCCCGCTGACAAAGACCGGGTGTTGCGAAACCGGACATGACTTGGCAGAAGCGTCCGGCGGCCTTACATATACCCCGAACCTTTCCGTACCCCGGCCCGGTGTCCTGGCCGGGGTATTGGTTTTCGCGACCTGTTACACTCCCGTGGATCATTGCGGGAGGCGCGAACGCAGAAGGGTGAAGGAGGAGGTTTGACACCACGTATGCACACAAGCGGCGACACGCCAGCCCAAATGGGGCTCCCCACTCCGGCAAAGAGCACGTTTCGGTCGGTTCTGCCTCTTTTGTGGCCGGAGGGACGTCGGGACCTGCGAGCCCGCGTTGTTCTTGCCTTTCTGGCTATGATCGGCGCCAAAGTGTTCACGGTCTATGCGCCCTTTTTCTTTCGCGATGCCGTGGATGCGCTGACGGGTCAGGACCCGGCAGTGAGTTTTGTGGTCGTGCCGGTGGCGCTTGTTGCGTCGTATGGTCTGGCCAGGGTCATGATGATTGCGCTGGCGCAGCTCCGCGACGGTATTTTTGCGCGGGTTGGACAGAACGCCGTTCGCGTCTTGGCAATCACAGCCTTCCGGCACATTCATGCACTCTCGCTCAGGTTTCATCTGGAGCGGCGCACGGGCGGGTTGAGCCGCATCATAGAGCGCGGCACAAAGGCGATTGAATTTTTGCTGCGCTTTTCCCTGTTCAGTATTGTGCCCACCATCATCGAGTTGTTGCTGGTGGCCGGTATTCTCTGGTGGAATTTTGACTGGCGCTATGCGGCAGTCACCGTGGTGATGATCTCGATTTATATCGGCTTTACCTATTGGGCAACGGAATGGCGCACGGCCATCCGGCGGGAGATGAATGACAAGGACACCGATGCCAATACCAAGGCCATAGACAGTCTGCTCAATTACGAGACCGTCAAGTATTTCGGGAACGAAGCACATGAAGCCCGGCGGTATGACCGGGCAATGCAGGGGTACGAGGATGCCGCCATCCGGACTTCAACCTCGCTTTCTGTTCTCAATACCGGCCAGACCCTGATTTTCACCATCGGCCTGATCGCACTCATGCTGATGGCCGCCTATGGTGTGGCGGCGGGTGCGCTCTCGGTTGGTGAATTTGTGATGGTGAATGCCTTCATGATTCAGTTGTCTGCACCGCTCAATCTGCTGGGCTCTGTTTATCGGGAAATCAGACAGGCGCTGGTGGACATGGAAACCATGTTCGGCCTGATTGCCGTGCCACCGGAAGTGACAGACCGCCCCAATGCCAAAGACCTGAAGGTGAATGGGGGCGCTATTCGCTTCGAGAATGTCTCTTTCGCCTACGATCCGGCACGCGGCATTCTGAAAAACGTCTCATTCGATGTGCCGGCAGGCAAGTCGGTCGCACTGGTCGGGCCTTCCGGTGCAGGCAAATCCACTATCAGCCGTATTCTCTATCGCTTCTATGACGTGCAGGCGGGGACCGTCACAATCGATGGGCAGGACATTGCAGAGATCACGCAGTCAAGCCTGCGTGGCGCCATCGGCATAGTGCCGCAGGACACCGTCCTCTTTAACGATACAATACGGTACAATATCCGGTATGGCCGCCCGGATGCGACAGAGGCAGAGATTGAAGAGGCTGCGCGGATGGCGCAGATATCTGACTTTATCGCCCGTCTGCCTAAAGGCTTCGACACGATGGTCGGCGAACGCGGGTTGAAACTGTCTGGCGGTGAGAAACAGCGGGTCGCGATTGCCCGTACCATCCTCAAAAATCCGCCTATTCTTATGCTCGATGAGGCGACATCAGCCCTCGACAGTGCGACCGAGCGCGACATTCAGGCAGCCCTCCGGCAGATTTCAGCCAACAGAACAAGCCTTATCATCGCCCATCGCCTGTCCACCGTCGTGGACGCAGATGAAATTCTTGTCCTTAATCACGGTGAAATTGTGGAGCGGGGCACTCACGCAGCCCTTCTGGCCCGCGGCGGCATGTACGCCGAAATGTGGAACCGTCAGCAGGAAGAAGCGGCAGAGAACAGCGAAAAAGGCGGGCAATCAACACAAGCACCCCGGCTGGAGGCCGCAGATAGCGCTCATACGGAATATTGAGCTCGGCTCTTAACCTTGCCCCAATATAGAAGTAAGATAATCTGAAGGTCGATTGGGCCCCCCACATACAATCAGGAACCGTCAATGGACGTACTTACCTCCGTACTCGTGCCAATTCACAAAGAAGGGCACAAGTTCATCCTCATTTTTGCAGCCGTTACCCTTGGTCTGTTCCTTCTGTGGGAACCGCTGGGCTGGATCGGCGTCGTACTGACAGCCTGGTGTGTTTATTTCTTCCGCGACCCGGATCGCCTGACGCCAACCCGCGAAGGGCTTATCATCGCCCCGGCTGACGGTGTCGTCAGCCTGATTACCGAGGCTGCGCCGCCACCGGAGCTGGGTTTGGGAGAGGCTGTTCGTCCCCGTGTCTCCATTTTCATGAATGTGTTCAACTGCCATGTAAACCGCTCCCCGGTAAATGGCACCGTAACGCGGACTGCATACCGCCCCGGCCTTTTCCTGAATGCGGATCTGGACAAGGCAAGCGACGACAATGAACGCCATTCGATGGTCATTGATGGGGCAAACGGCAAAAGTTATGTCGTGGTCCAGATTGCAGGCCTGGTAGCCCGGCGTATTGTCAACGAAACCAAGGACGGCGATGCATTGCAGGCGGGAGAGCGGTTCGGTCTGATCCGCTTTGGCAGCCGCGTCGATGTCTATTTGGAACCCGGCGAAGCGCCTCTCGTCTCTGTGGGCCAGACCACAATTGCAGGTGAAACTGTGATCGCGGATGCACAGGCCAGCGAAAGTGCGCGTCTCGCCGAGGTTCGGTAGAAGCACATAGCCGCGTGAAACCACGCAGAGGAGAGATTGACTATGGCAATCCCCCCATTCGGTTCCGAGGATCGGCCTGAACGCTTGCAGCAACGCCGCCGTTTGAAGACCCTGCCGGTGCGCAGCATCATTCCCAACAGCCTGACGGTGATGGCGCTTTGTGCCGGCCTGACCGCAATGCGGTTTGGGCTGGACGGCAAGTTCGACATGGCTGTGGGGGCAATAATTGTCGCAGCGGTTCTCGACGGGCTGGATGGCCGGGTGGCCCGCATGCTCAAAGGGACGACGCGTTTTGGCGCGGAGCTGGACTCGCTCTCGGACTTTCTGTGCTTTGGCGTTGCTCCGGTGATGCTGCTCTATCTCTGGTCGTTGAATACGTTGGGCGGCCTGGGGTGGATTGTTGTGCTGGGCTTTGCGGTGTGTTGTGCCTTGCGGCTCGCGCGCTTCAACGTAGCGATTGAAGATCCGGACAAACCGGCATGGACAGCGAATTTTTTCGTTGGCGTGCCGTCACCGGCAGCGGCCGGGCTTGTCATGTTGCCGCTCTACATGTCGTTTCTGGGGGTCAGCTTTCTGCAGGACCTGCCACTTCTTTTGGCAGCCTATGTGGGCGGGATCGCTTTTCTGATGGTAAGCAAAATCCCCACCTTCTCCGGCAAGCGACTGGGGTTTCGTATCCGGCGGGACGAAATGCTGCCTGTATTGCTCGGTGTGGCAATGTCTGTTGCCCTCCTTTTCAACTACCCCTGGATCAGCTTTTGCGCCCTTGTGGTGGCCTATCTGGCTCTGCTGCCGGTTAGCATCTGGCGCTATCAGTATCATCAGGCCCGAACCCGCGCGGCAGCCGACCGGGAAGATGAGCTTCTGACTGATCCCAATGATTGACGCGCACGTTAAAGGGAAGCGTCCGCAATGAAACAAAAAACCCCGCTTACAGGAAGCGGGGTTTTCTTTTTCTGGCATTGAGCTTTTGATTACTCGGCAGGATTGCGGAACCGTCGGAACCGTTCATCCTCCGCCGCGCGTCCGGTCACATAATCAATGCCCCCTCGGAACGTCTGCTTGATGGCTTGCGGTGCGACCAGCATGACCGGGACCAGAACCAGGGTCAGCAGGGTAGAGAACCCCAGACCGAAAATAATGGCCGTGGACAATTGCACCCACCAGGCGGCAACCGGACCACCATAGGTCAGTTCCCGGCTGAAAAAGTCCACATTGAGCTGAATAGCCATCGGCAGCAGACCCAGCATTGTGGTGCCTGTGGTGAGCAGAATAGGCCGGAGCCGCTGTCCGGCTGTCCGTAGCGCCGCCTCAATCTCCTCCATACCGTCTTCCACAAGCCGCTGATAGGTATCAATCAACACGATGGAATTGTTCACAACAATCCCCGCCAGCGCGACGACCCCTGTTCCCGTCATGATGATCGAGAAGGTCTGCCCTGTAATCATCATGCCAAGCAGCACCCCGACCGTAGACAGAATGACGGTGGAGAGAGTGAGCACCGAGAAGTAGAAGCTGTTGAACTGCGTCAGCAGAATGATGAACATCAGGAAGAGTGCTGCCAGCATGGCCCTGGAAAGGAACTCGCCGGACTCCTGCTGCTCTTCATTGGCACCACGGAATTTGACGGTCACGCGCGGATCAATCTCCTGCGTTGACAACCAGTCCTGCAAGGCCTTGTTCACCCCGTCAACATTGACCTTCTGACCTGTTTCCGGGTCGGTTGCGGTGTTCGCCTTGATCATGTAACGGCGGTGTCCATCGATACGCGTGATGGTGGAGACCTGCTGTTGCGGTGTCCGCGTAACAAAATTGCTGATCGGCACCAGTCCGGCCTCCGTCCGAATGCGAAGCTGATCGAGCTGCGCAATCGAACGATACTCGCTCGGGTAGCGCACACGGATGTCTACTTCATCTTCGGCATCATCCGGGCGGTAGTTCCCGATCAGAATACCATTCGTAACCAGCTGGACAGTCGCACCGATAGCGGCAATGTCCGCCCCGAAGCGGCCGGCCATTTCACGGTCGACGGTCAGAACCCATTCAATGCCGGGCAGGGGACGACTGTCCTCAATATCGATCAGTCCATAATCCGTTACGTTCAGATGATCGCGGATAAAGCCTGTCGTCTCCAGCAGCACTGCCGGGTTGTTCGAGGTCAGCTCGATCTGAATGTCCTTACCCGTTGGCGGCCCGTCTTCGCGTTTCCGCACCTCGACCGTAATGCCCGGCAGGACACTGGTACGCTGACGAATCTCCTCAAGAATGACGGCACCTTTCCGGCGCAACTCGTACTTCTCCAGCTCAATTGTCATCTGTGCGACCAGATCGGCGGGGCGGTCACCGCCGCCGCTACCCGGCCCACCGCCGCCAACCGATGTGCCAGCCTGCGAGAAAACAGTCCGCACGCCATCCGTATCCAGGATGATGTCTTCAACATCCTTGGAAAGCCGCTGCATGTCATAGGCAGAAAGGTTGCCGCGTGCACTGACCAGAATAATGGCCTGCTCTGGCTCGGTATCAACGAAGAATTCGACCCCGTTACCAAAGATACTATAAGCAAACATCGTACTGATCAGGACGACAACAGAGCCCAACATCACGAGGAAAGGGTGGTGAACAAGTGAGTCCAGCAGACGCACATAGCCACCCGTGAAACCGGGCAGGGCGCGAACGTCGCCTGTCTCGGCCCCCGCCAGAAGTTTAAGAACTTCATTGTCAGCATCTTCAGACTTGCCGACAAGTGACCCCAGAACCGGCAGAAAAAGCATCGCCGTGATGAAGGAAGCCGTGAGCACCACAATAAGTGTGATCGGCAGGTAAGACATGAACTCGCCACTCACGCCCGGCCAGAACAGCATGGGCAGGAATGCGGCCAGCGTTGTCGCGGTGGAAGAAGCGATCGGCCAGAACATACGCTTGGCACCCAGCGAATAAGCATCCAGTCGGGACAGACCTTCAGCCATTTTCCGGTCCGCATATTCAACCACCACAATGGCACCATCGACCAGAATACCGACCGACAGCAACATGCCAAACATCACCATCATGTTGACGGTCATTCCCATGACGGAGAGGAAGAAGAAGGCCATCATGAAGGAGGTCGGAATAGCAAAACCCACCAGCAGGGATGAGCGCATGCCAAGGGCGGCGACGCAGACAATCATCACCAACGCAATAGCGGTGATGATAGAGGCCTGCAGGGAGCCCAGGGCCCGGAAAATCCATGTGGAGGCATCAAGCGTATAGTCGACCTTGATGTTGTCAGGCCAGGTCTTCGCGATCTCGTTCACCAGCGCAATCACCTGGGCATTGTTGTCGACAATGTTCTCCCCGATGCGTTTGGTGATTTCCAGCGCAATCGCCGGGCGCCCATTGAAACTTGCAATGGATTCCGGATCTTTGAACGTGCGGCGGATATCGGCAATATCTGAAAGGGTAACAACACCGTCCCCGGATACTTTAATCGGTAGATTGAGGATGTCGTTGCGGGTCTCAAAAAGACCAGGCACTTTAACAGAGAACCGTCCCTCACTGCTTTCCACACTGCCGGCTGCCACCAACCGGTTGTTCAGCGTCACGGCATTGATCAGTTCGGTCTGGGAGACGTTGTAAGATTCCATACGCGAGGGATCGATGATGACTTCCAGCAATTCCTCGCGGTGCCCAACCAGGTCAGCGGAGAGAACGGTGGTGACATTCCCCTCGATCTCGTCTTTGAGGGCGCGCGCGTGCTGATAGAGCGTTCGCTCCGGGACATCACCGGAAAGGGTGACGATCAGAACCGGGAAAAGGGATGTGTTGAACTCGCGGATTGTCGGTTCTTCTGTATCCGCAGGCAGTTCTGCCTGCGCCAGGTCTACCTTTTCGCGTACATCAGCGAGCGCGTCATCCTTGTCGAAACTGACGTCGAATTCGAGAATAATGCCGGCATGCCCGGTGGAGGCGATGGCCGTCAGCTCTTCCAGCCCCTCCAGAGACCGGAGTTCCGTCTCCATCGGCTTGATGAGCAGGCGTTCAGCATCTTCCGGCGAAATACCATGATGGATGATTGAAACATAAAAGACCGGGATCTGAATGTCCGGGTCAGCTTCCTTCGGGATCGAAACATAGGCGGATATGCCCGCCATCACGATCAGCACCATAAAGGTGAGAACGGTTCTGCTTCGGCCAATGGCGGCGTCGATGAAACTGTTCATGAGCGGTCTCCTGAAGCCCCCGTGCCGGAAGCTTCTTCAAACGTGGCATCGACGGCCTGGCCTGGCACAACAAAGTCCTGCCCGACGGTAATCAGCTTGGCACTTGTTGGCAGTCCCGTAATCCATACGCCTGATGGCCCGTCTTCCAAAATCTGCACCCGTTGAAAATGAACAATGTTCCGGTCGTCCAGAATACGCAAACCAATGGTTCCCGCATCATCAAGCCCAAGAATGGAGGGGGGGATAAGATGAGCCATTAATTCTGCGCTGGGGACCTTTATTTCAGCCGTCACGCCGGAACGGAGCCGCCCGTCATCATTGGGAACTTCCAGTTCCACCAGAAAAGTGCGGGTTGCGGGGTCGGCCGTTTTGGCAACAAACCGAACATATCCTTCAACGGTCTCGCCGCTGACGAGTATGGCGGTGCCCACGGTGCCTTCCACAACCTGATCGACATCAGCTTCGGATACTTGGCCCACAACCAGGAACGGGTTCATATCAACAATCGTGGCGCACGGTTGCGAGGGTTGCAGGTAGTCACCCAGTTCCACGGGGCGCGCATCAATCACGCCGTCAAAGGGTGCCAGAATGCGAGTGTGGGAAAGCTCGACCTCACGCTGTTTCACCTGGGCACGCGCCGCATCATAAGCGGCCTGGGCGGCGGCGGCCTGCGTCTCGGAGCGATGCCCGCGTGCGGCAAGCTTGCGGGCCGCATCAAGTTCCAGCCACCGCTGGCGCATCAGCGCCTCGGCTTCGGCCATCTGGGCATCACGTGCATTGAGCGAAAGACGGCAGATCAGATCGCCTTTCTGGACATGTGCCCCTTTTTCCACTGGAAGATCGACAATCGTTCCCGATGTCTCAGCGCGAATTTCAACTGTCCGAAGAGCCTCTGTCCGCCCGCGGATCGTCAGAACAGACCGGCGTGGTTGAGCATGGAAGACCCGCGCACGCACATGCGGGGTTTTATTCTCCGTCGCAGCGCTCGCACTTGCGCCCGCGGAGGATTGCTCAGCTACCGTACTATCACCGTTCCCTATCTGTCCCGAAAGGATCCAGGCGCTGATAATGGCCGCAATAATAAGCGCCAAAACGTAGGACCGCCGCAATCTCATCTTTCAACCTTCCAAAATGACAGGCTTCCGTCGTTCCTTGACGGACAGCCTTTTGACCAGTGTCATTCGCGCCTGTGTTCAGCGCATATTTTCCATTTCGCGCATCGCATTCCGGTTTTCTACCAGGTGACGATTGTCGCGAATAAATTTGAGGGACGCTTCCACCACAGCCTCGCCGTACCGACGCACAAATTCCTGTCCGTTCGTCAGTTCACTGTCCCGTTCTGCCTGTATGTGAGAGAGTTCTTCCCTCAAATCCGCAACCCGGTTGGTGAGAAGGGCTGCAACCCGCTCCGCAGGTAGAACATCCGCAAAGAGCATGGTGAAGAGAAACTCCGACTTTAATTTGTCTACAGCCAGAGGGCGCAACAGCTTGTCTTTAAGGGCTTCGCGTCCTGCTTTTGTGATCGAGTAAATTTTTTTGTCGGGCCGTCGTTCCTGCTGTTGTGACGTGCAAGTCAGCAACCCCTCATCCGTCAGCTTGGTCAGCGCCGGATAGATGGACCCGAAACTGGCGTCCATGAAATGGGAAAACAGACCACTTTCGAACATTTTCTTGATTTCATAGCCCGTCGCGTCCCCCATATCGAGAGCGCCGAGGCATAGTGTGCCGACATCCATATCGTAAATGTCCGATTTCTCAAAAAAGGGCCGAAACATGCACGAAACGCGCATCCGATTTACTGGGGTATATATAGGACCGATATAGGGACGGCCAAGGCCTAATTACACCAAAATGTGCGATAAAGTGTAACGGTTTGTAACGTCACGACAGAAGAAACCGTACACCCGGGCGTATGAGGGGGAGTGCGGCGCGGCGGGCCGACAGCTCAGTCGTCGATAACCCCCAGCTCAGTTGTCGATGACCCCGGCTCAGTCGTCGATAACCATTGAGTCAGTCAGGGAGCGTTTGGGTGCCTTAAGCATCACGGCGCGCACTTTAATCAGCTTGAGTTGACCGGTCTTGAGCGCCTTCGAGCGCGCCAGCCAGACCTGTCCCTCACTCATCAAAGTATCAACATAGGAGCGGGAGAAGTTACCTGTCTTCAGGTGATTGATGATTGATTTCCACCCGGCTTGAATAGCCTGAACATACTCAGCACTGACGTCGTCGATACTTTTGATCGAGTATTTGAGTTCGTTGAGAAGTTCCCGATATTCCTCAACTGTTGCCGGTGCCGGTTTGTAGGGGTCCGTCTGCCGCCAGGCGATAACGTCCTTGTTCTCGCTGGAGCGGTCCGCAAGAGCAAAATCCGTAAACATCAGTGTGCCGTTCCTGTCGAGAGCGTCGGCAAGAGACAGCAGCGCTTCGCGCCGATCAATAAGTGAGTAGAAAATCTCACGAGCAAGAATAATGTCGAAGGCATTCTTGTCGAACAGCGTGTCGATGCGTGCCGGCTCAAAATGAGAAATCGGCATCTTGTCGGCAAGGCCAAGTGCGCTGGAGAGGTCGTGACCAGCTTTCGCCAGGTCCTGGTCACGTTCAAAACCCGCAAAGGTCCCGCTTTGGGTTGCTTCCAGAGATCGCAGGCCACCACCCAGTCCCGCCGACAGGTCGGCAATGCGGGCGTTTGCGGCCGGTTTGCACTCGCGCACCATATCCGCCAGGAAGCTTGCCCCGCCCGGCGCGGAGTTTCCTTCGCCCCAGAGCTGCTGAATAATATCCATACGCTGGGCGAGGAGCGTGGCCGTATCATCGACCTCTATCTCCATATTTTTCTTTCGCGGTGATTTACGTGCCGGTCTGGTCTCAGCCTCCAGGTCGACACCGTCCCACCAGGCGCGCATCCGCCGCCAGAGCTTCACATACCCGTCATCTTCAGCATGAGCACGCACGGTCGCGGGTTTGGCTTTCGCCTTGCCCGCCTGTTTGGTTACGGCTTTAAGGGACTTGTTTTGCTGGTTGCCCCCGTCCGCGGTGAGCCGCTTGTCCGGGTTTTGCCGCAGAAAAGTGTTGAGGGCTTCTTCATGCTCTGGTTTCAGTTTGCGCATACGGCGAAAACGGTCGATGGCGAGCGGTGTCATATCCGCTAACTCGGCAGTCAATTCACGCTCTGACATTTTTCTGAGTTCCGCTGAACCTAATGTCGCCAAGCTCGCCATAGTTTTCGTTGCCTTATCGTCTTCAAAAAATATTCTCTATCGTCCGCGCAGGTGTTGGGGGGCTGACTTTTGAGCTTTGAAACTTCTTTAATCCGATCCGAATGCAGCGATGTCCAATGAGACCTTTGTGAATTGTGTCCCCAATTGCTTAATTTTTCCCTAGAAGACCTGTATTCAGCAAAGCTGGCAACCCTTTGGAAAGTATTTGTGAAATCCTGAGAGTGATTTAGGCTCTCGCGTCGGACTAAAGGCTTCAGTCAAGATGGTGACTGAATAATAGTGAAATTTAAATGGTAGCAAGCGGGCAGAATGTGCGGACAAGACATCCGCGAATTGCCTAACGAGTGAGACAGGCTGGACACGGATGCGTATGAAGCTGGAGGATCGCCTGAAACCAAGCGAATTGGCCCAAAAATTCCCAAAAGCAACAATAATTATCTGGTTGTTGCTGACCTTGGTCATGATGGCCGGAGGCTGGCAGCTGAGCGTGTCCTACGACACGCGGATTTTCTACTCAGAGCAGAATAGCTTTTTGTTGCATCTGCGGGAGTTCGAAAAGAAATTTTCACATAACAACAATGTATTATTTGTGGTGACCTTCAAAGATGAAACCTCATCGGAGCGGGTCACGTCGGTTGAAGTCCTGAAAGCAATCGCTGATATGACGGAGCGTGCCTGGCAGCTCCCTCATTCGACAAAGGTGGAGTCGCTGACCAACTTTCCGCGTGTTTTTTCTGAAGACGACGCGTTTGGCGTGCAGGAAATGCTCCCCTCAAAAGAAGGGCTGACACCGGAGGCCGCCGCAGCCATTGAAGATGAGGCCCTGGCGGACCCGTTGATCGTGAACCGCCTTTTGGCCAGCGATGCCCGCGCGACGGGGATTAACGTCAATTTTCAACTGCCGGTACAAGCGTCCGACGAAGTACGCGACATCAGTCACCGTGCACTGGCGTTCGCCGACGAAATAGAGCGTGACTATCCGGACCTTCAGGTGGACGTGACAGGCAACATCATGCTGATGGCGACCTATAACGAAGCCTCGCATCTGGATGCACAATTGCTGGTACCCATTGCGCTTCTTGTGGCTGGTGGAATTGTGGTGATTTTCCTCAGGTCGCGAAATGGCAGTCTGGTTGTGATTTCCATTCTGGGTGTCGCCAGCGCATCGTCCATGGGCGTGGCAGGCTGGTTCGGGCATGTCATCACACCGGCCTCCATTGCGGCGCCAATCATCGTGATTTCGATCGCGCTGGCGTCCACCATCCATGTCGTGATTTCCGTCAAACACGCCATTGCGGAGGGGTTGGACAATCAGGCGGCCATTCGTGAAGCTATTTCAATCAATGCCAAGGCGGTGGGACTGACCAATCTGACGACAGCCATTGGTTTTCTCGCGATGAACCAGGCCGATGCGCCGCCGTTCAACGACCTGGGCAACATCGTTTTTGGCGGTATTGTGTTGAGCTATGCGCTGACATTTACCTGGTTGCCTGCAGCGCTGACCCTGTTGCCTCTTGGCGTATCGTCTGATCGGTCGTCGGCGCTGATGGCGGCTGTCGGCCGACTGATCAACTGGTTGCGTTGGCCGTTGCTGGCCGGAATGGTGATCGCCGTGCTGATGACGGTAAACGGCTTGAGGGAAGTGCGGCTGGATGATGACTTCGTTCGCTATTTTGATACCCGGTTTGATTACAGGAACGCGTCTGATCGAGCGGAGGAACGTCTGACGGGGCTTAATATCATGGAGTTTGATATGGAGACCGGCGTGGACGGCGGGGTCTATCAACCGGCCTATCAACAGACCCTTCAGGCATTTACGGCCTGGCTTCGAACACAGCCTGGTGTTGTCAGTGTTGCAGACATTTCCGAGATCACGCGACGTATTCACAAAGCAATGAACGTATCCGGGGAGCCGACCCGGAACGGAATTCCGGAAAACGGCGACCTGATTTCACAGTATTTTCTGCTCTATGAATTGTCTCTGCCTTATGGGGCGTCAATCACCGACAGGATTAATGTGAGCCGGAGTTCGAGCCGGGTCACATTGATCATGAAGGGCCTCACATCGGGTGACATAAGAGCATTGCACGAACGGGCAGGGGCATGGCTCGCTGCAAATGCCGCACCCGAAACAGTCACCAGCGGCATCAGCATCAATATTCTCTTTGCTTATCTGTCGAGCACCAATATTCGAACGATGATCCTTTCAACCCTTGTCTCGATTTTCATTATCGGCGGCATTATTGCACTTGCACTCAGGAGTGTGACTTACGGGGTGCTCAGTCTGGCAACCAACCTGCTGCCGGCAATCGTCGGTTTCGGTATCTGGGGTTACACATTTCGGGACATCGGAATTGCCGGTGCGGTGATCACGGCAATGACGCTCGGCATCGTTGTGGATGATACCATTCACTTTCTGATGAAGTACAAACGCCTTCGCGCCAGGGGGCTTTCAACCTCTGATGCTATTGCGTCTGTGTTTTCGACCGTCGGCGTTGCCATGATTATCACGAGCGTGTCCCTGGCGGTCGGCTTTGCTGTATTGTCTCTGTCGGGCTTTGAGATCAACCGGGCGCTTGGTCTTCAGACATCAATCATTGTGATTGTCGCGCTGGGGATCTGCTGGTTCATGCTGCCCCCTCTATTGCACATAATTGACAGGGGGAATGGTGTGAAATTAAACCATGAAATTTGAGGTAAACCATGGTTCGTTCAACGAAGCGTGGGACATACGCAACATCGTGGATGAATGACTTGAAAAACGAGCGTTAACCTTTCAAATTCGTTCACGTTCTCACGCAGCTTGCTTAGTATGAAACGCGAAACTCATTTTGCTGAGCTCATGAAGGGATATTAGTTGATGCGTACATATGAGCAGCTGACCGGGGCCAAGGGTCGCAAGGTATTCTACCGTGCGGAACGATATCGGGCAGATCACTTATTTAGGGACATGGTACCGGCGGTGGATCTGGGTGGTGATCGCGCCGCTTTGAAAGATCTGTCGATGACGGGCCTGGCCGCACAAAGCGGCGATCTTGATTTCTGGGATGACCGGATCGGCGACGAGGTGCCGGTAAAACTCTGCATTGCGGATGATACGCTATATGAGGGGTCCGGCCGCATCCGCCGGGTGGAGCCCACCGGCGTCAGGACCATGGTCGCTGTAGAATTGACGACCGGCTATATCGATATTCCCTCCATTGTTACGGACCATGATCAGCTTCTTCTGTCCCGGTCTCTGACAGACCCCACATTTGGGTCCGCGACCAATATTTTGCCCGAATACCGGGAGTTGACTGCGGAAATTGTCTATCTGTTCCGATCATACAAGGACCTGTTGGCCCGCTTTGAAGCGCGTCTGGGCGATGTGTCGGAAACAGAGCGCGCGGCCCGCCTTCATGAAGCGCTGGTTGCCTGTGAAGAGAAAATGGTTCCAGCGTGGAAAGAACTTTGGTATCGGGGAAATGACATTACGTTCCCGATGATCAATGATCCGATCGCGCTCGCAGAACACAAGCGATATACCGAACAGGTGTTGACGCCGGACTTTATGCCCGGTCCCGTCATGCGCCGTTGTTATGAAAAGCCACTTGGTTATCCCGGTGACTACCAGATCATGAACTATGTGTACCGATGGGAACGGGTGGGCAATACCCCATACGAAAAACTCCTGCACCGGATTGGCGTTGAGACTGGCGCTTGTGTCGGCACGCGTCTGCGTATGACGCAGAAATATCTTGGCGAGAAAATTGCCGAAACGGCCGGTGACAAGGTGATGAACATCACCAATCTGGGCTGTGGTTCAGCCTATGAGGTCTCTGACTATCTGAAGATCAAGGATCTGCCCCGGCCGGTCAATTTCACGCTGATCGATCAGGACCATGATGCGCTGTCATATGCATATGAACATGCACACCCGGAAGTGGTTCGCCATGGGGGGAAAGCCCGTGTGCAATGCCTGCAGGCATCGTTTGCACAATTGCTGAAGGCGGGGCCGTTGTTCAACTCGCTGCCGCCACAAGACATGATCTACAGCCTGGGCCTTTATGATTATCTGTCTCAGCGCCGGGCAAAAGCGCTGACACACGATCTCTATGACCAATTGGCGCCCGGCGGGCATATGGTTCTCGCCAACGTGAAGGTCGGGCGGGAAACCTGCATGTGGCCGCTTGAGTTCATTACAGACTGGAGCCTGGTTTACCGGACAGAGGCAGAGATGTGGGACATGGTCGAAGGGCTTGACTGCGAACGTATCTCGCTTGAGGAAGATGAGACCAAGTGCGTCTATGTAATGACGGTTCGAAAGCCTTTGGCTGAATAGGCAGGCGTCTCAAGGAAGATCGGGGAACGGATTTTGTAAAACCGGAGCCCCGTTCGTCAAAAAGAAAACGCTGTTTGTCGCCTTAAGCCTGCGATGACCAGCGTTTTTCAACTTCCGGCCCGCGGGCAAACCGCGACACAGGGAAACTGATAATAGCTTTCGTGCCTTTACCCTTGGTGCTGACAAGCTGCACATCCCCGCCATGCAAAGCCATGATTTTGCGCACAAGTGGCAGACCAAGGCCGGTTCCCTGCTGGGTCCGGTTGAGCGCACTTTCCACCTGAACAAAGGGTTCAAAAACGCGCTCAATGTCGGCTTCATCAATGCCGATACCAGAATCCTCGATCGAAATTTCCAGACTTTCGTCAGCACCACGCCCTAATTCGACATTCACCTGACCGCCTTCGGGAGTGAATTTGAGTGCATTCGACGTGAGGTTGATGATGACCTGATTGAACAATCTGGCGTCGGCTTTCAGCCAGGGAATTTCGTCCCGAACGCGAAAAGCCAGCTTGATCTTCAGCTCCACAGCCCGAGGGCGGAACATGCGCATTGTCTGATTGAGCGCTTCAACAGGATCGATCAGGCTTTCATCCAGCTCCAGCTTACCGGACTCTGCTTTTGAGAGATCAAGAATGTCATTGATAATGCTGAGCAGGTGAGAGCCGGAATTGCGAATATCAACGGCATAGTCTGCGTAGCGTTCATTGTTGATCGGGCCAAACATCTGCGTCGCAATAATATCCGAGAAGCCGATAATAGCGTTCAGCGGTGTGCGCAGCTCATGGCTCATGATGGCGAGAAAGTCAGTCTTCGCCCGATTGGCGGCCTCGGATGCCTCCAGCAGACGCTCCGAGCGTTCCCGTTCCTGTTTGAGCCATTCATGGTCGATAAACGAATGCCGCATCTGCCTTTCATGCATGTAGTTGAGGAAATTACAGGTGCCGATCCCCAAAAGCATGAACGCGGTATTGTTGATGAAAACATTGTGGGGCTGGGGGTTCACACTCATCACCACGACTTCGTAACCGACAAATGTGACCAGCGCCCAGGCCAGCGAGTACCCGAAATTAAGCCGCCAGAGACATGCGCTCAGGCAGATAATGGCGACAAGCCCACCATAATAGAGATAGCTGCCAGGGGCTTCGGCAAGCGCGATCATGCCAACCACGCCAATGCCGGGCGCGGCCATCGAAACCGAAAGCCAGAAAATATGTTTGTGCGTAAACCACGGTGCGTAGGATAGAGCGATGATGCCCAGCAAAAGCGGACAGACAAGACCGAAGCGGATAAACCATGCTTCAAACAGAATGTCCGGGACAATGAAATAGTCGAGAATGCCAAATAGGGAGAAGACCACAGCTCCCATCGCAATGGAGAACCGGGTAAGACCGGCCTGCCTTGCGTAATTGTCCTTCTGGAAAGCGTCCTCTATGTCAGGGTCAAGGAATGTCATGGCGAACGGCTTCATGCGGTAGCGCGTCTCCGCAGCGTCCGACCGTCCACTCTGCCTAGATCCTGGTAAATGCCGGGGCGCATTTGTACGCGCGACCGACGCTCCAGGTCTGTATTGTGGCCCCTGCATTAAGAACAATACTCCGACGAAACCACGGGTGATTTGTCTTATTGTTGTATGGAAAAGAGAATAATGGGCCGTTAATTGTAATCGGTGTGTGAAAGAACAAACGCGATCGTGAACAACAAACAAAAAAGTACGATTGATTTGAAGTGATGTGGGTAAGAAGTACACCTCTATTTATTGTGGTTTAACAATCTGTTTACGGTGTAATGAGTGGAAAGGACGCAACGAGAGATGAAAATATATGTGGATGCGGATGCCTGCCCGGTGAAGGCTGAGGTGGAACGTGTTGCCGAACGTCACAATCTTTTCGTCCTGCTGGTCAGCAACAGCGGCATGCGGCCACGGCGTCATCCGCTGATTGAACAGGTGGTCGTACCAGAAGGGCCGGACGTGGCGGACGACTGGATCGCGGATCATATTCAGGAGGGGGATATAGCGATCACCGCAGATATTCCATTGGCTTCCCGTTGTCTGGAAAAAAAGGCGCGTGTCGTCAGCCCGACGGGCAACCCGTTTACTGCAGACAATATCGGCATGGCCTTGGGCATGAGGGAGCTTAAACAACAGGTTCGTGAAATGACGCAATCGCAAACCTATAATGCAGGCTTTACCGACAAGGACCGTTCGCGGTTTCTGAATACACTGGAAAATGAAATCCAGGCGCTCAAACGGCTGGCGGTGAATTGACAGGCTCTGGCGTTCTAGAATGCGCGGGCAGCCGCAACCGCCGATGACCAGGCCCATTGGAAGTTATATCCGCCCAACCAGCCGGTTACGTCGACCACTTCTCCGATGAAAAAGAGACCGGGCACCTGCTTGGCAGCCATGCTGACAGGGTCAAGATCGGCCGTCGAAACGCCCCCCACCGTGACTTCGGCGGTGCGATAGCCTTCCGTACCGACAGGCTGAACCTCCCAGCGGTTGACCATATCAGCGAGCGATTTGAACCGCTTGTTGGATTGATCAGCAAGGCGGCTCCGCCCGCTCAGAGGGTCGGTCAGCAGCTTGGCCAACCGTTTGGGAATGAACGCGGCAAGAACGGTCGCAACCTCGTTTCGCGGTCGGGTTTCCCGTGCCGCGAGCAATTGCTGATAAAGATCCGCATCCGGTGCGAGGTCAATATGGATAGGCATCCCCGCCTGCCAGTAGGAGGATGCCTGCAACACAGCGGGGCCTGAGAGGCCACGATGTGTGAAGAGCAGAGCCTCCCGAAAGGCCGGCCCCTGGGCGGTAACGACCGCCTCCGTCGCAAGGCCGGCAAAAGGGGCATATGTCTGTTTCAGAACTGGGTCGAAAGTAAAAGGCACCAGACCGGGCCTCGTGGGTTCGATGCGCAGGCCAAACTGTTCGGCGATGGTATAGCCAAACCCGGTCGCTCCCATTTTAGGGATGGATTTACCCCCTGTCGCCACAACAAGGCGATCACTGGTAAAACACCCTTTATCCGTTTCAACCGCAAACAGCTTGTCTTGCCGCCCGACATGGCGAATGGAGGTGGACATGAAAAGCTGGGCTGGGCCGCCCGTCGGACAATCCCGCATCTCGCTCAGGAGCATATCGATGATTTGCTGGGCGCTTCCGTCGCAGAACAGTTGACCAAGGGTCTTCTCGTGGAAGGCAATCTTGTGACTTTTGACCAGTGCGACAAAATCCTGCGCGCTGTAGGCTTTGAGTGCAGATCGCGCAAATTTCGGATCCGCTGAGAGAAAACGGGTGGGCTGCGTTCCCGTATTGGTAAAATTGCAGCGACCGCCGCCGGAAATACGGATCTTCTCGCCGGGCTTTTTCGCGTGGTCCAGAACGGCAGTGCGAAAGCCTCTTTGTGCAGCCTGGCCAGCACACATAAGACCGGCGCCACCAGCCCCCAGGATCAGAACGTCAAAATGTGAAGACGGGGGTGACATCAGTCTTTTCCGGTGAGAGGAGAAACCCGCAACGCGCATGCGTTGGGTGCAGGCAAGACTTAGCTCTTTGGCAGAAAACGATCAACCAGCGGCTCAAGCCCTTTTGCCGAGGCAATATGGAGGTCTTGTTGCGGGAACGGAAACTCAATACCGTTTTCGTGAAACAGGTCCCAGACGGCAAGGCGTATGTCGCTCGCAACATTCATCAGACCTTTTTCCGGGTCGGCGATCCAGATACGCAATTCAAGAGTAATGGCCGAGTCGGCAAAATCCACAAGTCTGACCTGTGGCGCGTGGTCGCCCGCTTTTAGAACACGCGGCTGGGCGGTGGCAGCCTCAACCATCAGTTCAATGGCGCGGCGAACATTGGAGGTGTAGGAGATCCCGACAGCAATGCGGCTGCGCACAGCCTTGGAACTATAGGACCAGTTGATCACTTGCTGGGTGATAATGTCTTCATTGGGGATCAGGTATTCCTTCCCGTCGCGGGTCGCAACCGTGAGGTAGCGCGCACCCATGTTTTCAATCCAGCCATAGGCATCCCCAACCTCGATTACATCGCCCGGTTTGAGAGAGCGATCCAGCAGCAACAGAATACCGCTGATGAGATTGGACACAACTTTCTGGAGACCAAAGCCGAGACCAATACCAATAGCACCGGAGAAAACGGCGATGACCGAGAGGTCGACCCCGACAGAGGACAGCGCAACGACAAATGCGATGACAGCAAATACGACCCGCAGGACCTTGACCACCAACACCCGCGCCGCCGCGCTGACACCTTCCAGATGGCGCATGCGATCATCAATCAGCCGGACCAGAAGGGTAGAGACAACAAGAAAAACCGCGAGCAGGAAGAGTGTGTTGACGAAGTCGAGAACCGAAATACGAAACTCGCCGGAATTGAAGGCGAGCGTATCCAGAAAGTTCAGGCTGGCTTCAAACCAGCCAAGAATGCCAAGTGCGGCAACAAGCCACCCGGTCGTGGCAATAAGCGACGCCCATCCCGGTGTTCTGAGATAGGCCGTTGCAAAGCGGATCAAAACCCAGGCGGACAGAAGGTTCGCCGCAACGCGCAATACCTCCTGTGGCCAGTTGAACGAGAGAGCAACGCCATAGCTGATCCAGGTGAGCAGCATTGCAACACCCACCATCAAGGTCAGGCGCCAGCGCTCCAGTCGGTCGGCCGTCTGAAACAGTTTCCTGGTGATGTTTGAAAACCGGTCGACAGGCTCTGCAAATACTCTGGCGACGACATAAACACCTGTACCGATGACGATGAGTGCCGCGATTTGCTCAAACGATGAGAGTGTAAAGACATGGGCCAGCAACCAGGCGTTTGCATTTTCCAGCTCAGTTTGAAAGTCAGTCATGGGGCGACCTTTTCGCGGTTCAGCTCCCCTCTGCCGAGAAGGATGCGCCCGTCAGAATGCCACACAAGAGCGGGAAAAATAAGAGCGAAGCGTGCGAAAAGTGAAGCAGGTTGCCAACCGTGCGACGTTTGCCATGGCGATCAGGATAGGGCAGTTTCAGGTCTGAAACGCAATAGGGGAAAACAACAGGCAGATGTCGAACAGCAGCAAGATTACCGTCTTTACGGCGCGAAAAATTCACACAATGGAACCCGCCTTGCCGGAAGCAACGGCCATCGCCGTGCGGGACGGGCGTATTCTGGAAGTCGGCACACTTGAGACGTTACAGCCCTGGCTGGATCTGCATGATTACGAGCGTGACGATCAGTTTGCCGATAAAGTTCTGCTACCCGGTTTCATCGACCCTCATCTTCACCCCACCATGGCGGCAGTTTTGCTTCCCATGTATTTCATCACGGCGATGGAATGGAAACTGCCCTGGGAGACGGTGAAACCCGTTCAAAGCAGGCAAGCCTATCTGTCACGTTTGAAAGAGATCGAAGCAGGGATGGAAGACCCGGATGAACCTCTCTTCGCCTGGGGCTACCATCGGAACTGGCATGGGGAGATCACCCGAAATGATCTGGACGGGATCTCGGCCACACGTCCCGTCATCGCCTGGCATCGCTCTTTTCATGAAGTTATCGTCAACAGCGCGACGCTCAAATGGGTGGGGCTTGATGCGGAGAATATTGGCGACAACCCACAGGTCGATCTGCCGAACGGGCGTTTCTACGAAATGGGCCTGCGCGTCATCGTGAATAATTTCATGGGTTATCTTCTGGCACCGGACCGCTATGCGCAGGGGCTGAAACGTATGCGCGATGTGGTGCATTTTGGAGGGCACACAACCATTGGCGACATGGCCACAGGGCTTTTCTATCTCGATATGGAATGGGAAATGACAAAATCCGTTCTGGATAATGACGAGACACCCTTCAGAGTGGATCTGATCCCCGATGGCAACAGCCTGGCCGGTGTGGAGAGAAAGAATGAGGATGCGCTGGCATTGATTAAATCTCTGCCCGAGCGCAATACGCACCGGTTACGCTTTGGCGACCATGTGAAACTGTTCACAGACGGGGCCTTTTTCTCACAGCTGATGCAGTTGAATGAGCCTGGCTATATTGATGGGCACCATGGTGAATGGATTATGGTGCCGGAACAGTTCGAGGACGCGGCGCGTGCTTACTGGAATGAAGGCTACAAAATTCACGTACATTGCACGGGGGATCTGGGGCTGGAGCTGGCGCTTGATGTCCTCGAAAAACTGCAATGGGAGCGTCCGCGTTTCGGTCACAGATATACGATTGAGCATTTCGGGCTCTCAACACCGGAGCAATGTCGTCGCCTGAAAGAGCTGGGCGGTCAGGTGTCGGCGAACGTCTATTATCTCTACGAGCTGGGGGCTGTCTATGCCCGCGAAGGGCTGGGGCATGAGCGTGCTTCCCAAATGGCCCGGTTGGGCTCCTTGGCCCGGGCTGGCGTGCCGACTGCGCTGCATTCCGATTATACCATGGCACCAGCGCTCCCGTTAAACAGTGCCTGGGTCGCCGCCAATCGCATAAACGCGGAAGGGGAGGTGATGGCGGAGGCTGAAAAACTCACCCTCGATCAGGCGTTGCGGGCGATCACCATCGACGCAGCCTATATTCTGGGGCGCGAGAGCGAGATCGGTTCGTTGCGCGCCGGAAAAATGGCAGACTTCGCCGTTCTGGAAGCAGACCCGTATGAGTGGGGGGCAGAGCGGCTGAAGGATGTGCCGGTATGGGGAACGGTTTTTGAAGGCAAACCCTATAAGGCCAATCGCCCATGACGCCGAAAACACCGCTGACGATTATCGGTGGATATCTCGGCGCAGGTAAAACAACGCTCATCAATGCGCTGCTCGCGGGGGACCATGGGCAGCGCCTCGCCGTCATCGTGAATGACTTTGGGTCGATCAACATTGATGCGGCCTTGATCGAGAATGCGGACGGTGAAACCATCAGCCTCGCGAACGGGTGTATCTGTTGCCGGATTGCAGACGATCTGGCGACGACCTTGATCGGGTTGGCATCGCCCGATCGCCAGCAGTACGATAACAGGATCGATCATATCTTGATCGAGACCAGCGGCGTCGCCGAGCCGGAAAAAGTGGCGGCCTATGCCTCCGCACTTCCGGCTTTTCAGCTATCCAATATTGTTGTTCTTGTCGACGTGGAGACCTTTCGCGCGCGGGCAAAGGACAAGTTCGTGGGCTCACTGGTGCAGCGTCAGGTGAAGGCCGCCGATCTTCTGATCCTCACCAAGGGGGACATGCTGGATGAAAAAATACGGGCCGAAAGGCAGGCGGAGATTGTGGACGGCGTAAAGGCCGTCATCATGGAGGGAGAGGAGGCCCGCTCCGCACCGGAAAGACTTTTGGGCCTGTCTGCACGTGCGTCGGTCGCATCATCTGACAGGCATACGCATGAGGATGATGTGCCTTTCGGGGAACACAGTTTTACAAGCGATACACCCGTGGACGTGGAGACGCTCAAGAGGCACTTTCAAGGTCGGCCCGCAGGCCTTCACCGGGCGAAGGGGATACTCCACATCAGCGCAGACAGAGATCGTCGCTATGTGCTGCAATTCGCCGGAGATCGGCTGTCGGTGGAGCCAGACCGGGCATGGGGGGCAGACAGGCCTCAAACCCGACTGGTTGTGATCGGTCCAAAAGGCGATCCCGATTTCGACGTGTGGTCACAGAGAATACGCGAACAGCTTTTTTCACTTTGAGTTTGGCAGGATGGCTGGCTGGGGAACTAGGATTCGAACCTAGACAACCAGAGTCAGAGTCTGGCGTCCTACCATTAGACGATTCCCCAACAACATCAATGGCTTACGGTGCGGTTTAGCAGTTGGTTTAGCACCTTTGTGCTTATTCCGTTCGCTCAAGCTTCAATATCGCCGCGCTGGCCATCGTGCCTTGCGAGGCTTGTTTAGTGGAAGGTGAAGCGTGTTTCAAGCGCTTCTGCGGCGCTAAACATGTTTTTGGGTCGGAAATGGTGGTCATCAGGCCTGTTTCCGCAGAGAAAGACAGCCATTAAAGGCTGTTTCCAGCGTTTCGTGATCAACATAAAGCTGATACATTGGGCTCAACTTAAATTGGAGGGCCCGGTAGAGACGGACGGAATGGTTGTGCAAGCAGCTGCCTCGTAACCTGCTCCCGGGTTGAAAATGTGACGGTAACGGGAGACCGGTCTGTGTGTGCTTCAGACGAAGCCACATCAGGGAAGGCTGCTTCGGGGGAGGCAGCTTCAACCACCGGGATGCAGAGCCAGCAAACAGGTTCTGGGTCCGGTGGCGCTCTGCAACAGAGGGCCGACAAAACCGATCAGGCGCATGGAAGCGCATCTGCCGCCGGTGGTCCAGCTCCCGCGGAGCAAGAACCTGCGTCCGGCTGGACAGACCCACCCGTTTCCCGCTCAAAGAAACGTCGTCAGCGCCGTCGGCGTAAGAGGGCTGATGTGAGAGCCGGGCAAGGTCTGCCTCAATCCGCGAACGAAACGCCGACGCAGAAAGCCACGCAGCCTCTTGGGCGGCATGCCGGTGCCGACATGCACGGTGCCCAAAAAGCAAACAATCATGTCTACGCCGCGATTGACCTGGGTACGAACAATTGCCGCTTGTTGATTGCCAGGCGCAGCCATGACGGGTTCAGGGTCATTGATGCCTATTCACGCATTGTGCGCCTGGGGGAGGGGTTGGCACATACCGGGCGTTTGTCCGACGAGGCAATGGACCGGGCACTCGCGGCGCTGGCCGTTTGCGCCGACAAGATGAAACGCCGCGGCGTGACGCGCGTGCGCTCCATCGCGACGGAGGCCTGCCGGACAGCCGAGAACGGTGCAGCCTTCGTGACACGCGTTCTTGAGCAAACGGGTATTGATCTCAACATCGTATCAACCGAGGACGAGGCCAATCTGGCGCTTTCGGGGTGTTCGCCCCTGCTCGATCCTGAACATGAGGCTGCCCTGGTATTTGATATCGGGGGAGGCAGCACCGAACTGATGTGGGTCAGCCACGACGAAGGGGCAAAGCCCGTCATTCGGGACTGGACAAGCCTGCCTTGTGGCGTGGTCACCTTGGCGGAAACATATGGCGGTGCCGAGGTCAGCAATGATCTGTTTGAACAGATGGTGGGCGACGTCACCGCCCGGCTGAAACCTTTTCTCGACCGTGTGAGTGCCAATCAGGACACGGGTGGGCATTATCATCTGCTGGGCACATCGGGCACGGTCACAACCATTGCCGGTGTTCATTTGGGTCTCAAACGTTACGACAGGGCAAAAGTAGATGGTGTCTGGGTTCGGCGGCAGGATGTGGCCCAAGTCACCAATGCGCTGCTGGAAATGAACCTTGCAGAACGGGCCGCCCATCCATGCGTTGGTCAGGAGCGGGCGGATTTAGTGCTTGCAGGTTGTGCCATTTTGGAGGCAATAAGCCGGGCGTGGCCAAGTGACCGTCTGCGAGTGGCAGATCGCGGGCTGCGGGAGGGCATTCTGTTCTCGCTGATGAAGGCGGACGAGGGACGCTCGCGCCGTCGGCGGCGGCGCAGACGCGGCAAGCCAAAACAGCCGCCAACACAGGCTGTTTCCCAGAGCTGATGGGTCGAAAGATGAGTTGACTGGTCGAGAGACAGACTGATCTTTCGCGAACTGACCTGCGAGCATATGGCCCGCAGATGTCCGATCTGGTGTATGAAGAGCGGCTTTAAAGAATGAGAACGGGAGATTGTGATGTCAGGCGAGAATGGAGCCGGAGGAAACAGCGGCAAAGGTGGCTCAAGCCGCCGGGGCGGCCGCAAAAATCTCCGCGAGCGGGTGAAAACCGCTCGGGGCCGTCGCCTGTCCTCAACCCGTTGGCTGGAACGTCAGTTGAACGATCCCTATGTTATGCGCGCAAAGGAAGAGGGGTATCGCTCCCGTGCGGCCTTCAAACTGCTCGAAATGGATGAGAAATATCATTTCCTGAAGAGCGGGGCGCGGATCGTCGATTTGGGATGCGCTCCAGGCGGCTGGACACAAGTGTCTGTTGCCCGCGCCGGATCCGACAAGGGAAAGGGCAAGGTTATCGGGGTTGATCTTCAGGAAATTGACCCTGTACCCGGGGCTGATATCTATGTTCTGGACTTTCTGGAGGCCGGTGCCGATGACAAGGTAAAGGAGTGGCTGGGGGGCGAGGCAGATATCGTTCTCTCGGATATGGCCGCCGCATCAACCGGTCATAAACAGACCGACCATATGCGGATCATGGCGCTGGCAGAGGCCGCGGCACACTTTGCCCATGATGTCTTGCATATCGGCGGCACCTATTGCGCCAAAGTTTTGCAGGGCGGGGCGGAGCACGAATTGTTGACCCTCCTGAAGCAGGATTTCAAAACGGTCCGACATGTAAAACCACAGGCAAGCCGGGCCGATTCTTCTGAAATGTACGTTTTGGCGACAGGTTTCAAGGGACGCCGCGATCAGGAAGATGGAGCAGACGAAGGGTCTCTGGGGGTTTGAAACGTTCAAAACCTCCAAAACCTTCAAGCCAGCCAAACCCGAAACCAGCCACCCCGTCCGCCATACCTGAAGCCTGGCCTGCGGCACTTTGGCGAAAACGGCGTATCAGGTCATTTTGTCATAATATCGTCCTTTGCATTTCGCCTATGAGGTGTTACACACCAGCGCCAACATCACATTCCCGCCCGAGCCGGAGGTTGGCCCTATGTTCCGCGAAGCCCTCACTTTTGATGACGTCCTGCTGCAACCAGCTGAAAGCTCGGTTATGCCCGGGCAGGTCAATACATCAACACGCCTGACACGAACGATCAGTCTGGGTATTCCCCTTATTTCTTCTGCGATGGATACCGTGACCGAAAGTCGGCTGGCCATTGCCATGGCGCAGGCTGGTGGTATGGGTGTGCTTCATCGCAACATGACGCCAGAGCAGCAGGCGGAGCAGGTTCGTCAGGTTAAGAAGTTTGAAAGCGGCATGGTGGTCAATCCGGTCACCATTACACCGGAAGACACGCTGGCCGATGCATTGGCCCTGATGGAGCAGCATTCCATCTCCGGTATCCCAGTTGTGGAAGCCGGGTCCCAAAAACTGGTTGGTATTCTGACCAACCGCGATGTGCGCTTTGCAAGTAATCCCAAAGAGCCCGTGCGCAAGCTGATGACCCATGAGAATCTTGTGACCGTTCATGAGGGGGTAAGTCAGGACGAAGCAAAAAAGCTCCTGCATCAGCACCGAATTGAGAAACTGCTGGTCGTGGATCAGCAATACCGGTGTGTCGGGCTTATTACAGTCAAAGACATAGAGAAGGCCAAGCTTCACCCCAATTCCTGCAAGGATGCGCAAGGGCGTCTGCGCGTTGCTGCGGCCTCGACCGTGGGCGATGACGGTTTTGAGCGGACTTCGCAATTGGTGGATGCCGGGGCGGATATGGTGGTGATCGACACAGCCCATGGCCATTCCGTTCATGTGGCGGAAGCCGTACGCCGTGCAAAAAAGCTTTCCAACACGGTGCAGATCGTTGCTGGCAACATTGCAACTGCGGAAGCTGCCCGCTCGCTCATCGATGCGGGGGCAGATGCGATCAAGGTCGGTATCGGTCCTGGCTCCATTTGTACGACACGCATCGTTGCCGGTGTCGGTGTGCCGCAGCTCACAGCGATCATCGATTGTGTGGAAGAAGCACGTAAAGCCGACATTCCTGTGATTGCGGATGGCGGTATCAAGTTCTCGGGCGATCTGGCAAAGGCGCTCGCCGCCGGTGCCGAGGTGGCCATGATCGGCTCCCTGTTTGCAGGAACAGAAGAGAGCCCCGGCGAAGTCTTCCTCTACCAGGGGCGTTCCTACAAGGCCTATCGCGGGATGGGGTCCGTAGGGGCGATGGCGGTAGGGTCGGCCGACCGCTACTTCCAGAAAGACGTTCAGGACACGCTGAAACTCGTGCCGGAAGGGATTGAAGGTCAGGTGCCGTACAAAGGTCCCATTGGCTCGATTATCCACCAGCTTGTAGGTGGTCTTCGCGCAGCAATGGGCTATACAGGGGCAGCAACCCTGGCGGACTTCCGTGATCGCGCGACCTTCGTCAAAATCTCGTCGGCTGCCTTGCGCGAAAGCCATGTGCACGATGTCACCATTACAAGAGAGTCGCCAAATTACCCCGGCGCACTTTCATAATTACAGAGCTGGATAAGCAAACACATGACACCCGCTGCTCGCCTTTCGGCGGCTATCGACATTCTTTCTAGCATTGAGCAAGGCCAGATGGCTGATCGTGTGCTGGCGGGTTGGGCGAAAGCAAATCGCTACGCAGGTTCGAAAGACCGTGCGGCCATCCAGAGCCGCGTCTTCGATGTCTTGCGAAATCGTGCCCGCTATGTCAGGGCGATGGGGATGGAAACCCCGCGTGCCTTGATTGTCGCGTCCCGCCATATTGGCGAGAGTGCATCATTTGAAGATGTGATGGAGGATTTCAGCGGGGCACGTTTTGCACCAGAGCCGTTGAGCAAAGAGGAAGAAGCAGCCCTCTATGACGCGATCGCCAAGCTGGACCACCTGTCAGAAACCGAAATGCTCAATCTGCCTGACTGGTTGTTGCCACACTTCAAGGATGCATTCGGTGACAAGTGGGTGCAGGAAGTTGAGGCTCTCAATGAACGTGCACCGGTGGATCTGCGTGTGAATGCTGCGCGCACGCATCGTGAAAGTGTGCAATTCCAGTTGAAAGATGAAGGCATCGAGACAGCTCTCTGCGCATATTCGCCATGGGGGTTGCGCACCGAGATGGCAGCCCGGGTAACGCATACCAAGGTCTTCAAGCAGGGCCTGCTTGAGATACAGGATGAAGGTTCTCAATTGTCCTGTCTTCTGGCCGGCGCAAAAAAGGGCGAGCAATGGGTTGATTTGTGCGCCGGTGCTGGCGGCAAGACTTTGGCGCTGATGGCGGCGCTGGACGACGACGGACGCCTGGTTGCTTGTGACACGGATCCGCGGCGACTGGGGCGCTTGCAGCCGCGTGTTGAGCGGGCAAGCGGGCGCTCCGTCGAAATGTGTGTCCTGAAACCCTTTGACCCGGCATTGCCCGACCCGGACCTGGGAGCATTTGAAGGGGCAATGGATGGCGTGTTTGTGGATGCGCCATGCTCCGGTTCCGGTGCGTGGCGTCGTCAACCGGAAGCTCGCTGGCATTTGAGCGAAGAGAAGCTGGGCACCTATCAGACAGCGCAACGGGAAGTGTTGGCGCGTGGGGCACGCCTGGTTCGGCCTGGCGGGCGGATGGTCTATGTGACCTGCTCATTGTTCAAGTCTGAAAACGAAGACCAGATCTCCCATTTCCTTTCAGCGTTTGACGAATTTTCCCTGAGCGACTGGCAGGCACATTGGCCCGAAAAGGGTGTGAAGCCTGATGTTGCCAGCGGTGGCGCTTTACGGCTTTCACCCTGTACAACGCAAACTGACGGCTTCTTTATTGCCATTCTGGAGCGTCGCGCATGACCTTTCTTCTTAGACCCTCGCAAATGATGGTATCTCATGACCGATAGTGTGAACGATCGTATTCTGATTATTGATTTTGGCAGCCAGGTCACTCAGCTGATCGCGCGGCGTGTGCGAGAAAGTGGTGTCTACAGCGAAATTGTTCCCTTTAACTCGGCAGCAGGTGTGCTGGAGAGTTTTGCACCCAGGGCGATCATTCTTTCCGGTGGCCCGGCGAGTGTAACGGGCATGGATACCCCCCGCGCACCTGAGGCCGTGTTCACCATGGGTGTGCCTGTACTCGGTATTTGCTATGGCGAGCAGACCATGTGTGCCCAATTGGGCGGGCGGGTTGAGGCCCATGATCATCAGGAATTTGGTCGCGCCACCATTCAGGTTGTTGAAGACAGCCCGCTGTTTGACGGTCTCGCGAAGCCGGGCACGCCGGAAACCGTTTGGATGAGCCATGGCGACCGGGTGACTGCCTTGCCGGATGGCTTCAAAACCATCGCCACATCCGAAGGGGCTCCCTTTGCAGCCATCGCGGATGAAACACGCAAATTCTATGGGGTGCAGTTTCACCCGGAGGTGATGCACACACCACGCGGTGCTGAGTTATTGCAGAATTTCACCCACAAGATTGCCGGTTGCAAAGGCGACTGGACCATGGCCGCTTTCCGGGAGGCGGAAATTGCGAAGGTCCGGGCGCAGGTGGGCACCGGTCGGGTGATTTGTGGTCTGTCCGGCGGGGTCGACAGCTCCGTTGTGGCTGTCCTGCTTCATGAAGCGATTGGTGATCAACTGCAATGCGTCTTTGTTGACACGGGCGTCATGCGGGCGGGGGAGGCAGATGAGGTCGTCAGCCTCTTCCGCGACCATTACAATATCCCGCTCGTGCACGCGGATGCCCGGGACCTGTTCCTTGGAAAGCTTGAGGGCGTTTCAGATCCGGAGCGGAAGCGGAAAATTATCGGTGCGACCTTTATTGATGTGTTCGAGGCCGAAGCCAGGAAAATCGGCGGTGCAGATTTCCTCGCACAGGGAACGCTTTATCCTGACGTGATTGAGAGTGTCTCATTTACAGGCGGTCCGAGTGTGACCATCAAGAGCCACCACAATGTGGGGGGTCTGCCTGAGCGGATGAACATGAAGCTTGTTGAGCCGCTGCGGGAACTCTTCAAGGATGAAGTGCGGGCGCTGGGGCGAGAGCTGGGACTGCCGGAGCAATTTGTGGGCCGCCATCCATTTCCCGGGCCGGGGCTCGCGATCCGCATCCCGGGTGAAATCACCCGCGAGAAGGTGGATATTTTGCAAAAAGCGGATGCTGTCTATCTGGATGAAATCCGCAAAGCCGGTCTTTACGATGAAATCTGGCAGGCTTTTGCTGTTCTTCTGCCAGTTCGCACAGTCGGTGTTATGGGGGACAGCCGCACCTACGATTATGTCTGTGCCCTGCGGGCGGTGACATCAACAGATGGTATGACGGCTGACTATTATCCTTTCTCTCATGACTTTCTGGGGCGGGCATCCACACGCATTATCAACGAGGTTCGCGGTATCAATCGGGTCGTCTATGATGTGACCTCGAAGCCGCCTGGAACCATTGAGTGGGAATAAGGCTGGCGAAGCCACCTGTGTCCCGTTGCTTGGGCGCGCGCGGCACGCGTTACTCGCTTGCGCGGCGGCGCCCGCCGGGCACGGCAAACTCAAGCCGAAGACCACTTGGCCCTTTGACCATCATATGAATGGTGGGGCCGTTGCCGTTTAACTCCGGACCGAATTCAACCTGAACTTTAGGGTGCGCGAGGAGTGTCTTGTGAAGAGCTTCGAGGGTTTCCAGATCCGGCACTGTCATTGCAAAATGATGAAGACCGACATTGTGTTTCCGGTCAAAAGCCACGGCACGTTCCGGTTCTGTCGCCTGCCATAGCGTCACAAAGGCGGCGCCATCTGTCACGAAGCGCGCAGGGTAGGAAGGGTCGCCACCCACTTCGCGCCAGCCCAGTGTATCCGTAAACAGGGACGTGGTGCCGTCCAGGTCAGAGACGGTGAAGCCGATATGATTGACCCCGCGCGTGATTGGTGCGGGCAGGTCGCTCCCCGCCGTCACATCCGCCGCAGATATTGTCTCCGCGGCCACGGGGTGCGGCGAGAGCGCATATGGTACCAGGCTTGCTGCGATGACGAGCGGTGCGACAAGGGAGCGAACGGACATGGTCACCTCAAAGGTTGCTAATGATCACGGCCTCTCCTTTGGAGGGCACATGCCTCCCTAGCGACTGCGCAGGCTTGAACACAAGACACGTTTACGCGATGAACTTGATGCGCATCTGAAGGAATGCGCCGGGGAAGCGTCGAATGGCAAAATTTTACATTTCTTCGCGCTTGAAGGTCACATTGAGCCATTATTATTTGTAAGATGAGATGTAGGGAGATTGTCCGCCTCCATACCGTCCCGCCCTGTTTGAGTAGCCCCCCGGATAGCCACCCGTCACCAAAGGAGTGAACAATTGCTTGATGTGATCAACCTGACTGTTTTGATAGGCGCGGGGCTGGTCATTTTGAGTGTGGTTACAAGTCTGGTGTCTCAACGGATCGGGGCACCTTTGCTGTTGGTGTTTCTGGGAATTGGGCTTCTGGCGGGGGAAGACGGTGTTCTGGGGATCCAGTTTGACAGTGATACCTCCGCCTATTTTGTCGGGTCATTGGCGCTGGCAATTATCCTGTTCGATAGCGGGTTTGACACATCTTTCAGCAGTTATCGCCGCGCCGCAGCTCCAGCGCTGACCTTGGCTACTCTCGGGGTTGTTTTGACCGCCGGTTTTGTGGGGGTTGCAACGCACTTTCTGTTCGGTCTGCCATGGATCGAAAGCCTGATGCTGGGCTCAATCGTTGCCTCGACAGACGCCGCAGCCGTTTTCTTTCTGCTGCGTGTCGGAGGGCTTCGTCTGCGAGACAGGGTGAAGTCGACTCTGGAGATAGAGTCAGGTGCAAACGACCCGATGGCCATTTTCCTGACAGCAACGCTTGTAGAGCTGGCAATCGCGCAAGGCGAGAGCGGGTTTGGCCTGAATTTTGAGTTTATACTGGCTTTTGTTCAACAGATTGGCCTGGGGATCATTCTGGGTGGGGTGGGCGGACTTGGCATTACCGCGGCGTTGAACCGCCTGCGCGGTGTAGACGCGGGCCTCTTTCCGATTGCCGGTCTTTCCCTCGCGCTTTTGGTTTTCTCCATTACCGGGCTTGTGGGGGGGAGCGGTTTTCTGGCCGCCTATGTTGCCGGACTGGTGGCAGGCAACAGAAGGGTAGCGTTTTCACATCGTCTGAAACGGTTTCAGGTGGGCATGACATGGCTTGCGCAGATCGGCATGTTCCTGACCCTCGGCCTGCTTGCCACACCGTCAGAGTTTGGGGGCATTATCTTGCCGGCGGTCGCCCTGGCCTTTGTTCTGATCTTTTTTGCGCGACCACTTGCTGTCTGGTTGTGCCTGCTTCCGTTCGCGTTCAAATGGAGAGAAGTGCTTTTCGTCGGGTGGGTCGGCTTGCGCGGCGCGGTCTCTATTTTGCTGGCCATCCTGCCTGGGTTGGGGGGGGTGGCCGGGGGGGACATGTTTTTCAACATTGTCTTTGTCATGGTCATCGGATCACTTGTTATTCAAGGATGGACGATTGCGGTCTCTGCGCGCCTTTTGAACATGGTCGCAGCCCAAGAGCCCGGTCTTGTGGACCGCGTCATGCTGGAACTTCCTGGTGACACGGAGCTTGAACTGGTGGGATACCACATTCACCCGGAAAGCGCCGTGGCCAAAGGGGAGCGAGTGCCACGCTGGGCAAGACCCATTCTGATTACGAGGGGAAACCGCTCCCTCTCGGTTCACAACGCAGGGCCCCTGCAGGCAGATGACAGCGTTTATCTTTTCGCCTCACCCCAACAGACCACTATTCTTGACCAGATATATGCAAAACCGGCAGACGCGGTGCTGGTCGGCAAGGTTGGCGATTTTACGATTGAAGGCAGCGCCAAGGTTGCAGATTTTTGCCGTTTCTATGAGCTTGATGTCTTCTTCAGCGAGGAGGAAGTGAGCTTCGCTCAACTGTTCGAGCGGGCCTATGGCGGTGAGCCCGACCTGGGTGACCGGCTAACCCTCGGCCCGATTGAACTGATTGTCGCGGCAACAGATAATTCAGGTGCGATCATAAAGGTGGGCGTGATCATTGATCCGATTGCGTCCACGGGTGGCAATTTGGCCAAACGAATAGCGACAATAATTCGTCAAACGTATCAGTTGGCCAATTTCCGGATACGTAAATTATGGCCAGGCCGCAAGAAGGACGAGCGCATTAACCGTTGATGTGTCGTAGTGTTGCCGTCGCGAGAAGAGGTGCAGCTTCAGGGTAAAAAGGGATAAAGAGTGAAGGGCTGACGACCTCGACTTCCAGTAAGAGAAAGGCATTATCCACCATGATACCGTCGACCCTGGCGTAAAGAGGGGGCTCGCTGAAACGTTTCATGACTTTCCTGGCGGCTTCCGCAACCTTGGGTGCGATGGGCTCGAGTGTCCAGGTGGGTTTAAATTTCCAGTTGGAGCGCCATTCGTTCTCAGCCGGTACTTTGCGGATCATGTGAGAAGGTTCGCCGTCGATCAGGACAAGGTTCAGCTCTCCCTTTGCAATTTCGGGATAGAAGGGTTGCAGCAACCAGCTGCCATCAATCTCGGGTAGCTGGATATTGTTTTCACGAGCGTTATCAAGCAACGCAACGCCAAACCCACTGCCACCATTTGAGGGCTTGATGACGGATTGAGACCAGCCTTTCGCTCTCATGGTTGAAAGAGCATCGGAAACACCTGAAACCTGCAGTGAAGGGGGAACGTTGAGCCCCAAAGGGGTGAGGTCCGAGATTGTCTCCTTGTCCAGGCCCCATCTTAAAACGTCAGGATGGTTCAAAACGCATTTAGCGTGTTGCTCTAGATGATCCAGTAGAGACAGGAATTCCAGATGGCGGCCGGGCTGTTCCCAAATGTCCCAGGGTGATCTGAACACAATGACATCGCTGGCGGTGGGGCCCCCCGTCTGACGCCAGGCCGGGTCATTCCACGAAACAGGCACAACATGGCAACCCATGCTTTCCATGGCATCAGCGTAGGCTTGATCCCCTGCGGACAGGGGAATATGTGCGCGATCTGTAACGATGGTGACGGTGGGAGCTGAGCTCATTGAACGATACCCAAGAGGTGGTTTGCACGCTGCTCAGGTTACTATCTCATAATAAGAATGAGACGCAATATAAATTAGATTGATGGAATCATTCGCCAACAAGTCGCGAGTCCCAGCTTTCGGTGCGACGATTGTCGATCCGGCGTTGTGCAAGCGTGCGCCAATTGTCTGCCAATGGGGAAAGCACGGCCATTTCGGCCAGCGCGTCATAATTCTGGGTGTCGCGATAGAGCAGGGTCGAAAGACGGCTGAGTGGCCAGTCGGGATAGTCGCGCTCAAGACGGGTAAGCGTGGCACCTGGCAGCACTTCGCCTTCTTCCAGCACGCGATAGTACCAGCCCGTGCGCCCGCTGGTCTGCACGCGTCTGGCCATGTCCGGGACATCAAACCATTCATTGAGCTTCCAGCAGGGTTGTCGCCCCTGACTGACCTGCAGGACGGCCTCGCCGAGGCGGAAAATATCCCCGATGCAGACGTCCGCTTCCGTCAGACCTGTTGTAGAGATGTTTTCGCCGAAAGCAGGAGCTAAGGAAAGGCGCCTGCCAGCATCAGGAATTTCAGCGGCCCAGATGCTGTAATGCTCATATGCATAATGGTGCAGGGCCTTTTCGGGGCCGCCGTGGTTTTTCCGGTCGGCCTGCATATCGCCGACAAGACCTATCGCGGATATTTGCCAAGGACCGGCGATAGAGGTTTTGGCGATACTGCTGGGTGCGGCGCGCTTGCCCAGTGGCGCAATTTGGCCGGCGAACAATTCGTGGACAATGATTTCCATATTCTGCCCCAGTAAGTTCAGGTGCCAATCAAAGGAAGTTGGGTGTTCATTCTCCAGAATACAGGTGAGGACGCAAGAACCAGGGGCAATCCCGTATGGAGCCGTTGTCACGCAGGCTGCAAAGTCAGTTCCTTCAGTCTCTTCAGCGCACGGCGGAAGACGGCCGGGTCCTCCAACGCCCGGGTCAGAATAATCGCACCTTGAATTTCGCTGACAATCTCTTCCGAAAGGGTTTTTGCCTGCGCCGGGCGGTGCCCCGCGCGGACGAGGGCTTTGGCGAGACTGTCGAGCCATTGCAGAAAGTAGGTTCGCACAGCGGAACTGAACTGGTCCCTCGTATCCGCAAGGGCAAAAGCGCCGACAAGGCAAACCCGGCGACCGGACAGGAAATATTCTTCAACGGAGACAAACATCGCATCAATGGCAGGCAAGGGGGCCTTTGCCGTGGCAAGGGGTACAAAGATGTGCGCCGCAAACCACGCCTCGATATGATCCAGAACGGCGGTGGCCATCTCCTCCTTTCCACCCGGAAAGAAATTGTAAAGGCTGCCTTTGCCGAGGCCTGTTGCACTGGTTATGAGCGAAAGTGATGTCCCCTCATAGCCATGTTCACGAAAAACTTCGGCAATCAGCGGCACCGCTTCGGTGCGTGTGGATACTCGTTTGGACATGCTTAAAGCCCGAGCTGAGAGAGAGAGAGATGATCGTCCGGACGGCGCCCGAGGGGCCAGTGGAACTTTCGCTCATCAGCGCGGATCGGCAAGTCATTTATGGATGCATATCGGCGACGCATGAGGCCGTGCTCATCAAATTCCCAGTTCTCGTTACCATACGAGCGAAACCATTGATCTTGCGCGTCTCGCCATTCGTAGGCGAAACGGACGGCAATGTGATTGTCGGAATGGGCCCAGACTTCCTTGATCAGACGATAATCCTGTTCCTTTTCCCATTTACGGGTGAGGAATTCGACAATCTCCTGCCGCCCCTTGGGGAAGTCCGCACGATTTCGCCATTCACTGTCGACAGTGTAGGCGAGGGAAACTTTGCCAGGGTCTCGACTGTTCCAGGCGTCTTCCGCAAGCCTGGCCTTTGTCGCAGCGGTTTCGGCAGTGAAGGGAGGAAGTGGCGGACGATCAGACATGGCAGGCTCCTTTGTTGTACTGATAGGTACAATATTGTACTTATTGGTACAGATTTCAAGGGGCCCATCTCCTGTTTTGAGTTTTTGCCTAGATAATCTCGTCTTCGTCGAACAGCGGGTCGGCGTCCAACTGGGCCGCAATGCCATCAATTGTCTCGCTGGCGTCTACACCCTTGCGCACCATGGCGACATGAAAGAGACCATCTCCCTCATTCACGACCGGAAGATTGCTGCGTCCGACAATGACACCGGGCTGCCGTGCAGTGATTTCGGCTTCCGCCTCGCCGAAAGGGTCAGAGATCATGCCGAGCATTTCTCCGGCAACAACCTGTTCTCCCACGGTTTTGAATGTCCGCAGAAGTCCGCCGGCTGGTGCCCGTACCCAGTAGGAACTGTCAGACAGAAGTGGTTTCACTTTGCTGCGCGAGATCCCTTTTTCAGAAAGCATCCCGACCTTGTGCATAACCCGCAAAACACCCTTGACGCCGGCGCGTACAGCAAATTCATCGAACCGCAATCCCTCTCCTGCTTCATAAAGCAGAACGTCGATGCCGGCGTCCTGAGCGGCAGCGCGCAGGGAGCCCTCACGAACTTTGGAAGTCATCACCAAAGGGGCTCCAAAACACTCCGCCAGCTCCATTGTCTCCTGCTTGGACGGCGAGACCCGGATCTGGGGCAGGTTGGTCCGGTGAATGGCGGCAGAATGCAAGTCAATGCCATAGTCAGCGCGCTTGACAATCTCCTGCATAAAGAGTGCGGCCAGCCGTGCGGCAAGCGAGCCGGTCTGGCTGCCGGGAAAAGACCGGTTGAGATCGCGCCGGTCGGGCAGGTATCGGGAATGGTTCATAAAGCCGTATGAATTGACGATCGGGATCGCCAGCAGGGTTCCTCTCAGCCGGTCGAGCTGTGTTGTCCGCAAAATGCGGCGGACGATTTCCACGCCGATTATTTCGTCTCCGTGCACGGCAGCACTGACAAACATTGTCGGCCCCGGCTTCCGGCCATGGACAACATGAACAGAGAGTGTCGCTGGTGTGTGATCGGATAAAACGCTGATCGGCAGATTGACCGTTCGCCGTTCACCCGGAGCCAGGTGATGACCGGCAATCTCAAAGCCGTTCATACCCCCCATCAGCCTTTTCCTTTGGTTTTTGTTTTGCCGGGGCGGGCGCGCTTTTCGAGCGTCTCGATGATTTTTCCTGCAACATCGATACCTGTCGCCTTTTCAACACCTTCCAGGCCGGGAGAGGAGTTCACCTCCATCACCACAGGACCATGGTTGGAGCGCAACATATCGACACCGCATACATTCAGGCCCAGTTTCTTTGCTGCCCGAATGGCTGTTGAGCGTTCTTCAGGAGAAATCTTGATCGCCTGGGCGGAGCCACCACGATGCAGGTTTGAACGAAACTCACCTTCCGCACCTTTGCGCTGCATTGCAGCCACAACCTTGTCACCCACAACGAGGGCGCGAATGTCGGTTCCGCCAGCCTCTTTGATGAATTCCTGAACGAGGATGTTCACCCCTGCGCCTCGGAACGCCTCAATAACCGATTTTGCGGACCGGTCGGAGTCCGCAAGTACGACCCCGATGCCTTGCGTTCCTTCCAGAAGTTTGATCACCAGCGGTGCTCCACCAGTCACCGCGAGCACTTCGTCCGTCTGTTTGGGATCATGCGCAAAAGTAGTGACGGGCAGGCCGATCCCTTCGCGCGCAAGAAGTTGCAAAGAGCGCAGCTTGTCCCGCGAACGCCCGATGGCAACAGACTCGTTCAACGGATACACGCCCATCATTTCAAACTGCCGCAACACGGCAAGGCCGTAAAACGTGATAGAAGCGCCAATCCGCGGAATGACGGCGTCATAGACCGGCAGCTTTTCACCATTGTAGTAAATTTCCGGCCGACGCGAGGCGATGTTCATATAACAGCGCAACGTATCGATAATATCGAGCGTATGGCCGCGCGCCTCAGCTGCCTCTTGAAGGCGTTGGTGCGAGTAAAGCTTGGCGTTTCTCGCGAGCATGGCGATTTTCATGGAGTCACTCCAGGGTTGACAGCTGATCGCCCGATGGCGACGGGTACTTCTGCGACATGGCAGCCCAGAAGATGAAAATAGTGGGAAACAAAAACTACGCAGACAAAGACAGGTTCTGAGAGGCCCCACCGGGTGGACCGGCCAGAAAGGAACGCCCGGGATCAACATAAAGGCGGCGGCGGCGAATAGCTGTTCGACCTAGAATAAGGTCGAAAGTCATATTCTCCCGATCCGCAAGCGAGACCTCAATCTTCCATCTTTTTTTTCCGAGTACCAGACTTGTCTCAATGACATAACGTGTTTCGGGGACCCCGCCGGTATTCTTGATCTGCCGTGCATCCACCAACGGAGCAAGGCAGCGTTGTGCGGGGCGTAACTTTGAGGCTGGAATTTCAAATTCCAGCCAGTGCTTGCCATCGCGATCCAATTGACGGATGGCCGTTGCGTGGAGAGCGGATGTGCGCGCGCCTGTATCAATTTTGGCACCGAGCGAGGGGATGCCGAGGTCTGGCAATGACACAATTTCGCGCCAGCCAATTGCAGCTTTGTCCCGCCGGCGCAGTTCTGTGATCATTTTAGACTGTCCTCATTGGCTCGCCGGTAATTGACGAACGAATTGGCATTCATCACAACAAAAAAACTATCCATATCCACCAGAATGAAGCCGCGCTCCAACGTCGCCCGGGTGAGGTGGCGAACATCATCTTCATAAAGCCGCCGACGACCCAGCAATTGCCGGACCTGCTTGGCAGCTATGCGGTAACGTCCCTTGGGTTTGCCTCCAAAGGGCCGCTCGTAAAGCGCGGCGATTTTGTCTGCGGCGGCCTCGAATGTCTGTGCGTCTATATTCATGCGGGCACATTACATTAAGAAAAAAGTTTGTCTATAGAGAAATATAATTCTTAATAGACAAAGATAGTTCCTTTTTTATATCGACAAGGGGAACGGATCGGGGCGCTAGTCCAGCTCATTCACAATTTCCGAGATACGCTGGAAAAAATGCAGGCCCTGTGCGATTTCCTGATCGCTCATCGTTTCAATGATGCGCTGAATAAAGGCATCACCACGGCCAATCATCGCCGCGACAAAGCGTTCGCCATCCCGTGTCAGGGTGACGATTTTCTCGCGTCCGGAATGCGCCGACTCTGCCAGCGTCAGTAAAGACAGGGGAGGGCTCGCCATACTTCGCAAAGCCTTTGTGATGGCCCCGCCGGAAATTTCAAACCAGGCATCAAGGTGCCGCTCGATATCCTTGCGGGATAAACGCGTCCCGTCTTCGCCTTCTGAATGGATAAGCCAGAGAATGGCGACCTGGTGACGGCCAAGATCGTGTCCGCGCATGGCGTCTTCAACCCGCACGCCGGCCTTATAGTGAATGGGATAGTAGAATTCGAGAAAACGAAGGGCCGCTGTTTCGCGAATGTTTTCGTTCTGAAGCCTTCTTGTCTTGGAAGATTTGGGGGGCGCTTCGGTTGCTGATGTCACGGTGGGGTTCCTCACATTACGCGCGGAAGCTTATCGGCTCCACAACACATTGTCTTCACTAAATACTTTACATAGGAAATAATTTATGTAGTAAATATTAAGAACCTGATGGGGAGGGCTTCAAGGTGATGACGACGCCAATACAGAGAACAGAAAGTCTGATTGCTCGGCTGACATCAGCTGCAACAATATCGGACCCATATCCGCTTTATGATGATTTACGTGAAGTCGCGCCGGTCAAAGGCTACCGTGACTTTCCGCCGGGCACGGTACCGGGACAGGATGAGGCGGTGAACGCCTGGGTGTTTCTGTCTTATGAGCACGTATCGGCCGCAGCGCGTAACCACAGGATTTTTTCGTCGACTGACCCGCTTCAGGAAGGATCAAGTGCTCCGACCCTGATGCTGGTGAACCACGATAACCCGGAGCATGACCGGTTGCGGAACATCGTCAACCTGGCTTTTTCCCGAAAGCGAATGGAGGCGGAGAAGCAGTCGGTGCGGTTGATCGTGGACGATCTGATTACCGGCCTGAAGGATGAAGATGTGGACGTGATGGACGTTGTTGCTTCCATGCTTCCGGCGCGTGTCATGGTCCACATGCTGGGGCTACCGGCAGCAGACGCAGATCACTTTCGCCACTGGGCAACCGCTTTTATGCTTTCCGCCGACCTTACCCCGAGTGAGCGGCAGGCAAGCAACGAAGAATTGGCGGCGTATTTCATAGAGAAGGTATCTGCTATGCAGGTCGCCCTTGAGCGAGGCGAAACAGTAGACGACTGTCTCATGCGGGCGCTGCTGACGGCAGAAGCAGACGGTGAAAAACTAAGTCTTGATGAGGTTATTCGGTTTTGCATTACACTTGTTGTCGCCGGCGCAGAAACAACAACCTTTTTGATCGGTAATCTCCTTTACAATCTGGCAACGATGCCCGAGGTGCATGCGCGCCTTAAAAGAGACACGAGCCTGGTTGATCGTTTTATAGAGGAAACGCTGCGCCATTCCGGCCCACCGCAACGATTGTTCAGAATTGCAACAGAAGATGTGAAGGTCGGACATGCCGAGATAAAGCAGGGCGACTGGGTCGCACTTTTCTTCGCCGCGGCCAATCATGATGCTTCGGTCTTTCCTGCGCCGCATACGTTCAACATGGACCGCGATAATCTCAATAAGCAGCTAACGCTTGGTGTGGGAATACATCATTGTCTGGGGTCCGCTTTGGCAAAACTGGAGGCGCGCACATTGCTCGAAGCCCTGCTTGAGCGGCAGGACAGAATAGCGTTGGGGGGTGCCTTTCCTGTGCCGCAAACAGCCAGTCTCCTCAATCACGGGTTTGAGCGGCTGACACTCAAATTTCTGTCACCAAAGAAGGAGGCGGCATAATGGGCAGCGTTCAAAACATTGATCAAACTCAAAAACTGTTTGCAGCCTTCGGTGCCGGGAATGTGCCGGGCATCTTGTCTTACTTGAACGAAGACATTCGTATCGAGTTCTACGGACCAGAAGACATTATTCCCTATGCAGGCATGTATGACGGGAAAGAGGAGGCAAAGCGCTTCTTTGAAACCGTGCTCTCATCTGTCGACATCCATGTGTTTGAGCCTGAAGAGTTTATCGCCGAGAGAGACAAGGTGGTGGTTACCGGCAATCTGCACCTGACCGCACGGTCAACGGGGCGCGACATCAAGTCGGATTTTGTTCATGTGATCACGATGCAGAATGGCCGTTGGTCCAAATTCCGCGATTTCATGAACACGGTGAGTGCGGCGAACGCATTCGCCGCAAAATAGAACACTCCCTGTTTTCATCAAGCCGGAAGCCCTGTAGTCTCGCCCTTTAAGTAACAATTGTCACCGAAGGGGCGAGAATGAAAATCTCGAAATTTGGCGGGTTGGGGAAGCTTTCATTTTTAGGGCTTGGGCTTGCATGCCTTATCCTGATGCCAAGGTCGGTTCTTGCCAACGCGATAGACGATAATTCTGATTGCTATGAGCAGTTTCTGGGTGGAGATATGAAACTCGCAATCTATTATTGCAGTCGGGCCATCCAGTCGGGTGAGCTGGAAACAGGGGACATGGTGGCCGCGTTGTTAAACAGGGGCGTGGCTTACAAAAACACGGGCAATCTGGAGATGGCTGTGGTGGACTACTCGTCCGCGCTCAAGCTCGCGCCGGATGACGCTTTGATTTTCTCCAACCGCGCCAACGCGTACCGTGAAATGGGACGGGTTGAAGACGCGCTGAACGATATCAACAAGGCCATCAGCCTCAATCCCGATAATCCGGCAGCCTTCTATGTCCGCGGTCTCACATTTGAAGTGATTGGGGATCTGGAGAATGCGCGCCGTGACTTCCTTCGCGCCCATGAAATGGCTCCCGCTAATGCTGATTTCCGCGCAAAAGCTGATGCGCTGGGTGCCAGTACCCAACCTTGACTTTGATATTTTGACAGCTCCACCGGAGAAGCAGATGGCCGATCAACACGTCCCTCATTCAAGCACGCCTTCACTCAATGTCGTTGCAACAGTAAAAGAGGCCTACAAGGGAGCCTGGTCGCATTTCGGAGACATGACCAAGCTGGTCTGGGCGCCGGTGGCCATTTACATCGCGGTTAATGTCATTCACGCAAGTTTTGTTCAAACGGAACTTGTGCATGTGGATCAGGATGACCCGATGGCCCTGCTGAACGCGGCATGGGGCTGGCAGACCGTGCTGCTGCTGCTTGCGTCGATCTTTCTGTGGCCGATGATTGCTGTTGCCTGGCATCGTTTCATCCTGTTGGGAGAAACAAGCAGTCGGACACTTTATTTCCGCTTCGGCAAGCGTGAAGCCCGTTTCCTGCTGACGACGATCTTCCTGTCGCTGCTGTCTGTCCCGGGGGTGCTTGTAATAATGGTGGGAAGCGCGGGACCGATGATCCTGTTTGCCTTGCCTGCCGGGATGGTTTTGATCGTTGTGGGGTTGCTCTACGCTGCTCGTTTAAGTCTTCTGCTTCCCTCGGTTGCAACAGACGCTCAAACGGACGCCAAAACGGTTCTTGATGCCACACGTGGTCAGGTGCTGAACATCGTTCTGGTTCATCTGCTGAACCTGCTCGGACTTATCTTTATTGCCATCGGTCTTGGTATTCTGGGCGAGATCATGAACCTCATTGTCGGTGCGGCAGGGACGGCCATTACAAGTTCCCTCTTCACGATTTTCAGCCAGATCATTTCCGTCGCAATCTTGTCGATCATGTATCGGGAGCTTGTCTTGGCACGCATGCCCGCGCCTCTGACAGGGGAGGATGTGCCGGAGAACCGAAGGCACGGGGACTGAAGAAAGTCCGGTTGCAGCGTCCGAAAACAGCGAGCAACAATACAGGCCCGGATCTAGTTTGCGCTTCCAGTTCTGACAAATGGAGGCACAAATGCTCACGACAAAATCACTTAACGGCAAAACAGCACTTATAACCGGTGCAAGTAGCGGGATTGGGCGGGCAATGGCCAGGCTTTTTGCCGCCGAAGGGGCGAAGCTTGTTCTGGGCGCGCGTCGGGGCGCCCTGCTGGCCGAACTGGCTGAAGAGATACAAGCAGAAGGTGGCCAGGCCGTGGCACTGGCGGGGGATGTTACCGACGAGGCTTATGCTGCCGCACTTGTGGATCAAGCCTGCTCATCATTCGGTGGGCTCGACATCGCAGTTAACAATGCCGGAACCATGGGTCCCATATCGCCAACCCACGAACTGACCCTGGCGGAATGGCAGGACACCCAGACCACCAATCTGACAAGCGCTTTTCTGGGTGCCAAGCATCAACTGCCGGTCATGGTGGAGCAGGGGCGCGGCGGCTCTCTCATTTTTGTTAGTTCGTTTGTTGGATACACGGCAGCCATGCCTGGTGTTGCGGCTTATGCGACAAGCAAGGCAGGCATGATCGGTCTGATGAAATCGCTCGCGGTGGAATATGGAGAGCAAAACATTCGGGTTAACGCCTTGCTGCCAGGTGGAACAGCAACCGACATGGCAGACATTATGGCCAATACGCCTGAAATGCAGGACTTCGTCGCCCGGATGCACGCTCTGAAGCGGCTGGCTAAACCAGAAGAGCAGGCGAGGGCCGCTTTGTTTCTTGCCTCTGATGCGGCGAGCTTCGTGACAGGTAGCGCCATGCTCTGTGATGGGGGTGTGTCAATCAGCAAAACCTGACATTTTTGCCGGAATATGGCGATGTGTTGTTCTTAACTATCTGAAATTATTGAATAAAAATAGGTTGTCAACAGGCTTGACCCCGCCTCTTATTTGGCCCATATGCATGACACCGGAAGCGCTCCCCCGCGCTGTTGACGCACTATGTTCGGGAGCGGCGACCTTGGCACATCATTGAAGAGCGAGGGCACGATCCCCGGGCTTCAAACGGATGGAAGGATGAAGCCTATGTCTGTGCATGCAAGCGGATCGGTTCGTGCAAACGTCAAGCGGATCACTGTTCCTGAAATTATGGCCCATAAGGGCAAATCTCCCATCGTGAGCCTGACGGCCTATCACGCGCACACGGCGCGGTACATTGACCCTTATGTCGACTTTCTGCTCGTGGGCGATAGTCTCGGCATGGTGATGTATGGAATGGAAACCACCCTGGGCGTGACCCTTGATATGATGATCGCACATGGAGCTGCGGTGGTACGTGGCACAGAGCGTGCGTTGATCGTGGTGGACCTTCCGTTTGGGTCCTATGAAGAATCGCCGGAAATCGCTTTCCGAAATGCCTGCCGGGTGATCAAGGAGACTGGTTGTACTGCCGTAAAGCTGGAAGGTGGCGCGCGCATGGGCCCAACCATCCGCTATCTGACCCAACGGGGCATCCCTGTAATGGCGCATATCGGTCTGACCCCTCAAAGCACGAACACAATGGGTGGGTTCAAAACACAAGGTCGCGTGGAAGAAGACTGGGCTGAAATCGAGAACGACGCCTTGGTCGTGGCCGAATCCGGCGCCTTCGCGGTTGTGCTGGAAGGTATGGCAGAACCACTGGCAGCAAAAATCTCTGCGCAGGTCTCTATCCCAACCATCGGTATTGGTGCGTCGGCTGCCTGTGATGGGCAGATTCTTGTGCTGGAAGATATGTTGGGCCTGTCACCCAAGCCACCGAAATTCGTTAAGGAGTTCGCGACCCTGGGGGCCGCTATTGCTGGTGCGGCAGAAGCCTATGCGCAAGAGGTTCGAGGGCGTGTTTTTCCGTCAAAAGAACACACTTACGCCATGAAGAAGGTCGATTAAGAGGCAAAACGCGGCTTTGGATGGCGCCCGGGGGCGTTAAGCAATCAAAGCAGGTCCAATCAGTTCAGGAACGGTTGGCAAGCCTTTGAAATAGCGCTATTTTACGCGCCCTGATGCCATCCGGCGCCTGCCTCGACTTAATCGGAGACTATTCTTGGCCGACATTTTTCGCGAAGTCGATGACGACCTTCGCCGCGACAATGCACAACAGCTTTGGGACAAATACGGAATCTATCTGATCGGCGCTGCCGTTGCCATTGTGGTGGTAACAAGTGCGTTTGTCGGGTGGCGTGCTTTTACGACCTCCCAGGCTGAGACGGCGGCTCTTGCCTTCATTGAGGCTGAGCGGGCCGCTTCTGTTGAGGGTGCGGATGCACCGGCAATCTATGCAGCCCTCGCTGAAGATGCGCCGGCAGGCTATGCAGCGCTTGCAAGGCTTCGGGCCGCTGCTGCCTTCACGGAGGCAGGTGAGAAGGTCGCCGCGGTTGAAACATACGAAACGTTGGTCGCCGACACGAGCGCGGAACCCATTCTCCGGGATTTGGCACAGGTCAAAGCAGGAGCTTTGCTGGTCGGTGAGGCAAGTTATGATGATCTGGCGACCAGACTTGTCGCGCTGACGGACGAGAGTGCTCCATGGCGCAACCCCGCTCGGGAAGCACTGGGGCTGGCTGCATATCGTGAGCAGAAATACGAACGGGCTTATGCGTACTTCCAGGAAATTGTGAACGATCCGACAGCCACGCCGGGTGTGCGAGACCGCGCCCATGTAATGATTGCACTTGTTGACCCGCATGTAGCGCGGTCAGCGGTCGCAGCGCCAGAAACAGAAACGCCAACAGAGCCGGAAACCGGGGACGCCGAATGATGAAGATGCGTATTGCGTTAGTTGGTCTTGCGACCCTCGTCACCTTGTCAGGTTGCGACACTGTCTCCGACTGGATCAAACCGGCAAGTGCGGAGCGTCTGCCGGGTGAGCGGATTTCGATCATGGCATTGGAGCGGACGCTGGAAGCAGATCCACGCCTTGCTTCATTGGAAGTTGTCCTGCCCCGACCTTATGTGAACGAGGATTGGCCACAGCCCGGCGGATATGCTGACAATGCAATGCACCATCTACAGGCATCAGGCTCTCTGACACGCCAGTGGCGGGCAGATGCAGGAACAGGGTCTGGTGGATCAACAGAACTCGCGACAGCGCCTGTTATGGCAGAAGGGCGTGTCTATGTTCTGGATGCTGAAACCACCATCGGCGCATTTGATGCCGCAACCGGCAAGCGTGTCTGGGAAGTGGAACTGACCCCGGACAATGAAAGTTCTGATGAAGGACGCGGTGGTGGTGCGGCCTACGAAGCAGGTCGTGTGTTCGTCACAACCGGTTTTGGTGAAGTCGTTGCGCTGAATGCGGCATCGGGTGAAGTTTACTGGCGCACGCCGGTGGGCACGCCTTTTCGTGCAGCGCCCACTGTCAACGGTGGACGGGTTTTTTCAATTACTTCTGACAACCAGTTGATCTGCGTAAACGCGGAAAATGGCGAGGTTCTCTGGCGGCACCGCGGTATCGTGGAAAGTGCGGGCATTCTGGCCGCAACATCACCTGCCGTGTCAGGCTCCATTGTTATTGCGCCCTATTCCTCCGGGGAGCTTTTTGCTCTTCGCGTAGAGAACGGCAATACGCTCTGGTCGGACAGTTTGACACGCACGGGCAACATCACCTCGCTGACAGAATTGAATGACATTGCGGGGCGTCCGGTAATTGATCGCGGACGTGTTTATGCTGTGAGCCATTCAGGGCGGGCGGTATCAATCGACATTCGGACGGGTGAGCGGGTTTGGACCCGCAACATTGCCGGTGTGCAAACCCCTTGGGTGGCTGGTGGCTTTATCTTTCTGGTGACAACAGATGCGGAAGTCGTTGCCTTGTCCCAGCGCGATGGCCGCATTCGCTGGATCCAGCAACTGCCCCGGTTTGAAGATGAAGAAGATCGGGATGGCCCCATCACCTGGTCGGGTCCGGTTCTGGCAGGGGATCGACTGATCCTTGCATCATCGCTCGGTGAGGCTGTGTCTTTGTCACCTTATACAGGCGAAGTGCTCGGACGCGTTGAACTGCCCGACGGTGTCTATCTGCCGCCCATCGTGGCGAACGAGACCCTCTACGTGCTGACAGACAGCGCAGATCTTGTTGCGTTAAAATAATCAGAACCATCATCTGATATTCAGATGGTGGCATGTCCGGGGATATCCGGCACTAATTAGGAATCGGACGTAAGTCCGATGCAAAAACCATGTCGTTTAAACTCGCCATTGTCGGCCGGCCCAATGTAGGCAAGTCGACCCTCTTCAACCGACTGGTGGGCAAGAAGCTCGCTCTGGTCGATGACACGCCGGGCGTAACGCGTGACCGTCGGGAAGGGGATGCGCGTTTGGGTGATCTGGAGTTCACGATCATCGATACAGCCGGTCTTGAAGATGCCAAAGGGGATGTGCTGGAAGCACGCATGCAGCGGCAGACCGAGGCGGCGATCGTTGAAGCCGATGTTTGCATTCTGTTGATCGATGCACGTGCCGGCGTCACCCCTGCAGATGCATATTTCGCACAACTTCTGCGTAAGTCTGAAACGCCGGTTATCCTTGCAGCCAACAAGTGCGAGGGCGGGGCCGGACATGCGGGACGTATGGAAGCTTATGAACTCGGCCTTGGCGCTCCTTTGCCTCTCTCCGCCGAACATGGCGAAGGGCTGGGCGATCTTTATGACGCACTCCTGCCGTACGAGGTGACGGTTGAGAATGCGGATGCGGATCTTGAAATTGAGGCCGCGCTGCTGGATGAGGAAAATTTCGACCCGGACGCACCTTACGAGCCAGATCTGGAAGCCCCTCTTCGTGTGGCTGTCGTCGGGCGCCCGAACGCAGGTAAATCAACCCTGATCAATCAGCTGCTTGGCGAAGATCGCATGCTGACAGGGCCGGAGGCGGGGATCACCCGCGATGCAATCGGCATTGAATGGGAATGGCGGGGGCGTCGGGTCAAGCTGTTTGATACGGCAGGGCTGCGTCGGCGCGCCCGCGTGACACAGAAACTTGAAAAACTGTCGGCTGCGGATGCATTGCGCGCTGTCCGTTTCGCGGAAGTTGTTGTGATCCTCATTGACGCCACCATCCCCTTTGAAAAGCAGGATTTGCACATTACGGATCTTGTCGAGCAGGAAGGGCGCGCACTTCTCGTGGCCGTCAACAAGTGGGACCTGGTTGAAAACCCGCAGGAAGTTCTTCTGGAGCTTAAGGAGAAGCTGGGGCGTTTGTTGCCACAGATACGCGGCGTGCCGATTGTGACGTTCTCCGCTCTCTCCGGTCGCGGTGTCGACAAGCTGATGCCAAAAATTGAAGAAGTGCACCGGGTTTGGAATGCGCGTGTGTCAACGTCCCGGTTGAACAAGTGGCTGGATATGGTGAGGTCCAAGAACCCGCCACCAGCGTCAAAAGGACGGCCGGTATCGTTGCGGTATGCAACGCAGGTCAAGTCGCGCCCACCCACCTTCGCTGTTTTCTCCAGCCGCGCCCATGAGGTGCCGACATCTTATAAACGTTATCTGGTGAACACGCTGCGTGAGACGTTTGACTTGCCCGGTGTGCCAATCCGTTTGTTCATGCGCCGGGGCGATAATCCTTTTGCCTCGAAAGCAAAAAAAAGGAGCTGACCGGTTCAATCCTCCCGTTCAGCTCTTTTGCCGTCAGCTATATGTGCCCGCTTTTATTTGCGTTGAAACGCGAACGTCTCGCCATGCGCGGTGAGATCGGCGGAAGCCAATTGCAGGAAGAGTGGTACAAGGTCAGCCGGTGTGGCCAGCAATGCCTGGTCTTCCCCCGGCATGGCCTTCGCGCGCATTTTTGTTGCGATGGGGCCGGGGCTGAGCATGTTGACCCGGAGGTCTGTCTTGGTCGTTTCGTGCGCCCACGTTTTAACCATCGCCTCCATAGCTGCCTTGGTTGTTGAATAGGCCCCCCAATAAGGACGGCATTTTTGTGCGGCACCGGAAGTGACGAAAATCGCACGCCCGGCATCGGAGCGACGCAGGAGTGGATCCAGAGAGCGTATCAGGCGGAAGTTTGCCGTGACATTGACAGCAAAAATCTCGTCCCACTCTTTGGGCGATACATGGCCGATCGGGGTAAGTGGTCCCAGAATACCGGCATTGCCAACAAGTATGTCCAGCTTGCCCCAACGCTCAAAAAGGGTCGCGCCCAAGCGGTCGAGACCTTCATAGTCGGTGAGATCAAGCGGGACCAAGGTCGCAGATCCACCCAACTTCTGGATTTCGTCGTCCACATCTTCCAGAGCACCGACCGTGCGTGCAACAAGAATGACATGAGCCCCGGCGGCGGCAAGCCCAAGGGCGACCGCGCGTCCAATACCGCGTGAGGCGCCGGTCACAAGCGCAAGCCGGTCTTTTAAATTTACAGTCATATCAAGTCTCGAAAAGTCAGGCCGTTTCCGTCAGCAGGGAAAGTTGCTGTGAGCGCTTCTCCTGCATCTGGTCGGCAAGGAGTGTCGGGTAATCGCCGGTGAAATAATGATCGGCGAATTGCGGGTTTTCATTGTCGCGACCTTCATAGCCAAGCGCACGATAAAGCCCGTCAACAGATACAAATGCGAGACTGTCCACGCCGATATAGTTACGCATGCCTTCAAGGTCATAATTTGCCGCCAGCAACTGGTCCCTGTCCGGCGTATCAATGCCGTAAAAATCGGGATGGGTGATGGGCGGGCTCGAAATGCGCATATGTACTTCTTTCGCACCGGCCTCATACATCATTTTTACAATCTTGGCGGAGGTCGTGCCGCGCACGATGCTGTCATCGACAAGAACGATGCGTTTGCCTTCTACCATGGCGCGGTTTGCATTGTGTTTGAGCCGCACACCAAGGGCGCGGATATGCTGGGTGGGTTCGATAAATGTCCGCCCGACATAATGGTTGCGGATAATACCAAGTTCGAAAGGAATGTTGGACTCTGCCGCAAAGCCGATGGCCGCAGGCACGCCTGAATCCGGCACGGGGATGACCACATCAGCTTCCACCATGCTTTCACGCGCCAGCTCCTGTCCGGTGCGGCGGCGGACTTCATAAACGCTTTTACCGGCAACGATACTGTCAGGGCGTGCAAAATAGATAAACTCAAACACGCACGGCCGGGGTTTCATTGTAGGGAAGGGGTGAAGGCTTTCGATACCATCCTTCGTGATCACGACAATTTCGCCGGGTTCAATCTCGCGGATAAATTTCGCCCCGATAATGTCGAGTGCGACAGTTTCAGAACAAAGGATCGGGGCACCGTCAATTTCACCCAGAATAAGAGGGCGAATACCCAACGGGTCCCGCGCGCCGATCAGCTTTTTGTTGGTAAGGGCCACGAGCGCATACGCACCCTGAATCTGTCGCAATGCTTCCACAAAACGGTTCATCGTGCGGTCATGGCGACCGCGTGCCACCAGTTGCAGAATAACCTCCGTGTCGGAGGTTGACTGGAAGATCGCACCGGAGCGGACCAGTTCGTCGCGGATGAGGAGCGCATTGGTCAGGTTGCCATTATGCGCGATCGCAAACCCGCCCCCCCACAGGTCGGCAAACAGCGGTTGTACGTTGCGCAGGATGGTGCTGCCTGTGGTGGAATAGCGAACGTGCCCGATAGCGCCTTGCCCCACCAGCCGTTCCATGATCTTGGGGGTCGTAAAATGGTCTCCCACCAGTCCCATACGTCGTTCAGAGTGGAAATGCTCGCCGTCGCACGAGACCAGGCCTGCAGCTTCCTGACCACGATGCTGCAGCGCATGCATGCCAAGTGCGGTAAGCGCTGCCGCATCCGGGTGGCCAAAAACGCCAAACACACCACACTCTTCGTGTAGCTTGTCCGCATGAAGTTCATCATGCGTAAGGCTGACAAATGAGTCCTGACCAGAAGTGTCAGACATACGAGACCCCGATTGTTGTGACCTCGGCTAGCGAGGAGAGAGTATGGAAGTAAGGGGCGGGGGAGGAGATATTTGCCGCAGCCGTCAGCAGTGTGGATATAGACAATGCCGACATAGACAAAACGGTCCCTATTCCTGTGTGGCTTCGAAAAGCTGATCGAGCCCCTTGCGTTCGGAAGGCTTATACCCCGTCGAACTGTTCGTGTCAGCGTCTGATTGACGCGAAGGCGCCCGCGGCGTGTTTCTTTGACCCTGAGGCGTGAAAAACGGCTCTTTTGGTGCGGTTGACTGTTGTGCTGCCAGTGACCCGAGAATTTCCGCACCGGCATCCACAACCGGCATTAACCGTGCGCGGGCGATCCAGCTTGGGTGTTCTCCCCGGTCCGGGACCAGCCAGACGAAAATGAGATAGGCGACAGAGACGATGAAGAAGCCGCGAATAATGCCGAACACAAAGCCGAAAGACCGGTCAAGAAAGCCGATCTCGCCGCCATGCCCCTGTTCGAGCCAGCGATAGGTAAAAGCCCATACGGTTATAAAGGCGATGGCAAATATGCTGAGCGCGGAAATACCTTGTGCCAGCCAGTTGGCAGACACGAAGGTTTGAACAAGCGGCGTCAGAAGCGGGTACAGCAACAAGGCCGCGAGTGCGGCCACAACCCAGGAGAGGATCGACAGAACTTCACTAACAAAGCCCCTGACCATCGCCAGTAGACCGGATGCCACCATGATGGCGATGACCGCGATATCAAACAGCGTCATTCCGTTCTGCCCCTAAACTCGTTATGCGACCCCAACCTGAACGCGTCACGATCCTGTCGCGGGCTTGCGTCCAGCGGGCAGTCTAACGTGTCACCAGGCACACGTCACCTCACCCGACGGCCTGTTTCTTGGCTTTTTGACCTGTTGAGAGAAGCGCAATCAGACTGCCCAGGTCTTCGATCTCTGTCAGCTTGAGGTTCCCTGCTGCCGGCTTTTGCCGACCGCCGGTTTTGGGCACAATCGCATGGGTAAAGCCCAGTTTTTCTGCTTCTTTCAAGCGCGCTTCCATTTGATTGACCGGGCGGATCGAGCCGGACAGGGAAATTTCTCCAAAAATGACTGTATCGGCGGGCAAGGGGAGGCCGGAAAGTGAGGAAATCAACGCACTGGCTACAGCAAGGTCTGCCGCCGGCTCCCCAATACGCAGGCCGCCTGCGACGTTCAAATAGACATCCTGTCCGCCGATGGTAAGGCCACAGCGCGCATCCAATACCGCAAGCACCATAGACAATCTCCCGCCATCCCAGCCGACGACGGCACGCCTGGGCGTCCCCAAGGCACTTTGCGCGACAAGCGCCTGGATCTCGACCAGCACCGGCCGTGTACCTTCAATGCCGGCAAAGACAGCCGTACCACTTGTTTCCCGGTCCCGTTCACCGATGAAAAGCGCGGACGGGTTGGAAACTTCCATGAGCCCGCCTTCAACCATTTCAAACACGCCAATCTCGTTGGCAGGCCCGAAGCGGTTTTTGACGGCACGAAGAACCCGGAAATGATGGCCGCGCTCGCCCTCAAAATAGAGCACCGTATCCACCATATGCTCGACAACCTTGGGCCCGGCGATCTGCCCGTCCTTGGTGACATGGCCCACAATAATGATGGCTGCACCACTTTTCTTGGCAAAGCGCACAAGCTCCTGTGCGGTTGCCCGTACCTGGGACACTGTGCCGGGCGCGGACTCAAGAGCATCAGTCCACATGGTCTGAACGGAATCGATCACCACAGCATGAGGAGGGGCCCCATCCTGCAACGTTGCCAGAATATCTCTGAGATTTGTCTCCGTGCCCAACGCAACCGGCGCGTCGGCAAGCCCCAGACGTTTGGCGCGCATGCGCACCTGCTGGATCGCTTCTTCACCGGAAATGTAGACAGCGCGGGAGCCGGTTCGGGCAAGCATGGCGGTTGCTTGCAAAAGCAGGGTCGATTTGCCAATCCCCGGATCACCACCAACAAGAATGGCGGAACCAGCCACCAGACCACCCCCCAGTACGCGGTCGAACTCTGCCATGCCTGTTGTGCGCCGGGGATCTTCCTTGGTTTCGCCTGCAAGCGGGACAAGGCTGATCTGCCGTCCCTTGGACCCGGCCGCCTTTGAAGGACCGCCCGCAACACCGGAACTCTCGGCAACCTCTTCGCTGATCGTGTTCCACTCGCCACAAGCGTCGCACCGCCCCGACCATTGCGCGCTGACAGCACCACAGGATTGGCAGACAAATTGGCGACGGGCTTTGGCCATCTCACTAAATCCGGTTGGCCAGAGACGCGCAGCGCCTCTCGCGGGAACAGTTGATTCCTGGCAAATGTAACCCATTCAGCGGCATAAATGCGAACAAAAAGGGTACAAACAACATGGAGAAGAGCGGAATCTAGGGTTTCAGCACGTCCATCTTGATGGGGCCTTCGGCACGACCGTGGATAAACTGGTCCACATATTCGTTGCCACTATGGTCCACATCTTCCTTTGGGCCCGCCCAGATGATCTCGCCCTTGTAGATCATCGCAATATAGTCTGCGATTTTGCGGGCGCTAGCCATGTCATGGGTAATGGAGAGCGCTGTGGCACCGAGATCCCTCACACTGGCAACAATGAGATCATTAATGACATCCGCCATAATCGGGTCGAGCCCGGTAGTGGGTTCATCAAAGAAAATGATTTCCGGGTCTGTTGCGATGGCCCGCGCCAGACCGACGCGTTTCTGCATGCCACCGGAAAGCTCTGCCGGATAAAGTTCACCGACTTCCGGTGTAAGTCCGACCTGACCCATCTTGCTGATGGCAATGTCCTTGGCGTCGGATCGCCTCATGTTGCGCCCCTGAATGAGACCAAAGGCCACATTCTCCCAAACAGGCAGACTGTCAAACAGGGCCGCGTTTTGAAACAGCATGCCGAACTTCGTCAGCACGGTCTCGCGGTCTTGTGCGCCGAGTTTGGTTGTTTCTTTTCCATCCACTTTAATACTGCCGCGGTCTGGCCGAATAAGGCCCAGCACACATTTCAGCATGACGGATTTACCGGTACCCGAGCCCCCGATCACAACAAGCGATTTGCCCTTGGGTACAGTGAGTGAGAGGCCGTTCAGCACAACTTTTTTGCCGAACTTTTTTTCGACCTTGGTTAGTTCAATCTTCGCGTCTTTAGTGGGAATGGTAGACGTCATGTGAGCCTCAGGACGAGAAGAAGAGGGACGTCATCAGGTAGTTTGACGCCAGGATAAGAATGGATGAAGTCACCACAGCATTCGTGGTGGCACGGCCCACACCTTGAGCCCCGCCTTTGCTGTGAAAGCCATGGTAGCAACCGAGCAACGCGATGATCAGGCCGAAAACCGATGATTTGATAAGCCCGGACGTAATGTCGTCGAGCTTGAGAAAATCCACCGTATTTTTCACATAGACCGCAGAATTGAAATCAAGCGACTGGGTGCCGACGGCAAAACCGCCCAGTATGCCAATGACGTCGCCGACAAATACCAGGGCAGGTAATGTCAGCACAGCTGCGACAACCCGCGGCACAACCAGGTATTTGTAAGGATTGGTGGAAAGCGTGGTGAGCGCATCAATTTGCTCCGTCACACGCATTGTGCCCAGTTCCGCCGCGATTGCGGCAGACGCGCGACCTGCCACCATCAGCCCCCCGAGCACCGGCCCAAGTTCACGTGTGATCCCAAGCGCCACGATGGTGGCGACAATGCTCTCCGAATTGAACTGGTCACCGCCGTAGTAGATCTGGAGCGCCAGCACACCGCCGGTAAAGAAGGATGTGAGCGCAACCACGGGAAGCGAAAAATAGCCGATCCGCATCATTTGCTGGAAGATCAGACGCCCATAGAAAGGCGGACGGAGGACGTGCGTAAGGCTCGTCCAGCTGAAACGGGAAAGGCGTCCCGTCTCGGCAAGTGCCGCCAGGACAACATGCCCGATGATGGCTAATGGATTCACAATGCGCTCCTTGCTTCCCCTCACGCAGCCGGGGTGATTCCGGTCTGCGAAATATACTTTCTTCTATATCGATACCCTAAACGGGTAAGCACTTCGTAACCGATTGTGCCGGCAGCCCGCCCAACGTCGCCAATTGTGATTTTTTCACCGATAAGTTCAGCAAACTGGCCTCTTTTGATCTGCTTTTCGGGCAGGTGCGAGACATCAACAGTGATCATATCCATCGAGACACGGCCGATCACCGGCGCCATCTTCCCATCAATCGATACGGAAAGACCGCGACCATCCGTAGTACCAAGTGCCCGGAAATAGCCGTCGGCATAGCCCGCGGCAAGTGTGGCAACGCGGGTTGGTGCCACCGTCTGAAAAGTTGCGCCATAGCCCACGCTTTCCCCGGCAGGGATGGTGGAGACGCGCATAATACGCGCAGACAGGGTTACAACCGGTTTGAACGGGTGGCCGGGTGTGGAAAACGGGTTGCCGCCGTAAAGGCCGATCCCGGGGCGCACAAGATCAAAATGATAGTTCGCACCCAGCAAAACACCGGCTGTATTACAAAGACTGGCGGGCGCAGCCGGCAACTGCCGGCAGGCAGCGGAGAACCTGGAATGTTGTTGCGCGTTCAACGGGTGTGTCGGGTCGTCGGCACAGGCCAGATGGCTTAGCACCAATGAGACAGGGAAGGATTGAGCAAGTGTCGCTACCTCCGCAAGCTCGCTCTCGGCAAACCCCAGCCGATGAATGCCCGTATCGACATGCAATGCTGCGGGAACAACGCGTCCCTGCATTGTGGCTGCGAAACGGGCCCACTCCCGCACTTCCGGCAGGCTTGAAAGGCTGGGGCGGAGGTTGTGCGCCATGAAAAACGCTTCCGACCCCGAAAAAAGGCCGTTCAGCACATAGATTGTGACGTCCGGCAATGCCGCCCGCAATTCCACACCTTCATCAGCGCTGGCGACGAAGAAAACTTCGCATCCCGCATGCGCAAAAGCACGAGCGGCAGGCACAATTCCCAGGCCGTAGCCGTCGCCTTTGACGCAGGCCGCAACCGTCGCTTTTGTCCTGGACTGCACAAGGCGGTAATTATCGGCAAGCGCATCAAGGTTTATGGAAAGGGTGCCGCCGGAGGCAGCCAACCGGGCGGACTGGAGACTATCCTCAGCCGTCAAACCGTCTCACTCCATCCGTTCAGGAAAACGATCGGAATGAGCAAGGTCGCTGAAGCGTGTAATTTCATTCTCAAATTGCAGCCGTACCGTACCCGTGGGACCATGACGCTGCTTTCCGATAATCACTTCCGCCAGACCGTGAACTTTTTCCATCTCATCCTGCCAGGCCAGATGTTCCGGTGTGCCTTCCCCGGGCTCGCGGCGCGATACGTAGTATTCTTCACGGAAAACAAACATCACAACATCAGCGTCCTGCTCGATCGAGCCGGATTCACGAAGGTCGGACAATTGCGGCCGCTTGTCGTCCCGGCTTTCCACCTGACGAGAGAGCTGTGACAGAGCCATGATGGGCACATTCAGCTCTTTGGCGAGCGCCTTCAGACTTGTTGTGATCTCTGTGATCTCCTGCACGCGATTATCGCTGGACTTGGCGGAGCCGGAAAGGAGCTGAATATAGTCAACCACCAGCAGTCCCAGGCCACGCTGCCGTTTGAGTTTGCGCGCCCTCGCGGCCAGAGATGCAATCGTCAGGCCACCTGTATCATCAATATAGAGCGGAATACCTTCAAGTTCCCGACTTGCATCAACAAACGCGTGCCACTCATGCTCGTCAATCTTGCCGCGACGGATCTTGCCGGACGAGATGCGTGACTGTTCGGAGAGCAGGCGGGTGGCAAGCTGTTCAGACGACATTTCCAGCGAGAAAAAGCCGACAATGCCGCCATCCTTGACTTCAACCGTGCCGTCTGTGTGGTGTTCGGCCTTGTACGACTTGGCAATGTTGAACGCGATATTTGTGGCAAGCGCGGTTTTGCCCATGGAAGGGCGACCCGCGACAATGATCAGATCGGAAGGTTGCAGGCCACCCATCTGTTCATCCAGATCACGCAGGCCGGAGGAGACACCGGACAAGCCGCCGTCGCGCTCATAGGCTGCCGCTGCCATGTCGATGGCAACACGCATGGAGTCCGAGAAGCTTTGGAACCCGCCTTCATACTTACCACGCTCAGCCAGGCTGTAGAGCGCTTGCTCCGCGTCCATGATCTGCGCAGAGGGAGGGTCGTCGACCGGAGCATCAAAGGCACGGTTGTGGATTTCCTCACCGACACGAATGAGATCGCGACGAACCGAAAGGTTGTAAATTGTACGACCATACTCCGCAACGTTGATAATGGTCGTGGCAGAAGCCGCCAAGCGAGCAAGGTATTGGCCGCCACCAACCTCCCTCAACCCCTCATCTGCATCAAAATAGCTTTTGAGCGTCACCGGTGTCGCAATATGTCCGCCAGACACCAGTTTGGAGATGGCTGAAAAAATACGCGCGTGAAGCGGCTCGTAGAAATGTTCCGCTTCCAGGAAAGACGCAATTCGATCAAACGCATCATTATTGATGAGGAGAGCACCAAGCAATGCCTGTTCCGCCTCGATATTGTGAGGCGCAACACGGTAATCATCACCGGCATTCTGCTCGGCGTCATATAGCGGCAAGGAGTTTTCCATCCCTCTCTTTTAAGCTACCCGGGCCCTAACAGGAAGTGGCAGCATGAGTTTTGGGAAACAATTTCACGGGTTCACACATGGCTCTGTGGATAAGTAAGCAAGGCTGCTCGTGTGTCTGAAGGCACGGCATCCGCGAAATGCGTCCTTTCCGCCGAACGGGTCTTTTCCCATGCTGATATGTAGTCGCGAGTAAGGGGGAGACGGTCAATCTGCCGGGTCAGCTGAAACTGGAACACAACCATGCCCTCGTGCCGAAACGAAGTTTCCGACCCTGCAAGATAGAACTCCCACATGCGGGCGAAGCGCTCATCGTAAAGTGAAACAGCTTCATCCCAGCGGGTCAGAAAGCGCTCGCGCCAGTGCCGCAATGTTTCTGCGTAGTGCAGACGCAGAACTTCGAGGTCGTTAAGAAGCAAGCCATGCCGCTCCAGCACCGGCGCAACCTCGCTCAGCGCCGGAATATAGCCACCGGGAAATATATATTTGGCAATCCAGGGATTGGTCGCTCCCGGACTGTCCAGTCGCCCGATCGTGTGGAGCAGAGCCACGCCATCCGGGCTCAGGAGTGCCTTCAATTGCGCGGCAAACTCGTCATAGTGACCGACACCAACATGCTCAAACATGCCGACGGAGACAATGCGGTCAAACTCCGCATCGAGCTGACGGTAATCCTGCAGGCGGATATCAATCTGATGCGACAGGCCGGCTGCCGCAACGCGTTCTGTTGCTGTTTTGTGTTGCTCTTCGCTGAGCGTGACACCCGTGACATGGGCACCCGTCGTCCGGGCAAGGTAAAGCGCCATCCCGCCCCAGCCACAACCGATATCAAGAACTTTCATGCCAGGTGCAATCTGGAGCTTCGCGGCAATGTGGCGCTTTTTTGCATGCTGGGCGTCCGACAGGCTCATGCCCGGATGATCAAAATAGGCGCAGGAATATTGCCGGTCATCATCCAGAAAAAGGTCGTAGAGACCGCCATCCAGATCATAGTGATGAGCGACATTGGCCTTTGCTCTGCCCGTGGGATTGAACTGGTCGATCCGCCTTTTGGCCCGGCGGACCCGCCCAACGACTTTTGCGAGAGGGTGAGCCCATTCAATGCCGATATTGGCGAGCAATATGTCGAGGAAGTCGTATATGCGGGCGGGTGGATCAATCGTAAGGGAGCCATCCATATAGGCTTCACCCAACCGCAGATAGGGGTTAAGCGCCAGCTTCCAGGACAGGCGATCTTGATGCAAGCGTATGGTGACGGGGCTGCCGGACCCATCGCCATACGTGTTCGTCCGGCCGGATGCGCGTACAAGCGTAACCGACCCTTTTTTCACAACACGATCAAGTAATACTCCAAACACTCAGGCACCTCCGATGAAGAAGGGGAACAAGGGTTATTGGCGTCTAAACAAATGAGCGCATTTCAATATTGAAAACCAGAAAGCCACGTGTAGGCAAGCCTTGTTTCCGAGGGGCCTGTTTGCTGAATAAAACGGCAATCTAATGAAAAAGGGCACCCGAAGGTGCCCTTAAACGTCGCATGCAGAGAGGGCGTGTATTAAACGTCCGTCTGCTCTTCCTCAGCATCCACATTTGCTTCAGCATCATCTTCTGCGTCTTCATCGAAGAACTCGGAAGCATCAAGATCGTCATCATCGTCCTGGGCGTGGATATCTTCACCACGTGCCTGAGCTTCAGCTTCTTCAGCTGTGCGGGCGACGTTCACAACGATCGTGGCTGCAACTTCCGGGTGCAGGCGAACAGTAACGTCATAGAGCCCCAGTGTTTTAATCGGCGTTGCCAGAATAATCTGGCCACGGTCAACAGAGAACCCGCCCTCAGTCAGTCCCTGTGCGATATCGCGCGGGCTAACCGAACCATAAAGCTGGCCTGAATCACCAGCCTGACGAATAACGACAATTGCGTACCCGTTGAGCTTGGCTTCAACGGCTTCCGCTTCTTTCTTGGCTTCAAGGTTGCGCGCCTCAAGCTGCGCACGATCTTGTTCGAAACGGGCAAGATTCTCCTTGTTCGCTCTCAGGGCTTTGCCGCGGGGAAGGAGGAAGTTACGGGCATAGCCGTCTTTCACCTTAACCACGTCGCCCATCTGACCGAGCTTTTCAATCCGCTCCAGAAGAACCACTTCCATTAATCTTTCTCCTCGCCCAACGGGGCTTCAGCACGAGCAAACCGGGTCCGTAATTGGGTCCACGGTTCAAGCAGACCTACCAGGCCGACCGGAACGATCAGCCATCCGGTAGTAATCAGCAAAACATAGAAAACGGCCAGAACTGCTATCCGGGCCGCTAAGCCACGCGAGATAGCATGGATTACCGCAAGACCCAACAGAAAATATGGCACAAAAAGCGCAATCGTGATCGCGCCTCCCAAGGGAGCAGCGGAACCCGGGATAAATGAGAGGACCAGAGCGCCACCCAGCAGGCCCATCAGAAAGCCTGGAAGCTCGATCTGGGTGAGGTCCGGCATGGGGCGAAGGTTCTGGTCCGCGCGGACCAGAATGAATTGCGCAAGCCACATGGAGCCTAGCGTAATAAGGCTCCAGACGAGAATGCCGAAGGCCGGAAGGGCCAGGGCTATCAGGTCTAAAATTCTTTCAGGGTCAGCACTTAGGCCCATTTCCTGAAGTGAGGATTCAATCGCGCGTCCCTCCAGCAACTCATCCGCAAGGAGGAGGTGAAGGGACCCTTCAAGGCCGCCATCTACCCCCATCAGCATGGTCGACAGGCCTGCGACGACAAGAACGGAAGCGCCAACAAAGGCTGTCCAGACAATCAGAGCGCCGGGGGGATACCACTCCGTTTCATGCACTGTGTCGTCTTCGGCGCTCTCTTCCTGGGGATGGAGGTCAACACTTTTGCGCGCAAGGCGGGCTTGTTCTGCCGGGGTCAGTTGTTTTTTAGCCTCGGGTGCATTGTGCAAAAGGGCAAGATAACTGAGCCAGGCGGGGGCCAACCCGTCCGCGACGAGGAAAACGATTCCCGCTGAGAAGCTGGAGGCCGTGGTCAGGATCAGGAAGCCGGTCAGGGCGGCAATGCCGGCTGCAACAGCTCCCCAGCCCAGTCCGGCCAGAAAAACCGGCAGAGCGGCAAAAAACAGCGGAATACCCAGAAGAGGGGAACCAAATCCGCCCGTCAGAAACAATATCGCCCCGGCAATACCCGCACCAACACCGATAACCAGATAGGGTGGCATTGTGGAAGGCCTCCGGAGCGCTAGGAAGTGAAACGGCCGGATAAGGATATCCGGCCGTATACTATATTAGCTGATCAGGTATGGCAGAAGTGCCAGAAAGCGAGCACGCTTGATCGCACGGGCGAGCTCACGCTGCTTTTTCGCCGAAACCGCAGTGATGCGGCTTGGCACAATCTTGCCGCGCTCGGAAATGTAGCGCTGGAGCAGTTTCGTGTCCTTGTAGTCGATCGCAGGCGCGTTGGCACCGGAAAACGGGCATGTTTTACGACGACGGAAGAAAGGACGGCGGGCCGGAATCTGTGGTGTGCTCATTCTGCTGACTCCGCTTTGTTTTCGTCACGATTACGATCTTCGCGCGGACCACGATCACGGAAACCACCTTCGCGTGGACCCCGATCACCGCGTTCGCCCCGGTCACTGCGGCCACCACGACGGTCGCCACGGCTCTGCATCATG
>Ga0189284_100072_pt1 | contig 165350 bp, 150 predicted proteins | sample N32C7minimetaG_FD_130314 | JGI IMG/M metagenome (GOLD analysis project Ga0189284, IMG submission 130314) | Marine microbial communities from the Costa Rica Dome - N32 C7 mini metaG | ecosystem: Environmental > Aquatic > Marine > Oceanic > Photic zone | place: Costa Rica: the Eastern Pacific...
CACGATCCAAGGGTATAATATCTCCGACGATGTTTTGACCGGTGGACTTGGCAACGACTTTTTGTATGGCCGGGACGGCAGCGACACCTACATATTCAATCGCGATGACGGTGTTGATGTCATGGAAGACAATGGGCGCTACGACACTGATAAGCTGGTGATCAATGGATACACGCCGGACGAAGTGGTTGTTGCTCGCTCGGGAAGCTCCAATACCGCAATCCTCACCTTCAGTGGTACGACTGACCAAATCACGATTGTGAATACGCTCGATGAAGGCTGGCAGGATACGATTGAAGAAATCGTTTTCGACGATGGCACCATCTGGACCATGACCGATGTCAAAGCATTGGCAATGGTGGGCACAGATGGTGATGACACGATCATCGGCTTTAACACCGATAATGTGATCATCGGCAATGCTGGCGGTGATCAGCTTACAGGCAGCAACGGCAGCGATACCTTCGTCTTCACCGCTGGCCAGGCCGGCCACGATACCATCACAGACTTCTCTGCGGGGGCTTCATCTGATGATCAGCTTCAGTTCGAGACTGCCATGTTCGCGGATTTGGCAGCCGTCGTGGCTGCAGCCACCGATGATGGCGCGGACACCACGATCACGATCGATGCAAACACAAGCATCAAGCTGGTGAATGTGCTCGTCGCAAACCTGCATCAGGATGATGTCCTGTTTATATAGAAAAGCAGCACATCTCGGTTGCGTTGGAAAGGCCTGGTTTGACCGACCAGGCCTGTTTCCGTTTCGGATGTGCATAGAGCGAATGACATTAACAGAAACTGGACGCACTGAGCAGGTACGTTCCAAGAAGACGAGAACTGGACTTGCCAAAATGCAGGGCGGAACCAAACACCGAGGTTCCAAACCCAAGGCTTCCAAGCAGATAACCAAATCGGAAGAACATGCTGTTTCGCTGACCGGATTGATTTAACGTTCAGAAAACCAAGTGATGAAAAGTGCTTGAATGGGTTTCTTGGCCGGGGGCACGCAGCATAAGACTCGTCTCCGTTCCTAACAGAAGACCGGGATCAAAAGTGTCCGGCCAAGGTGTCCGAGACGCCGGACACATTCAAAACGGCTTGTGCGGTGAGAACAGATATGCCTTTCGTTTCTATGGGGCGAAAAGCATCTTAATATCAATGGAGTATCCACCTTCTGTGAAGTTGATAGATGTATGCAAGGTGGTGATTGTGTCCGTGTCCGGTTGAAAAAAAAACATTTCGAAATCGCTCAAACTGTGCGCTGCCACCGCACCCGCGGGGGGGGACCTGCTTGAAAGAACCTATGCCGGTGGGGGGCAACTATTCTTGGCATCTGAATTTGTGGTCAATTTTAACTTTGGCCTCCAGAAAATACGGTATGTCTGGCGTCAGAGTGCCGAAATCGCTGCCTATCCGAACTTGGATTGTTGCGGCGCAGTCGGGAACAGGAGTGGATGGGTTCAACTCCTTCGGGAAATGTTCCTGATCCGGTCCACCGCAGTCACTATGTCCAGCCGCGGAATTGGTTGGTCGAGCTCAGGCCTTCCGCCGGCATGAACGACAAAACGATCTTCATCTTTTACACCAAGAGCTGTGCAGCCAATATGAAAGCCCTTCTTTGCTTTCTGCTGCTGCCCCACCTTAAATTCGATGGCGATCAACCGGTCATTTTGCGACGGAAAATCCAATATCAAGTCGATCTCGTTTTCGCCTTGATCGCCTTTTTCCCGGTAAAACTGATAACCGCAACGACCGTCTGCGGCGTGGATTAGGGATTCAATTGCATAACTTTCGAAACTTTCACCGATTTTCGGATGTCTGTGCAGCTGATCCGAGGTTTCTATGCCAAGAAGCGCATGCAGGACACCGGTATCGCGCACATATACCTTGTCGTTTTTTCCCAGACTTCTGCTACTTCTGGCTGGATAGTTCGGAAGCCGCCGCACCAAGTCTAATCTTTCCAGCACGTAGACCGCAGATCTCAGCTCCGAGCGTTTCGCGAACGGGCATTTGGTTTCATCCAACTCAGACCCGTTTTGATTTGCGAGCCACCGCAAAACGTTTTCTAGAAAGGTGGACCTTTCTACACCCCAGTTGGTGTAATCACGTGCCAGAAGACCCGCCAGCATATTCCAACGCCAACCAAGGCTCTGCGTATCGGTGTCCGCGTTGAGGCTTTCAGGGAGCCCGCCGCGAAGCCAATGCCGGTCCGGATCGATGACTTGGGAGTTAATCGGTTCAGACACTTCTGGGACTTCATCGGCCGGTCCCATGGGCAGAGACTTAACTGGTGGTTCAGCGCTGACTTCGGCAATACCAAGCGGGTCAATGGTGATCGAGCATGAAATACCGGAAATGCGGGTTCGAAGCGCTTCGGAAGTCTCTAAATCATTCGGAAGCAGGACTATGCGGGTCAGAGCCCTGTTTTTCTCGGCGGAACGAATTGCCGAAATGATTGCGTCAACCGTCGCAAGTTCAACATGGTCCAAGACAAATATGCCCGGCTCAACCTGGATCTCAGCAGCCGAATGACAAAATTTTGCATTACTTCGGCTTCTTACCCACTCGCCAAGGAGCGACGAGCGGCCGACGCGCGGCAATCCGCAGATGATCGTTGCAGCATATTGCTCGATCGCTTGGTCAAGCGCTTTTAGTGCGGCAGCTCTCGGTATCATGAGGGCCGCGTTACATCTAAAACGACGATGGCGGTGCGGCCGTCGCGGGCGCTGACACTCTGTGTAGCAAGCGCCTGTCGGAGTTCGTCAGCGCTCGTGGGGTGCGGAACTCCGGAGGGCGGATTGCGTGGCTTTTTATCGGCTTCCAAACCAAACCAGAGGACAACGTAAATCCCCCGCTCCGCGCGCCAGTCATTTGTGTAAAGAAGATCGAGTTGCCGGTCTGCTGCGGTCCATAATTCCGAGTGCCATTGGCCCTTCAACTCAATCGGGACCATTATTCCGGGAAGCGTGCACTCGATGTCACACCGCTTATCATCGGCAAGGTGGCCTTCGGGTGATGCTTGAATGCCAAACGGCAATTCTCCAAACATTTTCAGTATAGTATCGCGGCATGCGTCTTCATTTTTGGGCACGCCTTCAGAAAAGAAGTCCTTGTACCAATCAAGGCTGGTGCCGCGGATTTTCGCCTGCACCTCGTCAAGCTCCTCCAGCATGACCGCCTGCAGCTGTGCTGAAGTTGTTGGCGCTTTGTCCGTGATAGCCGAGACAACCGCTGATAATGCGGGCGCGCTCCATTCGGCTTCAGCACGTTTGCGGTGATGTTCGGCGAACGCGATCTTAATATGGTCGGTGTAGCCATCGGCCGGCGCGTTGCGAAGTTCCTCCAATATTATTCCGGCCTCTTCAGCATTGCTGTCGGCAAGGCGGTTTATGAACTCGACCAGAAATTCATTCGCATCCCAGGAGTTGGTGTCGCCGCTGTAAACTCCGCGTGGCGGACGAGAAAAAGAAAAAGTTCCTCTGAAGGTCGCAATCGTCCATCCGAGCAAACCGGCATCCAGAGGGACAGCCAGTTTGGTTCTGTTCTTCTGGCTTGTCCGCTCGCGGATGGCCCAGAACAAGTCTGTTCCAGACAAATCGTCATGTTCAAGGCGTTTAACTGCGTTTTCAAAGTCGAGGATCAGGCCTATCGCAATCCATAAAAGGCGCCGCTCACCGCTAATATCCAGTTCAATGCGGCGTGGCAGTTGATCGCGCAAGGCAAAAACGCCTGCAGGATTGGTTAAGAGTTTATCGACAATCACTTCTTCGGCTTTGACCGACATATCCGGAAACCGTGTGAGCCAATCATCACACAGAAGGGTGCTCAAACCTGCATCAATGTCGCTGCCAATTAGTTCATACAGACCATTTATATAATCTGATCTGGAAGCGAGCTGAGGCTCGATAAGAAGGCGCTGTGTCTCCTCCCAAAATTTTCTCGCACGCAGTTCACGCTCGAGATCGGCGTTCAGGCTTGGGAGACCGGCGTCCCGGCCAATAATATTTGTTTTTAATTCGATGTAGCCTGCCATCAGCCGTTCTGCGGGCAAATCATCAAAGCCGCGGCCCGTACGGTTGCGTTCGGCGAGGGCCGCGACAAGAATAAAAGCCGCATTCCAATGCCGCTTTTCAGCGTAGCTTTGAGCTATCTGCTCGGCGGTCGGGACTGCCGGTTCTGTGTTGAGAAACGCTTCAAAACCGGCAAGGGCTGCGTCTTTGAGATCTGGTCCGAGCCATGTTTCGAGCCGATCGACGCCATCCGTATCATCATCGCCGATCTCGTGAAGGAGGTTCAAGTAGGCCATGGCAGGATTGAGTAGGGCGCCGAACTCGCCGGTTCGGAGGGCATCAATGTCTTTGGAATAGGCCTCTCGATGTTTTTGCCATTCTTCCTGCCGTTGTGCTTTGGCTTCACGATCCTGCCGGTCCTGCTCAATCTGCCAATCCGGAACTTTTGGTGTCGCCAGACCATCCAACCAGGTATCATCATCTGAATTCGGCCGGGTGAACCGTCTCGCTGCAGCTCGAATTGCCGCACCAGCTTCATGAGAATGGGGCACCAACTGGACAATTTCTTGCCACCGTGTGTCGTCTTGGTCGATCTCACCTAGCAACCAGAGAAGATCCTCCTCGTTTGGTGCCATTCCCAAGGAGCGCATCTCCCACGCTCTTTGCCAAACGTCCTTGTCGCTTTCCAGCTCCGACAGGATGTAACGTTGCATATTGCGCCTCAGTTCACTGTTTGAACTGAAAACGTCCGCGATCTCCTTGCGAGAATCCCGGCGCAAGCCGCGCCTTGGATTGAATGACTGGGTCCATCGCCACAGTTTATTTGGTTGCGGCGCGGAATTTTTCAGGCACCTGGCAATCAGCGCATAGGCCAAATCTGCGAGCGTATCTGCATCCTGGAAACCAAGGCGCGCGTCCACGGACGCGACACGTGTTCCCAATCCGTCGAGAAGTGGAACGATGCGGTCAACCGGTAAATTTCGTTTAAGATCAAAGAAAACGCCTACTAAGTTCGATGTTCCTAGCTGCGCCCAAACCGTGTCGAGGATCAATTCGTCGTCAAAATGTTCGTATCCGATCTTTCTGAGGAGTTCACTAGCTAGGCGTGTGCAATCTTCTTTGGCTTGATCGACAAGCCTGCGGATCACGTCTGAAAACTCTGTACCGTCTTGGAGTTCGAGTAAACGAAATGCTGCTTCGGCCCGTAGTGCGTATGCGGCGGTCGGATCAAACAGGAGTTGAAAGAGGTTTTCCCGGATTGCTGGCAGCAGGCTAGAACCTTTAAAAACCTGCAGCAAAAGAAGACGAAATCTGAATTCAACCGACGCGGAGGTAATCGCGTCTTGAATTTGCGGGAGAAGTGAACGCTGCGCCAAACCTCTGGCCTGATATTGGGACCAGCCAGCGAAACGAGGATTTTCCTCAGACAGACGCGAGAGCGCATGGAACAGCGTACGGCCTTGAACCTCTGACAGTTGGTCGGTGTCTCCATATTCAAGAACGCCCATCGGGTCGGACGCGATAACCTGGTCTGCGAGCTCGGTGGAATGCCAGGCAAGCCAAGCATGAAGCCCGCGCAAACTGCTGGGGACCAAAGCGTTGCTTTTAAACAGCTGCAACAAACGCCGTCTTTTGCGCCGGGTATCGGTTTGTCGAGCGAGCCAGCGGGCACCCAAAAATTCGCCAATTGCGCGATGTGTATAGGTAAACCGCTCCGGCGCGCAGGCTTCAAAAAGGCGAGAGGCGATCACGTCCTCTATGTCAGCTGCATCTGGGAGGTTGGAAATTTCCCCAAGCGAAACATCTTCTTGTCCTAGGAGAGATATTCGCGAGATGGCCTCCTTACCGGTGAGAATCAAGGTGGCAAAAGCAGCACCTGCCGCATCCAGAACCCTTTCTTCGGAAAGGTTCGCTAATGGGGCGCCCGATCTTGCTCGGCGATGTTCAATCCGAAGCAGCTTGGTCGCCTCTTCAAAAAGCTTGCCTCGGGACTCAGGCATTGTTCCGTTTTCAACAACTTTCGCCACCATTTCCAGCGTCTGCGGATTTCTCCAGAGATCAGCGAGGCCTTGTGACTCCAGATGATCAATGGTTTGTTCCGCTTGGGTTACCGGCAGCCTTGCGGTCAAGAAAACGTACGCATCTTCCTTGTCAAAGGGAGCGAGATGTAGTTCGAGAGGGGCCTCATCATAGAAGTCGGCAAATCCCTCCAGAGCACTTGCACTTCTCCAGTCAGCCACCCGGCACGACAAAATGAACCGGGGCAGTTTAAGTTGATCCAGACGCTGAAGAACACGATCAACAGCATCCCCTTCACGCCGGGCAGAGACCTCGTCCAGCGCATCGACCACCAAGGTTTTAGCGTCCCCCACCAGCGAAACCGGTTCTTGAGTGTTAATCAGTTTGCGGGCGGTGCACACCACAAACCCGTCTTCATTCTTGAGACTCTGCAAAAGCGTGGATTTTCCCATCCCCGCTTCGCCCAGGACCACCAGAGACCGGTCGTCTGTTTTTAAAAAGTCCTGGTTCACAACCTCGCGATCAAGGTGTTCGATGAACCAAAGTTGGCGATGAAGAATAATTTCACTCATGAATTGTACATGCTCGGAAACGGCCAAACTGGCAAGTGCTTTCAAAGCGGTATAGGAAGTCTCAAGAGGGTCCACCAACCTCACGCCATTTGGCGGCTCCATAGGCGCGCCGCTCGTCCATGCGGCAATTGGCAACGTTAGCGATTTCTATTCAGAGGTTTTGGGATTAGCTAGCAAGTGCAACAAGTGATGGTCTGAGCATGGATATATTTGCAGAATAAAAGGCGTTTAAAAATTTCGGTAACGAATAGACAAATGAAGTAAAGCTTGGCTGGGTGTTGATTTCGGCCAGCAATCACACACAAAAGTGGTATAAAATAAACGAGAATTGCCAAGAATAGTGATTTCAAAATGCGTTGAGCAGATTGTGGAGTACACACCATACTTGGATACGCGATGACGCAACCTTTCGTAAAACTAGAAACGAAGGTACCTTTGCAAAAGGCCTTGATCAATTAAATCTAAATATACAGGTGTGCTAGCGTTTTTTTGCAGTTTCATTGCAAAATATACTCGATTGACCTGTTAAGCTCTTGAAAAATATGGTCGGGCAGGCCGGATTTGAACCGACGACCCCTTCACCCCCAGTGAAGTGCGCTACCAGGCTGCGCTACTGCCCGAACACGCCCTAACTATCTTGTTCGCCATCCCTGCGCAAGATGCTTGTTGGCGGGTGCTCATCGGTTTTGCCCAGCTCATCGCACGCACCGGTAGAAGCGTCAGGAGTGCCGGGGTAAGAGCTAAAAGGCTTTTTTTGATGTCAAACAGGAGTGGGTGTCTGCAGTGCGCTGCGCCGCCAGTTGCGCCGTTCCAGCTTGTCCGCTGCGATCAGCCCCCAGGCCAGGCCACAGAGCATGAACAAATGCCGCCAGTGATCGGTGTCGATGACGACGGACAGCAACAAGTGCGCGACAAACACCGCAAACACAGCTTGCACAAACGGGGTCCACGGGCGGGATTTGAAGATCAGCGGAAGGAATGCACAGACCGTCCATATGGCCATGACGATATAGGCAATGCCCCCCATCCAGCCGTAGGTGGTGAAGGCCTTGAGATATACATTGTGCTCATCCTCACCGAATGTCTTGCCGAACTCCAGCGCGCCAAGACCCAGGGGATGCTCCATCACAAGCTGAAAACCGATGGCGTAGCGGGCAAAACGGCCAAGGCGTCCGCCGTCATAGTCCTGCACCAGACGGGCCCGCTGAGAAAACATGTCGGAGACTGCCTCGAACGACAAGGCAACAGTCATGAGAAGCGCACAAAAGAAGACGCCAGCCATGCCGATCAGGATCAGCCGGCCCCGGCGGGCAAGGTTCTGTTCGGTCACGAGCTGGATCGTGTAAAGCAGCATCAGCGACGCCAAGAGCACACCCCAGGCGCCGCGAGAGAAACTCAAGAAAATGCCCAAAAGCAGAATGCTCAGCGGCAGCAGCACATAGAGATTGCGCAAGGTGGGGCCACGCAAAAATCTTTGAATGAGCAGGAGGGTCGGCAAAACCAGAAACGGACCAAAGACGTTCGGATCTTGAAAGGTTCCGCGGGCGCGGTCGAAGCGGGTAAAATACTCGGCTCCTGGAAACAGGTTGAAATAGCCGGCAATCCCAAAAAGGGCGGCGATCACCGCACCGATGATATAGCCGCGCTCTATTATCCGGCTGCGTTCGGGTTTGTCGCTCAGGATCGCGGCGTAAAAGATCGCCGTGATCGCTAGAAATCCGGAAACGGCGGCATACATGAGCGCATCGCCAAAATCTTCCGCCAACGGTACGGACGCAAGGCCGCCGGCTGTGAACACCATCATCAGCACGATCAGCGGAGCAAACTCGCGGCGCAGCTTTAGCCCGCACGCAAGCCAGATGACGGTGAGCGCCACCATGTAAAGTTCGTAAGGAGCGGGTTCTTCGATCACGAAAGCGGACAGAAAGGCTGCCAGCCACAATGCGCCATTGCCCAGCGATCTGACCGACAGGCCGAACGGGGGCGGGGCCGTCAGCGCCCGCCCGTCATGGGCGGCCCAAACGGTCAATAGGCATTCTCCGTGTTCAATAACTTCAACGGCGTCAGGAACAGGATCTTCAGATCAAACAGGATCGACCAGTTCTCGATGTAATAGACATCGCATTCCACCCGCTTCTGGATCTTTTCAGGTGTATCGACCTCTCCGCGCCAGCCATTGATCTGTGCCCAGCCAGTCACCCCCGGCTTGACCTTATGGCGCGCGAAATAACCGTCAACCACATCGTCCCAAGTCTCGTTGTTGGTGTGCGCGTTGACCGCATGGGGGCGGGGCCCCACAAGGGACAGGCTCCCGGCAAGCACGTTGAACAGTTGCGGCAGCTCATCGATCGATGTTTTGCGGATGATACGTCCAACCCTTGTCACCCGGGAATCGCCCTTGGTCACCACCTTCTTTGCGTCCGGGTCTGCCATATCCGTGTACATGGATCGGAACTTCAGTACCTCAATGATCTCGTTGTTGAAGCCATACCGCTTCTGCCGGAAGATGACCGGGCCCTTGCTGTCCAGCTTGATGGCAATGATCGTTCCAACCATCACTGGTGCAAGACAAACAATCGCGATCACCGAGAAAACAACATCAAAGATCCGTTTGGCAACCATATCCCATTCGGCGATCGGCTTTTCAGCGACATCGACGAAGGGCACCGTTCCAATAAAGGATGTGCCCCGATCACGGAACCGCACCTTGTCGGTATGTGCCGACAGACGGATGTCGACCGGCAGCACCCAAAGGGTCTTCAAAAGCTCCAGCACACGTTTTTCAGCGCGCAAAGGAATGCAGACAATCAGCATGTCGATACGGGCAAGGCGAGCAAATTCAACGAGAGCGCTGATGTTGCCGAGTTTCGGGTAGCCAGCCACAACTGGCGGAGACCGGTCATTGGAACGGTCGTCAAAGATCCCGCAAATCCGAATGTCGTTGTCCGATTGTGCTTCCAGGTCATGGATCAGTTCCTGAGCTGCCGTACCGCCTCCAACAATGATGGCGCGCCGTTCCAGACTTCCAGATTTCGTCCAGCCCCGCACCAACCGCGAGAGCACCAGCCTTGAGATGCAGAGGCCGACGAGGCCCATACTGAACCAGGCCCCAATCCAGGCGTCCGAGACACTGGACCCAATACCAGTCGCGCTTCGTAAAACCGCAAACATCGCAAAGACCAGTGTCCAGCCCGCCGAGACTCGGCCGATTTGGGCCAGGCGCTGACGCATGACCGGAACTTGATAAACATCGGATGCTTGAAAGAAGGCGAGCGTGAAAAGAACTGCCAAGCCAGCTGCGAGCGCATGTATACCGGTCGGATTACCTGCGCCAGGCCCGGTCAAGAGCGCGATCCCAGCCGAGGCAAGAATGATCAGGACATCAAAAAGACGAACCGTGCCGCCGAGCACCGGAACGGAAATGCCGCGTGTTCCGAGGTTCTTTGCGATATCCAGCGCATCAAGCGATAGATTGGTGTTTGCAAAATCTTCGAACGAGATCTTGGTCGCTTCTCTGGAGGCCAAAGGAGACTGGCGCAGCCGGTTTTCAAGGTGCCCCCTAACGCCCGGTTGAGCGGCAGGTGTTGGTGCGCTGGCCGCCGATCCCTGTTCGGCTCTATCGTATGCGGGTTCGCTCATTATCGCTGGCTCGATCTCGCATAGACAGATGAAAGGGAAGTGGCCTGATTGGCCGCGAGCTCAGAGTGTTGGGCCGGCACGTCGCTTGGTGCGATCCCGAGTGCCTCCATGTAGACCGAATTGATGCGATCGGTCATCAAATCCGTGGAAAAGGTTTCCGCTAGACAGGGCCGCATTTCAACGGCGTCGGCCTGTTTTTTCTCTGGGTTTTCCAGGGCGTCTTCCATGGCAAGGGTCAATTGTGTGATGTGACCAGGTTCGATAAGACGGTTGGCGAATTTCCCATAGATTTCCGGGATTCCACCCGCACGCGTCGCGATCAAGGGACGTTGTGCCGCGACCGTCTCCAAGATTATGTAAGGCATGGCCTCGGCCCGCGACGGGATAACGACTGTTTTTGCAAGTTTGAAGGCCTCGCGCGCCTTCATCGGACCTGTGAAAGTCACCGCGCCGGTCAAGCCGAGCTTCTCGACCATTTCGCGGTATCGTGCTTCGTCCGGGCCGTCTCCAACAAGGATGGCAGACGGTGCTTGTCCGAGCTTCAGACGCAGATTGTAGAGTGCTTCGATAAAGAGGTCCGGCCCCTTGAGATCACGCAACATACCGATGAAGACAAAGTCGGCTGCATCTGCATTGGCACTAACCGGCTCGAAGTCCTGTTTGGACAGTCCGTTGTAGACGATGCGGTTTGTAGCGCGTGCTGAGCCGATCTTTGTCTCATAAGCAGCGCTTTCATAATCGGAGACAAAAATCAGGCCGTCGGTTATCCGCCCCAGTAGGCGTTCGAGCGTGTGATAGACACGTCCCTCAAGCCTGTGCGGATGATAGTGCAGGCTGCCCCCGTGTGGAGAGTAGATGCGTGCTGGTCTCTGGCCCCGCAGCCCGAGATACGTGCCGATCAGGCGGGCATAGGCACCGCCTTTTGCGCCGTGCCCGTGTAGAACCGAGGGTTTCAGGTCCCTGATATGTCTGTATAGAGCAAGGGTTGCTGAAAAGTCTTGGACCGTCAGTTGGCGGCGCATGGGGAATCGGGCGAGCCCCAACGACAACGTTGAGCGCAGCTCTTCGATTTGGGCATCTTCAAAGGCGCCGCCTGTTGTGCTGTCGCATATCAAGCCGACCTTATGTCCTAATGCTTCCTGGCAGCGAGCCAGATCGCGGACATGGCGGAAAATTCCGCCGACCGGCGCGCGGACGCAATGCACGATCCGCATTGGAGGCGTTGTCATGGTGCAATATCCCTGTTTTTGCTCTCAGGCTTCTTGGTGAGCCCGTTCAGCAGTCAGGATGCACTCTAGCAAAGGGAAATGAGTCCGCGGTTAACTTGCGGCTCGTCAAAAATACCGTTCCCGAACGTAAATGGTGTCCCCGGGTCGGACAGGATCCGAAATCGGAACGCGTCCGTTTAGAATTTCACCGTTAATCTGGCGCGTGATATCGACGTCTTCCTGGCGGGCCCGGGAGCTGAATCCACCGGCTGTTGCGATCGCGTTCTGGACCGTCATGCCTGCGACGTAGCTATATTGGCCCGCGTTTTGCACCTCTCCCATGACGAAGATCGGACGGTAAGTGTCCACCTCAACGGAGACGTCAGGATCACGGATATAGCCCTGGCGCAGCTTGGCAGCAATTTCAGCGGCAAGTCCTTGTTGGGTTTTGCCGCGTGCGGCGACGTTTCCGACCAGTGGGAAGGAAATATAGCCAGCTTGATCAATGACATAGGTGTTGGAGAGATCGTCCTGACCGAACACAATAATGCGCAACCGGTCGCTGGAATCCAGGCGGTACGGCTGGGTCAAAGTTTCATGAAACGCTGTCGGCGGTTGCCGGTACCCACTGCACGCAGCAAGTCCCAGGCACAATGCCGGTACCAGAAGCGCTCTCATTCGCATCAACGACTCTCCTACAATTCGGCAAGAGGATCGCAAGGTATGGTTAATTGAGGGTGAAGACGGGTGAAAGCGAACAGATGGCCTGTCAATAATGCGTATACACAAATTAACGCCTGTTCCAGCCGGCCGTGTTGAAGCTTAACCGAACGCTTACCATAATCAGACATTATTCGCCGCGTATCTGGAGAGAAGCAAGATGGAATCTGGGCGGCAGACCTATTCAGACGACGATATGGCGTTGGATCTCGGCGGGCTTTTAAAGGCGTTGGCGCGGTCATTGCTGTGGCTGATCCCTTTGACCCTTTTGGTGACGATGATTGTTTTCATCGCCCTGCAATTCGTTGCACCCAAATACATGGGCGAGGCTCGGGTTCTGATCGAAAGTACGGATATCAACATTCCGGGTGGGACCCGCGGTGTTGAAGGCGAGCGTGCTTTGCTCGATACCGAGGGGGTTGCCAGTCAGATCCAGCTCTTGATGGCAACTGACCTTGCCCGCAAGGTGGTCCGGAAGATGGACTTGGCCTCCGTACCCGAGTTCGACGCCCGGGGGGGCATGTCCTTTCTTGATAAGGTTCTGACCACTTTCGGATTTGATCGGGCTCCTTCAGGAGACTCGGCCGAAGAACGCGTCCTCAAGCACTATTACGAGAACCTAGAAGTCTATCGACTCGACGAATCGCGGGTGATTGCTGTCGATTATGCGTCTGAGGATCCGCTTTTGGCTTCCGAAGTCGCAAACGCGATTGTTGACGAGTTTTTGGAGCTGCAGTCCAGTGCCAAACGGCAGACGACAGAAATCACATCCGCTGCGTTGGAACCGCAAATCGTTGAATTGCGGAAAAAGGTGCAATCGGCCCGCCAGGCCGTCGCAGACTTCAGGGCGCGCGCCGACCTGTTGATCGGTGCGGACAACATTCCTCTTAATCAGCAGCAACTGGCGGATACGAGCAGCGACTATTCCGCGGCCCAAGCCGCGAAAGCTGAAGCTCAGGCCAAGGCCGAACTGATCCGTGAACTTCTGAATTCCGGCGGCTCCTTGGAGACCGCAACGGATGTCTTGAATTCCCAGCTGATCCAGCGTTTGCGGGAACGCCAAGTTGAAATCCAGTCCAACATCGCCGAACTGTCGATCACGCTCTTGCCCAACCACCCGCAGATCAAGGCCCTGCAATCTCAGCTCAGTGATTACGATCGTCAGATTCGTTCCGAAGCGCGAAAAGTGCTTGAGGGACTGGAAAACGATGCACGGGTTGCGAGCCAGCAGGCCTTGGCGCTGGAACGCCGCCTGGACGAATTGAAGGTCGCAGCCGCGAAATCCAATGCGGATCAGGCCCGCCTCAGCGAACTGGAACGGGAAGCTGATGCAAAGGCTGCGCAACTTGACCAGTTGCTGCTGAGTTTTCAGGAAGCCGATACACGCTTGCGGGCGCAGCTACTGCCAGCTGATGCCCGCATCGTGTCCCGGGCCAATGTCCCGGTAGAGCCCTTTTCTCCCAAGGTGCTTTCAAGCACCATCATTGCAGCTCTGGTCACGTTTATCTTGGGCACTGCGCTCGTGATCATGCGCGAACTGCTGACGGGCCGGGCTCTTTACTCACCTTCGCAGCCCCAAGGAACTGCCAACCCGGGTGCCGGATCAGCTCCTGTGCCGCCAGCCCGAGACACCGGAGGTGCTTTCACGTGGGGCCCGTCTTATGCAGGCGGATACCAAGGCTACAGTTTCAGCAATGAAATTGGTTCTGGAACCCAGCCGAAGGAACCGCGGGTGGAACCGGGTGTCGACGATGAGAGCAGCGTTGCTCCTATACCTGCGCCGAGCAACGCCGGTAGGCCGATAAGACGCCGGTCGAAGCACAGAGGCAACTATGACCAGGACGTCGCGCCAGACTGGCTCGGCACAATGCGTTCGAACTCCAAAGATCCTGTTGAGCAGCCTGAAGAGGATGATGTCGTCATACCGGCCGCGGCGTCTCTACCATCTAACGAGCCACAGGCGGCTTCTGACGTCGATCCGACCGGCCGGATCGTTGTTCTGAGCGTTGATGAGCCGGATCTTTCACACAAGCTTGCTTTTGACCTCGCCCGCCGGGCGGCAGACAAGGGCGATACAGCGCTGTTTCTGGAAGTCTTTCCGGAACAGTTCAATTCGCGAGGGGCGGAGGGCTTCTCAGACATAGTTTCTGGCGCGGCGCCGTTTGCGAAGGTCGTTTACCGGGATGCCGGGTCAAAGGCGCACATTATTGAAGCCGGCCGTGTCGAGATCACCGATGAGATGGTTGAGTCTGATCGCTTCAAGCTGGCGCTCGATGCGATCAAGAAGACCTACCACACCATTGTTGTGGATCTTGGGGCGATTGATGGAACGCTTGCCAGCGCCCGCATGCTGAGCTTTGCGGATCGCGTGCTGATCGCCGCGAGTGGACCAGATCACAATCACGAACTCGAAAGTGCGGCCAACCTTCTGGCACATAACACCGGTGCGGATGTAGAGATCGTTATTGCAGGCGGACCCGGTTCCGGACCGCGGCGCAATGGAGATGGCCACGCTGCTTGAATGCGCACCGATTTGTTGGGCAGTGCCTGAGGAAGCTTAGTTTCCAGATGCGCGCATCTGCCGGAGTTTTTTGACCATCGTCCACAGTCGGTCGGAGTTGCGGATGTGCGATTTCAGACGTGTTTTTGCCGTTTGGACCGCAGAATAAATCTTGCCCCTGGCTGTTCTGGAGTACCGGCTGTCGCACATGGGTTCTGGGTGGGTCCAGCTCGTCTTGTAGTGCTCCTCGCCGATGCCAAGGTCAAGCGTTGTAGTATCCGGGTCGGCGCAGATCTTCTCCACGATCTCTCGTATCAGAACCAGTCCCGGGCTGTTTTTCAAAAACTCATCATGCGCGACGCTGTTTGAATAGGCGTGGAGTGTGAGACCATCTCGCGCGCACAAATATGTTGCCCTGACATGCCCTGAGACCGATAGAGTCCATATTTTGAGGGGTGCGCTCGTGTTGTCCGGCGACACGGATAGGGCCGGGCTTTGAGTTGCTTGGCGCAAAAACGACTTCGCCTCAGGTCTGGAAAACGCATTCGGGACACCGGTGATCTGGGCGCGCGCCTCGCGCTGCTTAAAAAATGCCTCAAGCCCGGCTTCTATCTCCACCGGTTGCTGGCAAACCCGGATCTCATAACTGCCGGCTTCCTGGAGGTGGCGCTGTTTCCGGGTGAGGTTCTTGCGCGCAGACTTGCTGTGCAAGGCTTTGAAAACGTCCTCAAATGTGCCGCTGACTGACCCTAGATAAAGCGGATTCGGGCTTGTCAGCGCACTATCCAGGACCAGTGGGTGCGCGCGGTCGTTCCACTGGCAAGGAACGTTTTGCAAGTCGATGCAATCGGCACGGCTCTCCCGGCAAACCTGATCAAGAACACTGCGGATAGCCGCCGGCCCAACTGCGTCATAGAAAGCCTTGTCCCAAAGGCCGGTGTTCTGATTTCCGATCCGCGCACCCAAGAAGGTGAGAACCTTGATACCGTTGTGAGTGAAAAGAGAGAGAGGGAGTAGCAAAACGGGACGTCCTGCCAATCGCAGCAGCGCGATCAATGGCCTGCTCCGCTCCGCCGTACCCAAAGTGTTTTGGAAAGCCTGGCACCAGAGAAAACCGTGATAGGGGTTTCCGACTCCCTTGCTTCTGAGGTGGTTCCACTCAGAAGCCAGCTCCTCAAGGTTTTCTGTCAGTTGCAGTTCGACCTTGCCGGATGCCGATCCGGGCTGGGCGCCAGTTATGTCGATTGCTTCTGCTGACATTGGAAGAACACTCAAGGAAACGGGATTGGTTAAACGGTGGTTAGCTATGTTTGGTGGTGCGGTCATTAGACCAAACTCTAGCGAGAAATATCAATAATTCTTAAAGAAAAGGTGCGCTAATGGACCGGTTCCAAACACACGGGCCGAGCGGCTGATGAGCATTCGCCAGACAGCAATTACCAATGCATTCCGGGTTCTGCAGACGACGGGACTGAGCCAGCTCTTTGCACCGTTTACGCAAGGCTGCGGCGCTGTGTTCATGTTGCACCGTGTTCGGCCCGCCCGCACCGGCGGTTTTCAACCCAACCGGCACCTTGAGATTTCCCCCGAGTTCCTGCGTTCAACGGTGGAGCGGATCAGGGCCAATGGCTACAAGATCATCGCTTTGGATGAAGCGGTTGACCTTTTGAAATCCGGATATGGCCGGGAACGGTATGCGGTTCTGACATTTGATGACGGCTATCGGGACAATCTGGAATATGCACTTCCGGTCCTGAAAGAACTTGGTGCACCGTTCACCGTGTTTGTTGCAAGCGGTCTTGTGGACAGGTCGAGTGAGTTGTGGTGGCAGGCGCTGGAGCTGATCATTGCCGCAAATGATCAGATCGTTTTTTCGTCTGACGCAGACGAGCCGACAGTTTGCGAAAGTGTCGACGAAAAGTGTTCTTGTTTCAATCGCCTGGTCGCTCACCTGAAAAACGATGTGAGCGAAGGGGATCAACGGGCGATCATCCGGGCGTTGTCGAGCCAGTACGGGTTGGACCTCGCTGAGCTCGCGGACCAGGAGATGATGACCTGGGATGAGGTGCGGGAACTGGCCTCAGATCCACTCGTCACGATTGGCGCGCACACGCACGATCATTTTGCCTTGGCGCGTCTCACCGAAGACGCTGCACGGCAGGATATAGAAAAGGGTCTTGAACGGCTCGAAGCGGAATTGGGGCAGCGGCCCAAACACTTCGCGTACCCTTATGGGAAACATAACGCGGTTGACGCTGGCGCTGCCGAGGTTGTCGGCAAGTTCGGCTTTGCGTCCGCTGTCACGACATTTCCAGGTGTTCTGCAATCGGCAAGTGCGCGGGACCTGATGCTCTTGCCACGCGTATCGCTCAACGGTGTTTATCAAGACCCGGCTTTTGTCGATCAGTATCTAACCGGCGCGCCGTTTGCGCTTTACCGGGCCGCCAAATGGCTGACGTCCGGTTTTGGTCTGCGCGCCCGAACTTAAAACGTAATCGCAGTCAGCTCTTTTTGCCGCGTTCCATCCACCAGATGATGGCGCCTGCAGGGATGACCCAAGCTAGACCAGCAATGGCAAAGTAAGTGAACTGGATAAGCGTCGACGATTCCTGCAATCGGGGCGAGTCGCCGACCACCATTGCTGCCAGAGCGTAGACAATCACGAACAAGACGAGCGCGACCATGCCGATAAACTTGCGGAGCGAGGGAACCATTCTTGATCCGTTCTATAACCCAAAGAGCGATGATTTGCCGCGACCCGGCCACAAAGGCTTGCCGCTTTTCCTCAGCACCTATATCTCCCGATACCAAAGGTCAAACCGGTAGACGAATTTTGGAGACAAGAGGGCAATGACAATGTCCGCGGACAGCCTGGGAACGGCCGGCCAATCACGAAATATCACGGACCAGGAATTCATTCGCTCAAGCCGTGCGATGATCCGCTGGTGGCTCTACGGCGTTTGCTTTCTCATTCTGGTGATGGTTGTTGTGGGCGGTGCGACCCGTTTGACCGAGTCCGGGCTTTCGATAACGGAATGGAAACCAATCCACGGGGTCATCCCTCCGCTGACAGAGGCGGAATGGCAGGAAGAGCTGGAAAAATACCGCCAGATCCCGGAATACCAGTTGATCAACAAGGGGATGAGCCTTGATGAGTTCAAGTTCATTTTCTGGTGGGAATGGGGACACCGGCTGCTCGGACGGGTGATTGGCGTTGCCTTTTTTGTCCCCATGGTCGTGCTCTGGGCGTCTGGGCGGATTGAACCCTGGCTGAAACCACGGTTGGTCGTTGGTCTGGCTCTTGGAGGTCTGCAAGGGTTTGTCGGCTGGTGGATGGTCGCATCCGGCTTGGTCGAGCGAACCGATGTCAGCCAGTACCGCCTTGCGACCCATCTGACTCTGGCCTTCATCATCTTTGCGTATCTTTTCTGGATCGCCCGGCGACTGGCGCCACATGGCGCGCCCCTTGCTGATACACGCTCCGTGTTGCTGCCGGTTGGCTGGGTGTTTACAGGCCTGTTGTTCCTGCAACTGTTCTTTGGCGGTCTTGTCGCGGGTCTGAACGCCGGTTTCACCTACAATACGTGGCCGTTGATGGACGGTCAGATGATCCCGTCGGGTCTGTTGATGCAGTCACCTATCTGGCTAAACCTCTTTGAAAACGTCCTGACCGTTCAGTTTCAACACCGGATGGTTGCCTATCTGCTGGGCGCTGCTGCGGTTTACCTGGTGTGGCGGACATGCACTGTAACGGACGCCAAAAGGATCCGTTTGCCAGCGTTCCATCTTGCGGCCTTTGTCTTCCTACAGATGGTTTTCGGGATCGTCACCCTGCTGGGTTTTGGAAACTACACCGGGGAATTGTCCATGCATCAACTCGGTGTGGCGCTTGTCCACCAGGGATTTGCGGTCTTCGTGATCGCGGCCACGATTGATTACATGGCTGCTTTGAAGGGCGAGTACCCGATCCGGAACTGACGGATGCACAGAGTTTTAAATGCAAACAGCCCGCCAAACCGGCGGGCTGTTTTTTGTCCGTTAGCTAGTTGTCAGCCAGCGAGCGCCTGCTCCAGATCAGCAATGATGTCATCGACATCTTCGAGACCGACAGAGATCCGGACAACATCCGGACCGGCGCCTGCAGAGGTCTTTTGGTCATCCGACAGCTGACGGTGGGTGGTGGACGCCGGGTGAATGATGAGGCTCCGCGTGTCGCCGATATTGGCAAGGTGCGAGAACAACTCGACTTTGGACACAAGATTCACACCGGCGTCGTACCCGCCTTCAACACCAAACGTGAAGACAGCTCCGGCACCTTTTGGCATGTACTTTTGCTGAAGCGCATGTTGTGGATCTTCCGGCAGGGCCGCGTAGGACACCCACTTGACCTTGTCATGACCGGACAAATGCAGAGCGACCTTCTTGGCGTTGTCCGAGTGGCGCTGCATGCGGAGCGGTAGGGTCTCGATCCCAGTCAGGATCATGAAAGCATTGAAGGGCGAAATCGCAGGGCCCAGATCGCGCAGACCAAGAACGCGGCAGGCAATCGCGAAAGCGAAATTGCCGAAGGTCTCGTGCAGAACCATGTTCTGATATTCCGGACGCGGCGATGACAGAAGCGGATAGTTGCCCGATGCGGACCAGTCGAAGGATCCGCCGTCGACGATAATGCCGCCCATGGAATTGCCGTGACCGCCCATGAACTTGGTCAGTGAATGCAGGACGATATCGGCGCCATGTTCAATCGGCCGGCAGAGGTACGGAGACGCCATGGTGTTGTCGACAACCAGCGGGACGCCTTTTGCCTTGGCGATGGACGCAATAGCTTCAATATCGACGATGATCCCGCCTGGATTGGCAAGGCTTTCGATGAAAATGGCGCGGGTCTTGTCATCAATCGCCGCTTCGAAGGACGCCATGTCGGATGGATCAGCCCATTTCACGCCCCAGCCGAAGCTCTTGAACGAATGGTTCAGCTGGTTGATGGAGCCGCCATAGAGCTTGTTGGCAGCGACAATATTGTCGCCCGGCTGCATGAGCGTATGGAAACAAAGAAGCTGTGCCGAGTGACCGGAAGCGGTTGCGAGCGCTGCCGTACCACCTTCAAGGGCTGCAACGCGTTCTTCAAGCACAGCTGTGGTCGGGTTTGTGATGCGGGTGTAAATATTTCCAAAGGCCTGAAGGCCGAACAGGGACGCAGCATGGTCGACATCGTCAAAGACAAATGAAGACGTCTGATAGATTGGCGTGACCCGAGCACCAGTTGACGGATCTGGTGTTGCGCCTGCGTGGATGGCCAGCGTGGAAAAGCCTGGAATATTTTCGCTCATAAAGAACCTCCCTTGGGTGTGTGGCGCGCAGTTTGGTCAAAGCCGTGCAGGAGGTCAAAGGATTGATTTCTGAAACCGCGAAAAAACGGAAAAAACGTTCTTTTTCTGGATGATAATTGGGTTGGAGACAGCTACGGCGCTTATGGCGTTTTGGCAAACCGCCGCGCCGAACGTTTATCGCGCTCCAAATTTATGTCGGTTTTTATGACAAGATAAATGCCAAACATGAGAACACTGGCCGCAAGGGGCATCACCAAAGCGAGGAGGCCCGTATCTATCACTTCGTAAAGCATGGACTCATCCGATCCCAACTTGGAACTTCTGTGATGAAGACAAGGATAGACGCGTCATGTGGATGAATTGGTAAGACCGATTTTGAAATGAAAAACAAAATTTCGAGAATATTGATTAGACTTTTAAACGTTAGAGGCTGATCGTACGTTCAGGATACGTTGATTGTCGATTTTGAAAAAAACAACAGACTTGCTGCCTCGCCAATGCAGCCGAAGCTACGTACTAGGTATCTTCCATTATGGAAACAGTATTTCATGGGCTGTTTGTCAACTAGTGCTTTTAATCTGTCAAATAGCCCTGAAGATGAGAATCATGACGGCAGCGACAACCACAACCAGGTGATAGATGGAAAACTGCATGAACGGATCGACCATGAATGCCTCCTGCGGGAAAAGGTCAACAAGTCGTTAAAGTGTCCGTTCGGCAGATAAAGATAGGACAAAGTATTTTGCTAACAGTTTAGTCAACTGTTAATCATTGCCGATCTCTTAACAATACCTTTGATTGGATCTTGACTGAATTGCAATCAGGGGATGTTTTCTTGGTTACTTGTTTCTATACGGTTTATCAGAAAATCGTTTTGTTTTTGAAGCAAATAGAAATTTGCACCATCACTGTTGTTGCAAAAACAAAAATGGCCCGCGACCTTTTTCAACTGCCGTTCCAGATAGTTGACTCAGCGTCAAAAAATGAGCTCCGGGCTATTTTTGATGACAAATTGTGCCCCATCAGTGCTAAGACTTTAGGCCTTTTTTGTCTGCGACAAGCCCCGGTGCTGGAAACCGGCCTGCAGGGCGGGGCGCTTTGAGGAGAGTGTCCGGGAATTGACACCGGCCCAGCCAATCTCTCCAGATAAGCGCCCATATTCGATTTTGGGGCAGCGGTCCATGACCACCTTGATACCCGCAGCTTCCGCTCGCTGCGCAGCCTCTTCGTGGCGCACGGTCAACTGCATCCAGATAACCTTCGGCAGTTTGCCGCTTGCGATCACGTCATCGACAATTTGGGCCGCCGCCTCGGAATTCCGGAAGATATCGATCATGTCCGGCGTGTCCGGCAGGACTTCCAAAGACGCGTAGACTTTCTGTCCAAGGATCTCCTTGCCCGCTTGTCCAGGATTGATAGGCCAGACATCATAGCCTTTGGAAAGCATGTATTTCAGCACGAAGTAGGACGGGCGCACAGTATTCGCGCTCGCCCCGATCATTGCGATGGTTTTCACATCATCCAGAATGCTCTTGATATAGGTATCGGAATAGCTGTCGTGGTCCATCGGTATCAGCTGTCCGTCCATTCAGGTTTGCGCTTTTGCAAGAACGCATTGATGCCTTCTTCGGCGTCGCGGGCCATCATGTTCCCAACCATCGTCTCTGCCGCAAAATCGTAGGCTTCAGACAACGGCATTTCGAGTTGACGGTAGAAGGCTTCCTTGCCGATCTTCACGGTATAGGCAGACTTGGAGGCAATGCTCTCCGCGTACTTTTGAACGACCTGCTCCAGGTAGTCGCGCGGCACGATCCGATTGATCAGTCCGAAGTCCTTGGCGGTCGATGCGTCGATGCTTTCGCCGGTCAAGAGCATTTCCATTGCCTGTTTTGGAGCAACGTTCCGGCTCAGCGCGACCATTGGTGTTGAACAAAAGAGGCCGATATTGACGCCGGGTGTGCAGAAGGTGGCGGTATCTGTTGCAATAGCCAAGTCGCAGGACGCGACCAGCTGGCACCCGGCAGCGGTTGCAACACCTGTTACGACAGCAATGACCGGCTTTGGCAGCCGTACGATCTGTTGCATGAGGTCCGAACACTGGCGCATTATCCGCTCGTAGGTCGCCTTGCCGCCGTCAGCTTCGGCCCGTGCGCTTGTCAGTTCCTTCAGATCATGGCCCGCGCAAAAGACCTTGCCCTCCGCGCCGAGGAGAATCACCCGCACATCCGGGTTCTCCGCAGCTTTCGTGAGTTCGGCGGACAAAGCGCTCATCATTTCGCTCGAGAGCGCGTTCATCCGTTCCGGGCGCTGCATGACGATCCGGTACACACCTTCATGAAGAAGCGTTGCCAGCATCGGTTTTTCCGCCATATCGTTTGCAGCAGCGTTGGTCATGGAAAACTCCCTGAAGGTCTCTAGTTCGATGCCTTATAACTGATCTGCAGTTCGTCGGCGAGTACCCGATAGGCTGCAGTCAATATTGGTTCCTGACGATCATTTGACACAAAGCGGAGGATTTCCTCTGGTCGGCGGGCCGGACTGCATTATTCTCAGTTCTATGAAGAGCCTCGTCTCAACCCTAATCGCCGCGATTGCTTTGCTAGCGGGGCTATTTGATGCAGCTAACGTCAAAGCGGCTCAACCCGTCGACGTCGCTCTTGTATTGGCCGTTGATGTCTCACGGTCTATGTCCGCGGAAGAATTGGCCATACAACGGGACGGATATGCCGCTGCGATTGCGCATCCCTCCGTCATTCGCGCGGTGGAGCAGGGGCTTCATGGCCGGATTGCACTGACCATGTTTGAATGGGCCAATGATGCGCATGTTCGCGAGATCGTGCCCTGGACCCTCATTGAAACGCCGCAAGACGCTGAGGGTGTATCAACCATCATTAGCGAAGATCAGACCATTGGTCAGCGCAGAACCTCGATATCCGGTGCGATCCGGTACGCATCGAAGTTGCTGCTGGATGTCCCTTTTCAGGCGGATCGGCTGGTCATCGATATATCCGGTGATGGGCCGAACAATCAGGGTGCCGTTGTGACGCGCGCAAGGGACCTGGCCGTGGAGGCCGGCTTCGTGATCAACGGTTTGCCACTCATGACCACCGGTGGGTTCGGTGGACAGTTCAATATCCCGGATCTTGACGAGTATTACCGCCGCTGTGTGATTGGCGGACCGGGCAGTTTTGTGATCCCGGTGAACGATTGGGCCCAATTTCCAGAAGCGGTCCGCCGGAAACTGGTCCTGGAAATTGGCGGGCGGGTTCCAGAAGAACCTGCACGCGTCTATCGGGCGCAGATTACATTCGGTGAGCCTTACGACTGCATGATCGGAGAAAAAATCTGGCGGAACATGCGCGAGAGATTTTTCCTCGATCCCTGAGGTTCCAGACGTCAGTTTTGTGGCTGAACTGCTTTGGCCGCCCGCTTCTCGCTGAATGACTGTGCGGTATACGCAGCTGCCATGGCCATCATGGCCGCGGCAAGCCCGATCGTTACATCAACAGGACCTGAAAAGGGCAGCCTGAAGGCGTAGATGAAGATCTCGATGTAACTGACCGTGAAACCGGCCACGAGGCCGATGGCAAGCAACATGGAGACGCGGTCGCTTCCCCAGCCTCTCTGATCGCGTGTTTCGCTCTGAAAGTGTTCGGAAACGCGGAAGTATGCCCAAATGACAAACCCGAAGACCACGGCGGAAAGGGCCATCACCGCAGCTGGTTGAATAATTTCCATTATTTCTAGATCCCAAATCTGGAGCACTGCCCGGGCGGGATCGTCCGGGGTCGCTGGCAGATGGGAAGCGATTGTGGCAGCACAAAGGGAGCAATCAGTTTTTCTCTGCCGGGCAAAGGTGAGGCGGCGAGGCTGGACCGGAAATCGGAGATAGGCATTCAAGGCCATGGCCGGTGCGGCCTTATGCAGTTGTGTGCAGCGGCAAATTGGGTCCGGTAGACGCGGAGATGAAGCCAAGGGTCACTTGAAACTGGTGCCGTCAGGTGCCGTCAAACGCTTGAGCAGCACACGATTGCCGATGCGATATCCTTGAGCGGGGATGTGCGATTAGATGTTCCAACCGCCGGTCATGTCGAAGTGGCGCACCGAACAACGCTCGATGAGGTTTTCATAACCCGCTGGCAGATAGGACTGTTGCCAATCCTCGCCGAAGTAGGCCTTGATCGCGTCCAGGCTTTCCCAGGAGGAGACAAACATCACGGAGTTTTCGCCCGTATCCACACCCTGCCCGAAAAAGTAACCGGTGTTTCCAGGTTTGCCGTCGACCACGGCAGCTGACGTTGTCGCGAAGTTTCTCAACAGTTCGCCGGCGCAACCCGGTTTGGTCTCGACTTCAAATATCCTCAAAACACGTCCGGCAGGTTCCATCAATCGTCTCCAGTTTGTGAAGTGTTTGGGCCTTCTTTTTGAGTAAGTTAACACGCCCAGGCGACATCCGCCGAAGTCTCCTTCAAGGTTGCGGCCGGAAGGTAAAGTTGGGGGCATTCGCCGCGTGCAATTGTTCCAAACAGCGCGTCCGCATAGGATCGCATCCATGGCGCGCATTTTGGAAACCGAGCTCTATGAGCCGGTCAAGGCATTTTTGGAAAATCAGGGTTACGAGGTGAAGGCCGAGGTCGGGGCGGCCGATATCGTGGCCTGCCGGTGGGACGAAGATCCGGTGATCGTGGAACTGAAGACAGGGTTTACGCTCAGCCTCTTTCACCAGTGCATAGACCGACAGGGAATGACCGACACGGTGTATTTGGCAGTTGCCCGGGGCACGGGACGCCGGTTTCTAACCGCGTTGAAGAGCAACCTCAAGCTGGCGCGCCGGCTCGGTCTGGGGCTAATCACTGTGCGGCTTGCCGATGGGCTGGTTGAGGTTCATGCCGATCCAGCGCCCTTCACGCCGCGCAAGATGAAACCTCGCAAGGAACGCCTGCTGCGCGAGTTTTCCCGGCGGGTTGGAGATCCGAATACGGGCGGGGCTACCCGTGTCACGCTCGTCACGGCCTACCGGCAAGATGCCATGAGGTGTGCTCAGTATTTGCAGGAAAATGGTCCAAGCCGAGGTGCAGAGGTCGCCAAAGCGACAGGTGTTGAGCGGGCCACTCGAATGATGGCGGACGATCACTACGGCTGGTTCGAACGGGTGGAACGTGGGATTTATGGCTTGACCCCCAAAGGCGCAGAGGCAGCAGGCAAACCGCCTGACAAGAGCCGTTGAGTTTGTTGGCACTGCCCAAGGTTCTTCGTTGGCGGCCTTAAAACAGGGCACCTGACGTGAAGCGCACAGCATCTCCGGGGACCGGGTGACCAATCAAAAAGCCTTGGCCGAACGCCACACCGAGATCTTGAAGTGTCGCAAGCTGTTCTTGTGTCTCGATCCCTTCGGCAACAATCTGCTTGCCGAGCTTGGCCGCGAGTTTCGTGATTGTCTCCACGATTGCCATATCGACCTCGGATGTCAGCATTGAGCGAACAAACGACACATCAAGTTTCACCAGGTCAAATTCGGTTTCTTTCAGGTGCAGCAAAGAGGCATGTCCGGTTCCAAAATCATCCAGCGCCACGGTAATGCCGTTTTCTCGAAGGTGCCGAAGTATACCGGAGACGTTTTCACGCTTCCGGGTGAGAAGAACATCTTCGGTGACTTCGACTTGGATGTGGCTTGGCTTTAAACCCGCTTTGCCAATGGCCTCCATCAATCGATCAACAAATTGAGCATCACGCTGATAGGCCTGAAACTCGGGCGGAGACATGTTGAAGGCAATATGACCAAAATCATGCCCCGCTTTGAGCCATGATGCGGCCTGATCAATGGCACGCTGGCGGACCATCTCGCCTATACGGCACGCCAGCACGCTGTCCTCAAACACCTCAGCATAGTCGCTTGGCGGAACCAGTGTGCCATGCTCGTTGCTCAACCGAAGCAACGCTTCAAATCCGACAAGCTTTTGCGACTTCAAGTCCGCTTTGGGCTGGTAACACAACACAAAGCGCTCCTCGGTTAAGGCACGCCGGGCAGAAGACAGGATCTTTGTTCGGTTGAGGGCGGCGGAAAGAAGGGCTTCTGAATAACAGCGAACCGTATTGCCGCCAGCAGCCTTTGCATCATAGACAGCAAGATCAGCTTGCTGAAGGAGGGTGTTCACATCTGAACCGTTGGCTTGTGTTTTTTCTGCAAGTCCCAGCGATGCTGTGCACTCGAACAGAAATCCCTCCCAGGGAATTGGTTTTGAAACCTCTTCAAGCAAGCCGCGGAAATACGCGACAGTCTCCGCCCAGGTCAAATGAGCTGAAAACACGACGGCAAATTCGTCACCGCCCAGCCGAATGACGACCCCCGCGTCGCCGATGTAACTGACAAGTCGCTCCGCCAACGAGATGAGGGCGCTGTCGCCGGCCGGGTGCCCATGGCAATCGTTTATCTCCTTGAAGTCATCAAGATCGACAATTGCGACGCCGCAGGACCGGCATTCAGATGTGCTTTCGTGCAGGAGATCGTCAGCAATCCGCATGAAGTAGTGGCGGTTGTACAGCCCTGTCAGTTGATCTCTTTCTGCGTAGTACTGGGCGCTATCCAGGAGCTTCCTGTATTCGGTAATGTCGCTGATCGTCCCGCCCATTTTGGTGGCACGGTTTTGTTCGTTCCATACCGCATGTCCTCGCGCCCGCACCCAGATCTGTTCGCCATTTTGGTGCAAAAGCCTCATGGAGAGGTCAAATGGAGCGCGGTTCTTAAGGTGTTCTTTGAACACTTGCTCGACATTGCCGCGGTCCTCAGGATGAATGATCTTGATAAAAAGGCCGGGCGCATTGGGAAGGCTCTCTTCAGTATAACCGAGCCGCAGCTTCCATTGTTCCGACAAGTAGTTGTGCTCGTCGTTGAGGTCCCATTCCCAAACACCTTGACTGGCCCCTGAAATCGCGAATGCATATCGTTCTTCGCTGAGTTTCAAGGCTTTGGTGCGCTGCTCCAGTATCTCTTCCTGGCGCTGGTGCAAGTCACGGAGCGCGACTTCGGCCGATTTCAGCGACGTGATATCCTGGATGAACCCGTAAGAGCGCAGATGTGTGCCGTCGGCATCGACCACTGCGACTCCGCGCTCCCGCACATGGATTTCGCCGCCACCTGTTTTGATGATGCGGTACTCAAGCTCAACGATGTTTTTGGTTTGGCTTAAGCGGCTGGTCTGGGTCCTTTAGTGCTCCCGGTCATCCGGGTGTACCCATTCCAGATCAGCGTCCATGGAGGTCGCACGGAGCAAGAATTCTTCAACTGTGACCCCATGCATGCGGGCAAGTTCTTCCGAACAGTAGGTGCAATTGTCGGCGACTTCGTCCTATTCCCAATAGCCGATGCCGGCCAGCGCCTCGACTTCTTCAAACAGCTCTCCCGGTCGCCTTAGTGATTGAACCGGGTAGACATTGCTGACCTTGTTGTTCATCGAAGCTTGCGCTCACTGCAATATTAAAACCCGAAAACAGTGACCGGATAATAGAAGCTTTTTGCTTCCAAATGCTTTGCTTTTTGTCAATTTCATTAAATATGAAAATTAACTGATACTTATAACGATTGTCTTGGTGAAAATTGACCTAGATAATCAGCAATTATTACAATTTCTTTTTGCTGCTCATGGGGAGCGAGCCGACAGCGTGTTGTTTTCGGAACCCTGCACGGTTTGCCTCTTGTTGACATCCATGACAACAACCAGATGCAGATCTTGGTCTTCTCGGGGTCATGGAGCTCCAGGTGTTTGAAATTGCGATGCCGCTGATCGGCGGTTTGGTTCTTCTGATCGTAGGTGGCGAGTTTTTGGTGCGCGGGGCCGTGAATGCCGCGACACATCTGGGGGTGTCGCCACTTGTGATCGGCTTGACCCTGGTCGGGTTCGGCACTTCGACACCAGAACTTGTCACTTCTGTGCATGCCGCACTTGTTGGCGCGCCCGGCATTGCCTACGGCAATGTTGTCGGGTCGAACATCGCCAACATCCTGCTGATCGGCGGTGTCGCGGCGCTGTTGTTTCCGATCGCCGTGTCGTCCATGGCGCTGAAACGCGATGCTGCGGTGATGCTGGCCGTCACCTTGGTATTTGCGGGCGTTGTCACCGTCATGGATGCCAGTCAGCTGGTCGGCGGGATCTTCCTTGTAGCTCTATGTACTTATATTTACATGGCCATCCGGCAGGAGCGGGCAGCCGTCCAGGAAAACCGTGGCGCAGTGCATGGAAAAAGCACAGCGTTGATCGAGACGGATCCGGTTTTGGACATTCCAGCCCAGCCGAAAGGCGGTCTGCTGGCCGCGCTGCTGCTCGCGCTGGGCGGTTTGGCGCTTGTGGTGTTCGGCGGCAAGTTTCTGGTGGAGGGCGCTGTCAGCCTGGCACGCGGTTTTGGAATTTCCGAAACAGTCATTGGCCTGACGATTGTCGCGATCGGCACCTCCATGCCGGAACTGGTGACATCAGTCGTTGCCGGCCTGAAACGCCAGACAGACGTTGCGTTCGGCAACATCATCGGGTCGAACATCTACAATATTCTGGGGATCGGTGGTGCAACGGCCCTGATCGCGCCAAGCCAAGTCCCGGCCCAGATCGTCAACTTCGACAATCTGGTCATGATTGGCGTGTCGGTAATCTTCGTGGTTTTCGCGGCGACTGGCCTTCGGATCGGCCGGCGCGAGGGCGCCGTGCTGCTTGGCGGATATCTTGTCTACCTTTATGCCCTTTGGCCGTCTTAAATCTCTGAATAACGATAAGGCAGTTCATTGTCAGATGATCGCCTTCCGGCTGAGGTATACGGATTGCGTCACTTCGCGTCCGTCCTGAAGCGGGTTTTCGAACACCACCGGCTCAGCCCATGCTTCATCAAACGCTTCTGCAAGTTTGGCGGTGATAGCAGTATCCGGAACTTCGTCCGACCACAGGCCAACGACGCCACCGGGTTTCAGGAAACGTTGCACAGCAGTGAAGCCTTCCTGGGTGTAGAAGCCCTTGGACCCTGAATGCAGCAACCGCTCGGGCGTGTGGTCGATATCGATCAAAATGGCATCGTATTGGCGCTTCGGCCGGGTGGCGTCGAAACCATCTTGAGAGGCTGAGAGGGCAAAGAAGTCGCCCTGGACCAAGCGGCAGCGTGGATCGTCCACCAATTCGGTTTGCATCGGGACGAGGCCTTCTTCATGCCAGCGGATGACCGGTTCCAGAAGATCGACGACGGTAAGGCTGGAGACCGTGTCATGGGCCAAAACCGCCTGTGCGGTGTATCCAAGGCCGAGCCCGCCGACCAAAACCTCCAACCCATCGCCTGACAGGGCATCCACACCGAGATCCGCCAGCGCCACCTCGGAGGCGGTGAACAGGCTCGACATCAGATGTTCTTCTCCAAGGAGAATTTCGAAGACGTCGGTTTTCAGCGCCAGGAGATGCCGGCGGCGGAGAGACACGGCCCCGATCGGTGTCGGGGCATAATCCAATTCTTCAAACATCGTACTCATGCCGCACCATGACGGTTGGTTGGTGATTTGGGAAGGGGGATGAGTGAGGTGTTGAGAATAGCGCAGGATATTCTGACCCGGTTATCCCGGCCGGCAAACCGGGATCTACTCGCTTATCCGCTTGCCGCAGAAGTTGTGCATTTTGTTGAGCCTCTGCGAACGAGTGGATCCTGGATCTCCGCTTGCGCTGCGTCCGGGATGACAGTCCGTTATTGCGGGCAAGGCTTCTCCTCTCACGACGTCATCCTCGGGCTTGACCCTAGGATCCATTCGGTTGCTTCTCCAACCAGCACGGCCCTGATTGTGGCACTGACACGGCATGGTTTCCCTCCCCGATCATGCCGGGGACAGGCTCTTCAAGCCGGGTAATGACGACGGTACGTGTGGCAGAGGCTTGCTATTCCCGTAGCCGTCATCAAAGCAGTGAGTTGATGACATCCGTCGTGTTGCCTATTCGGTAATCTGCGAATTCGCTCTACGTTGGATGACGGCCAGCCCGCTTAGTTCACAGCGCTTCGGACGTTGCAATTTATTGCGAACAAGAGAACTTTCTGATTTCATATGTTTGCGGGAAGCTGCTTCAAAAATGACTGATGAGACAACAATCAAGGTTTATGACACAAAGGCCGCAGAATATGCGGACAACTTCGCGCTCACAGAACCGAGCGGGTCGCTGAAAACGTTCATGAGCCACCTTCCGCTCGGCGGGCGGGTGCTGGACTGGGGCTGCGGGCCGGGGATGTTTTCTTATCATATGAAAGCTGCCGGATTTGATCCCGATCCGGTCGATGCATCGGCGGAAATGGTGGCGCTTGCCCGCGAGAAATACGGGCTCGCCGCGCGCCAGGGGACGTTTGCGGATCCACTAAACCCAGAAAGCTACCATGGCATCTGGGCCAACTTCAGCCTGCTCCATGCTCCGCGTGCCGATTTGCCCGGCTACATTGCGGTCGCCCATACTGCGCTGAGGCCCGAAGGCATCCTTCATATCGGCATGAAACGCGGCCGAGGTGAACAACGCGACAAGTTCGGCCGCCATTACACCTATGTCGAAACGGAAGAACTTATTGCATTATTGGAGGCTGTTGGATTTGAGATCCTGAAAACCCACGAAGGTCAAGAAGCCGGCCTTGCCGGAACAGTTGACCCGTTTGTGTTGGTTTTGGGTGTGAAAGCCAATTGAAGAACTGTTTTACCCCCTTCTCCTCCGACGTCTCCGCCCCTCGCCAGCGCCGTCTGCTGCAACTGGCTCCTTGCGCTCTGGCAGCTCGACCGCTGCCCGCAAATTTGGGAATGGATCGATCTTGTTCGGCAGGGCCATGGCGTTGACGAAATGCTCCTGGAACTTGGGTTCCAGCGCCGTTTCGATCTTCTCGATATTATGAACCGTTTGCTCGATTTCGCGTCGGTAGCCCCGGTTCAAAAGCGCCATACGGGCGCCGGTTCCGGCCGCATTGCCGACGCCGGACACACCGTCGAGCGTGCAATCGGGGATGAGTCCCAGGATCATCGCATATTTCGGATCAATGTAGCTTCCGAAGGCACCGGCCAGCCGGACGCGGTCGATATGATCGCTGCCGAGTTTGTCCTGAAGCAACTTGATGCCGGCATAGAGCGCGCCCTTGGCGAGCTGTATGGCGCGGATGTCGGTCTGCAGGATGGAGATTTCTATGCCGTCTTCGGCAATCACATATGAGAATGTGCGGCCCTCAGACCGGACCCGGTGCGTTTTGGCGGCCATGGAGCCGTCAATCACACCGTCTTCGGTGATGAGACCAGCGAGATACATTTCCGCGACGGCCTCGATGATGCCGGAGCCGCATATCCCGGTGACGCCAACGCTGTCGATCTTCTCTGAAAAGCCCTCTTCATCCGACCATTCGTCGACGCCGATCACCTTGAATCGAGGCTCCAGCGTGTCCTTGTCGATCCGGATGCGCTCGATGGCTCCGGGTGCTGCGCGCTGGCCGGAGGAAATTTCCGCGCCCTCAAAGGCCGGACCGGTCGGGGAGGAGGCGGCCAGCAGGCGATGCTTGTTGCCAAGCACGATTTCCGCGTTGGTGCCGACATCCACAAGCAGTGTCGTTTCTTCGAGCGAATAGGGGCTTTCGGAGAGCGTGGCCGCGGCGGCATCCGCGCCGACATGTCCGGCAATACACGGCAGCATGTAGACCCGGGCGCCCGGGTTGAGATCAAGGTCAAGATCACGGGCGGTCAAAACCATGGCGTCGGAAGCAGCCAGAGCAAAGGGTGCGCCGCCGAGTTCCACCGGATCGATCCCCAAAAACAGGTGGTGCATAACCGGGTTGCCAACAAAGGTGGCATCCAGCACATCGGCACGTTCCGCCCCGACATCGCCGACCAGCTTGCCGATAAGGGCATTTATCGCCTCGCGCACAGCCTTAACGAGATCCGGCAGTTTTGCCGGGTTCATTTGGACATAGGAAACCCGCGACATCAGGTCTTCGCCAAAGCGGATCTGCGGGTTCGAGGTGCCAGCGGACGAGACGGTGCGCCCGTTCCGAAGGTTGCAGAGATGCGCGGCAATGGTGGTCGAACCGATATCAACGGCCAGGCCGTAGACTGCCCGCTTTTCGCCCGGCCAAAGAGCCACGATTGTTGGGCCGCTCAATGTGTCAGCGTGGATTGCTGCGGTGACTGTCCACTGGCCCTTGCGCAGTACAGTTTGCACTTTGGGCAGCAGGACCGGATCGGTGGCGAGCGTCTCAAGGCCGGCCTCTCTGGCAAGAATCTCGCGCAGGCGGTCAATGTCACCGCGCGGGGTTTGCATGTCCGGTTCTTCGATGGACACGGTCACCAGCGAAATCGCGCTGTCCGGTTCAATCGTCTTCGCCTCGGCCCGTTTGCGCACAACCTGCCGGTTGGTCTGGGCATCTGTCGGGATGTCGACCACCAGGTCGCCGAGGATTTTTGCCTGACAGGAGAGGCGTCGGTCTTGCGGCAGATTGCGTAAGGTTGCGTAGCGGGTTTCCGCGTCTGTCGCACCCTCAAGGTGGTCCGCGGCACTCGTCAGGTTTTCCTTAGCGAAGGTGCCTTCAGACACAGAGATCTGGCAGCGCCCGCAAATGCCGCGCCCGCCGCACACCGATTCCACATAGACACCAAGAGAACGCGCGGCATCCAGAAGCGGTGTTCCGACTTCAAATGTCCCCCGCCGGCCACTGGGCTGAAAAACGACCTTTGCGAGTTTCGCGGAACTTTCTGTCATTGGTGCGGGTCGATCCTATGAGGTCTCTAAGACCAGCTTTTAGAAACGTGTCATCCCGGTTTGGCAAAGCCAAGACCGGGATCCAGTACGCCGCAGCGTTTGAGATCGGACTCTAGTGTCCCTGAATACTGGATCCCTGCTTTCGCAGGGATGACAATTCAAACGGTGTGCAGTCTGCCTTTAGCCGGCCCGCCGAGCCGCGCGGCCACCACGGCGGCGTCCGCCGGAAGCTGCAGCCTCTGTTGGTGCGGGCGTGGCGGCACCGGCCGCTGCCGGCTTGTGGTCACGGTATGTCATGATCCATTCCTGACAGTTTGAATCGGTGCCGTTCAGAACGTTCGCCGCGCGGACCGCTTCCATTTCCTGCGGGCGGCATGGGTTCATGATCGCGGATGTCATGCCAGCGCCGATGACCATCGGAATAAAGCCGGCGTTGATGCCGTGGCGGTGCGGCAGGCCGAAGGAAATGTTGGAAAGGCCACAGGTGGTGTTCACCTTTAGCTCTTCGCGGAGGCGGCGCAGAAGCGCAAAAACCTGCTTTCCGGCCGTGCCCATGGCGCCGATCGGCATGACCAGCGGGTCGACAACAATGTCGTGCGCGGGAATGCCATAATCCGCAGCACGCTCAACGATTTTCTTGGCAACCTCGAAACGCACGTCCGGGTCTTCGGAAATGCCGCTTTCGTCGTTGGAAATGGCTACGACCGGCACGTCGTATTTCTTGATGAGTGGCAGGATCGCTTCCAGCTTTTCCTCTTCACCGGTCACGGAATTGACCAGCGGGCGGCCTTTGGTGACTTCCAGGCCAGCCTTGATCGCCTCGGTAACGGAGGAATCGATGGAGATCGGAAGATCGCTCAGCTCCTGAACGATTTCCAGTGTTTTGACCAGAAGCGGCGGTTCTGTCTCGTTCGGGTTCACCGCGGTGACACCTGCGTTGACGTCCAACATGGTGGCGCCAGCAGCGGTTTGGGCCAAAACGTCAGCCTTCACGGTTTCGAAATTGCCTTCAACCATCTCAGCGGCCAGCTTCTTGCGGCCGGTCGGGTTGATGCGCTCTCCAATTACGCAAAACGGCTGATCAAAGCCGATCACGACTTCCTTGGTGGCGGAGGCGACAATTGTTCTGGTCATTTATGCGCTCTCGTTGGCGGTCAAAGATGATGACGAAGTTTGAAAGGACCAGCTCCCGCGGCTGGTAAGCCACTCGGCTGTTTTGGCGACACCGCCGAAGGGATAAACGTGGATTTGGGCGAGCTGACTGTCCGGCTGGCTGGTAACCCGGGCTTCCAGCGGCTCCACCATGGTGTTCGGGTCATAGCCGGCAAGCATGGAGACAACCGCGCCACCGCGTTTTTTAAGAAAGTTCAGCGAGTTTTCGACACCTGCGAAGGCCGCGAACTTCAAGAGCGTGGTCATCTTGGCCGGACCGGCAACGCCGATATGAACCGGGAACTGGTTCCCCCAGCTGCGGATCTCGTCGAGCCAGACACTGACCTGATGCGGATCGAAGCCGAACTGTGTGATGATCCGGAACTCCGCATCACTCTCGGCTGCAAGTTCATGCTTGCGCATCAAGAACGATTTGATGACGTCTGGCTTGATGTCCGGTGCGCCTTCCGGGTGACCGGCTACGGCAATCTTTTGAATGCCCAGCTTGTCAAAAAGCCCGGTTTCAAGAAGTGCTACGGAGGAGGTGAGGGGGCCGGCCTTGTCGGCTTCACCGGCAATCGCCAGCACTTCCTTGACCCCGGCTTCTTGGGTCAGCCGGGTGATGCGGCGCTCGAAATCCGCAGCGCTGGCATAACGGCGCGCAGCCATATGCGGTACGGCGGTCAGGCCCTTGTCGGTCAGGGTCTTCGCCGCAGCGACAATCATGTCTTCCGGCGCATTGCCCAAGTCGGTGACATAGACCTGGCTGCCAGCCGGGATCGCGGCCAGGAGCTCTGTCTTTTCGACCACCTGTTTGGGCGACATTTCGGTCGAGGCGGGCAGGCGGCCATTGGCCAGCAGGCTGCTATCAGTCATTTTCCAGGCCTCCATTCGCCATCAGGTCCATCAGGCGGTGTTTCGGGTAATCGGCAACAAGCGCTTCAAGCGCTGTGTCAGCTTCCTGTTCAAGGTCGTCGGAAACATCGACAGGCTCGGCGCGGCGCCATTCAGCCATATAGGCATCGCTGTCTTTCGCGCCGACCCGCATAGCGCAGGCGTCAATCGTTTCCATGAAAACAGCCGGCAGCTCCCGGCGGGCGGACTTGCGGCCCTTTTTCACCAGGATCTGAGCCGGGATGTCCCGCCAGTAAACGATTGTCTTTTGCGCCATTTCACGTCGTCCTCTTTCGAGCATGATTGCCGGAAAGCTCTTGATCCAAGCCGCTTGATAGCGTCATTGCACGGTAGAAAACCGACCCGTGCAGTGCCGCATGTCAGCGCGAAGGCATAGCAAGTTCTTTCGTCAGGAACGGCGCCAGCAAACCATAGCCAGTGCGTTCAATTTCAAGCGGAAGCTGGAGACGTTCCGCCGCCCGTTTTGCGGCCTCTTCGAGGGCTGGATCATCTGTCTGCGCCAGGTAGAGTACTCGCGTGTAGTGGGCAAAATACATGTCGCGCAGATGAGGATGCCAATCGAGGCCGAGAGGTTCGATGACCATTGTCTGAAAGTGCCGGGCAAGGAAGTCGGTCAGATAAAAGCTGCCAAGCTGGTCCTCCTCGAATTGGTCGAATGCCTCCAGTCCGGCAAAAAACGCATAACAATGCGCGCCTTCGATACGGCGAGTTCCGGTTTCTTCCAGAACCTTGTCGAGAAGGCCACCGGTGCCGCAATCGCCATAAGCAATCAGAATGTCGGAATAGACATCGCGGTTCTGAAGAATGACCCGCCGGACTTCGTCGGGGATCTTTTCCGGTGTGTTGTGAAGTTGTGCCGGCAGACAGGTCAGATCAATGTGATCAAGTTGATTGAGGTCGCGGATCGCGATGATCTCGCGCGCCAATGCTCCGCAAGCAACAACAAGGACGCGGCTGATCTTGTCGTTCGCGTCCTCTTGTGTTCCGACCGGGAAAAGAGGCTCACCCGCCTGCATATCGGGAGCCTCCTCAAACATGATCCGTCAGCCCCGGTTGGCGAGCTGGTTGTGCCGCCGGGCAATCAAGTCTTTCGCCATTTCAACAGCAACGGCTGCATCGCGGCAGTAGCCGTCTGCACCGACTGCTTGTCCGAACTCTTCGTTAAGCGGCGCACCGCCCACGAGCACGATGTAGTCGTCGCGCAGGCCTTTTTCCTTCATCTCGTCGATGACGACCTTCATGTAAGGCATGGTGGTGGTCAAAAGGGCAGACATGCCGAGAATGTCCGGCTGATGCTCTTCCAAAGCAGCCAGGTAGTTTTCGACCGGGTTGTTGATGCCGATGTCGATAACTTCAAAGCCGGCCCCCTCCATCATCATGGAAACCAGGTTTTTGCCAATGTCATGAATATCGCCCTTGACGGTGCCGATTACCATCTTGCCGACTTTGGGGGCTCCAGTTTCCGCGAGCAGCGGGCGCAGGATGCTCATGCCCGATTTCATGGCATTCGCGGACAAGAGTACTTCCGGCACGAAAAGAATGCCATCGCGGAAGTCGACGCCGACGATCCGCATGCCTTCGACAAGGGCTTTGGTCAGGAGGTCGTAAGGTGCCCAGCCACGCTCCAGAAGGATGTTCACCGCATCCTGGATTTCTTCCTGCAGACCATCGTAAAGATCATCATGCATCTGCTCGACGAGTTCATCGTCAGACAGGGCCGACAGGTCGATGTCGTCTTCGTCAGACATTGGGCAGCTCCAAAAAGGCTATCGTGGCCGGTAAACGTTGAAAAACCTTATGCCTTAAGGGGAATTGCCCGATATCATCAATGCGACACGGCTAGTCGCTTTCGCGACAGCGGACTTATGATCGTTCGAATTGGAGCTTCAGCGGGGCTTGCAAAAAGGAAACATGTATTAAATACTCAAGTTAACTAAGGCTTTGGAATTTAGATATGAAACTCCGTAACTGGTGGTTGGTTTTGGGTGGCTGTACTATGTTCTTGGCAGCCTGCCAGACATTAGGCGGTGCGCAGTTTGTACTTCTGAAAACCGGCTCCACGGTAGAGCAGCGGCGCGCCGTGATAGACGCCTGTCAGGTGCGGGCATTGCAGGAAGTTCCACCGGCCTACAAGACAACGTCAGTTGGCGGGTCCGGGTTTGGGCCAAGATACTGCTACGGTTATTCATGCGGTTTCTACGGAGATTATTCAACTCGCGTTGTGAGCGTCGATCCGAACGAGCGGCTAAGGGCTCGGAGATTTGATGCCTGTCTGCGTGGCAAGGGATATACACTTGCTCGACGGCCAACATGCACTGACTCGGCTGCCGCAAACGCGTATCGGGCAAATAACCGACAAGCGCGTGCGGCAGACGTCTCCTGCGTTGCCGGAGAGCCCACCCTTCAGAGCCGCTGGATCCCGAGGTAGGCTCAATAGCCTCTGGAAAAGAAAAAGGCGGATCGCTTGGATCCGCCTCAAGTTTTCCGTTCTGGTCCGGACAGATCAGAACAGACCCTCGATCAAGCCTTCATCGTTCAGCTTGATATGATTTGCGGACGGCACGCGGGGCAGGCCCGGCATGGTCATGATTTCCCCACAGATCGCAACGATGAAGCCGGCACCGGCAGATAGGCGGACTTCGCGGATCGGCACACCATGGCCGGTCGGCGCGCCGCGCAGGTTCGGGTCGGTGGAAAAAGAATACTGTGTCTTGGCCATGCAGACCGGCAGGTTGCCAAAACCGTCTGCCTCCCAACGGCGCAGCTGATCCCGGATTGACTTGTCGGCGAGGACCTCGTCGGCGCGGTAAATGCGTTTGGCAATCGTCTCGATCTTTTCAAAGAGCGGCATGTCGTCTTCGTAGAGCGGAGCGAACTGGGCTGCACCGCTTTCGGCAAGTGCCGCGACTTTTTCGGCAAGTTCCGCCGTGCCTTCCGAGCCCTTGGCCCAGTGAGAGGCCAGAACGGCATCGACACCGAGATCCGCACAGAAGTTTTTGATCTCCTGGACCTCAGCGTCCGTATCTGCGGTGAAGTGGTTGATCGCGACGACGGCCGGGACGCCGAACTGCTTGATGTTTTCGATGTGACGGCCGAGGTTGGCGCATCCCTTCTGGACGGCTTCGATGTTTTCCGCGCCAAGGTCTTCCTTGGCAACGCCGCCGTTCATCTTCAGCGCACGCACGGTCGCGACAATCACCACCGCATCCGGTGAGAGGCCGGCCTTGCGGCACTTGATGTCGAAGAATTTCTCAGCGCCAAGGTCCGCGCCGAAACCGGCCTCGGTGACGACATAATCGGCGAGCTTCAGTGCCGTCTGGGTCGCCATGACGGAGTTACAGCCATGGGCGATGTTGGCGAACGGGCCGCCGTGAATGAAGGCTGGATTGTTTTCCAGGGTCTGTACGAGGTTCGGCTGGATAGCTTCTTTCAAGAGAACGGTCATTGCGCCGTCAGCTTCCAGCTCACGCGCGGTGATCGCCGTGCGGTCGCGGCGGTAGGCAACGATGATGTCGCCTAGGCGTTTCTGAAGGTCTTCCAGGTCGGTCGCCAAGCAGAGGATCGCCATGATTTCGGAGGCAACGGTGATGTCGAAACCGCCTTCACGCGGGAAGCCGTTGGCAACACCGCCGAGTGAACAGACGATCTCGCGGAGCGCCCGGTCGTTCATGTCCAGCACCCGGCGCCAAACCACACGGCGCTGGTCGATCCCGAGTTCATTGCCCCAGTAGATATGGTTTTCGATGAGGGCTGCCAGTAGGTTGTGCGCGGACGTGATGGCATGGAAATCGCCAGTGAAATGGAGGTTGATGTCCTCCATTGGCACGACCTGCGCATAGCCACCTCCGGCTGCGCCACCCTTCATGCCGAAACACGGGCCAAGGGAAGGCTCGCGCAGACAGATCATGGCGTTCTTGCCGATCCGGTTGAGACCATCTCCGAGGCCGACGGTTGTTGTCGTCTTGCCTTCGCCAGCTGGTGTCGGGTTGATTGCGGTGACCAGGATCAGCTTGCCGTTTTCCTTGCCGTTCAGCCCGTCGATGAAGTCAGCGGAGATTTTCGCCTTCGTGCGACCATAGGGCAGCAGCGACTCTTCCGGGATGTTCAACCGGTCGCCGATCTCCTGGATCGGCTTCATTTTGGCTGCGCGTGCAATCTCGATATCACTGGACATGCTGTTTCCTCGACATGTTTTCATTTCCCGGAAAAAGCCGGGAGTTGTCTTTGACCGCACGCTAGAAGAGAGGGCGGTGCAACAGATGTTCTGAATGCGACCTACTAAGTTTGGGATGCGACGATGGCGTTTCCGCTTCGATAATTGCGGAATGGCACTGGTTCAGAATTGCATTTTCTAGCCAAGCGGATTTTAATTCCGCCATGACAGATTCAGATATTCTTTCCCGTTTGCCAGAGCGGTTGAAAAAAGCCCGTCGGGCGCAAGGGTTGTCGCTTGAGGCGGTTGAAAAGCTCTCCGGTGTGTCGCGCTCGATGGTCAGCCAGATTGAGCGGGGCGAATCCAACCCAACTGTTGCGACGCTGCTCAATCTGACCCGTGCGCTCAACGTCGACTTTGCCGGCCTGCTTGGAGAAGAGGCCGTTGAGGATCGGGTCGAAATCGTGAAAGTGAGCCAAACCCTGACGTTGGATCGTACTGGCAATGGTTGCAAGATCCGGATCTTGTCCGCGCCTCAGGACACGGGCCGGTTTGAGGTCTATGAACTCATTTTTGAAGATAGTGGCAAGCTGGAGAGCAAACCCCATGAGCGGGGAACCCGGGAGCAATTGATCGCGGAAGAAGGGACCTTGAAGGTCACGTCCGGCGTTGCAGCGGGGACGATTGAAAAGGGCGACACAGCCCGGTACGCTGCCGATGTGGCGCACACGATCGAAGCGGTCAACGGGCCAGCACGGGCGATCTTGATGGTGGTCCGTTTCTAGCGGTGATCGTCTAAGGGGACTTTGGCTGCGCAGCCGGTTTGTATCACTGTCCAAGTTTGAGAATGTGTGGCCCCTGATCAGGGGATGGATCAGGGCGCCACGAGGTCCCGGGAGGCGTCAGGTTGTTCCCGGGACAAAAAACGAAAAGCCGGCATCCTTTGGGTTGCCGTTTGCGTCTTGAATGTTCACCTGGCAGGTGTTTTCCGCAAAGATATTCAGGCCAACAGTGAGGCCATCGCCCCAAACTGTAGCCTGTGCCCCGGTAACAGCCGAAAAATCGCTGTCATAGTTCACCATGTAAGAGCCTGTGCCGGTATGGTCGCAGCTCGCGACGTGTTGGGACGAAGTTAGGTTTCCGTCACTGCCGACAAGAGCTGATGCAAAAGAAGCTGTCATGTTTGCCTCCCGGTTGTATTCAATGGATATGCGGCTCAGGGAGCCGGGTGTGCAAGGCAAGAATAACAACCAAAAGTAGATTCGTAATTCTGATATAACCCGCAGGGTTGTGTCATTGTTGGTTGGCTCATTGCATCCGTGAAACTGTTGCTTTATCCGTGATAATGGAAATTGTGCTTTCGCTGGGCATTGAAATCCGCTATTATGGATGAAATTCCAGATTATCGGAGGTTGCCGTGTCGCAGGCGTTCTTGGAAAACATTTCCACTACCTTGAAAGAAATCGAGGCGGAGGGGCTCTATAAGCGCGAGCGGTTGATCACATCACCGCAAGGCGGCCATATCGCTGTTGGTGGGCGCGATGTCATCAATCTGTGTGCCAACAACTATCTGGGGCTAGCAGATCATCCAGCGCTCATTGAAGCGGCGAAAAAGGCAATGGATCCAAAGGGGTTCGGCATGGCCTCAGTGCGGTTCATTTGCGGCACACAGGACATTCACCGCGAGTTGGAGCAGCGCCTGGCAAGATTTTTGTCTAAAGACGATGCCATCCTGTTTGCCGCTTGTTTTGATGCAAACGGTGGCCTGTTCGAGCCGCTTCTTGGCCCGGAAGACGCGATTATATCGGATGCGCTCAATCACGCCTCGATCATAGACGGCATCCGGCTTTGCAAGGCCAAGCGCTTCCGCTACCAGAATTCCGATATGACGGATCTGGAGGCAAAGCTCCGGGAAGCCCGCGAGGCTGGCGCCCGTCACATCATGATCGCGACCGATGGCGTCTTTTCAATGGATGGATATCTCGCCCAGCTGCCTGAAATCACCGCACTCGCCAAGCAATATGAGGCGATCGTGATGGTTGATGACTGCCACGCCACCGGGTTCATGGGACCGAAAGGCGAGGGCACGCCGGCACATTTCGGCGTTGATGTCGATATCCTGACCGGAACGCTCGGCAAGGCGCTGGGCGGCGGCATCGGCGGCTATATCGCCGGACCGCAGCCGGTCATTGATCTGTTGCGCCAGCGGGCAAGGCCTTATCTTTTCTCTAACAGTCTGCCACCGTCCATTGTCATGAGCGGCCTCGAGGCGATCCGGCTGGTGGAAGAGGGGGATGAGCTCCGGAAAAACTTGTTTGACAACGCGCGCTATTGGCGGGCGGGGCTGGAGGCTCTGGGCTTTGCTCTTTTGCCCGGTGAGCACCCGATCATTCCAGTGATGCTCGGAGAAGCCAAATTGGCACAGGCCATGGCGGCAAGTCTTTTTGAGGAAGGGGTCTATGTTTCTGGTTTCTTCTTCCCGGTGGTGCCCCGCGGCCAGGCGCGTATCCGCACCCAGATGAATGCGGCGCTGACACGTTCAGATCTCGACCGGGCGCTGGACGCTTTTGCGAAAGCCGGCAAGGCCACAGGAGTGTTGTCATGAGCAATCAGATGAAGGCATTGGAAAAGTCTGAGCCACGGGAAGGACTCTGGATGACCCGTTCGCCCGTTCCGGAAATCGGTCACGACGACGTTCTCATCAAGATCAACAAGACCGGGATCTGCGGTACGGACATCCATATCTGGAACTGGGACGATTGGGCCTCCAAAACGGTGCCGGTTCCAATGGTTACCGGGCACGAATTTGCAGGGGAGATTGTGGAAGTGGGCCGCAACGTTGACGATCTAGAGGTCGGGCAGCGCTGTTCCGGGGAAGGACATCTGATCGGCAAGCATTCCCGGCAATCCCGGTCAGGCAAGTTTCATCTGGATCCCGAGACGCGGGGCATCGGGGTCAACGAGCAAGGCGCCTTTGCCGAATACTTGCGGCTACCGGCGTTCAACGTGGTGCCGCTGCCCGATGAGATTGACGACGAGATCGGCGCCATTCTCGACCCGCTTGGCAATGCGGTGCACACGGCCTTGAGTTTTGATCTGGTTGGCGAAGATGTGCTCATCACCGGCGCAGGACCGATTGGCATCATGGCAGCTGCCGTCGCGCGCCATGTCGGCGCCCGCAATGTGGTGATCACGGACGTCAACCAGGCTCGCCTTGATCTTGCTACGCGTGTCGTAGATGTCGTGCCCGTCAATGTCGCGCGCGAAGATCTGAAGGGCATCGAGAAGAAACTCGGCATGAAGGAAGGCTTCGACGTCGGTCTGGAGATGTCCGGCAATCAAATCGCGCTCGATCAAATGGTTGAAAATCTCGTTATGGGCGGGCGGATCGCGCTGCTTGGCATTCCGCCGGGCAAGTCACCGGTCGACTGGTCCAGGATCGTGTTCAAAGCGATCACGATCAAGGGGGTCTATGGCCGGGAAATCTTCGAGACCTGGTACAAGATGATCGCGATGCTCCAAAACGGTTTGGATGTTCGCAACGTGATTACCCATCGCTTTTCTGTCGATGACTTTGAAAAGGGCTTTGCGGCGATGAAATCCGGCGAAGCGGGCAAGGTGGTTTTAGATTGGCAATGATTGGCAGCTGAACGGCGTTGGCCCTCTGATGTCCACAGACTGAGGCCCATGATTGGAAATCGGCATACCGCGGCCGGTAGACATGGATACGTGTTTTTGAAGAACAAAGACCGGATTGCCCAAGTGTGGGCTCGGGCAATCCGGTGAGGCCAGGTCTGCCCGGTGGGCTACGGGCACCTTGGCAATCAAAATTGCACGTGGGTGTCAGGAAAAACCGGAGCGTTGCGGTAGACCGAGTTTCTTCAAGGTCATGACCACCGGACAAAAGCCGGTGAAAGAGGCCTGCATCAAATGCACACCGAGAATGCCGGTCACCCAAAGCCAATTGATGTTCACGTAAACAGCCACCAGCACAGTCGCCAGGACAAGTGCACCAACCACCAGAAGAATTCCCCGTTCGACTGTCATGATTTTCTCCATGAATTGAATAATTCGAACATTCGAAATAATGAGATTAAACGTATCCCGGTACCAGCTCAAATTGTGCGGCAAAGCGTCATGCTGCTTTGGTCGTAGAAAGCTCAAGTGAGCGCCTTAAGGAACTCGCAGCCAGTCTGGCTCGAAGCTGACAGATCCGCAGTCAGCAAACCTGGCAATCCGTTCGATCTCGCTCTCAAGTTTTCCAACCCGGCCCTTACCCATCCGGGTCTTTACCTCCGGCCAAAACGCTCTGACATGCAGTCGGTCATCGGCGCGGTGGGCTTTCATATCAATCCGGCCAATCAAACTGTCTCCCTCTAGGACTGGAAAAACATAATAGCCGTATTGCCGCTTCGGTTCAGGAACGAAGACTTCGATCCGGTAATGAAAGCCAAACAGCCGTTCCGCGCGTTTGCGGTCGCGCAAGGCCGGATCAAAAGGCGACAGAATACGCACCCTTGACGGCAGAGGTGGCAGTTTGTCCAGTGTTGCATCCGTTTCTGGCAGTACGAAGCTTTTTCGAAGGGAGCCGTCGGCGCCTTCGATCAAAGTCTCAACGATTTCGCCGCTTGCTAGCTTGGCCTCGCACCATGATTTCGCCTCTGCCGGCGTGATCAGATCCCAAAACGCGGCAATTTCACCGGATGTTGCAAAGCCCAGCCGATCAAGGGCAGACCGCGCCGCCCAATCGATTGTTTCTTCCAAGTCAAAACGCTGTTCCAAATGCGCGGGCGGAATGACACGTTCGGTGAGGTCGTAGATTTTCTGAAATCCGCGCCGGTGGCAGACAGACAGCTCACCCGTCCGCCACAAAAACTCAAGCGCTGTTTTCGACGGATGCCAGTTCCACCAGCCACCTTTGCTGCGGGCTTCACCTTCTCCGACCGTTGACGATGAGACAGGTCCATGGTCGGAAACCTGTTTCAGGACTTTGCTGAATTTCTCTTCAAAACCGTTTTGCCGCCAATTGCGCCAGCGCCCGATCAGCTTTGCCCGGTCACGCTCAAAACGCAGCCGCCAATAGGGAAAAGAGGCCGTTGGTATCACTGAGGCATCATGGGTCCAGTGCTCGAAGAGCTGACGGTCCTTTTCAAGCAGCTGTTTGAGATGCGTCTCCTTGTAGCCCGGAATCCGGGAAAAAAGGATCATGTGATGAGCGCGGGAAACCGTGTTTATGCTGTCGACTTGGACAAAGCCAAGAGCGGAAATTGTTTCGCCTACATGATCGGTGGTTGCACGGCCTGAAAGAACTGCAAGACCATGGCGATCCAGAAAAAGCTGGCGTGCGGTTGTATTGTCAATAATCGGGGTAGCAGCGGTCATCATTACGCCATCTAACACTCGAAACATCGGTAATAAAACCCGATTTCAGCTCTAGTGGCTCAGAGGGTCTTACCAGAGCTTGGCAATTTTACTTGACCTATCGTAAGCTGTGTGGGCACTGTTCGTGTTATAGGTGTGGTTGGGGAGTGTGCAATTAAAATGGGGCAAAGTATAAAGCCACGCAAGCGCGGGGGGCTTTTCGCATTTCTCGTCGCGTATAGTGTAGTTCTGTTCGCTGGAGGCCCGGCATTTGCAAGTTGTGACGTCCTGAAGGTGAATGGCGCCAATGAGTGGCGGCCTTTTTCCTGGAGAACACCCGACCTTGGCGAAATGAAAGGCATATTCCCGGCAATAACGCATTACGTTTCCGAGCAGGCATCTGTCAGGAGCGAATATGGGCCTGACCTGCCTTGGAACCGGCTGTTTGCGCTTTTGGAGCACGGAAGTATTGATGTTCTCGCGGGAGCCTATCTGTCAGAAGAGCGTCTCAACAAGTTTCAACTCAGCAACCCTGTTCACGAAGATGAGGTGACTGTCTTTATCCGGACGGGCATGAAGACGAAGCCTCGCGACCTGAAAGGCCTCGTAGGACTGCGCGGACGCGCGCCTTACGGGATCCATCTTGGCAAAGACAACAACAAATTCGCTGCTGATAACCTTGTTATTGACAGCCAGTCGCTGGACGATATTGCCGCCGATCTGGAGATGCTGAAGGACGGTAGGTTTGATTACATCATGATGTCCCGAAGCTACGGCAAGAAAGCGGTGTCGACATTCGGGTTCGACGGGCAGATCGAGGATGTTCCGTGGACAGCAGCACGTCGGTCGGTGCATTTTATGTTTTCACGAAAATCACCCTGTGTTGATCTGCTCCCGAAGTTCAACGCGGTCATTGAAGAACAGTTGCAGGCCGGTATCCTGGACGCGTATCAAGCCGGGTTTGACACTGCGGGCGGCTATAAGAGTGCTGCGCCTTTAGCAGAAACCGTAGCAGAATGATCCTCCGAAAGAGGGCCGGTCGCAAATAGATGAACAGCCCTGAACTTTATCTGATCGCAGCTGTCGTTTTTGTTCTGGCGGGGATTGTCAAGGGAACCGTTGGAATGGGGCTGCCGGCAATCAGCCTCGGTTTGATGACTGTGTTCGTTGGGGTTGAAGCGGCCATTGTGCTGATCCTTTGGCCCGCTTTCCTGACCAACCTTTGGCAAGCGGTCTACGGGGGGCACCTGAAGGCGCTGACCAAACGGCTATGGCCGTTTCTTGCTGCTGCCTCTGCAACGCTGATGCTTGGAACTTTCATTCTGACCAAGGCTCCACAGGGTGTGCCGGATTTGATCCTGGGTGCCTTGATGATTGCTTATGCAGTGCCGATGCTCGCAGGTCTTCGCTTGCACATCCCGTTGGAATGGGAACGGCCTATCGGTGTGGTGCTTGGGGGGATGAACGGGATTTTTTCCGGTTTGACGGGGGCTTATACAGTCCCGGGAGTGATGTATCTCCAGGCTTTGGGCCTTGACCGGGACGAATTGGTACAGGCCATGGGGCTGTTGTTCTTGTCTGCAACGATCATGCTGGCGCTGGCGCTGGGGGGCTTTGGCCTTCTCGAATTTCAGGGGGCGGTCCAATCTCTGCTCTTGACGGTTCCAGCGCTTGCCGGTGTTTTTATTGGTCAGCGCTTGCGGGGGCGTTTGTCCGACGCCGGGTTCCGTCGCGCATTCCTTGGCGCAATTTTATGCCTCGGTGTCTATTTGGTGCCTCTGGGCCTCTGGCGCCTGATGAGCTAGCGCGCCCACATTCTGTGGTTATGCAACCCGATTTTTTGTAAGTTGTGTTTTGTATTTTTTAGAGATGAATGCGTAGACTTTCTTTGAATGGCAACAAGTTGCTGATTGCGCAGGTTTTTGCAAAGCCGGCAGGACTGAGGAAGGATTTATATGGTCTGGTGCCCGGGTTACATTTACCCCGACCGTAATACTCCCTTTGGTCGTTGGACCTGGTTTGCTCGCATGCCGGTTTTAATGCTGGCGGGTCTTCTGATCTTTGCAGGAGGACAGGGCACAGGCCAAGCTGCAGCTCGCTGCGATACAATCCGGGTCAACGGCGCGTTTGATTGGTACCCGGTCATCATGCGCCCGAATGACACCGAAGCGGCAGGCGGTGTTTTGCCAATGACGGTGGCGGAGATTGCCCGCAGGATCGGTACTGATGTCGAATATCTGCCCATCACTCCGTTCAAGCGTCAGTTGGTCCAACTGAACAACGGAAAACTTGATGTGGTGTTGGGTGCCTATTGGACCGAAGAACGTGCAAGGCAGTTCCATTATTCGTCGGCCGTGCTGGAAGATGAGGTGGCGATATTTGTCCTGCAAGGAAAGGAGTTTCCGCTGAGGGATTGGCAGGACCTCAAAGGTCGGCTCGGCATCCGGCCTTTTGGCGGATCTTATGGCGAAGCCTTCGACGCTTTTGCAAAGGATAACCTGACTCTACAGTCCGTAGTCCCGATACCAGGCGAATTCAGAAGCAACATGTTGAGCATGTTGCTCAACGAAAACGTAGACTATGCAATTCTGGGCCGTTTTCACGGATTGAAGATGATCGAGGAAGGTTAGGTTGGGGATCAGTTGATCGATCTGGAATGGCCTGTGGTATCAAATGGAGTACATTTTCTGCTCTCAAAGACGTCGCGTTGTCAGGGGCTGTTCGAGCGTTTTGAGCAACAGGTGCAGAACCTGCGAGACGAAGGCTGGATCGACAATGCTCTCGAGAAATACGAGCGCCCCGGCAAGTAGAGAATTTCGAAAAAAAAAACGCCGCTCCGATTGGAGCGGCGTTCGCAATTCACGGGAATACCGCTTACTTCGCGACGAGGCGCATTGGAGTGGCCGTGCCGACATTTGATGTCGGCTTGGTATTGGCCCACTGGTAGGATTGGCGTTCTTCCGTCGGAGTGCACAAGAAGCGTTCCCGGTAGCACTTCGTGAAGTGCGAGGTCGATGCAAAACCGCAGGCAAGAGCGACATCCAGAACAGGACGGCTCGTGCGCCGAAGCAAATCGCGCGCGGTCTCAAGACGCAAGCGCAGATAATATTGGCCGGGTGTACAGTTGAAGTGCCGGCGGAACAACCGCTCCAGCTGACGCGGGGACAGGCTCACCGTCATCGCGAGCTGCTGACAGCTGAGCGGATCTTCAATGTGGAGATCCATGATCCGGATCGCATCCAGAATCTTGGCGTTTGAAATACCGGTGCGGGCTTCAATGTCATGCCGCTGGGCGGATTCACCCGACCGCATGTTTTGATACAGTGCAACCTCTGCCACTTCATGTGCAAGATAAGCGCCGTGCTGGATAGCAATCAGGCGCAGCATCATGTCCAAAGACGCCATCCCGCCCGCGCAGGTGATGCAGTTCCGGTCGATCGAGAAGATGTCCGAGGTGACTTCAACGTCTGGGAATTCTTCGCGCAAGGAGCGAAGGTTCTCCCAGTGGATTGTGCAGCGGCGGCCATCAAGAAGATTGTACCGGGCCAGCAAATAAGCACCGGTACAGATCGCGCCGAACGTCCGGCCAAGGGCGTTTAGGCGCCGCAGCTTGTTGCCGAGCTCCGGATCGAGCGGCAGACGCTCGACGTTGACGCCAGTACACAAAAGTGTAATGTCCGCATCGCCAAGGTCCCGGATAGAATTCTTGACGGAAATCTCACATCCGTTGCTCGCGACAACGGGATTTCCATCAAGGGAATAAGTTTCCCAAACGTAATAATCCCTGCCAAGCATCCGATTTGCTATGCGCAGTGGTTCAATGACACTCGCGAATGCATTCATGGAGAAACGGTCCATGATCACGAATGCTATTTTTTGACAGCTGTCGTCGTGCGTGCGTCCGGACATTTACTTTGCCTCATTGGAAGGTATTATTGAAGCTTATCTTTTGATCGTAGTAAGTTGTTGGTTTTTGACTTGTCTGTCAAATAAATTTCGACGTGAGATAGATCGTTTGTAATTTTGTCGTAAACCATCCACGGATATTGCTTGTGGTTTGATCGCATTGGTCAATTTCCAGCCGTTAGATGCCCAGAAGTTGAGCGCTTATACAAAATTGGCCTTGTATTTTTTTAATATTGGATATACTGCACTGCGGTATTACTTAGAGAACAAGATCCGATTGTAGCAATTTTAAGGCGCCCAAGGCCTTGTAGCCAATCATCGGAAAAACCGCGATACATCGCTTTTTTGGATGTTTTTTTTGCTGAAAGCGTTTTTCGTGGTCCCATGTTGCTTCAAGTCAAGGTGCACTTGGTGGTACACGGGCTTGAATCGCACTTGTGCCAAGACCTACGGATCGATCAATTATGAACGTACTTGCTAAACCTGCTGATCTCGCAGAAGCCGCCCCGGCCGGCGCCTTCGTGGAAGAGGTAAAGACTGTCCAACACTATACCGACCGGCTGTTTCGTTTCCGGATGACCCGGCCGTCCAGCTTCCGGTTCCGGTCCGGCGAGTTTGTGATGATCGGTCTGATGATCGACGGCAAACCGCTTTACCGCGCATACTCGATCGCAAGCCCGGCCTGGGATGAGGAGCTGGAGTTCTTCTCCATTAAGGTTCCGGACGGTCCGCTGACATCGCATCTTCAAAAAATCCAACCAGGTGATGCGGTTCTGATGAAAAAGAAACCAACAGGCACGTTGGTCAACGATGCGCTCGTTCCGGGTAAACGGGTCTATATGTTCTCAACGGGCACCGGAATTGCGCCGTTTGCCAGCCTGATCCGGGATCCCGACACCTATGAGAAGTTCGATCAGGTGATTCTGACCCACACCTGCCGGGAAGTGGCTGAACTGAAATATGGTGAGGACCTTGTCCAAGAAACACTCAATGACCCGCTGATCGGGGAGTTCGCAAAAGACAAGTTGGTTCACTACACCTCGGTCACCCGGGAAGACTTCCCGCGCCAGGGCCGCATCACCGATCTGATCCAGTCGGGCAAGCTGTTTGAAGACTTGGGCGTTCCGCCGCTTGATCCGGCGATTGACCGCGGCATGATCTGTGGCTCCATGGACATGCTGCGCGATACAAAGGCGCTACTTGAAGAGGCGGGCCTCACTGAAGGTGCCAACAACAAACCGGCAGAGTTCGTTGTCGAACGCGCTTTTGTTGGCTAACAGACACCTCCATTGATTGAGAATCACAAAGGCCGGGGCGACCCGGCCTTTTTTTGTTACGCGGCTCATTGAGTTCGCCCGCATGGACTGACAACGATATCTATCCTCAATACCATTGCTGATACAGAGTTAAGCTGTGGACGGCAGCGCCAACACAAAGCCGGTTAATATCCACAGCGTGATGCATGCAATAACCTTGGCGCAAGCTTCAGAGGTTTTCAGTAGGCGCACAAAAAATCAATTCCGAGTCGGGATATGGACGGATGAAGATTATTGCCGAGCTCGGTATCAACCATCGCGGGTCATCGCAAGTCGCAGAACAGCTCATTGATGTTGCCGCTTCCGCAGGCGCATGGGGCGTAAAATTCCAGTATCGCGGTAAAGCTGGGTTCTACCAGGCCGTGAGCGAGATTGGCGATGAGATCCTGAGCAAAGAGATCGATGACAGTTACATTCCACCTGAAGACATCCTGGCGCTTGGCCACTACATCAAGAACAAGGGGATGGCTGCGGGCATCAGTTTCTTCAAATTTGAAGATGCCGGTGATTTTGGGGGCCAGTTGAATACCTTTGATTTTTTCAAGGTCCCGTCAGCAGAACTCTTGAACAGCAATCTTGTGAGTTCAATGGCGTCACTCGGCAAGCCCTTGATCTTGAGCACCGGTGGGCACACCGAAGAGGATATCTTCCGCGCAATTGACGCCACCCGTCATGTGCCTGGTATTTGCTATCTCCATTGCATTTCGAACTATCCGGTTCTGCTCGGAAACCAGCAGATGAAGTTCATTGAGAAATTGAAGCAAAAGACCGATGCGGAAATTGGCTATTCAAGCCATGATCAGGATTGGGAAGTTTGCCTCGTTGCTGCTGCGAACGGCGCGACGGTGTTTGAACGCCATTTGACGATGGACAAGAACGGCAAGGGCATTGATGACAGTTCATCTTCTGACCCTGCGGAATTCATTTGCATGTGTCAGCTGCTCAATGCCTATCCCACAGTCCAAGGATCTGGAAAGCGGGAGATCAATCAAGGTGAACGCATAAACATGCAGAACCTTGGATCATCATTGTATGCCAGCCGCGCGATTGAGCCTGGCGAGGCACTGAGCGAGGTCAATGTCGTTGTGAAAGCACCCCGAAAGGGTCTGACCTGGTCTGAACTGCAAAAACGGCAGCTTTCAAACATTCGGCGGCCAGTAGCCAAGGGTGTTGCCATCTCGGAGTTACATTTCACCGAGCCGAAGCCGCCGCTTGAGCCCGAATTGGTCGCGTTCTGCGACGAGAAGCAGCTGTCCATTCCAATTCGTCTGCACGATGCCGCCGTGCTCCAATCGCGGTTTCCAATCAAAAACAATGAGCTTCATCTGTCCTACGAAGAAGTTGCAAAGTTTGGCGCATCCATGGATGACGGGTTGACGGGTTTGGATCTGAGCCGCCACTACTCAATTCACATTCCGGATTACATCGACAGCAAAACTCTGATCGACCCATTGGCTGCAGATGCCGACACCCAAAGCCGAAGCCTGAAGGTAATAGAAACCTGTGTTGATTTGGCTCTGGAGCTTGAGCAACGCACAGGCGCCAGTGTTCCGATCGTTGGCAGCTTTTCCCGGATCCTCCCTGAAGGCAAGGCTGCGACATATGATCAGTTGCATGCATCTCTTCTCAAGGCTGGGCGTGATCGTGGAGCCCCGATTTATCCGCAGTGGCTCCCACGGATTGCCTGGTATTTCGGCGGTGCCGAGGTCCTCGACATGTTCTGCGGTGAGGATGACATCGATATCATCACGTCTATCGGCATGGAGCTGTGCCTGGACTTGTCCCACTTGATACTATCCGCGAACTACTCAAAAGCGGATTGGGTCGTTTGGTGCGCAAGGCTTATGCCACTCTCTAGGCACATCCACATTGCCGATGCGGTGGGTATTGATGGCGAGGGCATTGAGTTTGGCGAAGGGGATCTCGGAGACCCAACGCAATATATTAACGGGCCAGGCCGCAAAGTCCTGGAAGTCTGGCAGGGGCATCTGTCAGAGGGAGATGGTTTTGATAAGGCCATCCGGCAGTTAGGAGAAAAAAATGGCTAAGGTGCTGATTACCGGGATTTCCGGTCAGGATGGAGCATTTCTGGCGCGTGGCCTTCTTGAAAATGGGCATGAAGTCTATGGAGCAATGCGCCGGGGCAGCACATCCAAGACCGGCCGCCTCAACGAACTCGGCATTCGTGACAAGATCAACTACTGCACTTTGGAAGTGACCGAATTTGCAAATGTTCAGAATGTCTTGAACGAGATAAGGCCTGATCAGATTTATAATCTTGCCGCGCAAAGTTTCGTTGCCGACAGTTTCCAGTTTCCGCACTACACATCTGACGTGAACTACATGGGTGTGCTGAACATCCTTGAAGCCATGCGCATCTTGAAGCTGGATACAAAACTCTATCAGGCCTCGACGTCTGAGATGTATGGCGACGTTTTGGAGAAACCGCAAACGGAAAAAACGCCGTTCAATCCGCTTAGTCCTTATGCAGTTTCAAAACTCGGGGCGCATTCTCTGGTGGTCAATTACAGGCAGGCGTATGACATGTTTGCAACCTCTGGGATCTTGTTCAACCATGAATCCGAGCTGCGCGGGCTGGAGTTTGTCACCCGGAAGATCACGAGCTGGCTTGCGGAAATCAAGCTCCAGGGCAAAGACGCATTGCCGCTCGGCAACCTGAGCAGTGTGCGCGACTGGGGATATGCGCCTGAGTACACGGACATGATGATCAAGATGCTGGAGCATGACAAGCCAGACGATTTCGTGATCTCGACCAACACGGAATACACGGTACGCGACTTCCTCTTTATGGCTGCGCAGGAAGTTGGATTTGATCTTCATTCGGAAGGCGAGGGCCTGGAAGAAAAGTGCTTCGATCGGAAGACGGGCAAGTTGATTGCCTATGTCGACCCAAGGTATTTCCGGGCATCCGACGTGGTGTATCTGCGAGGTGACAATGCCAAGGCGCAGGAAATGCTTGGGTGGAAGCCGGAGATCCTCGCTCCCGAGATCGCACGCCGGATGGCAATTTACGATCTGAAGAAAGCGGCACTCAACACGCCAGGCCTTTGAGGTAATTCTGGAGGTCCAAGCATGGAAAGGGTCGCAGCGATCATCCCTGCGCGGGGTGGGTCCAAGGGGATACCGGGAAAAAACATCAAGCCTTTCCTTGGGGTCCCGTTGGTTGCTCACGCAATCAAAGCAGCGCTGGGGGCAAAAACGATCTCTGATGTCATTGTCTCAAGCGACGACCAAGCAATCCTAAGCGTTGCTCGTGAGTATGGAGCCACAGCCTTGAAGCGGCCTGCAAATATCTCGGGGGATGAAGCCTCTTCTGAGAGCGCTGTCCTGCATGCAATTTCGGAAGACGATGCATGCCAGGCGGCGGAAACGGTTGTTTTCTTGCAGTGTACCTCGCCATTGACAACATCTGAGGAGATCGATCAGGTCGTGACAGCTCGTGCGGAAATGGACGCGGATACGGCATTTTCTGTTGTCGAGGTGCATGCTTTTCTGTGGCAGATCGAAACCGACGGAACGGGGAGGGGTATCAATCATGATGCCAGCATACCGCGACAGCGCCGGCAAGATAGATCGAAAGAGTACCGCGAAACAGGTGCGATATATGCACTCCGTAAAGATGGGTTTGTGTCGGCGGGTGTGAGGTTCTTCGGGCGCAGCGTCCCCGTCGTTCTACCGGATGCGGTCGAGATTGATCTGGATACCCCTCGGGATTGGTTGGTACTGGAAGCTTATGCAAGTGCTGCAGGACACCAGTCCTGAACGAGATGCTGGAGAACGGCTGATGGCAAGCATTTATGACACGCTGGCAGAACTGGGCGTCGCCAGTAAGGAAACGCAGGAGGTTTTTGCGACGCGTACCCGAGATCGTGAGGATGTCACCGTTTATCGCGATCAGCTCTCAGGTGTAATCTATATTGATGGGTTTTATGGTGGCGATGAGGTCTATCAAGAAGGTGACTACCGGCAATCAAATGAAGCCTTGATTGGCAAACGGGATTATGAAGTCACGGTAGATGCATCGCGGCGTGTTGAGGCCTACCGCCCCTTCGTGACTGGCAAGCACATCGTCGAATTTGGCTGTGGTGACGGTGCCTTTCTCCACTCCGTTTGCAATGAGGCTCAAAGCTGCTGCGGTGTGGAATTACAGGCGGATTATGTCACGGCTTTAAATGCTGCCGGGATATTGTGCCACACATCCTTGTCAGCTCTGCCGGACAGTTCAATGGACAGCGTTCTGAGTTTTCATGTTCTGGAACATCTTCCCGAGCCCGCTCCGATTTTACGAGAGCTCTATCGTGTCTTGAAACCAGGCGGCGTGATGGTTGCTGAGGTGCCACATGCTGGGGATGTTTTGCTGAACCAACTGAACTGCGATGAATTTAAAGAGTTCACTTTGTGGAGCCAGCATCTGGTGCTTCATACCCGTGACAGCTTGAAACGGCTGTTGGCGGCTTCGGGGTTCGCCGAGATCGTTATTGAAGGTGTTCAGAGGTATCCGCTGTCAAATCATCTGGGCTGGCTGTCCAGAGGTCGCCCCGGTGGACACAAGTCCACACTTGCGGCAATCGATACGTCTGATCTCAGACAATCCTATGAAGCGGCACTTAACCGGATCGATGCCACCGACACCTTGGTTGCGATTGTGCGGAAGCCCGCTTAAGCGCTAATCTATATACCGAGACGCTTGTTCCGGCACTCCGGCGTCCAGTCTTCCAGTTGGCGGTCCATTTCCTTGATGATTTCCGGTACAAAGTCCGCGCACGCCTTGTCCGTGAAGGGATGCATGTAGGTCATCGAAGGATACCATGGTGGATTTTTCTGGCCCAGCAGGAGCGGGGGTTCCTCCTGACCAAAACGGATTGCCGGCACGTCCAGAATACCGGCTATGTCGGCTACGCTGGTATTGGCAGACACAACAAAATCGCAACATGCTGTGAGTGCTGCGGCGCCAAGCAGATCGTCGAACAAATCGACATCTTCGAAAAATCTGAACTTATCCGGAAACCTCTTCTGAAGATATTGGATTTCCTTATCGACTGTCCCGTACTGTAAATTTACAAAAATAGCGTCTCGGGTTTCCAAAACTGGAGAAATTTCCGGAACTGACAGATAAAAACGTGCTCGGTTGGCCGCGAGATTTCGTGACCTCCATGAGAACCCAATGACCGGCTTCTGATCCACGCTTTCTAGTCTCTTGAGGTATGAAACAGCTCGTTCTTTTTCAAAGCGATAGGCAGGGCACTTGGCGTCCTTGAAAGACTGCAACGTAGGCCGGAAATAGTTAGCCAAATCCGCGAAGCTTATGTGGTAGTCATAATCGTGAGCGGTTTGTTCTTTGTCCTCAGTCATTTGGACCGGGCGGGCGAGTGCTTCCGGGAAAGAGTATTGTAGAAATTTGGCCCCTTTTTCAGAACTCTCTAAAATAACTCTCCCAGCTAGCTTTATGAGCTCTGGTAGGATCGTTCCGGACTTAAGAGAATCGCCGAGGCCTTGATCACCCCACACCATGATCGTCTTGTCTGAGATGTCTTCGCCATTCCACAAAGGGACATCAAACTTGCGTTTCATCACCGTCCCTGCTGGATCATCAAAACGCGCTGTGTGGAGGGGCCAGCCTTTTTTCAAATTGCCGTTCGCAAGATAGGCCAACGAAAGGTTCCAATCGACCGTTGGAGCGTGCTGAGGTGCCTTTTTTCTTGCAGCAATCAAGACTTTTAGAGACTCTTCACTCTGTCTGTTCATCAGCAAGCTAACACCAAGAGTGACGCTTTTGTGATGATCATAAGGATCAAGCTCGCAGGCTTGCTTCGAATAGTCGACAGCCATACTTGCCTCGTTCATTGAAAACAAAAGGCGGGCGGCTTCATGTTTTATGTCTGCGTTATCGGGAAAGCGTTCTAAAGCCTCAGTTAACTCATATTGGCTGGGCTCATATTGTTGCAGCTTCAACCGGCATCGAGCACGCAAAATGTAGTTCTTCGGATTGTCCGGCTCCAACATCACGGCCTTAATGAAGAAGTTTATTGCATGGTGTGCACGATCGGCAGCAAGAAGCAGGTTGCCGAAGTTACGGTAGGCGTCTTCATTATCCGGGTCTTCAACGAGGAGGCTTTGAAAAATGTACTCAGCCTCTTCGAATTGTTTTTTATCAGTAAGTGCAATGCCAGTTATGTTTCGCGCTTCGCGTTCTTTGGGGTTGATAGACAAGGACTTTTCGCAAACTGCAAGCAGACTGTCAGCATCTGCACCCAGATCCATCATTGTTCGTGCCAGATTTGCATAAAAGGGCGCCTGGTTCGGGTCGATCTCAATTGCTTTTTGAATGTATTCAAGCGCGCGTTTCGGATAGCCGAGTTGGCGGTATGTCACCCCGAGAAGGTGGACAGCATCTGCGTTGTTTGGAGCTTTTTTGACCGCTTGTTTGTAGATACGCTGCGCTTTTTCGAATTCGCCTGCCTGTTGCAGAGCGATGCCCTTCAGCAGTCTGTCTCGAATGGTATTCGGCGCTGTTTGCGTTGCCATCGTTTTCAGCCTTATCGGGAATCAGTCGTGCAAGATTAGCAGGCTGCGCAAATTGTGACAGTTGCGCTGATGAAACTGGTCAAATCCCTTGGGGATTGCCGCTTTTCAGAGGCGGGACCGGCTGCTTGTTAAGGAGGCGGGCGAGTAGTCTTAAAGAACGAGTTTGTAGGAATGCGTCAAAAGATGGTGAGCGATACTGGGATTGACCCACTGACCTTTCCGGTGTGAACAGAACGCTCGCACACAGAGTTGTTCGCTCGTAGCATCGAATACAAACGAGTCTCATCTAGCGACTTTGGTATAGACGCAGGAGCCAGTCAGCCTTTTCTCGATCTTTCCCCGTTTCAGGTTCGAAGGTCGGCGACTGCATCCGCAAGTTCGTCAAAATGGGAAATGATGCGGTCCGGACCAAGCTCACTAACCGGTACGGGCGTATAGCCAAAATCAACGGCGACAACGGGAATGCCCGCGGCGCGGGCAGCGTTGATGTCGGTTACACTGTCGCCGATCATGATTGAGCCTTCCTGGGTGCCGCCAGCGCGCTTTATGGCACCCAGAACTGGTTCTGCATGGGGCTTGGAAACAGCGAAGGTATCGCCTCCGACAACCGCATTGAAGTGATCTGTCATATTGAGCGCAGCAAGCAAGGGCAGTGTCAGGCGCTCGGCCTTGTTGGTGCAAACCGCCAGCTTCCAGCCATCGGCACGGAAACGGTCTAGGGCTGGAACAACACCATCGAACGGCCGTGTGTGAACAGCGATGTTGGCAGCGTAGTGCTCCAGGAAGTCTTCATAAAGCGGTGTGATCGTCGCATCCGACCAGGCAATTTCAAGATAGTCCAAACCGCGCTGCAAAAGCACCTTGGCTCCCATGCCAACCATATTGGCGACCTTGTCCTGAGGAACAGTCCCATGACCGGCTCTTTCCAGAACCGCATTCAAGGTCGCAACAAGATCTTCCATGGAAGACACGAGTGTGCCGTCCAGATCGAACACAAGTACAGACATGAAACCCTCAGCTGCAAAAAAAACAGGGTTCTGCCTAGCGGTCTTTGTGGCTTCCCGCAAGATCCCGCGAGCGATTGGACGCCTGGTTTTGAGGCGGAAACCAAAGAGTTAAAAGGTCGTCAGTTGTTACAGCTTATAGGCCGTGCGGAACCCACCCCAATGGCGGCCTTGTACAAGGATCGGAGCGTCAATTTCCTGCATCCAGATGATGTTTCCGCCTCCCATGTCCCTTGGATAGGACTGGACAAGGTAAGGCCGCATGTTGCGGGCAGCGCTCAAGCCGGCCCGGTCATCAAAGATCCGTTTGTTCCGGCAGTTGGCGGTGTTCCAGGCCGGATCATCCGGTTTTTGCGGTTTTGAGAAGATGAGGTTGTGAACCGGTAGGTACCCGTTGCGGTCGACTGCTGCGCAAAAAGCCATGCCAGAGCTGTTTTTCAGGATCTCTTCCTGGATATCCGGCAGCGCGCGTTCCAATGAGTTGAGAGCTCTTGTCGAGACCTGAAGCGGGTCAGTGCCTTCTATCGGCCGATAGTCCGTGTCAAAGAGAGCGTCCAGGGACAACGCACCACTTTCAATCATGTGTTCCATTGCCGAGGCGACCCGCGCAGCGCCAGATTGCGCTGTTTCAATCTGCTTGGCGAAGCCTTGCTTCAAAGATGCTATCCGTTGTTCGAGCGCGCTCCTGAAAGCCCCCGCCGAAGACGTGAAGGCACAATGACATCCACCATCTGAAACGTTTACGACCTTTGCTTCCGTCGAGCCGATCCCACTCAAGTCAAGACGCAGCACAGCGCCAGTGTTCGGAACGGTGTCAGCATCGGTAATGAACAAAACACCGCCCATGGAAATGTCTCGCGTTTCGATCCGCATCGTGACATTTCCACTGGTCGCCGTTCCCGACAGTTTCAGCGGCAATCGATCATCGACCCTACGGTCACCAACATCGGTCTGCCGGATCATCATGGCAAAACGGGCCTGGAGAGCCTTGGTGCTGGCGCTCATATTATCACCGGCATCGCGAACCAGCGTACCACTTTGCTCAGCTTCGGCGGCAGAGGCGTTGATCCGGTCGACGTGGCGTACAACATCTTGAACGAAGCTTTTGGTATCCTCGGCTTGCCGGCTCACTGTTTCGGTGGTTTCGACCTGTGCCTGCACAGCTTGTTCGACCGCCGCAAAACTTGGACGGATTTGGCCGATCAAATCAATGATCCGGCCAACTGATCCAATACTCAATTCAGCGGATTGGTTCAGCTTGTTGATATTGGCAACGATCTGTTCTGTGGCGGATTGCGTTTCCACGGAGAGCGATTTTACCTCGCCGGCAACCACAGCAAATCCCTTGCCGGCGTCCCCGGCACGTGCCGCCTCAATCGTCGCATTTAGAGCCAGAAGGTTGGTCTGCTTTGCGATGTCGGAGATGAGACCGACAACATTTGCGATATCTTCGATTGCGTTTTTAAGCTCTAGAACACCCTGATTGGCCTGGTCGGCAATATCGCGGGCCTCGACCGCCAAATCATTTGAAACGCTGACCTGGGAACCGATTTGCGCGCTGGCGGCGGAGAGTTCTTGAATCGAATGCGTCAGTTCGCCAACATTATCGTTGGCTTTGGCTGCTTGATCGGTCAGGGCCTGGCTTTCAGAAATGATGGATCCCAGGGTGCTGGCCTGTTCCACCAAGCGGTCCTGTACTTTGGTTGCCGCAGCATCAATGCTTTTCGCCGCAACCTGGAGGTCATCTTCCAGACTGTCGAGGGCACGGCTCAAACCGCTGGATGTATTCTCAGTATTGGCGTTGCCATCTGAGACCGTGTTTTCGTGTCCCTGAGTGTCTTCAGGCACAAAGTCGACTTCGCCAACAGAAGTCTTCCGCCGCATCTTAACACTGAACATTTGTCGCGCCCTTATGGAGTGTTCTGCGATTCAATCAGGCAATATTTCCAGAAGGGTCTGAACCTTACGTTAACCATGCCCAATAAGTTGGCAGGTAGCGTTCTTCGTTGAAAACTGGAAACGATCTGGACCCGTGCTTGCCTGACATGTTAAGGACCGCGCGGCCATCTGAACTGATCGGAAGGCGGGCGCTGGAAATGCGGCGCTAACCAGCGACGCAGAGGCCTGAAAGGGTGAGGAATGAGCGATAACTTTAAACAGCAGGCAGCTGAGCGCGCGGCGGAAGATGTCACCTCCGGCATGCGCCTTGGTATCGGCACAGGGTCGACTGCAGAGTTCTTCGTACACGCCCTTGCAAAACGTGTCGCAGACGGACTGGATGTGATCGGCGTTCCAACATCTGAACGCACAGCAGAGCTTGCCGCCAGTTTGGGAATAAAACTCACCACCTTGGAAGAGATGCCCGAGCTGGATCTGACCGTTGACGGTGCAGATGAGCTGGATGCCAACCTTGCCCTGATTAAGGGCGGCGGCGGAGCCTTGCTGCGGGAAAAGATTGTCGCAGCAGCTTCCGGCAAAATGATCGTCATCGCCGATGGCACCAAGATCGTTGAAACGCTGGGGCAATTTCCGTTGCCGATTGAAGTTGTGCCGTTTGGTCAGGAAGCAACGCGGCGGGCCATCCTGACAGTGTTAAAGGAAATGGGTTTGCCACAAAGCCTTCATTTAAGAATGGCCGGGGAGCATCCTTTTATCACAGATGGCGGGCATCACATCTTTGACGCCCATCTTCTGAAGATCGAAGAACCTGAAAGGCTTGCACAAGCTCTGGTAAAGATCCCGGGCGTTGTTGAGCATGGTCTTTTCCTCAATCTTGCCTCCAAGGCTTACGTGGCCGGTGAAGATGGGGTAAAGACGATTACGCCTGCGTCGATTTAGCGAATTTTGGTTACCGGATCGCCTCCGGAAAACCGCCAAGGAGTCAAGGAAATGAAGTCAGTGAAGTTTGCCGGTGTTGGTCTCGCCATGTTGGCGTGGGGCGCGATCTCCGGCGGTGCGGTTGCTCAGGACAGCTTTTCAGAAAGTCATTTGGAAGCTGCAAAGGCTGTTGCTTTGGAAACCAAAGTTCTGGAACCGTTTGACGCCATCTTGTTCGTCATGGCAGAGCAGACCCTGTCCGCTTTCACGCAGAATGAACCGACTCGTGCGGAAGAAATCGCAGAGGTCGTGGAACAGGTCGCGTTGGAGCTTGCGCCGCGCCGCGCCGTTTTGAACGAGCAGATCTTCCGCATTTGGGCGACCGCCTTCACCGAAGACGAGCTGGTCCAACTGGCTGAATTCTATCGCACCCCGCTCGGTATGAAACTGCGCGACAGTGTCGCCGACATTACAGCTGCATCTGTGGAAGCAAGCCGCGAATGGCAGGATCGGTTGAGCGTCGATATCGTTGCGATGGTGCAGGAAGAACTGGACAAGCGCAGCGCTGCGACCACAAACCAATAAGTGATCAAGGCGTGAGCAATCAGATTGCGCACGCATTTTCAGATCTTGAGACGGGTCAACCGTCCGCACTGTCTGCAAACCGGGCCGCGAAAGCGGCCCTTTGTGCAAAAGGTATGCGTTTCAGGACACCGAGCTGACCAAGGCCAAGCCTTGTGAATGGGGACTGAGAGCTTATCTGGGCTTCATGGCCGCGTTTGCTGGCTATTCAAACCAAATCCCGAGGGGCATTGAATGAGCGATTTTGACTATGATCTGTTTGTGATCGGTGGCGGTTCCGGCGGCGTTCGTGCAGCCCGGATTGCGGCCACGCATGGCGCTCGGGTTGGGATTGCAGAAGAATACCGTTACGGCGGAACCTGCGTGATCCGCGGCTGTGTCCCCAAAAAGTTGTTTGTTTACGCGTCCAAGTTTTCCGAAGAGTTCGAAGATGCTGAAGGCTTTGGCTGGAGTGTCGGCGAACGCAGCTTTGCCTGGGACAAACTGATCGCGGCAAAGGATCAGGAAATCACACGCCTCGAAGGCATTTATCGGCGGAACCTCGACAACACCGGTGTCGAAATCCATGATAGCCGCGCCGTGATCGAAGACGCCCATACCGTTCGTCTTTTGTCCACGGGTCAGACGATCACTGCGAAATACATTCTTGTAGCGGTCGGAGCCTCGCCAAATGTCGATAACAGCTTGCCGGGTGGAGAGCACGTCATCACATCAAATGAGGCATTTCACTTAAGCGAATTGCCGAACCGGGTGGTGGTTGCCGGTGGCGGTTACATCGCTGTCGAATTTGCCGGCATATTTAATGGCCTCGGTGTCGACACGACCCTGATTTACCGCGGCCCTGAAATCCTGCGGGGATTTGACATGGACCTGCGCAGGACAGTGCGCGAGGAGATGGAGAAGAAGGGCATCGAGGTTGTCTTGAATGACACCTTCTCGTCCATCGAAAAGCAGTCGGACGGTTCCTTGATCGGGCACACCAAGGGCGGCGAAAACCTTGCTGCGGACCAGATCATGTTTGCAATTGGCCGCAACCCGCACACCCGCGACCTTGGATTGGAAAAGGCAGGCGTTGAAACCGATGCCATCGGTGCGATCAAGGTCAATGAGGAGTCCCGCACAAATGTTGAGTCCATCTATGCCGTTGGCGATGTAACCAACAGGGCAAACCTGACCCCGGTCGCGATCCGGGAAGGCCACGCGTTCGCGGACACCGTATTCGGCAACAAACCCTGGACGGTGGATCACAGCCTGATCGCAACGGCTGTGTTTTCACAGCCGGAAATGGGAACAGTCGGCCTCACACAAGAAGAAGCTTTGGAGCGCACACCAAACCTGGACATCTACAAGTCCAGCTTCCGGCCGATGAAACATACGCTGTCAGGCCGTGATGAGAAGATGCTCATGAAGATGATCGTCGACGCGGACAGCCAGAAAGTGCTTGGGGTTCATATTGTTGGCCCAGACGCTGGTGAGCTTGCACAAATTCTTGGAATAACGCTTGAGATGGGCGCAACCAAAGCTGACTTTGACAGGACGATCGCGGTGCACCCGACTGCAGCGGAAGAACTTGTGACAATGCGTGAGCCGACAGAACGCCTGCGCGCCTGAATACGAAACCACTGATGCCAATACAGAAAAACCGCCGCAATCATTTGCGGCGGTTTTTTGTTGCAGGCAAACCTCAAGCGCTCAGTGAGGACAATCCGGTTTTTTCTGAAGCGTCATCTTCCCGGATGAAGGTGTCCTTCAACAGATCTTCGTAGAACGCGTGTACCCCGCGTCCGCGATCTTTTGCCCGGTAGAGCGCAGCATCGGAACGGGCGACCAAGTCTTCCGGTTCAGTACCATCCGCCGGCGCAACGGCGATGCCAATACTCAGCCCGACATGCACGGTATTGCCGCCTTCGATTTGAATGGGCAGGAGGGCCTTGTTGATCAACGCGCGGCACAAGGTGTCCAACTCCTTGCGGCTTGTGCCTCCGCGGTAGATCACCATGAATTCGTCGCCGCCGATCCGGCAAACCAAACCTGGCTTGCCGACAGTTTCGTTGAGACGTTTGGCCATGATCTTGATCACTGTGTCGCCGGCAGCATGCCCATAGGTGTCGTTGACCGCTTTGAATTTGTCGAGGTCGCAATGCAATACAGCGAACCGTTTCTGCGGCAGTTCGGCTGTTGACGTTTCGAGCACCCGATTAAACTGTAGCCGGTTGGCAAGGCCTGACAGATTGTCGTGCAGAGCAAGGTAGCGGTTCTGCTCCTCGCTTTTTTGAAGTGACCGGGTCAGCTGGCCGATTCGCCAGGCAATCCCGAATGCAAGTGCCCCCAAAGTCAGGCTGAGCATGGCAATGACCGGAATGACCGTAGGCCAGATCGAGTCGATGACGGTCTGGCTTTCCCATCGGAACGAGCCGACATCCACGCCTTCCTCGCTTGTGACCAGATGCGACGGGCCGTCTTCCGGATCAAATACCCTGGGCTCAAAACGGAGGCGGGCAAAGTTCAATTGTGAATTCAAACGTTCCAAGAGTGCGTCATCGATGTACTTCACTGAGATCATCAAGGTTGGTCCACCGTCCGGCAGGGTCGCGGTGTACTCATCGGGCATGATGGGCATAGCGGAAAAGAGTGCCGGTTTGCCATCGAGCCGGATGACCCCCATCAGTGCATATTGATCCGTATCCAGGCCTTGAAGTGACCGGTGGCCAAACCCGCCGGGCACGCGGACGCGATTAGCCGCGAACAGTGCCTGCGTCTTGCGGATGACAGGGGCCAGTGCAGGCGTTTCACTCGACGGGCGTTTTGTGATGTGGGTGTAGTCCTGGAATGACTCCGCCAGAACCTGATTGTTTCCGGAGATCAGGATGACCTTGTTGTGCCGGTACCTGGACCAGAGCGCGTGAAAGTGCTGGCGGGCGTAAACCGGGTCGAACGTCCGCACCAACTTCCGCACGGTTTCGTCAGATACGGTGACAGTGCGTTGTTCACGGACAATGTCCCTGAGCCGCTCCTCCAGCGCATTGCGGAAGAGGCGTTCTTCGTTGGCAATAGCTTGCTGTGTGGATGCATGAGAAGCGACAAAACCAACGAATACCAGCGATACCGATGTAACCGCGATCAAAAGAGCTGCCAGAAGAAAGGCCAGTCTTGAGATGTGGATACGGGACTCACTGTCCGATTTGTCGGAGTATCTCCGCCGAAATTCAGCCAACGTCTGCTCTTCCCACCTTCGCTGCTTTTTAAGAGAGTGTGCCCTTAAAAACCAACGGAGTGCCCTTGTTTCGTGCGCCTTCCATCAAGACAGTGCCCCTCCGAAGTTCCCCAGCGTTTATGCTGGCATCAATCCGGATGTCTCTAAGGCGTTCAGGGTCTAATCCTAGCTCGGAAAGTGTTAATTAGTAGTGGTGACAACCCGAGAGAGTCGCTTGCAAATATTCAAAAAGCGTCTGTTTCATAGTGTCTTTGGAGATGGTGTAGCAACCCTAAGTAAGGGGCTGCAGGAGAATCAACCAGATCCCTTCGCCTGGCGATCGGTTTCGCTCCGGCGATCGAATGCGGTATCCGGTTTTGTTTGCGCAAACGCGTAGGTGTTGCGGCCTGCATCTTTTGCCCGGTAGAGCGCTGTATCAGCTGCCCGGATCAGATGTTTTTCTGACATTCCTGAGTCCGGCGCCAGCGCGATACCAAGGCTGACGCCAATGCGCACGCTCTGACCTGGACTAATTTCGATCGGCTGCGCGACGGACGCCAAAAGGCCCTGAGCCATCGTCTCAAGATCGGATCTATCCCGATACTTCATCAGCAAGATAACAAACTCGTCGCCGCCAATGCGCCCCACCACGCCCTTGTCGCTGATAATGTCTTGCAACCGCGAGGCCGTCACGCGCAACACGATATCTCCGGCCTCATGACCATGTGTGTCGTTGACAGGTTTGAATTTGTCGAGGTCACAGGCAATGACCGCAAAACCGTTATCGGGAAGGCCGTCCAGTGCGTAGGCGAGGCGGTCCGAGAAGTGATGCCTGTTTGGCAGGCCGGTCAGGCTGTCGTGATGCGCAAAATAATGATTGCGGCGTTCGCTTTGTTCCAGCGTTGCAGACAAGCGGCCGATCCTGCGAGCCACAATCACAGAAGTAGCAGCAATCAAAACCGCCAAGATCACGATCAGTGGAAGGGCGCGCATCCAAACCGTCAAACCGGGTTTGGAGTGGTCCCATTGGAAATATCCTACAAGGCTGCCGTCCGGACCATAGGCCCGTAGTTGCGTTGGGTGTTCGCGGGCAGGGGCACCTTCGGTAAATGTCAGATCGTGAAAACCGTAGTGGTCCGACATAGACTGAAACCAGGCCTCCCCAAGGGAGTAGACGCTGACAAGCAGGCGGGGATTGGCGTCTGAAAGCGCGGTCAGCGGTGTTTCCATCTCAACTGGAACCGCGCTCAGCAATGCGGGGGTGCCATCGACGACAGCCAGAGCCGCGATCGAGGCGTCAAACATGGCACGTGGCGGCGGGAAGGGACCCTGAGGACGGTCGCGCCGCGGGAAACTTGGAGACCGGAAGGCTGCGGTGAAGAGCTCAGACAGTTTTTCGGTGTCTTCCCATGGCGCGGCTGATTTGTTCTGATCGAGAACAACCGTTTCTGAAAGAGCCATGAGATCACCGTTCTCTTCCAGCAGATAGGTGCGCTCCAGATCACTGACTGCCTTGAAGCGGTTCAATATGGAGGTGGTGACGGCAGACCTATCCATAGGGCCTGTCAGCATCTCTTGAACATCCTGGTGCTGGATGGCGGTCATCTGGTGGCGGGCAATTTCCCAATACTGATCTTCTACGGTGTCGAGGAAACGCATTTGCGCTGTTTCAAGCGCATGCCGGTCGGCTGCCCGCCACGCGAACTGCGCGATCAAGGTGAGTGCGCCGCTGGACAAGACTATGAGTAAGGCTGCGAGCCCATAGACCCACATGGTAATTTGACGGCCGGATACGGTACCACTGCCGGAGCCGGGTATGGATCCGCGGTCAGGATGCGCCTGTCTTTTCGTCATGCGTCCGGCAATTCTCCTACAGCCCGTGCTCGGCACCACGCGACTCAGTGCCAGTAATCATGGCTTAGGGGTGTGACGCGGACCACGAATTTTTAGGATTTATACCGGGAATTCCTTACGGAAGGGTGCGCTATAGTAGCGGTTTTGCGGGTTTTTCGACACGGTTTGTTTATGATTCAGACGGCCTCTTATCTGCCAGGAGCTTCACCATGAGTTCCAGCTCACTCTCCGTGTTGAAAGCGTGCAAGGAGGCGCGAACCACGGCGTCCAAACCGCGCATCGGCAGGTCAATCCGGGCTGAGCTTGCCTGGCTGACCGAGACATTGATCTGGTGATCGGCGAGCCGCGCCTTCGTTGCCGCTGGTGTCTCTCCATCAACAGCGAAGGTTACGATGCCGCCTTTTCGCGCGCCTTTGTCATGAAGCGAGATGCCAGGAACAGCGGAAAGTTCGGAGCGGAGCTGTGCACCCAACGCACAAATCCGGGCGCCGATCCGGTCCATCCCGAAGCCGATCGCATAGCTGGTGGCAACGCCCAAGCCGACCTGCCCGGCGACATAGCGTTCCCAGTTTTCGAACCGTTGCGCATGCGGTGCCAATCGGTAGGTGGATTCGTCCAGCCATTCGGTCGCCTGCAGATCGACAAATGGCGGCTCCACCTGATCAAGGACATCGTCACTGACATAAAGGAAGCCGGTTCCGCGTGGTCCCCGCAGATATTTGCGGCCGGTTCCGGAGAGCAAGTGGCAGCCTATTTCCTGGATGTTGAGCGGGATTTGTCCGGCCGATTGGCAGGCGTCAAGGAGATAAAGAAGTTTGTGCCGGCCGGCAATCTCACCAACATCTTCTGCCGGATTGATCAGCCCGGAAAAGGTCGGGATGTGGGTCAGGGCGATGAGGCGGGTTTTCGGCGTGATGGCTGCCTCCAATGCCTTCAGATCGATCTGCCCGGTTTCGTCATCTTCTATGAGATCGATTTCAATGCCCTTGCGTTGCTTCATTTGCAGGAGCGCAACGTAATTCGACACATATTCCGCGCGTCCTGTGATGACACGGTCACCTTGACGGAAGTCGATCCCGTAAAACGCCATATCCCATGCGCGGGTTGCATTTTCGATGAAAGCGATCTCGTTCGGAGCGGATCCGATCAGTGCCGCAATTGATGTATAAAATGCCTTCGTTTCCGAATGCGCCGCAGCGGCTGCCTCATATCCGCCGAGCTTGGCTTCCAGATCAAGATGGTGTTTGACAGCGTCCAGTACCGGCGTTGCAGCAAGACCTGTTCCGGCATTGTTAAAGTGAATGCATCTGTTTACACCGGGGGTCTCGTCCCGAATCAGGTCTATTTCATTCTGGCTGAGGGACGGGACGATCATGGGGAGCCTTTCCGGTCACGGGACGCAATCGATTGGATGTAAAACAAAAATGATCACAATCACATATTTTGGATATGGGTCCCTCGTCAACGCTGCAACGGTTCCCGATGGTGCCGAGATCGTTCCCGGGAGATTGAAAGGCTGGGTCCGGGAGTGGCGTGTGTGCGGTGTTTGGGAAAACGGTCAGGGCCGCTGTGCCTTAAGTGTGCGTCAAGAGCCGGGATCGGAGATCCGGGGCGTGATGACCCGGGAGCAGCAAAGCCGGTTGCAGGCCCTGGAGCAGCGCGAAAGCCGGTATGAGAAGATCGGAAAGATCGGCACGTCTTTCCGGTGCGAGGCGGAAAGCAAGCCGGGGCCAGAAGAGCTGTTTCTCTTCAAGGCAACGCCGGAAAACGAACGCTGGGGATGTGACCGGCACCCGATCCTGCAAAGTTATCTCGACTGCGTTTTGGCCGGGTTTCATCAAATCTGGGGCGAGGAGGGCGTTAGCCACTTCTTCGACACGACCGACGGCTGGCATGTTCCTGTCCTTCAGGACCGGGCAGCGCCGCTTTACCCCAGAGCAGTCAAGATCGACACGAAGCTTTTGCATCTGTTCGACGACCATATTGAACGGCAGAAGCTGACGCTGATATCTGCTTAACCTTTTGTTTTAATGAAAAAATATTTTGGGGGATCTCCCGATCCCAAGGTGCCGCCATATCTGGTGGAGGTCTGCGCGCGCGTATACTTAAATTTCCCTTTACGTAAACTGCAACTCCTTATATTTGATTGTATATTAAGACAATGCAATCTGGGGAGGAGTGTATGGGTTTCTTTGAGTACAAGGGGCAAGAGGCTCTGGATCTCGTGTCGGAAGCGCGGGATCTAATGCTCTACAGCTATCACGGCATCGAGGACATCCTGCAGCCAGGCAACAGTGAGGAGGCTGCCCGGCAGGAAATCGAAGCCAAAGGGTGGTCGGTGCTCACCCCCGATGATCTCGGGATCCCGGCGGCAGACATCGACCGGAACGGCACATTTCAGGGTGAAACGGCCCAGTTCAAGAATGCTCAGGCGGATGTGCTCGCCAGATTTGACGAGACCGGTGCCATCACCAAGATCGGTTTGGCTTTTCGAGGAACGACCGGCACGATCGACAACATCATCAGTGATACGGTTGGCGATGTTATAGATTACCTGGAATTCCTGAGCGCGGATCCGAACTATGCTTTCGGGGCGTTTCCGAAGTTGATGGGAGCCATCAAGACGCTTCTGGAGTCCAACGGCCTCACTGCAGCAGACTTGATCGTAACGGGGCATTCGCTTGGTGGTGGTGCTGTCACCAACATGGCCGAGCGCAGCGATGATTTTTTCGACGGGTTTTACAAAGCCGCCGACTATATCGGTTTCGCAGCTCATTATACGCCGGAAGACGGCGCCTCCGTATTGGACAGCGGCGCGGAAGTGCTCAGCGTGGATATTGAAAATGATCCGGTTCCCTCGGTCATTTCCGAAGGCCAGATCAACCTCTTTGGCAACGATACAGACTACGCGTATGAAACGAGCAATCTGGTGCTTTTCAACGATTTCTACGCAACACCCGCCTATTGGGATGGCGGCAACATAACCAACCTGATCGCCTGGACTGCTCATTTGCCGTCCAACTATGAACAGGTTGTTGAGGCGATCGCCGGATCAGAGTTCTACGCCGAGATGTCGCGTGACAGCGTCGTCATTGTCTCGGACCTGTCCGATCTCACTCGCGGCATCGTCTGGGTTGAAGACATAAACCCCTTGTTCGATCCAACGGGCCATCAGGGCGACGATACCTTCATCCTCGGCTCCAACAAAGACGATTTGCTTGCGGGCAAATCCGGCAAGGATGCGCTTGAGGGATTTGCGGGGGACGATCACCTGAGAGGCGAGGGCGGCGCGGACCGGTTGCTCGGTGGGGCCGGCAACGACACATTGGACGGCGGCGCAGGAAACGATGTCATCGTTGGCGGAGCCGGTGCAGACACCCTTTATGGCGGGGCTGGCGCCGATATCTTTGTCTTTTCATCCGGCGATGGCGCAGATGAGATCAAGGACTTCGAGGTCGGGATCGACAAGATCGATGTGAGTGGTGCCGGCGTGACGCAGTTCTCCGATCTTTCCATAACGGCCACTGGTTGGTGGACCGATGTCAGGATTGCTTTTGGTAGCGAGACATTGCGCCTTGATACAGGCTGGCGTCCTTCCTTACCGGATCTGACGGCCAGCGATTTCCTCTTCGCCTGAGTTGAGCAGCACTCAAGGTCGATTGGATCGATTGATTGAGGCGAGCGTTCCTGCCTGCCTCACCCGCCGAGCACTTGCTGCAGGCCATGGCCGGCCAAGAAGGCGATGGCCGCGGCCACCATACCAATGGCCGTGGTTTCCAGCCCGCAGCCAACCCAGTGCCGCTGCGACCAGCGGGCTCTCAAAGACCCGATCGCGAAGAAAGCGCACGCAGTGAGACCAGACGCAAGCGCGGCGCTAGCCTCAATATCAGCGAGAAAGGGCAGTAGCGGCAGTGCACCGAACAGCACGAAGGCGGCGAAGGTGTAGAGTGCTGCCTTAAAGGGCGCACGACCTCCATCAGAAATGCCATGTTCGGCCAGCATCATCGTTTCAATCCAGGTGGTCCGGTTGGACGTTACCAGGCGCACGATGTCTTTCAGATCATCGCCCTCGTACCCCTTAGCCTTGAAGATCTGTCTTATTTCCTCGCGCTCTCCATCTGGTTCAACCCGGATGTGTTTTTCCTCGATCGCACGAAGCCTTTGAAAGTCTTCATTCTCGGACTTGGAGCCGCTATAATTGGCAGCGGCCATTGAAAAGCCGTCGGCCAAGAGATTGGCAACTCCAAGGATCATGATGATCCTTGTTGACAAGTTGGCCCCGACAGAACCGGCAACAATGGCAAAGGTGGTGACCGCGCCGTCAATGCCGCCATAGACCCAGTCGCGCACATAGCTCGTATGCGGCCCCCGCGCCAATCTGTCGGCGATATCATTGGGCTGGTGGCTGTGTTCGAGTGGTCGGTTCGGCATGGCTGGTTTCCCTGGCTAGCGTCGGCCCAGTTTAGGATGATCAGATCGTCATATCCTTGATCCGCCGCAAGCGCCCGTGGGCTTTGGGCAACACTATTTGGCCAGCGTTCCGCAAGGGGCATTTTTGCGGTGAAGCGTGGGTGGCAATCACGCAGAACGCCGTGTATAAGGCCGCACGTTTGCTCTGTTTGAGTGGGCGGAAACGAACAAAAATATCGCGGGTCATGTGTCTGGAGTTCGAATTGAACAGACCGGCCCGATGAGGAGTTGGTACTATGGCGGACAAGTGGAGCCCGGACAGCTGGAGATCAAAACCGATCCTGCAGGTCCCGGAATATCCTGATCAGGCAGCTTTGACAGATGTTGAGCAGCGCCTGTCGACCTATCCGCCGCTGGTTTTTGCCGGTGAAGCGCGGGCTCTGAAGAGCCAGCTTGCGGATGTCGCCAACGGCAAGGGTTTTCTGCTGCAAGGCGGTGACTGCGCCGAAAGCTTTGCCGAGCACCATCCGGATCACATTCGTGACTTCTTCCGTGTGTTCCTGCAGATGGCTGTTGTGCTGACCTATGCTGCGAGCCAGCCGGTGGTGAAGGTCGGCCGGATCGCCGGTCAGTTCGCCAAGCCCCGCTCGTCCAATATCGAGAAAAAGGGCGATGTTGAGTTGCCGAGCTACCGCGGAGACATCATCAACGACATCAACTTCACCTCAGACAGCCGTATTCCGGACCCGACCCGTATGTCGATGGCGTACCGTCAGTCTGCGGCAACGCTGAATTTGCTGCGTGCTTTCTCGCAAGGTGGATTTGCCAATCTGGACCAGGTGCATCAGTGGATGCTCGGTTTCATCACCGACAGCCCGCAAGGCCACCGTTATAAGGAATTGGCAGACCGCATCAGCGAGTCGCTCGCTTTCATGCGCGCATGTGGCATCAACGGTGACAGCGTTCCGCAACTACGCGGCACAGATTTCTTCACCAGCCATGAAGCACTTTTGCTGGGTTATGAAGAAGCGCTGACCCGCGTCGATTCCACGTCCGGTGACTGGTACGCGACGTCCGGCCACATGCTGTGGATTGGCGACCGGACCCGCCAGCCAGACCATGCGCATGTCGAATTCTTCCGCGGCATCAAAAACCCGATTGGCCTGAAGTGTGGTCCGTCCCTGACGCCGGATGGCCTTCTTGAGCTGATCGACGCGTTGAACCCGGACAACGAGCCGGGCCGTCTCACCTTGATCGCCCGTTTCGGCTCCGACAAGGTCTTTGATCACCTGCCGCAGCTCGTGCGGGCTGTTGAGCGGGAAGGCAAGTCGGTCGTCTGGTCATGTGACCCGATGCATGGCAACACGATTTCTGCTGGTGGCTACAAGACCCGCCCGTTCGACCGGATCCTGAAGGAGGTTGAAGCCTTCTTCGCCGTTCACCGTGCGGAAGGCACCCACGCCGGTGGAGTGCACGTTGAAATGACCGGCCGAAACGTCACCGAATGCACCGGCGGTGCCCGGGCTCTGACCGAAGAGCAGCTCGGTGATCGCTATCACACCCATTGCGATCCGCGTCTCAATGCGGACCAGGCTCTTGAGCTGGCTTTCCTGATTGCTGAAAACCTCAAGAAAGAGAAAGACGGCAAGCAGAAAGAACCCCTGGCTGCGAGCGCTTAAGACCGCACTTTTCCAGTGTTTGACAGTATTGAGGGGCAGCTTTGGCTGCCTCTCATATTTTTATATCGATTTTTGTCAATTCTGCCGCCGCGGTAACAGGCGGTTAAGGCTCCAGATGCATATGTGCGACGTGGGAAACATGCACCGCTGAGGGGTCGGTGCTCGTCAACCGGACGCTCTGGGTAGGGGATTTTGTAGCGTGCGCGAACCGTGGGATCTTTCTAAGATTTCGTGCCTGGTGGTGGAAGACAATCCACACATGCGCACGATCTTGCGCTCCGTTGTCGGCGGGTTTGGTGTTCGCACGATCTGTGAGGCCACCGAAGGGGCTGAAGCCCTTGAATTGGTCGTCGACCGCAAACCAGATATTGTCTTGTGCGATTGGAACATGAGCCCGTTTGGCGGCGCTGACTTCCTCAGAATACTGCGCAAGGATACGGACCCAATCATCAAGACAACGCCGGTCCTTGTCATCACAGCCCACGCGCGCCGGCCGATCATCCTGGAAGCGCTCAATATCGGTATTCATGGGCTTGTTGCAAAACCTTTGGCGCCCGCAGTTCTTTATCGGCATATCGGCGAAATTCTCCAGCGTCAGGAACTTCAGGGACGCAGCAAGGGAATTTCTATGCCGGGGATGCCCGGTCACACAGGCGGCAGTGTGCTGGACTTGTCCTCAATGGCGCCGGATCAGCCTGCTGAAGCTGAGGACCAGTCTCTCGCACTTCTTTAAATTGGCGACCTCCCTGTCGGCTGCGGTTGATCCTGTGCCCGTTTCAGTATTTGCATGATTGCAACCCATTGTTCTTGAGGGTACATCTCGGAGCTCCTCTATTTTCGGCGCGAGATTCATGACCATCAACTCCTTCCGCCTTGCCGTTGCCCAGCTTAATCCGACCGTCGGTGATGTCGCCGGGAACGCGGAGCTTGTTCGTCAGGCGCGTGCCGACGCCAAAGCGCAGCAGGCGGATCTGGTCTTGACGTCAGAGCTGATGCTGGCCGGCTATCCGCCGGAAGATCTTGTTCTGAAACCGGCCTTTGTCCGTGAATGCATGGAAACCGCGCGCGCGCTTGCCGCAGAGACCGCCGATGGTGGACCGGCCGTGATCCTCGGCACGCCGTGGTACTCCGAGGCGGGCGACCTCCACAACGCCGTGCTTCTGATCGATCAGGGAGAAGTGAAGGCGGTTCGCTATAAGAGCGACCTGCCAAACTACGGAGTTTTTGACGAAAAGCGCGTGTTCAAGGCCGGGCCGCTTCCTGGGCCGGTTGATTTCCGCGGCGTGCGCATCGGCCTGCCGATCTGCGAAGACATTTGGAACGACGAGATCTGCGAGTGCCTTGAGGAAACCGGTGCGGAAATCCTGCTTGTCCCGAATGGCTCTCCCTATTGGGAAAACCGGGCTGAAGAGCGTCTCCAGATAGTTGTGGCCCGTGTGGTTCAGACGGATCTGCCGCTTGTCTACTGCAATCAGTTGGGCGGCCAGGACGAGCTGGTCTTTGATGGCGGATCTTTCGCCCTTCAGGCGGATCGGAGCCTGGCCTTCCAGATGCCGCAGTTTGAGACAGCGCTCGGCATCAGCGACTGGAAACGAAATGGCGAAGCCTGGGTCTGCACCAGCGGTCCGGTGGCAAAGCTTCCAGATCTTGATGAAGCAAACTGGCGGGCCTGTGTCCTCGGGCTTGGCGATTATGTGACCAAGAACGGCTTCCCGGGTGTCGTGCTTGGCCTTTCAGGCGGCATCGACTCTGCCATTTGCGCGGCAATGGCTGTTGATGCTCTGGGGGCGGATAAGGTGCACAGCATTATGCTCCCCTTTCGCTACACCTCGGAAGAAAGCATCGAGGATGCCGCGGACTGCGCCAAGGCGCTGGGCCTCAGATATGACACGGTCCCGATTGCCGAGCCTGTCGAAGGATTTACCAAGGCACTGGACGGGCTGTTCGCTGGCACGGAAGCAGGCGTGACGGAGGAGAACCTACAGTCCCGGACACGCGGCGTCATCCTGATGGCCGTTTCCAACAAATTCGGCCATATGGTCATGACCACGGGCAACAAGTCGGAAATGTCGGTTGGCTACGCAACGCTCTATGGCGACATGAACGGCGGCTACAATCCGATCAAGGATCTCTACAAGACCCAAGTCTATCACCTGGCTGCCTGGCGCAACGCCGACAAACCGGCCGGCCTGCTCGGACCGGAAGGCGAGGTGATCCCGTCCAACATCATCACCAAGGTCCCGACAGCGGAACTGCGCGAAAACCAGACGGACCAGGATTCCTTGCCGCCATATGACGTGCTCGACGACATTCTGGAATGTCTTGTCGAAAAAGAGATGTCGGTCGGTGAAATCGAAGCGCGCGGCCATTCCCGTGACCTGATTCATCGCATTGAACATTTGCTCTACATCGCTGAATACAAACGCAGACAAGCCCCTCCCGGCGTCAAGATCACGGAACGCAATTTCGGCCGTGACCGACGCTACCCGATCACCAACCGCTTCCGCGACCGGTCGTAAAGCTTTTCAATCCGGCGGAGACGCATGACCTATCTGACGTTTCTGCAAACCAATGCCCGCTGGCTCGCCGGCGGGTTTCTGCTGACCGCTTTTTCCGGGTTCGGGCAGACTTTTTACATTGCACTGTCTTCGGGGCACCTGCGCGAAGAGTTTCACCTCAGTCACGGCGACTTCGGTCTGCTCTACATGGGCGCGACGCTCGCAAGTGCGGTGTCGTTGCCCTGGATCGGACGCAGCGTAGATGTCTTCCCCGTTCGCTTTGTCGGGCTCGCAACATGTGTGTCTCTAGGTATCTTTTGCCTTTCTATGGCTCTGGTGAATTCGGTCTTTATGTTGTTTGTGGTGCTGTTCGGACTGCGGCTGTCCGGGCAGGGCATGATGACCCACGTCTCCATGACAGCAATGGGCCGCTGGTATTCAGCGCAGCGCGGACGAGCCGTGTCTGTCGCGCAGATGGGATTTCCGGTTGCAGAAAGCTTGTTTCCGGCCAGTTTTGTGTTGATTTCGGCGGTCGTTGGATGGCGGATCAGCTGGGCGCTCGCCGCTGGCATCATGGTGCTCGGCGCACTGCCTATGCTCGCCTTGTTATTTGCCAAAGATCGCATTCCCCGATCAGATGAACGCGACGCAGATTTAACTGAAGGGCGTCAATGGACGCGCGGCGAGGCGCTGCGCGATCCGATTTTCTGGCTTTTGACAGCCGGCGTGCTGGCGCCGCCTTTCATCGGAACAGCCATCTTGTTCAATCAGGTGTATCTGACTGAGTTGCGAGGCTGGCCGCTTGAGCTCTTCGCCTCCGCTTTTCCAGTCATGGCCGGCACAGCAATTGCCACGGCGCTGGTGCTTGGACCTTTGATAGACCGGTATTCCGCGCGGGCGCTGCTTCCGGCCGTGCTATTGCCGCTCTTCTCAGGGTGTCTGCTGCTTGCCTTGCTGCCGGCCGCACCAACGGCCTTTGTGTTCATGGGGCTTCTCGGTATCAGCAGCGGGTTTACTGCCGCAATGTCCGGCGCCCTCTGGCCGGAGCTTTACGGGAGTCGCCATATCGGCGCGATCCGGTCCGTTGCCTTTGCGCTGATGGTGTTTTCGTCGGCCGCTGGCCCGGGCTTGGTCGGCGTTCTGATCGATGTCGGTGTCGACTTTGATCGTCAGCTTCTGGTGATGAGCGGGTACTGCGCGCTGATGACAGGCGGGCTTGCAATAGCGTCGCGCAAGCTTCGGGACCGACAAAACGGTCCGTTGGCTTGAAAAGCTGAAATCTGGCCCGGCGAAACGGGGTAAAATCACCATTTGCACTTGCAGAGCTCAAGGGAGGCGGGTACCTGAGGCGCATGACTGTTACTGTACGCTTCGCGCCGTCTCCGACCGGCCACATTCACATCGGCAATAGCCGTCCGGCCCTCTATAACTGGCTTTACGCCAAGAAGATGGGCGGGCGCTTCATCCTGCGTTTCGACGACACCGATCTTGAGCGCTCCAAGAAGGAGTATGCGGAATCGATCGAAACCGATCTCCGCTGGCTCGGCATTTCGCCCGATGTGATTGAGCGGCAATCCGACCGGGTGTCCGCTTATGAGGCAGCGGCGGAAAAACTGAAGACAGCCGGGCTGCTGTATCCCTGCTACGAAACACCGGACGAGTTGGAACGCCGCCGGTCCCGGCAGCGCGCGCTTGGCCGCCCTCCTGTTTACGACCGTGCCGGACTAAAACAGACAGAGGAAGAGCGGGCCGGGTTTGAAGCGGAAGGCCGCAAGCCGCATTGGCGCTTCGTTTTGCCGAACCATGACGGCGATCCGTTTCAGACCAAACGCACCGAAGTGACCTGGAACGATCTGTGCCGTGGTGACCAAACCGTAGACTTGGCCTCCATGTCCGATCCGGTCCTAATCCGCGCAGACGGCACGTTTCTCTACACGTTGCCGTCGATCGTCGACGACATCGATATGGGTGTGTCCCATATCATCCGCGGTGAGGATCACGTGTCGAACACCGGCGTCCAGATCGCGATCTTCGAAGCTCTGGGCGCTAAAGCGCCTGTCTTCGGTCACCACAATCTGCTGACCACGCGGGATGGCGAAGGGCTTTCTAAGCGGAAGGGGGCCTTGTCGATCGGGTCGCTTCGGGACTCCGGTGTTGAGGCGATGGCAGTCTGTTCGCTTGCTGTCCTGACCGGCACCAGCCAGGCCGTTGAAGCCGTTCCGAGCATGGATGCCCTGGTGGAGAAATTCGATCTGACCAGCGTGTCCCGGTCCTCCGCAAAATTCGATCCGGAAGATCTCAAGGGACTGAATGCGCGCCTTGTGCATGAAATGCCGTATGCAGATGCCAAGGATCGGCTCGATGAGATGGGTGTCGGCGGCGGCGAGGCCTTCTGGACCGCCATTCGCGGCAACTGTGAAACAGTCAATGATGCCAAAGGCTATTGGCAAATCGTCGGCGGTCCGGTGGAAAGCCGGATTGAAGATGAAGACCGGGAGTTCATCACCAAGGCGAAAGACCTGCTTCCGGACGGCGAAATGACCCTGGAGACCTGGGGGGCATGGACATCAGCGTTGAAGGCGGAAACCGGCCGCAAGGGGCGGGGGCTGTTCATGCCCCTGCGCCGCGTGCTCACGGGTCTCGATCACGGTCCTGACATGAAGGAAATGCTGCCGCTTATTGGGCGTAAAAGTATTCTGGACCGACTACCCTGACAGGAACGTCACGATCCGGGGCCGGACGGAACCCCGGGTCGTCCGACTTGAAGACCGGCGGGATCGAGGCTGTTTCAAGGTTCTCGTCCGCCAGAGATCTGCGGTTTCCAAGCAACGGCAGCTCACCAGGTTTGTCATTCGTACCGTCGGCATCAGTCGCAGCCGGTGTGAGCTGTTCAGCGGCTTTCGCGATCGACGCTGTTACATCAAAACCTTTTTCCAGGTTCGCGCGGGTGTCAGGGTCTTCATAGGCCGGCAGCTGTTCTTTTGTCAGCGGCGTTCGGGACAGCGTTGAGTTCGACTCAAGATTTGCCGGACGTGAAGTGCGGATGTTTTCAGCTGTGTCGCTGGACGGCAGCCCGCCGCTGATGTCCGAAAACGCAATCCGCCGTCCGGACGCGCCGGGATTGCTGACTTCTGTCCAGCCTGAGCGGCTTTTTGCCTTCCCCGTCAGCCGGCAGCTGCATCCCTCGACAAACTCGCTTTTGTAACGATCAGCAAACGGTTGTTCGGAATAAAGATCACCTGCGAGTGACATCATGTCGGAGCGGTCACCGCCCGGGTTCTTGTAGACGTAGAGCTCGGTTTCAGAGGCCGGGCAAATCTCGTTGCAGCGGGCAGCATCATTGGCAAATTGCCGTTTTCCGGTCGCAAAACTGACCGGAAAAAAATAACCATCGCACGTGCGCACACACAGGGTACGAAAGGTTCCACCGGACGGGATTCGGCGTTTGCCGCTGGAATTGGTGCGTTTCTTGGTGCTTTGAGCCGTCTCTTGTTGCTTGGTTTGTGCCTGCGTTTGCTGCGGGTTGAAAAGCCGGGCCAGCAGCGAACGCGGTGCATCTCCAGAATTCGGATTGGCGGCCGCATTGCGGGTATTTGCGGGTGCGCCGCAGTTTTGGCGTTTGAGGGCTGCTTGTACCTGCCGGATGCGTTTTTGATTGCTGGCGCTTCCACCGCCAGCCTTCGCCAATTGACGGTCGATGGCTCTTAAATTGGAACGCATGCGCTGCACTTTGCCAGACAGTGCCTGGCACTGCGGACTGGCATTGCTGTTGCAACCAAGATAGCTAAAATCCCGCTCTGCCGCATTGAGCGCTTTTTGCTGCTGGCTTTTTGCGGTTTGCCATTTTTGAGCACCAGCAGACGGGCGGTTGCCGCGTGACTGAAGTTGACGCAGTTCCGATGTTAAATTGGAACAGCTTGCAGCCTCTGCCGGGACAGCAAGAAGCAGCTGCACCGGCGCAAACGCCAGCGCGCATGACATTGCCAAAAACGCGGCATGACTGCGAAGCTTCATCACTTTTCCCCACCGGCGCATATCATCCCCGCGCCATGCTGGTCAAACAGCCGGATCAGTATCCTCTTGAAGCAAAGCCATAGCAAGGAAAGCTCTCATGTTCGGTTAATGGCAGGCAGGGCGGCAGGCTTATTTTTCCGCAGCGGCATGAAGATGTTGAAAGATCTCGTCCAGAGCAATGCGCTGCTCTTCGCTCAAGGCCGCTTCCAATTGCAGAGAATAGCCCAATGCTTTCGGCACGAGGTTCTCATACATGGCGCGGCCATTATCGGTGAGTTGCAAAAGCTGTTCGCGCTGGTCATCCGGGTTCGCGCCGCGGGTGAGATGTCCTTTTTTCTCCAGAGCGGCGACGGCGCGGCTCACCTTCGTTTTGTGCATGGACGTTGCCTTGCCGATGTCGCGTGCTGTCATGGCGACATGTTCGCCAAGAGTTGCCACCACGCGCCACTCCGGGATCCCGATACCGAAATCATCCGCGTAGATCTTCGACAGCGACCGGCTAACGGTCTCCGCAAGATGGTTCAGCCGGTAGGGAAGAAACTCATTGAGTTTCAGCACTGCTGTTTCTTGAGGCGCTTTGCTGGTTTTGGGCATGAGAACTCGGGTCTTGTTAGGGCATGCTTCACGCAAGATACGGATCGCATGCTGGAGAGGCGCAGCACCCCGTCAAGCCGATCGGTTATCAGCGCCATGGCCTCAGTGGTAACCAAGCAGAAGTATAGCTTGTCAAAACAGAGGGGAAAGCACTCGGCGGTCATTTTGCATATCTACGGAGCGTTTGCTTCTCGTTGTCCGGTTCAATGCCATAGAAATGCCTGTATGAGGCGCAATTACTAGACCTATCTGTTGATAAGAAAGAAACGTTTAACGAAATAATGCACCAAAATTTGCGAATCGATGCCGTAACAAGTGACGCTGGTGTGGCAAGAACATATTCACACCCTGAGACCGATGAGTTGCTCATCGGATTGGCTGGCAGGAAAGCGAGGCTGTCATGACTACGGCAGACACATCATCTGAACGTGAACTCGGACAAGACGCGAAGATCCATGACCTTGGATCCGGGTGCTATGCCATTTCTGCGGAAGGGTGTCCGAACACCGGTGTGATTGTAGGCGAGCGCGGTCTTCTGGTTATCGACGCCCAGCCGACAGAAGAACTCGGCGAGATTTTTCTCAAAAAGATCCGGGAGATCTCTGACAAACCGATCAAGGTACTGCTGCTGACGCACTTCCATGGCGACAGCACGGCTGGTGCCGCAGCCTTTGAGGCTGGCGAGGTGATCGCGTCTGATCTGACCAAACGCATGATGGAAACCCGCGGTCTCGATGATCGTGAAGTTCTGAAAGCCCGGTATCCGGACTTTTATCCTGCCGGTCATGCGCTTCCGGCGCTGGCGATGCCGACCATGACCATCGCATCTTCCATGTCGATCGATCTCGGCGGCCGCGAAGTGCGCCTGATGCATCTTGGGCGGGGACACACCATGGGTGATCTCGTCGTCTGGGTCTCAGACAATTCCGTGCTCTATGCTGGCGGTCTGGTTCAATCAAACACTGCTCCTTATTGCGGGGACGCGCACCTGGCCGATTGGCCTCGGGCATTGGACCGGATCATGGCGTTCCGGCCTTCTGCGCTGGTCCCAGGCCATGGCCGTCCGGCTATCGGGTCGGCAGCCGTCGCAACCGCGATTGAAACAACCCGTGATTATGTTGTGACTTTGCGCGATGCCGCTGCAGCTTGTGCCGAGAGCAAGTTGGGCCTCCACGACACTTTCCAATCCCTCACCGATGCACTCCAACCCAGGTTCGGCAGCGCTCTGCTCTTTGATTTGCATTTGCCGTTCAACGTCGCAAGGGCGTATGATGAAGCGCAGGGGTTAGATCAGCCGCAGATCTGGACACGGGAACGTTGTGACGATCTAGAGGACGCATTGACCCGCACTTCGCCGGTTTCTCCGAAAACGGAGCCTGCCACCTTAGCAGAAGATGAGCCAGTGGTCGTCGACGAGATGGTCGCAGACGACTCTGATGCGGACGTTGAACAAGACACTGGCGAGAGCGCAGATACAGTTTCTGAAGCGTCAGGCGAACTTGTAACGGACAGTGACTTTGCAGCGTCTCTACTGGCAGGTAGCGACGAGGCAGCCGGGGAGGACGAACTCCTTCCGGAAGAAGACGTTGTTCAGGACGAAAAGGTTCTGGAAAAAGCCGGCGCCTAAACAGCGGACAATCTCGAATGAAAACCGCTTGGGTTCTATTATGGCCCGGGCGGTTTTGCTTTCTAACGCGGAGAGTGCTTGATACCCTGCCGCTGGTTCCCACATTGAAGTCAGTTTTTCGACACTCGGAGTTTTATCATGCGGTTTCGCACTGCAGCCATTATCTTTCTCAGCCTTTGCATGCAGTCGGCTGCCCCGGCACTTGCCAACGATGAACCGGATCTGATCTTCAAAAAATCGACCGTCTGGAAGTTTCTGACACCGGACCACAAACTGGCGACCTATGCCATAGATGATCCGCTGATTGACGGTGTATCCTGTCATTTCACCGTTCCGGAAAAGGGCGGGGTTTCCGGTTGGCTGGGCGTTGCAGAAGAAGTCTCGGATGTATCGCTCGCATGCCGTCAGGTCGGCCCGGTGCAGATCAAGGAAAACTTCGAACAAGGCGAAGAAATGTTCCGTCAGGGCCGTTCGTTCATGTTCAAGAAGATGCGGATCGTACGCGGCTGCGATGTGAAGCGGAATACACTTGTTTACATGGTCTATTCCGACAAGCTGATCGAAGGCAGCCCTAAGAATTCAACATCAACTGTGCCGTTGATGCCTTGGGGAACCCAGGAACCACCGCGCTGTGGAGACTACTTGGAGAGCTGAGTTAAGGGCCGCAGCTTGCGCCTTATTGGCGTGAGCCCGGTTTGTCGCCTTCGAGCGTTTCGAGATGGTGGGCGACCGGCAATTCGGCATCGGCACAAAAATGCTTGTAGAGCATGGCCATGACGTCTTTCACCGGTTCGCTCGCCAGCCGGTAATAGATGGTGGTGCCTTCGCGCCGTGTTGAGACAAGCCCTTGCGCGCGCAACAGGGCCAGCTGCTGGGAGACGGTCGGCATGCGCATTCCGGTCTTCTCGGCAAGTTCGCCAACGCTGCGCTCTTCGTCCATCACATGGCACATCAGAAGCAACCGGGGCGCAGAAGCCATCAGCTTCATGAATTCTGCGGCAGTTTCCGCTTTGTCTTCCAGCGCTTTGTAGTCCATCGAGAGACCTTGCCAAACTTCGTTGTGGGACGCAATCAAAGAACGTCCGTGTTCTTTGGCGCTTTTAAATGCGGCTGGCAACGGTGACAACCAGGTTTCCGTTTCCGCAGCCGGTGCCGGTCATCAGGCAAACACTTTTCTGTTGAACTTCATTGCCGAATGCCTTGGTTCCGTCCGTAATCGCCAAGAGCGCGATGAACGGACCGCCGAGGACAATAGCCAGGAAGATGATCACAAAAAGGCGGTTCAACATTTTCTTTCTCCAGAAGGCAACGCTGTGTTGTTGATCCGGAGAATATGTTTTGTGCCTTGAACCCATGCTGAGTGGCGTATTCAGCTTCCGTTCAGGTTTATGAACTTCATTCAAGTCTTTGATAATAAAAAGAAAGACTTTATAGATTTTCTGTCATGGCTGTCCTGAGCGCGTCAAGAAGCTTCTCGTCCCGGCCATAAATGTCTTTCCTGAAGTGAGTCGAACCGTCTTTGTTCATCCATGCGGTCAGATAGGTGAGGTGTACTTCGATCGGCACGCTGGGTTTGACGACGGTCCGCTTTTCTGGATCCCGGATTTTCTCCCAATGCCCTTCATCCGCATTCTTGTGGGCCAGCAGGACATCAGCGAGTACAAAGGGATCTGATACCCGGATGCAGCCATGGCTGAAGGCCCGCTCAGCGCGGGCGAACAGGGATTTAGATGGCGTGTCGTGAATGTAGATGTTGAACTCGTTCGGAAACATGAACTTGATCCGGCCAAGCGCATTGCTGTTTCCAGGATCCTGACGCAGCCGGAACGGAAAATTGCCGCGCGCATAGCTGTTCCAGGCAACCTGGGTCGGGGCGATTTCTGTCCCGTCCCGGAACACACGGATATTTTTGCTCGAAAGCGCAGATGGGTTTTGCTTCAGCTTCGGCAGATACTCCGACGTGGCGATGGAATAGGGGACGTTCCAGAAAGGATTGATCTCCACGTAGTCGAGCGTATCGGAAAACACCGGTGTGGCGTGGTAAGGCTTGCCAATCACCACCGGCGCGGTGTGGATGGTCTTGCCTTCCTTCACCACTTTCAGTTCCTGGTCGGCCAGGTTAACGAACACATAAAAGCTGCCGAGATCGTCCCGCATCCAGCGCCGGCGCTCCATGTTGAGCTCCATCTGGACCAGTTTTTCTTCCAAGGGAATATTCAAGCGGGCGAGGGTTTCCTTGCCGATGACGCCATCGTTGGCCAGGCCGTGGTGATCCTGGAAGGTTGTGACGGCTTCAATGAGAACACCGTCATAGACATCGCCGCTGTGTTCGGCTGCTCCAGGAATGTCCTCTTCAATCAGTCGCTGCCGGAGCGCGGCAACACGTGGATCGCTCATGCCTGGCTTGAGCACATCGCCATCCGGAACCGTGGTGAAGGGGCCGCTGCCCGCTTTCTCGCGATATTGAGCAAGACGCCGTTTCAAGCGCGCGTAATTGTCCGAGCGGGGCGCAAGACCTTCCAGGAACGCGCTAAAGTCAATCGCCGCAACAGCTTGCTCAAGCAGCATGGTTGGGTCCGGACGGTCCGGAAAGAGGTTCAACGCCTTGTTGACCTTGTTGGGTTGAACGCGGCCGGAGGAGAGGTGCGTGGCATAGCGCAGATATTGCTTGGTCAGTTCCAGCTCGAACTGAGCCCAGTCGTCTGCAGTCTGCGCCGAGGAGGCCATATCCACCAGACCAAGCGGGCCATAATTTTCCGGATTGAGCGCGTGCTCATTGGCTGCCGCCATAGCCGCGACGGCCAAATGGGCGTTTTCGCTCATGCCGTCGGCAGAAAACCAGATCGGGGCGAAAGCCCGTTGCCCGTAAAACAGGACAGCCTTTTCCGTGACGTCCAGTGACATCGCCGCTTGCAACGCCTTGGCGATCGGCGTTTCCGGTTCCAGGAAGACGGGCGCCGGGACTTCCACGTTTTCCGCAGCACGCTGGGGCTTTGAGGTTGGGGCTGGAGCCGATTGGGCAAACCCCGCCAAGGGCTGTACCGCGATCACCGCTGTTACCAACGTGGTTAGTGCCGCGTGTCGTATGTACCGGCGCGCATGATCTGTCCTGTGCATCGGAAAGCCCCTCCTTGATTCCCGTAGCGTCAGATTAAAGCTTCTCGGCGTATGCGCCAACGCCAGAACCTGAAGGAAGGGCTGTTTGCATGAAAAAGTGATCTTGACCGCTCCGATGAAACCAGTCCATAACGCTTGCCATGATGACGGCCACACGGAACATCATTATCACCACCATTATTTGCAGCTAGCGACACCGCTGGCTGTGGCCGTTCCCTCTTGGCAAATTTCCTTGTAGACGGACCGCCCGGCCAGCCGGCCAGGAGACCGTTTGACATGAGCGCCGCTGACCCAGCGAAATCCGGCACCTTAAAGGGCTTGAAGCTCACCAACACATTGACCCGCCAGAAGGAAGACTTCTGCGCGATCGATGATAGCAACGTGCGTCTCTATGTCTGCGGACCGACCGTCTACGACTTTGCCCATATCGGCAATGCGCGTCCGGCGATTGTCTTTGACGTATTGTACCGGCTGCTGCGCCATCTGTACGGCGCTGAGCACGTGACCTACGCCCGCAACATCACGGACGTTGACGACAAGATCAACGCACGTGCGCTGCGCGATTATCCGGATATGCCGCTTAATGAGGCAATTGCCAAGGTCACCAAGAAGACGGCGGATCAATACCAAAAGGATGTGGCATCCCTTGGCTGCCTGGAGCCGACGGTCCAGCCGCGGGCAACCGAACACATCGATGGCATGGCCAAGATGATCGAACTGCTCATCGACAAGGGTCATGCCTACGTTGCTGAGACCACGGATGGCGGCGAAGTGCTGTTCGACACTGTCTCAATGCCGGATTACGGCGATCTGTCCAAACGCAAGCTGGATGAGCAGATCGCGGGTGCCCGGATCGCGGTGGACAGCCACAAGAAGAACCCTGGAGACTTCGTCCTCTGGAAACTGTCCTCACCGGAAGAGCCGGGCTGGGACAGTCCCTGGGGGCGCGGGCGTCCGGGCTGGCACATCGAGTGCTCCGTCATGAGCGAGCACCATCTCGGCAAGGTCTTTGATATTCATGGCGGTGGGCTGGACCTCATCTTCCCGCATCATGAAAACGAGATCGCCCAGTCGTGCTGCGCCAACGACACAAAGACCATGTCAAATTATTGGGTTCACAACGGTTTCGTGCAGGTCGAGGGCCGGAAGATGTCCAAGTCGGAGGGCAACTTCTTCACCATCCACGAGCTTCTGGAGACGGAGAATTTCGGCGGCCGCAAATGGCCGGGCGAAGTGCTGCGCCTTGCCATGCTGATGACCCATTATAAGGAGCCCATCGACTTTTCCGTCCGCAAGCTGGAAGAAGCGGAGAACCTTTTGGGCAAATGGCCGGATCTGGTCGAGACAGATGCGGCTCCGGCAGCAGACGTGCTTGATGCTATGAATGATGATCTGAATACGGCCGCAGCCATTCAGGCCTTGCATGGCCTTGCGGGCGAGGCGAACAAGGACCCAGTCAAACTGGCCGAGTTTTCAGCCTCTGCGGCTCTGTTGGGTCTCAAGCCTGTTGCAGCGGATATGTCAGGTATCGACGAAACCGCTATCGCGGCTGCCATCGCGGCCCGGCTTGAAGCGCTCAACGGTAAGAACTGGGCCGAAGCCGACCGGATCCGCGATGAACTTGCGTCTCAAGGCATTGCGCTAAAGGATTCAAAAGACTCCGAAACCGGTGCCCGCGTAACAACCTGGGACCTCAAGCGGTGAGTTTCTCTCAGCGGCAAGGCGGGAACACCCCCCTCTGCCCCTTTCAGGGACATCTCCCCCTCAAGGGGGGAGACGGGCGGGTGCGGCTCCGGTTGGCCAATTTTCAGCGCTTTGCTCTGAAGAGAACCAATTTCGGATACTTGTCGGCAAGTGCGGTGTTCAAAAGAAGTCGAGCCGCGCCGCAAACTCCAGTCTCCCCCCTTGAGGGGGAGATGTCTGCACGAGCAGACAGAGGGGGATATACAGCCTCTCTGATAAATGATGGCATGCCTCTTCCATTCGGGAAAAAGGTTATGCCTCACCGGAATATTCCGAACCAAAACAGACGAAACGCCAAAGCGCTCCGATCCAATATGACCGAAGCCGAAAAGAGACTTTGGCGGGTTATTCGCGCGCATCGTTTGGAAGGCATCAGTTTTCGGCGGCAGATGCCGATTGCCGGCTACATAGTTGATTTTGCGGCACCCCAACACCGGTTAATCGTTGAATTAGACGGTTCGCAGCACGGGGACCCGCAGCATGTTGAGCAGGACAGACAGCGGGATGAAGCACTGGCGAGTGTGGGATGGACGGTTCTGCGATTTTGGAATGCGGATGTGCTTCAAGATCTTGATGCCGTGTGCCGCAAGATCTTGACGGTGTGCGGGAGGGAAGTTTCATGAACCTTGAAGAAACAGACATCAAATCCGGCGGCTGTCAGTGTGGGGCTATTCGCTATTGTGCGGAAGGGTTCAAACGGCCGTCGATCTGCCATTGCCGCATGTGCCAAAAGGCGGTCGGAGGCCCGTTTGCAGCGCTTGTCGTGGTTGAAAACCTGAGTTGGACGCGTGGAGAGCCAGCTTACTTTCAAAGCTCAAACCTCGTTCGGCGCGGGTTTTGCCGGGATTGCGGCACCCCGCTGACCTATGAATTTGAAGGCTCTCATATCGACATCACAATCGCGAGCCTCGATCAGCCGGATCTTGTGGCTCCGGAAATCCAGTTGGGATTGGAAAACCGCTTGTCCTGGTGCGATGGACTTGCGGCTCTGCCGACCCGAACGGCAGAAGCAGAAGCTGCGGCTCAGGACGTATTTTCCGGCATCCGCAACCATCAGCATCCGGATCGGGATACGGATGCCTGGCCGGGGGATGCCAGATGACCGAGACCTACACCGGCGGCTGCCAATGCGGCGCGGTTCGTTTCCGTATTGAAGGAACACTTGGCGAAGCGAGCATCTGTCATTGCCGGATGTGCCAGAAGGCATTCGGCAATTTCTTCGCGCCACTTGTAGATGCGCGCCACGAAGACCTTACCTGGACCCGCGAGAGGCCAAGTTATTACGCGTCCTCTGATCTGGTCGACCGCGGGTTTTGCAGCCGGTGCGGCACGCCACTTGTTTTTGCCTATCGCGATTACCCGTTGATTGGGCTGGCGATCGGAGCATTTGATGAGCCCGGCCGCGTTCCCGTGACCAAACAACACTGGAAGCGCGACAAGATCTCTGGTTTTGACACATTGCACGCGTTGCCGGGCGGGCCCGAAGATGATCCTGAATTTGCAGATGTGATCGCAGAAATAGACGCCAGCAACCACCAACACCCAGACCACGATACTTGACAAATCGACCATAAAAATTGGCCAGCCGATGGAGAGCGGCGAGCAGGACGCGATATGACCAAAGACCGGATTTATCTTTTTGACACGACACTGCGCGATGGCGCGCAAACCAGCGGGGTTGATTTTTCTGTAAACGAAAAGATCGTCATTGCAGAACTTCTTGAGCGGCTCGGGGTCGACTATGTGGAAGGCGGATATCCAGGAGCGAATCCGGCCGATACCGAGTTCTTCTCCCAAAAGCGGACAAAAAGTGCGAAATTCACTGCCTTCGGAATGACCAAGCGGGCAGGACGGTCGGCGTCGAACGACCCCGGTCTTCAGCAGATCCTCGCCAGCCAATCAGACGCTTGCTGTTTTGTTGCCAAGGCCTGGGACTACCATGTGGATGTCGCGCTTGGCTGCACCAACGAGGAAAACCTCGAAGCGATTGAAGGCACCGTCAATGCTGCCGTCATTGCCGGCAAGGAAGCCATGATCGACTGCGAGCATTTCTTCGACGGCTACAAGGCCAATCCGGATTATGCGCTTGCTTGTGCCCGCACTGCCTATCAGGCAGGAGCCCGTTGGGTTGTCCTTTGCGATACCAATGGCGGCACTCTGCCCGAAGAAATTCATACGATTGTGACGAAAGTTCAGGACGTCGTGCCCGGAAGTCACCTTGGCATTCACACGCACGATGACACGGGTCATGCGGTGGCCAATTCCCTGGCAGCAGTTGATGCCGGAGTGCGTCAAGTCCAGGGCACCTTGAACGGTCTGGGCGAGCGTTGCGGTAATGCCAACCTGATCACATTGATCCCAACCCTGAAACTAAAATCACAGTTTGCCGACCGGCTGGAAATTGGTGTTAGCGAAGACCAGCTTCAGGACATCACCGCGATCTCCCATGCCTTCGACGAGATTCTCAACCGTTCGCCCAACCGGCATGCGCCCTACGTTGGGGAAACGGCTTTCGCCACCAAGGCTGGTATTCATGCGTCTGCAATTCTGAAAGATCCGCAAACCTATGAGCATGTGGCCCCGGAAACGGTTGGGAACCAGCGCCGGGTGCTCGTTTCTGACCAAGCTGGAAAGAGCAATCTGCTTGGCGAGCTGGCGCGTGTCGGCATTACAGTCGACAAGGCCGACCCCCGTCTGGATCGGCTGCTGGCCAGGGTGAAGGAGCGGGAGGCACTGGGCTACGCCTATGAGGCAGCGGATGCATCCTTTGAGCTGCTTGCACTGCGTGAACTCGGCGAAGTGCCGGACTTTTTCCAGGTTGATTCCTTCAAGGTCATGGTCGAGCGCCGGTTCAATGCCATCGGCGATCTGATCACGGTCTCCGAAGCGGTGGTCAAGGTCAATGTCGATGGGGAGACGCGCATGTCCGTTTCGGAAGGCAACGGCCCGGTCAACGCGCTCGACATGGCGTTGCGCAAGGACCTTGGAAAGTATCAGGCCGCGATTGAAGGGCTGGAGTTGATCGACTATAAGGTGCGCATCCTGAACGGTGGCACCGATGCGGTGACCCGGGTTCTGATCGAAAGCCATGATGCCAGGACCCAGCGGCGCTGGTTCACCATCGGTGTCTCCTCCAATATCGTCGATGCGTCCTTTCAAGCGCTGGTCGATTCCATTACATTCGCGCTTCTCAAGGCTCAGGAGAGCTAAGGTCCGGCGCCAGAAAGGCACGCGCTATGTCTCAGCCCGTGACACGCACCGAGGCGGAAAACGAACTCCGCCGTGGCCTCCTCTTTGGCCTTGCGGCTTACGGCATGTGGGGGTTCTTTCCGGCCTACTACAAGCTTACTGATACTGTTTCAGCGGACCTTGTCGTGGCGCATCGGATTGCCTGGTCCGTGCTGTTTGTTGGCGGCTTTTTGTATCTCCGGGGCCGCTGGCAGGAAGTGCTTGATGTCTTCGCCGACCCGGCAGTCTTGAAAAAACTTGCGATGTCGGCGTCGTTCATTTCGGTCAATTGGCTGGTCTTTGTCTGGGCGATTGCGAACGAACAGGTTCTGGATGTATCCCTCGGTTATTTCATCAATCCGCTCGTCAGTATTTTGGTGGGGCTGATCGTTCTACGCGAACGCATGAGCAAGGGGCAGTACATTGCCGTTGCCATGGCCGGATTTGCCGTTGTCTTGCAGGCAGTTCTGGCGGGAGGTCTGCCGTGGGTGTCCCTGGTTCTGGCATTTTCGTTTGCCGGTTACGGCTACATTCGGAAGGTGACACCGGTCAAGGCAACTCCAGGCTTGTTCGTCGAGACTGTTCTTCTATTTCCGATTGCCATGGGATACCTGCTTCTCAGCCTTTCATGGGGTGTCGATGCGCTGATCCTGGATGATATTCCAGTTCTCATCGCTCTTGCAGGCACAGGCATTGTTACGGCGTTGCCATTGATCTGCTTCAGTTCGGCCGCGCGCCGGCTTCCGCTCTTCATGCTTGGCTTGATGCAGTACATTGCGCCATCGATACACTTTCTCATGGCGGTGTATGTCTGGGGAGAACCGCTCGATCAGGTGAAACTGCTCGGCTTTGTCATGATCTGGATTGCGCTGGTGGTTTTCACATTCGACAGCTGGCGGAATGCACGGAACGCGAAAAGGGCACAGCAGGCAACAGTCTGAGTTTTTGGTGTCATCCGTCGGCGACGGCAAGCATTTCAAACCCATTCCGCTTTGAGGCATAAAGGTGTTTGTCGGCAATGCTAAGCGCGTCGGAGATCTCTCCGCCGTCAAGCTTTGCAATGCCGACACTTGTTTGACACATAAGGTCGGTTCCCGAATGCCGGATCGGATGTGTGCTGAGGCTCTTCATAAACCCGGCCAGTTTCAGGGTTAGGCTGTCACGTGTTTCCGACCGGAAGATCATACAGAACTCGTCACCGCCTAGCCGGATGATCATGTCTTCCGGTGCGGCGAGCGCTCGAAGTTGGCGCGCAAAACCGAGAAGGACACTGTCGCCAACATCATGGCCGTATTCGTCGTTGATCTGTTTGAATGAATCGAGATCGAACACCGCGATCCACGATGCCTTGCTCCCTGAATGGGTCCAGGATTCGATTTGCTTCACGGCCCTTGTAAACAGGAAGTGCCGGTTGTGAACCCCGGTGAGCGCATCCTGCATGGCAAGCGTATTCAATTCCGCGATGCGGTCCATCATGTCCAGATTCAACGAAATCCGCAGAAGGATTTCTTCCGGTGCATAGGACTTGTCGATGAAATCCGCGGCTCCGTATTTCAGAAAGCGGATACGGTTGTCTGAGTTGGACAGCGACGACATTCCAATCACGCTCAGGCGCTCGCGGCTGTATTTCCGGCGCACCGTCTTTAGAAATGCAAATCCGTCTTCGTCCGGCATGTAATAGTCTGCAAGCACCAACCGGATGTGCGGGTGATCGCGCAACATCTGCAATGCTTCGGCCGGCGTGCTGGCTTGGTAAGTCTGATAAAGGTGGTGCGATGTGATTTGGGCGATCCGCTCCCGGTCGACAGAGGAATCATCCAGAATCAAGATGCCGATCTTGGGATTGTAGGACAATCGCTTCAGCAGCTCGGCTACATAATCGAGGCTTGCGGGGGTGTCCTTGAGAACGTAGTCGATCACCCCTTTGGCAAGGGCCTTTTCGCGGACTTCGTTGTCGAACTTGCTTGTGAAGATAATTGTCGGGATGTTTCTGTTGCGGCAAAGATCGACGATTTCTCCATTTGGCGCGTCCGGCAGAGTCAGATCCACCAATGCAAGATCCGGTTCGCGGATCGGCATGTCGAGACAGCTTTCCGCCTCACGGAAGTTCCGCGCGACCATAATCTGGTGCCGTCCGATATCCTGAAGCCGGTCAACGATCGCCTTTTCGAAAAACGATGCGTCTTCCACCAGAAGCATAGTGCGCATGAAAGCTGATCCGCCCGTGTGATTTGCTCTGTAATTCTACAAGGGAAGAAGCTTCCAAGACCTTAACCCGATGTTCAAAACATACCCACAGGACCTGCGAAAATCGTCGTCTAGTCGCTGAACACCTAACGTTTGGAGAGTTTTGGTTTTTTTACTGGCTAAAGATCTGCCGCCGCCGCACCACCTTCAAGAGGCGCACCAGAACCATCGCTTATACTTTTCTCCAGCATAGGGATGATTTGATCCACTTGTTTGGCAATCAGGTACGGAACTTCGGTGTCTGGCCGGATGTATCCTTGCGCGCGCATGTGATCGAGCAACTCAAGAAGGGGAGACCAAAAGCCATTGATATTAGCAAGAACAACAGGCTTGCGGTGCTGACCGAGCTGAGCCCAAGTCATCATTTCAACGGCTTCTTCCAACGTGCCAATCCCGCCTGGCAAAGCGATGAAAGCATCTGATTTTTCGAACATCAGATGTTTGCGTTCGTGCATATTCTGGGTGATTACCAGATCTTCGACGGTGTCCAGCATTACTTCGCGTTTTTCAAGAAACTGCGGAATAATTCCGGTGACTTGCCCGCCGCACTCCATTGCAGCGCGCGCGACGGTCCCCATGAGGCCAACCGAGCCGCCGCCATACACAAGACGCAATCCGGCTTCGGCAATCAACTGGCCGAGCCGAGCGGCCGCCGCTTCATGCGCAGGGTCCGACCCGAAGCTGGAGCCGCAATAAACACAAACGCTTTTGAGATGCTTAGGAGAATTTGTCGTCATAACGACATGATGTGGCATTGCGTCCTGCATAAGGTCAAGCATTCTGTTCGAAAGGCCGGTTGGTGATCCGCGGTTTTCTTGCCGCGGCACAAAAAGGCCGTTATGCATGGATGAAGAATATCCAATGGGGCAAGCAGACAAATACTGCCGTCTGCCAAGGGGAAGAAATGAAAGCAGTGGCTGGTAAGCCGCATTGCTTTCGATAGGAAGAGCAATGAGCAAGCAGACCCTGATCCGGACTTTAATAATTGCCGTGCCTGTTGGCGTGGCGGCATTGATCACCGGTTACTTCTATCGTGACAGCGGCGAGATGCCGGTAGAGCAGGAGCGCGCAGACAGCCAGGTTCCCGGAACCACAAACGAGTCCTCCAAAGGCGATCAACAGGCAAGTGCTACGCCAGACCAGCAGGCCGTCACATCTGAACCCGCAGTTCAGCAAGAAGAAAGCTCGACCGCCGCACCTGATGAACCCGAGGCGTCTGAATCTGCTGTGGTGTCAGACAAGCCGAGCTTCGACGTGGTGGGTGTGGAGCCAACCGGCGAGACTGTTGTCGCGGGGCGGTCGGAGGCTGGCGCCATTGTTGCGCTGACCGCAAATGGTCAAGTGGTTGGCAAAACCATTGCCAATCCGGCAGGCGAATGGACCATTATTCTGGATGAGCCATTGAAACCTGGCGACTATGACGTTGCTCTGGAAGTTCACGATCAGGGCGGAGAGCAGCTGTCTACGTCCGACGAACGGGTTGCCATCTCCATTCCGGACGGGGGGAAACAACAGCCGCTCGTGGTCCTGAATTCGCCTGATGGACCGTCCAATATATTGCAAAAGCCGGAAGCGCCGGTTGCCGTCGCTGAAGGGCCAAAGGCTGAGGAAACTGTTGTGGCTGCGGCACCGATCTCTGAAGCGGCAGGAGACACCCCGAGCTCTTCGGCTTCTGAGGACGTGGCAGCTGAGGCGGGCGATTCTGAGGGAGCTGCTCCGGCAGCCGCTGCAACGACTGTGTCGGCAGCTGCATCGAGCACTGACGCTGACACTGCTTTCAACGAAACGTCGACCGCAGACATACAGCAATCAACTGCCGATAGCGGATCCCAACCGTCTGAGCAGACGGCAGAGGTGGCTGCGACAAGTTCAGCGCCTGAAACAGAACAAACCACAACGTCTGCAAAAACGAGAACAGCCGCTGGCACGGACAAGGCGGAAAGTTCTGGTGATGCGGCTCCAACTGAAACAAATCAGCAAGTGGCCACAGCCTCTCAGGCCGGGACGAGTGCATCGGCTGAAACAGGTACGGAGGGCGGTAACCCGCCTGTTACAGTTGAAGCCGTGGAGTCGGAAGAAAACAAGGTTTACGTCGCCGGCACTGCAGAACCTGGATCTTCGGTTCGTGTCTATGTCGGCGATGATTTCCAGGGCGAGGCCACAGCGAACTCCAGCGGCCGGTGGCTCCTTGAAGGCGACAAGTCGGTTGCGGAAGGCAATGTGGAAGTCCGGGCTGACATGATTGCCGAAGACGGCAAATCAGTGGATGCACGGGCAGCCGTGACATTTGAAAAACAACAAGATGAACAGATCGTCCTGACGAAAGTCGTCGCGAGCGGAACTTCCGGCTCGGCAGAAGGCGATGGCGCGGACGTCAAGAAGGCGCTGCCTGTTGTGATCATCCGCAAGGGTGACAATCTCTGGCGGATCTCCAGACGCCTTTATGGAGACGGCATACGCTACACCACAATCTACCAGGCCAACAAAGGCCAGATCCGCGATCCGGATCTGATCTATCCGGGACAGGTCTTCCTGACACCGGAAGGGGACTTGAACTGGCCGGCACCTAGCGCGGATACCGGCCGAAACGGCTGATAATTGTAGAATTTTCAAAGCGATTGTAGGGGCGGGCGCCAATTTGGTGTCCGCCCTATTTCGTGTTGGACCTTGTCTTTCTAGTAATTGATCGCATATTTACGATTATTGGCGACGCCCGAAAGGAGTTCCCCGCATGAGCGATCAGGTTTGTCCGCACACAGCACGCGGCGAAAACGCGTCCGGTCTGTCCGGATGTGAAAGCCTGGCTGCACAGTTCCGGGCGCTTGGGCACCCGGCGCGCCTTGCGATCCTGCGGCGTTTGGCCGGTGAAAAAGAGGCTTGTTGCGGTGAAATCGTCAGTGCGTTGCCGCTCGCTCAATCGACCGTGTCTCAGCACCTTCAGGTCTTGAAAGAGGCGGGGTTTCTGACCTGCGACACCCGTGGGCGCAATTGCCATTATGTTTTGAATTGGGATCAGATTTCAAAGACGCAGGACGCATCGGACGCATTCTGGAAGCTTTTGAATTCCCAGCAGGACCAAAGTCTCGTTGGTTCTGCAAAAGCGCTGGCGGCAAACGAATAAGTCACCGGAACGGCCCGCAAAGGGCATCGGGAGAGTATACTTGACGCAATCACATGAGACGGTGGCCGGTTCGGCCCCGTCAAATCCTGCTCATGAACAAAAAAGCCCGTCTGCACAAAAGGCTGTCAGTGCGGATGAAGGCGACACGCTTTCTACGCTCAAGAACCTTTGGCCATATATCTGGCCGTCCTCACGACCGGACCTGAAAAATCGGGTCATGCTGGCAATCGCTGCGCTCATTGTAGCGAAGTGCATCACTGTTTTATCACCCTATTTCTTCGCTTGGGCAACGGATACTCTGGCAGGCGAAGATGTTGGATTACCAGCGTTCTTGGTGGCCCCAGTGATGCTGGTTTTGGCTTACAACGCTGCCCGTGTGCTGGCTGTTGCATTCAATCAGATGCGCGATGCCTTGTTTGCTCGTGTCGGCCAGTATGCCGTGCGGCAGCTTGCCAATCTGACCTTTCACCATTTGCACAAACTGTCCCTACGCTTTCACCTTGCCCGCCGCACTGGTGGGTTGAGTCGTGTTATTGAGCGTGGGGTTAAAGGCATTGAAGCGATCGTAAGATTCACGATCTTGAATGGCGTACCGACGTTCTTTGAATTTGCTCTGATGGCTGGTGTGATCTGGTACCAGTTTGGTTTCGTTTATGTCGTAATCGTCGCCACCATGATCACGGCCTACGTCTGGTTCACGATCAAGGCCTCCAACTGGCGGATTGCCATCCGCCGGGAAATGAATGACAGCGACACGGATGCCAATTCGAAAGCCATTGACAGCCTGCTGAATTTCGAAACGGTCAAATACTTCGGCAATGAGAAGATGGAAGCCGAACGCTTCGACGTCTCGATGGCCAAGTATGAAAAGGCGGCGACAAAAACCTGGACGTCGCTTGCCTGGCTCAACTTCGGTCAGGCGGTGATCCTGGGGCTCGGAATGGCAGCCTGTATGGGACTTTCCGCCCGCGCTGTCATGGCCGGCGAACAGAACATCGGTGATTTTGTTCTGATCAACGCACTGCTGATGCAAATCTCCATGCCGCTCAATTTCATCGGTTTTCTCTACCGTGAAATCCGTCAGGGGCTGGCCGATATTGAGTCGATGTTCGATCTCCTGCTTGTGCCGGCCGAGATTAAGGACAAAGACGGGGCAGCTCCGCTGCAGGCCGTCGAGGGGACGATCCGCTTCAAAGATGTCGAGTTCCACTACGACGCAGACCGGCCAATCCTCAAAGACGTGGAATTTGAGGTCCCGGCCGGCAAAACAATTGCGATAGTTGGCCCGTCCGGTGCGGGCAAATCGACGATCTCAAGGCTGTTGTTCCGCTTCTATGATGTGACAGGCGGTGCCGTTGAGATTGATGGTCAGGATGTTCGTGATGTCACCCAGGAGAGTGTGCGCCATGCGATTGGCATGGTCCCGCAGGACACCGTCCTCTTCAACGACACCATCGCGTACAACATCCGCTATGGGCGCCCGGATGCAAGCGATGATGAGGTGAGGGAAGCAGCGCGCATGGCGCAGATCCACGACTTTATCGAAAACCTGCCGCAAGGTTACCAGTCTGAAGTTGGTGAGCGCGGGCTCAAGCTCTCCGGTGGCGAAAAGCAGAGGGTCGCAATCGCCCGGACAATCCTCAAGGCACCGCCGATCCTGATCCTAGATGAAGCAACATCGGCGCTGGACACCCATACGGAACGGGAGATCCAGTCGGCTTTGGATCAGGTGTCGAGGAACCGCACGACGCTTGTGATTGCTCACCGTTTGTCAACGGTCGTGAATGCGGACCAGATTATTGTGCTTGAAGCCGGTGAAATTGCAGAACGCGGCACACATTCTGAGCTTCTGGCCAATGGTGGGCTTTATGCATCGATGTGGGCGCGCCAGCGTGAAGCCGACGAGGCAGAAGAGCGTCTCCGCACAGCGCGTGAAAATGATGAACTGGGCGTCGTAATTCGCGGGCAACCGGCAGACTATATTCCTGCAAAGTAGCCTTCGGATGGGGATGCGACAGCGGCCAACAAGTGTGTTGCAATCATCAAGTCACAAGAACTCCCACGCTTAAGCGGCGCGGGAGGTTTGGAAATCCTTGTCATTGGCGCTTGTGAGCCTGTTCGGCATCTTGGCGGCTGTCTCGACAGTCTTGCCGAACAAAAGGCCGGACAGGGCATGTCGCAAACGGCGCAGCTCATAATGACGTTCAGCGCGGGCGCGGTTTTCAAATTCATCTCCGGTGTGGAACATGGTGGTCTCCTTCGTTTCGGTGGAGATGTTGTCCCATATTGCGTCCATTTGAAGAATATGGCTTATGTCGCAAGGATATTTCGAAAGTTTCGTATAATGCGTCTGGACGATTTGGAGTTCTTTATCAGGGTCGCCGAGCTTGGCAGCTTGTCAGGTGCCGGCCGGGAGATCGGATTGTCGCCGTCGGCAGCGAGCGCGCGGCTGACCAATCTGGAAAAGACGTTTGGAGCGCAACTTTTTGCAAGAACAACCCGGAAGACAACACTGACTGAAGCCGGCCGTGTCCTTCTTGATCATGCGCGGTCCGCGATCAATGAACTGCAGCAGGCACGTCAGGCGCTTGAAGCGACGCAGGATTCTCCTCAAGGCGCGTTGCGCATTTCGTGCAACACCTTCTTCGGCCGGAAACACATACTTCCGCATCTTGTCGAATTCCGGAGCCTTTACCCGGATGTCCAGATCGAGATGGATATCTCAGACCGGATGGTCGATGTGGTTCAGGAAGGCTACGATATGGCCATCCGGGGAGCGCCGCTTGCCGACAGCTCACTTCTGGCCCGGCGGCTGGGCGGAAACCCGAGAGCGTTGTGCGCATCGCCTGATTATCTTGCCCGGAAAGGCCGGCCCAAAACTCCTGAAGACCTGAACAACCACGATTGCATCAGCATGGCCTCCGTCCCGGTTTGGTATTTCGACGGTCCGGACGGGGAGGTCGGTTTTGAGCTGAAAAACCCGGTGATCAAGGGTGACAGCGGTGACTTGACTTATGATGCTGCGATCCACGGCCTCGGACTGAGCCTGAAATCGCTTGCTCATGTGTGGGAGGATTTGCGGGACGGGCGTTTGGTGGCCGTGATGGAAGACTATCCGGTTGCCCGTGTCGGTGCGATTTGGGCGGTTTATCCGCCAACACGCTTTGTCCCGCCCAAGGTCAGTGTCTTCGTCGATTTTCTGATCTCCAAATACGGCAAACCAGCCTATTGGGAGAGTGATTACCGGGATGCTCGGGCATCCGGTATTGGCACCGCTCCGGCAAAAAGCACTTGAACAGCCCCAAAAACGGTTCTCATCGAGAAAAAAAGCTTTTAGAAGCGGGGGCAGTGGCTCTGCGCAATAGGTGCGCTCGGCGACCAATGAGCAATTTGCGGTGAGATCTTCGCCGCTTTTAAATGATCCTGCCCGTTTGTGGATGCTGAAAGCAGAACTATGTCGATTGTCGATTCCGTAACGAAATCCCTGGTCCCGGTTCACCGTGAAGGCTGGCCTTTCGTGGCCATTGCGCTGGTTGCGACCCTGGTTGTCGGCTGGTTCGTGGATCCTTTATTTTGGATCGGTCTCTTTTTCACGGGCTGGGTCTGCTATTTCTTCCGGGACCCGCAACGGGTGACCCCCGTAGGCGACGGGTTGGTGATATCCCCGGCAGATGGCGTCGTAAGCCATGTGGGTCCAGTTCGCCCGCCTGAAGAGCTTGAGTTGGGGGCGGAACCTCTGGTCCGGGTCTCGATCTTCATGAACGTCTTCAACTGCCATGTGAACAGGGCGCCGGTAGGCGGCAAGATTGTTCGGGTCGCATACCGGGCGGGCAAGTTCCTTAATGCAGAGCTGGACAAGGCCAGTGATGACAACGAGCGCAACGGTCTGGTGATCGACCACAACGGAACGAACATCGGCGTTGTCCAGATTGCAGGCCTGGTCGCGCGCCGGATCGTCTGTTTTGTGAAGGAAGGTGAAAACCTTTCCGCTGGCGAACGCTTTGGTTTGATCCGCTTCGGCTCCCGGCTGGATGTCTATTTTCCTGCTGGGACAGCGCCGAAAGTCGCGCTTGGTCAAACCATGATTGCGGGTGAAACTATCCTGGCGGACCTCAACCAGCCGCAGGCTCCGGCACCCACACTAACCCGGGTGAGTTAAGGCGCGATCGTGATCGAGGATACCGGCCCCACATCCATCAAGACCAAGCGGCAGCCCCGTTTTCGCAGGGTGCCATTGCGCCTGATCGTGCCGAACATGGTGACGCTCCTGGCATTGTGTTCCGGATTGACGGCAGTCCGCATGGCTTTTGAGGGCCGTTGGGAGTTCGCCGTTGGTGCGGTTTTGATTGCCGCTGTTCTGGATGGGCTGGATGGCCGGGTTGCACGACTGATGAAGGGCACGTCAAAATTCGGCGCTGAACTGGATTCACTGGCGGATTTTGTCAATTTTGGCGTCGTGCCGGCGTTGATGCTCTACATCTGGATCCTAAATGAGGCTGGCTCTCTCGGCTGGATTTCTGCTCTGATTTTTGCCATTTGCGCTGCTCTGCGTCTGGCAAGGTTCAATGTGGCCTTGGACGACCCGGACAAACCAACCTGGGCTTCTAGGTTCTTTACCGGCGTGCCAGCTCCCGCCGGTGCATTGACCGTCCTTTTACCGCTTTATTTCGACTTTCTTGGCCTGTTTCCGCACTGGTTTGCGGACAGTGCAGTGGTCGCGGCTTACACCATTGCAATTGCTTTCCTTCTGATCAGCCGGTTGCCGACATTTTCCGGCAAAAATTTCGGTACGCGGGTGCGCCGGGATTATGTCCTGCCGCTGTTCGTTTTTGCTGTTCTGATCGTTGCGCTGACAGCCAGCTATCCGTTCCGGATGTTGGCGGGCGGGTCAGTGCTTTATCTATTGAGCATTCCCTTTTCCTGGCAGCAACACCGCAAACTTGTGCTCGCCGACACAGGCAAGAGCATCGATGAAGATGGTGACGAAAGCGACACCGACCTCGATAATATTGCAGACCGTGACAAGGACCACGGCAGCTGACCGCGATACGGTACAACCGATATGATTCTTCGGGAAAGCACCAAAGAAGATCAGCAGAGCTTGGAGCGGATTTATCCAGCTGCATTCCCGGATGAGGATCTGCTGCCGGTGGTCCGGTCTTTGTTGACTGGGTCCGTCGATGTTCTCTCACTTGTTGCGGAAGACAACGGCAAAGTCGTCGGCCATGTCGCGTTTACGATTTGCAGTGTTGGCGATGTGTCTGTCGGTCTCTTGGCTCCGCTTTGTGTGGACCCGGCTCAGCATAGACAAGGGATCGGCAGCGCGCTTGTTCGCGAGGGGTTCAAGCGTCTTCAAGAGCGCGCGATCGACAAAGTCCTGGTGCTTGGAGATCCAAGATATTACGGCCGTTTCGGATTCGCGACAGAGCGCGCGATCCGCCCGCCTTATCCAATGCCTGAAGATTGGGCAGATGCCTGGCAGTTCGTGTCGCTTGGGACAGGAGCAGACCAAATCGAAGGGACGCTGGTCGTCCCTGACGTCTGGCAGAACCCAGCACTCTGGGGCTAGAACTCTCCATCCTTTGAAACTGACCTTCAAACAGTCCGGCTAAAAACCGTGCTCGGAAATCGGGTTTCTTGGTGGAAAAATGTGCGTCAATTAAGCCTCCTCACGTCAATGAGGGACTTAAAATGTTGCAAGATAAAACAATAATTATCACGGGCGCCAGCAGTGGAATCGGTGCAGCGGCTGTGAAGCTATTTGCCGAAGCTGGCGCCAATCTGGTGATCACGGCAAGGCGAGCCGATCGTCTTGAAGAGGTCAGGAAAAGTGTGGGCGCTGACGAGGATCGAGTGTTGAGTGTGCCCGGCGACGTAAACGATCCGCACAGCGCGAAAGGCCTTGTTGAGACTGCAAAGGATCATTTCGGCGGACTTGACGGTGCATTTAACAACGCAGGTATCTTGGGCGATCTCGGTCCCGTTGAGAACACGCGTCAGGAAGCGTGGAACACTGTTTTGAATACGAACCTGACGAGCTGTTTTTTTGCGGCCAAATACCAGGTGCCAGCTCTTCGGGAAAACGGCGGAGGAGCAATCGTATTCACCTCCACCTTTGTCGGACACACGGTTGGCATGCCGGGGATGGCAGCTTATGCCGCGTCAAAAGCGGGACTAATTGGGTTGACCCAATGTCTGGCGGCAGAATGTGGTCCCGCCAATATTCGGGTCAATGCATTGCTTCCCGGAGGGACAAAAACGGACATGGCAGGAGATGACCCTGAGTTTCTTGAATTTGTAAAGGGAATGCATGCGCTGAAACGTATGGCCGAGCCGGAGGAAATTGCCAGAGCGGCAATGTTCCTCTTGTCCGATGCGGGTTCCTTTGTCACCGGGTCTGCGATGTTGTGTGACGGCGGCAATTCCATTTCCAAAACATGATCCTGGCCACGGCCCGCACTATGCGGGCCGCTTCCGGATGAATTTCTGTTCCATGACTTCCTGGCCCCACTGATCGCCAAGGTACTCTTCCGCGAGGTCAAAGCCGTTCTTTTCATAAAGGGCTCTCGCGGCGTCTAACCCCTTCAGGGTCCAGAGATGAATTTCTGCAAAGCGGAGGCGATCGCAATGCGCCAATGCCTTTTTGAGGAGCACTTTGCCAAGCCCTTTGCCGCGCAAGCGTTCAGACAGGATGAACCAGCGCAGGTGGGCAATGTTTTTGCCGAGGTCTTCTCCGTCAATTGTGATGGACCCGATCACGGTTTCATTCTCCAAGACGCTCCAGCTGTTGTTCATTGGCCGGTCGATCCGCGGCATGAATCCCGCCATGGCTTGTGAAACAACGCTTTCAAAGGCCGGTCCCATGCCGACAATCGGTCCATGTGTCCGGGCATGCAGTGCCGAAATGTCGCCGATCATGCCGGTCTGATAGCCTTCGACGACCGGAAACTGTGTTTCGTCAGGCGCAGCATTGGAAACGTCGCTGCCAAGGGCCTGGGCATAGGAGGTGAGGGCGTTGGCGATTGTTGCCGTGTCGACGCCCGTAATGTTGGCAAGCGCAGTGCGAGCCTGATTGTCTCCAAACCTGTTGATCGCAATCCAAGTTTCTTTGCCTTTTGGGGTCAGGTGTAGCTGGAAGGCCCGTCCATCGGTCTTGGATTGGGTTTGTACGATTTCGCACCGCGTTTCCAAGGATTTCAAAAGACGGCTGATCGTGGACTTTTCCAGTTTGAGTCGCGCCCCCAACTCCTTTGCAGTCAGGCCGGGGGTGAGGCCAATCTCTATGATTGCGTGAACCCCCGAGCCGGAAAGATCTGTTCCGGCGATCGTCTTTTCCAGAAAGCCAAACTCCCGCACCAATTTTCTGGACGCTGCGCGAATGTCTTCGATGAGGTGAGGGGCTTGAGGTGCCATGGCTCTAACATCCAAAAAAGTTGTATTGAGCAACTATATAGATGGTGAGCATTTAGACGGCAAGCTGAAAAAGAAAAGGCCGCCGGAAACCGGCGGCCTTTCCGCGAGCGGCATCTACTGGAGGTCTACTCAGCCGCGTGCGGGAGTTCTTCCTGGTTCGGAACCTTCGGTGGCGCAGGTTTTGGCATCGACACGACTTTGGCAGCCGGGCGTTCCTTCTCCTGTTCCGGATCCGTCCACTCCACATCCTGATCAGCATCAGTGGTGGGTGCGGTGACCGGAACAGGTTTGCGCCGGAAACGCTGTGCGATGGACCGCGCAGAACCGACCCAGACGCTTGGCAGCGCAATCATGACCGGGATCATGATCAATGTCAGGATTGTGGAGAAGGCGAGACCTGAAATCACCGCTGTCGACAACTGGACCCACCAAACGGCCGTGATGCCGCCATAGGCTGTCACCTGGTTGGCAAAATCGAAGTTGATCTGTGTCGCCATCGGAATCAGACCGGCAATCGTGGTGATGGTTGTCAACAGGATCGGCCGGATCCGCTGCGCAGAGGTTTTCAGGATCGCCTCCAGCGGATCAAGCCCATCATCGATGAACCGGTTATAGGTATCGATCAGAACAATCGCGTTGTTCACGACAATCCCGGCAAGCGCCACAACACCGGTCCCGGTCATGATGATCGAGAACTTCTGGCCTGTCACCATCATCCCGAGCAGCACACCGAAGACCGACAGAACCACCGTCGAGAGGGTCAGGAAGGTCTGATAGAACGAGTTGTATTGTGTCAGCAGGATAAGGAACATCAGGAAGAGCGAGCCAACCATCGCCTTCATCAGGAATTCACCCGATTCCTTTTGGTCCTCATCAGCGCCGCGGAACTGCAAATACACGTTGTCCGGCCAGGTTTGCGCCTCCAGCCACTTCTCAAGCTCGCCAACCTGTTCATCCGGTGTGGACCCGGAAGCAGGGTTGACGGTTGCCTTGACCATCATGGAGTAGAGCCCGTCACGGCGGACGATTTCCGAAACCTTCTGTGCCGGAGAGCGGTCGACGAAGTTCGCCAGCGGCACAAGTCCGAGCGACGTTTGAAGACGCAGTTGGTCAAACCGGTCGATCGTGCGTTCGCCTTCAGGCAAGCGCACACGAATGTCGACCTCGTCTTCGCTGTCGTTCGGGCGATATTTGCCGATCAAAACACCGTTGGTCACCAGCTGAACCATGTTGCCGACCGAGGCGATATGAGCCTGGTAACGGCCGGCCTGTTCCCGGTCGATGGCGATCTGCCATTCAATCCCTGGCAGCGGCCGATCGTCTTCCTGGTCGATCAGCGCCTCAACACCGTTCAGATGATTGCGGACGCGGGCAACGTTTTTGACCAGGGTGTCGTAATCCGTCGACTTCAGCTCCAGCTGGATGTCTTTACCGGTCGGCGGGCCGCCCTCGATCTTGCGGGTTTCCACCTTGATGCCCGGAATGGAGGCTGTGCGTTCGCGGATCTCCGCAAAGATCTCCTTCGCCTCGCGCCGGCAGCAGAAGTTCGCAAGGTCCAGCTGTAGCTCGCCCATAACGTCGGCAGGCTTGTCCTGAACACCGCCAACAGACGGACCGCCTGTAGAGCTGCCGGGAGTGAAAGCGGTGGTGACGATGTGGGCCACACCTTGAACCTGCATCACCTCAGCTTCTACCTTGGCCACCTGTTCCAGCGCTTCCGCGGCCGACATGTTGCCTCGGCCAGAGATCAAAACGACCGCCTGATCCGGCTCTTCATCGACGAAGAATTCCACGCCGGTTGGATTGGAGGCGAAAGACATCATGATATAGCCGCACACGGCAATCATTGCGACGATCGTCACAATGTTGCCGATCGGATTTCCGGCAAGCATCTTCAGGAAGCGGACATAAAAGCCGGTGAAGCCTTTGACCTTTTTCACATCGAAGTGAGCTTTGCCGGAAAGAAGTTCCGCTTCCGAACGGGCTTTTGCCGCACGAACAGCAGCGCGTTCCTGCGACCAGCGCACGAACGGACGCAAGATCCGATAGGAGACGTAGCCAAGTCCAATGAACGTGATTAACCCGGCCAATACGCTCACAAACGGAACAACGCCCTCAGGAATGGCGCCGGCCAGAAGACCCGGCACCAGCGGACCGCTTCCGATCGCAAATGCGCCACCGCCTGCAATTGTCATGGCCAGCAAAGCAGCCGCGTGACGTCCGAGCCAATGGGATACATCTGCCAGCACGCCACCGGTCACCGGCAGGAACACCATCGCCGTGACCAGCGATGCCGCCAGAACGATGATCACCATGATTGGCAGGTAGCTCATGAACTCACCAGCCACACCCGGCCACAGAAGCATGGGCAGGAAGGCAACCAGTGTTGTCGCGGTAGACGAGACAATCGGCCAGAACATGAGCTTTGCAGCACGGATGTAGGCCTCACGGTCCTCCATGCCCTCATGTACTTTCCGGTCGGCATATTCGGTCATCACGATGGCGCCATCAACGAGCAGGCCGACGGTAAGCACGAGGCCGAACATCACCATTGTGTTGACCGTGTAGCCGATGCCGCCGAGGATCAGGAAGCCCACCATGAAGGATGTCGGGATCGCAAGACCCACGAGCAGCGCGGACCGCATGCCAAGCGCTGCCAGAACCAAGATCATGACAAGGAAGATCGCGGTCAGGATCGAGGATTGCAGAGAGCCGAGGACTTCGTAAATGTTATCGGATTGATCGAGCAGGATGTCGACCTGGATCGTCTCCGGCCAGTCTTTTGAGGCTTCCTCGACAACAGCACGTACTGCCGCGTTGTTCTCGATGATGTTTGTGCCGATCCGCTTGGTGACTTCCAATGCGATAGCCGGTTTTCCGTTCACGCGGGTGTAGGAATCGGCATCCTTGAAGGTTCTGCGGATCTCCGCAACGTCGGCAAGGGTAACGACACCTTCACCGCTTTGTTTGAGGGGCAGGCTGTAGACGTCGGCCGCGTTTTCAATGAGGCCCGGGACCTTGACGTTGAAGCGCCCCTTGCCGCCGTCAATGAAACCGGCTGGAACCAACTGGTTGTTGGCCGTCAGCGTGTTCAGAAGCTCTTGCTGGGTAATCGCATAAGATTCCAGCTTCTGGGTGTCGATGAGGACTTCAAGGAGCTCTTCCCTGTGACCGGAAAGGTCGGCAGAGCGGACGGTGTCGACTGCCTCAATCTGATCTTTCAGCCGACGTGCGCTCTGGTAGAGAGTGCGCTCCGGTACGTCACCTGAGAGCGCTACGAACATGGTTGGGGCAAGCGCAAAGTTCATCTCGGTGATGGTCGGCTCTTCAGCGTCTGCTGGCAGTTCGCCCTTGGCCTGGTCGACCTTATCACGAACATCAGCGAGCGCTTCGTCCTTGTCGAAGGAAATGTCGAACTCCAGAACGATACCGGCATGCCCTTCAGATGCGATCGCCGTGATTTCCTTGAGACCATCCAACCCGCGCAGCTCGGTTTCCATCGGCCGTACCAGCAAGCGTTCGGCGTCCTCCGGAGAAATACCCTGTTGCGTGACTGAGACGTAAAACAGAGGAAGATCGATGTCCGGGCTATCTTCCTTTGGGATAGACACATACGTCATGACCCCAGCGGCCAGCAGCGCCAGCATCAACACGAAGACCGTCTTTGGACGGCGCAGCACGCCTTCAAGCATGTTGATCATTGGCTGATCTCCGCAGTTTCAAACACCGGATCAACGAGAACGCCATCCGAGACATATTCCTGTCCGACCACGATTGCATTGACGGTTTCGGGAAGGCCGCCGACCCACATGCCGTCCTGCTCTCCGCCGAGAACGGTCACTGGGTAGAACACGGTGACATTGTCTTCGCCAACGCCGCGGATGCCGACTTGACCGGTGTCGTTCAGTGTAAGGATCGCAGGAGAGATCTTGTGCGCCTTCTCCACCGGCAACGGCAAGCGGCTGACCGCCGTGACACCATCGCGGGCGACGCCGTCTTTATTCGGGATTTCAACTTCGATCCGGAATGTACGGGTGTCCGGATTGGCGGACGGCGAAATGTAACGGACATGACCTTCCAAAGTCTTGCCCGTCACCAGGACAACCTCAGCCGGCATGTTCAGAGAGATCTGGGCGATGTTCAATTCGCTCACATCGCCAATCGCAATCATCGGATCGGAATTCACGACGGTTGCGCAAACGCTGCCCTTGTCGAGTTGGGCACCGATCTCAGCCATCGGGCTTTCGATCACACCGTCAATCGGCGAGCGGATCACCGTCCGGCGCAGTTCGCGCTCGGCTTCTTCCAGCCGGGCCTTGGCGGCATCGTACTGGGCCTGAACCGTCATCACGCGGGTTTCAGCCGTAAAGCCCTTGCTGCTCAACTGGGTGGCAGCTTCTTTCAGCATTTCTGCTTCTGCGACCGCCGCCTTTGCTTCGAGAACACGCGATTCACGGGTTCCCCGGTCGAGGACACAAAGGATATCTCCAGCAGAGACACGCGCACCTTCCCGCGCGGGACGGTCGACCACGTCATCTGTAATGTGCGAGCGAACGGCGACCTTTGCTTCAGCTTCTGTCCGGCCACGCACTTCCAGAACAGCCTGGCGTTCTTGCGCGGTGAGAGCCACTACCTGGACCTTGAACAGCTTGTCCGTTGCTTGAGCAACACGCTGAGCAGGAGAGGGCGCAGCATTTTCGCCGTCGCCCACGCCACCGATCACGACGGTGCCGCTATACATCCACGCGCCAATACCGGCCGCGAGGCCGGCTGCAAGGATGTAGGAAAACTTGATACGCATTTCGGAGGTCTCCAAATCGGGCTTACTCGGCAGCGGCCTGGGAGGGGGCAGTTGCGTCTTCGGCGATCTTAATAAGGGCTTCCCCGTGGTCTTCGAGGTAGCGCAGTGTGAAATTCATGCAGGCAATCCCGTAATCGCGGGTCCAGTCGGAGCCTGCATGTGTGCATCCGTTCTCATCATCAATTCCGCTTAACAAGCGGAGCTCTTCGTGAACTTGCGCCTTACGGCGTTCAAGGGCGCGGCGCAGGATATCCGGCGGAAGTTTGGCCGCATTCAAGGCAATCAGGAGGAAAGGGGACTTGAAAGTGTCTGGCGCTTGCGGTTCGCACAAGGACCGAATGAATTCATCACGCCCGGCCTGTGTTATGGAGTAGACCTTTCGGGATGGTTTTCCGGCTTGCGGCTCTTCACGCACCGTCACCATGCCTTCCGCTTCCAGGCGCGCCAGGGCAGGGTAGATAGAGCCAAAGCTCGCATCGTCGAAATAGCTGAACCGGCCTTCTGTCGATTCTTTGCGTATTTCGTATCCGGTGGCGTCCCCACCGGACAGGATGGCTAGGCACAAACCGCGCACACTCATGATTGGCTCCTTCAGCATCTGTCGATGCCGCCAATAGCAAATCCGCGAGATCCTGTTCTCGCGGCATTCGCAAAACTGTCATATACCGGAACGATATATCGAACTAATATATATCAAACCGGCATTCCGCAAGGTGTACGCCTCGAAAAAGAAAGCGGATCCTTAATGGAATTTGTACGACACAGATATACTGCGCGGATTTGACAGGTTGCGCTTATCGGGTCGGGCCCTAAGCTTTCAAAGAGGCGTTAAGCGGAAGAAGGCTTCACAAATGATCATGAAAGTAGATGCATTCGCAAAGCGGTTTCTTCCAAAGGGTCCATTCTTCCGGCTCTTGGTCGTAAACAGTTTGGCGGGTGTCGGGATCTCCGGGCTGGTGGTCGGCGGCATTTTTTATTCGAACATCGGCAACCTGACCGTTTTGATCAGAGGTGATGACAGCCCTTTGGTGCCGATACTTATGCTAGTCGCCGGATTGGTCATTACATTGGTGTCGGTTGTTGTCGGCTCTGCGATCATGCTCCTTGGAGCTGATCAAACAAAAAGCGGGCCGGGTTCAAAATTGCCGGCGATGTTCGAGCCGAGACTTGAGCCGATCCCGGTCAAGGTAGACACGGCGCGGGCGCACCGCTTTAATGATCGATAAGCGAGAAAAATAACGCTGTGGTTTCCAGTGACCCGCCTGTGTATGGGTCACGGTGGCTACTATTCAGATCGGCCAAAAAAGGCGCCGACAGTCTGCGCGTCGACCTGATGCTGCGGGCTTGGTTGAATAAACAACGTCATGACACATGCTGCCAAAATGAGCAGCAAACCCAGTGACGAAAGCCTCATTTCGCCGCTCCTGTCGAACATGTGTATCTCCTTGAACTTCTGCCGCGTTGTAAGGTGGCGCTCCGTAAAACTACGGTAATTCTTCCTGTAAAAATTTAGCGATCGGCAATTTGAGGTGCGAGTTCGCCTCTAGATTGCGTCTCTTTTTTGTATTCGGGATCGCCCGGCCGTTAACCAACGCAGGGAAAATACCGGCGCGCAAACAGGCAGCCATCTTGCGTTTTGTTGCACCCACAATTACCAACAATCACGTGTTAATGAGTTGTTAACCTACCGTGGGGGTTGTGGTGGGATATTTCTTGAGAAATTTTCATATCCTTGTTTTTGCGTTCGTTTTTATCACTGGTGCGGTTTGGGTCGGTCTTAATCCCGATCGGACTGTGATCATGATAAAGCCAGTGGTTGAAGATGCCGAAGAGCTCGCTCAGATGGCTGAAACGGTCTATGTGGCGGTTGCCAGTATCAATTTTGAGGCGTCTGTAAATGAGGCGATCGTTGTCTACACAGCGGCTCTGCGCATGCCGAGTATGGTTCTGGAGCGTATGGAACACAACCTGAAAGACGCTGCGGAACGTATTACAGGGCTCGGCAGCCATTCCGTTGCGCCGCCGTCCGCGGACAAGCTTACGCTTCGCGAAGTCAGTGCCAAGCTAAAAGACCTCTAACACTCATTGGGTCGGGAGCGCTGATGCTTCAGGAATGACGGACGATATCGTCCTCCTGAAGATAGGTTCCGGATTGCACCTCGATCATTCGAACCGGAATGCGTCCGGGATTATGCAAAGTGTGCTGCGCTCCGAGCGGGACATATGCGGATTGGTTTTCCGTCAGGAGGCTCACCTGACCATTGATGGTGATCTCCAGCGTCCCGGAGACGACGACCCAATGCTCGGCGCGGTGCAAATGGCTTTGAAGACTGAGCCGCTTTCCAGGTTTGATCATCATGGACTGAACAGCGAACCGGTCGCCCGCATTGATCCGCTCTGTATAGCCCCATGGCCGGTAGGTCCGCGGATGCCGTTCGGTTTCGCTGCGCCCCTCCGATTCCAGCTGTTCTACCACCTTCTTCACATCCTGCGCCTTGTCCTTGTGGGCAACCAGCACACTGTCTGTGGTCGCAATGACCATGACATCTTCCAGGCCGATGACAGAGACCAGCCGTTGGTCGGCATAGGCAAGACATTCCTTGCAATCGAGGAAACGGGCATCGCCGATCGCCGAGTTTCCGCTGCCGTCCTTATCAAGGACACCCCAGATTGCTGACCACGAGCCGAGATCGTCCCAATCCGGAGCCATCGGCGCACAGACCACGTTGTCTGCCTTTTCCATAATCGCATAGTCGATTGAGATGTTTTCAAGAGCCGCAAAGCCGTCCTCATCGACACGGGTGAAGTCCAGATCGCCGTGGCGGGTCGCCATCAGCGCTGTAATCGCGTCAGACAGGGCCGGTTGGTAAGTCTTGAAGGCCTCAATCATTGTCTTTGCTGAGTAGAGAAAGATCCCTGCATTCCAGACATGGGCACCATCGGCCAAAAAGCCTTTTGCCCGCTCAAGGTCCGGCTTTTCAACAAATGCTGCCACGCTGCGAACTGGGTCGCTGCCGGGCTCAAGTTTGATATATCCGTAGCCTGTGTTGGGCTCGGTCGGAGTGATGCCGAATGTGACGATTTTGCCCGACACGGCGGCGTCCCGCGCATGGTGGACTGCCGCCATGAACACATCTTCCTTGCCGATCAAATGGTCTGATGGAAGAAGCAGGATCAGGGCATTTGGATCTTGTTCATAAGCCAGCAATGCGGCCATGAGTGCGGGCGGCGCAGTGTTCCGGCCCACCGGTTCCAGCAGGATGGTTGTCGCTGGAGTATCGATCTCGTCAAGCTGTTCTCCCATCAAGAAACGATGGCTGTCGCCGCCGATTACGATCGGGTCGGAAAACCCGTCGCCGGAGACCCGCTTGCAGGTTTTCTGGAATAGGCTCTCGCCGCCGAAAATCGGCAAAAACTGCTTCGGGCGGTCTTTGCGGGACAGGGGCCACAGGCGGGATCCAATACCACCAGACAAAATGCAGGGATAAATCATCGAGCCGATTCCTGACGTGAAATTCAATGCTTGTTTGTAAGCGGATAGTTTGCAGGGAAGTGTTAACAGCGCAGCACCAGCTTGCAACCGGAGACATGAAACAGTACCTAAGTAATAATATAACAATCAGGGGCACAGAATCCCCAGAAGGCGAGTTGTATGAGCGAAGCAGCCGACAATCTGGTGCAGTTGACCCGGGCCGGGATCCAAAAGAGTGGAAGCTGGCTTGTGCGCGGTGTCGATTTGACCGTTTCACCCGGTGAAATCGTCACCCTGATAGGTCCGAACGGATCCGGAAAGTCGACGACGGCGAAAATGGCGTTGGGGATCCATAAGCCAACAGAAGGCTCTGCTGTTCGGCGCAACGGTCTCTCCGTTGGGTATGTTCCACAGAAACTGTCGATAGACTGGACCCTGCCGCTGCATGTCAAAAGGTTCATGCGGCTCACCAACCCTTTGTCCGATGCCGAATGCATGGCCGCACTTGAGCGTACCGGTGCGGCCCAATTGGTCGGCGAGGAAATGCGCACACTGTCTGGCGGCGAGCTTCAGAGAGTGATGTTGGCGCGGGCTATTGCGCGGTCGCCTGATCTCCTTGTTCTGGATGAGCCTGTCCAAGGTGTCGATTACGCCGGCGAGATAGCGATTTACAGCCTGATTTCAGAAATTCGGAATATGGTCGGATGCGGTATCTTGATGATTTCACACGACCTGCACGTGGTCATGGCGGCAGCGGATCAAGTGGTGTGCCTGAATGGACATGTTTGCTGCCGGGGCACACCATCCGATGTCAGTCGCAACGAGAGTTATCAGCGTTTGTTTGGCACCAGGGCCGGTGGTGCGTTGGCAGTCTATGAACACGATCATGATCATGTTCATCTGCCTGATGGCCGCGTCCGTCATTCAGATGGCACGGTATGTAACCATTGCCCCGGAGAACATGACCACACGCATGAGGCTCACGGGATCTCCGGGGCCCAGCCGTCGGATGAAACAGCCCCTCATAAACGGGTCGCGGGCGGTGTAGCCGATGCTTGATGGTTTTTTCACGCGGGCGTTGATTGCAGGCATTGGTGTGGCACTGGTCGCAGGACCATTGGGGTGTTTCGTGGTCTGGCGCCGAATGTCCTATTTTGGCGACACCTTATCCCATGCCGCACTGCTTGGTGTGGCGCTGGCTTTGTTGCTGGATGTCAACATCACGTTATCTGTTGGAGCGGTGTCTATTGTGCTCGCTTTGCTCCTTCTAGCACTTCGCCACGGAGACACGCTACCGTCTGACGCGTTGTTGGGCTTGCTGTCCCATTCCGCGCTCGCTATCGGTCTCGTCTGCCTGGCTTTCATGACCTGGGTTCGGGTGGACCTGTTGGGGCTGTTGTTCGGCGACATACTCTCGGTCACACGGACTGACATCGCGATGATCTATGGCGGCGGTGCCATTGTTCTGGGCGGACTATTGCTGATTTGGCGTCATCTGTTTGCAGCAACCGTCAGTTCTGATCTTGCCGGGGCAGAAGGATTGCGCCCGGACCGGGCGGAATTGGTTTTCATGCTGCTGACGGCAATCGTCATTGCGATCTCATTGAAGATCATCGGCGCGCTGTTGATTACAGCGCTTCTGATCGTGCCCGCAGCCGCTTCCCGCAGATGGGCTGGGTCGCCGGAACAAATGGCCGTTATCGCAGCATTCGCCGGTGTGGTCGCTGTGGTTGCAGGACTCAATGGTTCCCTTTACTACGATACCCCATCAGGGCCGTCGATCGTTGTCGCTGCCATGCTTCTTTTCGTGCTCAGCCTTTTTCCGGTTCGAAGGCTGATTGAAAAACTTACCGCTGAAAACCGGGGAGGGATTTAGGACATGGCGCATGCCCATCCGGATCTGACAAAAAACCAGGCGCTGGTATTCGGCAAGCTTTCTGACGCGAGCGGCCCGCTGACGGCCTATGCCCTTCTCGACAACTTACGGGAAAACGGCTTTCGTGCTCCGCTTCAGGTCTACCGTGCTTTGGACAAGCTGGTCGACTACGGTCTGGTTCATCGTCTTGAAAGTCTGAACGCATTTGTCGCCTGCCGCCACAAAGGGTGTGCAGATCACAAGACCGCGGCGTTTGCGATCTGCGAGACTTGCGGCAACGTTCAGGAATTCTCTCCAGATCGTGCGATGGAAGACTTGCTTAAGTGGACAAGAGAGCAGGAGTTTAAATTGTCGCGCACGACGATCGAGCTGCGCGGAATTTGTAGGGCGTGTTCAGCTTCTCAGCAAGCTTAAGCCGCAAGCACTGGCGCGATAAGTGAGACAACTACCGCGACAGTGACCGGAATGCGCAGTTTCGGATACCAGCGCGGTGCAGAATGTGACTGCGTTCGCCAGAGATCATACCCGAGCCATGCCAGAAAACAGGCCGTGAGCATCAGCGCGGGCCAAATACCGCTCAAGAACAATGCGAGCCAGCCGAAGATGGACGGCAGAACGCCAATCACCAGCCGCGCTGACGATACTGGCCGGGACTGGACAAAGGTCATGGCAAATTCCCACCCCCAATAAATCCCGCCAAGAAAAGACAGGATCACGGCGGCATATGCGTGCTGGGCCGGCAAGATCCAGGCCTGTGCCTCTGCCGGAAGAAACACTGCCCCAAATGACAAGGCTCCGAAGGGAAGAAACCCCGCGGCGGTAAGCAGGAAAACAGTCAGCGGCACGTCATCATGTGAGACGATTGTGCGGGTGGTTGCTTCGGCGCTGTTTGCCATGAAGTCTTCTCCGGGTATGCGTTTGATTTGCCTACGTGATGAAAGGATTCCCGGATCAGGGGTTTCTCGGTTTCAAGCCGCATGAGCATCGGTTGTTTTTGGTTGAGGATTTACGATTTCAGCCAACATTTTCTGGACCGCGTTTCGAACACAGACGGCCGAGCCCTCGTTGTTTTTGCCCGTCTTGTTGGAGCTCGCATCTTCGGTGTCTAATTGAATTGCGAAAACGATTAAGAAAGCACCGGAGACGCCCACTATGTCAAACGAGTTGGGTATCGGAATACTGGGATGCGGCAAGACCTCACGGATCTATTTCAACCTCATTCCGAAATTCAATGGCCTGCAATTGCGGGCGTGCGCGGACCTCAATCGGGAAGTTGCGCTGGTCCGGGCGGATGAGTTCGATATTCGCGCTGAAACAGTTCATGACCTCTTTCAGGCAGAAGACATTTCCGTGATCGTCAATCTGTCGGCGCCCGATGCACATGCGATGATGAGCCGGGAAATTTTGAACAACGGCAAGCACGTTTATTCGGAAAAACCGCTCGCGCGTACCTCCGTAGAAGGTTTGTCAATTTGCCAGCACGCAGAAAAGCTTGGGCTTTTTGTCGGATGCGCGCCCGACACGTTCTTGGGCGGGGCGCCGCAAACGGCCCGCAAGGCCATTTCGGGCGGTCTGATTGGAGAGGTCACCGGCGCAACGCTTCATGCGATGAACCACGGCATGGAGGCCTGGCATCAGAATCCCGACCTTTTCTTCAAATCCGGCATTGGTCCAATGGCTGATTTCGGCCCTTATTTTATAAGCAGCGTCCTCAATTTGCTTGGGCCGGTCGAACAAGTTTCAGCGATGTCCAGCACGCCCAGCAAATCCCGGACGATTGGTCAGGGACCACGTAAGGGGGAAGTCTTTGACGTTGAAACACCGACAACAATCCACGCTGCATTATCCGTCAAGGACGGACCGTTGGTTGCGTTTTCTGCAAGTTGGGACGTCCAGGCACATGCGCATTCCGCTATGGAAATTTATGGGTCCGAGGGAACGCTTTTTTTGCCGGATCCCGTGTTTTTTGGCGGTGACGTAATACGGGTTTTGAAGGACGGAACACGGGAAGTCCTGAACCAGGAAAACCATCCCTTCGGTCAGCCCAACTTCAAGATCCATGGCCGGGAGCGTGCCAACTACCGGTCTGCTGGTTTGGCGGATATGGCCAACGCGGTGCGCCACGGGCAGGACTTTCGTTGTTCAATGGAGCGCGCGCTCCACACTGTTGATGTCATCGAGGCTATCCAGACCGCAGCTTCAACCGGTCAACATGTAGAAGTGAGCAAATTGCCCACACGGCCAGAGCCGCTCAGCCCGGACCAAGCCAAAGCCCTACTGCGCTGACAAAATTCGCAATGAAACAGTGGCAAATCCGGTTGCGGAGCCATATCGCCCCTCTTATTGTCCAGCTTCGCATCGGCGCGGATGTGACAAGTAACAGCCAACGCTTTGAGGGAGAGCGGATATGCTTTTGCTGATTGCCGGATTGATTCTGTTTTTGGGAATACACAGCCTGCCCATGTTCACTGAAAAGCGGGCGGCATTGGAAGAAAAGTTCGGAGTTCTTGGCTACAAAGGCCTGTTTGCTGTGGTCTCCGCCATCGGTTTTGTCATGATCATTTATGGTTACGGCGCTGCCCGCGCCGAAGGCCCCGCAATAATTTATGATCCACCATTCTGGCTGCGTCACGTCACCATGCTGTTCATGGTTCCGGTCTTCATTTTCCTTGTGGCTGCCTATGTTCCGTGCCGGATCAAAAAAGCCCTGAAACACCCGATGCTGGTTGCCGTGAAATTGTGGGCGTTCTCTCACCTTCTCACCAACGGCGATCTGGCATCTGTCTTGTTGTTCGGCAGCTTTCTGGTTTGGGCGGTGGCAGATCGCATTTCACTGAAGCGGCGCGGTCTTGGCGGCGGTGCGGTGATGACAAAAGATCCTGGCAAGTTCTCCGACATCATCGTGATTCTCGTCGGTCTTGGTCTGTATGTCCTGTTTGCCTTCAGACTGCATGTACTTTTGATCGGGGTGCCGGTTGCGTAAGGCACGCTGAAGCGTGTAAATCGCATCCGGATCGGGACAAAAACCCAAGAAAACGGGCGGTTGCCCCACTTGCGCCACGAAGAGCGGTTTAAAGCCCGGTCGGGGAATTGCCCGAGCCGGATCAAATGGATAATGTGCGCCTCTTGATGGGGAGCCAGTCCGGATTTCCGGGCCGGCGCAGCAGAGTAAATTCAGGAACTAGCCACGTATGTCTGATATTTTTCGTGAGGTCGATGAGGACATCCGCCATGAGAAGTACCGCCGTCTTTGGGACCGTTTCGGGTCTTGGGTGATTGCGGTGGCTGTCTTGATCGTGGTTGGCACCGGTGGTTACCGGGGCTGGCTTTATTGGCAAGACACACAATCTCAATCAGCGGGTGACACATTCCTTGAGGCCATCAGCTTGTCGGAGGCTGGTCAGTACTCGGAAGCCGCGCAGCTTTACACCGAACTCGGATCCTCTATCGGCGGATATCCGGCGCTCGCACAGATGCGCCAAGCAACCGACAAGGCAAATTCCGGTGACGCAGCCGCCGCCCTTGCAGAGTTCGATGCACTGTCACGGGATTCGAGCCTCGCACCGGCTCTGCAGAACGTGGCAGCTCTCCGCGCTGCCTATATTGCAGTCGACAGCGAACCGTATGATGCCATTGCAGACCGGATCGAAGGCTTGACCGGCGACACGGATGCCTTTCGTGCCGCTGCTCGTGAACTGCTTGCATTGAGCGCCTGGAAAAATGGCGATGCAGAGACGGCGCTTACCTGGATCACGGCTTTGGAAGATGATGCTGAGACGCCGCAAGACATTCGCCAGCGCGTGACGCTCCTGGGTGGATTGATCCGGGGACAGACCGGGACACCGGCTGAAGAGGGCACTGCACAGTGATCTGTTTTTTCAAAAACGTATCTGTCCGGCCATTGGTTGGCACGTTGGCATTGTCGGTCTTTTTGGCCGGATGCGGATCCGTCAGTGAATTTGGCAGCTCGCTCAATCCGTTCAGTAAGGAAGACATCTTGCCGGGCGAACGGCAGGCTGTTTTTGATGGTGTGGATCCGGCTGCCCAAGCTCTTGGAAAGGCAGCGAGCATTGGCGCCGCGACCGGCGGTCAAACCTGGACCAGTGCAGGTGGCGGCCCGGCCAACGATCCGGGCAACGTGGCTGTCTCCGTTTCCGGCAGCCGTGCATGGCAGGCCAATGTGGGCAGTTCCGGCCGCGGCCTGACGTCGTCAGCCTTGCGGGTTTCCTCGCGCCCGGTAAGCGACGGCAGCCGCATATATGTCTATAAGCCGAATGGTGAGGTGGTTGCTCTATCCACCGCCGGTGGTCGTCAATGGACGCAAAACTTAAGGCCAGAAGGCGAACGCGACGTTGGTCCGGGCGGCGGTGTCGTTGTTGACGGCGGCATTGTTTATGCTGCCACTGGGTACCGTCAGGTGGCGGCCCTTGAAGCGGGTTCCGGCCGGGTCATCTGGACCGCGGAAATGGATACGCCAGCCCGCGGTGCTCCCGCAGCCGGTGGCGGTCACGTGTTTGTCGTGAGCCAGTCCAACGAAGTCTATGCGTTTTCCAAAGAAGACGGTTCTGTGGCCTGGACATTTGCCGGGATCGAAGAGACTGCCGGTGTTCTGTCTGCAGCAAACCCTGCCATCTCTGGCAACCGGGTGATTGTTCCGTTCTCGTCCGGTGAAATCATGGCCATCAACATCAAGTCTGGCGAGCCGGAATGGATTGACGGTGTCTCCCGAGGCTTCCGGACGCTGGCCCTGTCTGGACTTGCAGATGTCTCTGCAAGCCCGGTTGTTTCTGGCAACACCGTTGTTGCAACCGGTGTTGCCGGGCGCACGGTGGCTGTTGATGCCCGCACCGGACAGCGTCAGTGGGACCAAAACCTTGGCAGCGTTCATACGCCGGTTGTCTCCGGAAATGCCGTGTTCATGGTGGATCTGGATGACCGCATGGTCGCGCTTGATCGCTCCAGCGGTGAAACGATGTGGGCGACACAGCTGCCGAAGCCGGAAAAGAAGAAGCGCCGCCGCAATTGGGCGGGCCCGATCCTGGCCAATGGCGCGCTCGTCGCCTTTTCCAGTGATGGCCAGATCGCCATGGTCGATGCCGCCTCAGGCAACATCATGACAACGCAGCGGACCAACACCGATGTCTTCGTGACGCCGATTGCCGCCGGTGGCCGAGTGGTTGTCCTGACCGGCCGGGATGGCGTCGCCGCGTTTAACTGATCATTGGGCGCTGAGGCTCTGGTTAAGTCTCAACGTTTCAAAACTGGTCAAGCTATAGTATCTGAGCACCTTATCGTTGCCTGCCGGGCAAGGATGAGGTGCTTTGAGTTTGTTCAAGGGCGGAATCCTTTGGTTGATCCGCCTCTTAGGAGTGAATGCCGTGGGCGCTACCGTCGCCATCGTTGGACGGCCGAATGTCGGCAAGTCCACATTGTTCAACCGTCTTGTCGGTAAGCGCCTGGCGCTCGTCGATGACACGCCGGGTGTGACCCGTGACCGCCGTCCGGGCGAAGCCCGCCTTGGCGATCTGCGCTTTACGATCATAGACACTGCGGGTCTTGAAGACGCCGACAAGGCGTCCCTGGAAGGCCGTATGCGCCGTCAGACCGAAGAAGCGATTGAAACCGCTGATGCCGTGCTGTTTGTCATTGATGCGCGTGCCGGGGTTACTCCGCTCGACGCGCACTTTGCAGATGTTGCGCGCAAGACCACCCGACCTGTGATCCTTCTGGCCAACAAGGCCGAGGGCCGGGCAGGGGAGAGTGGGCTCTACGAATCGTTCTCGCTCGGCCTCGGTGAGCCGATCGCGATCTCTGCCGAGCATGGCGAAGGCCTGGCCGATCTCTACGATGCCTTGAAACCTCATGTTGACCGGGTGAGTGAGGAAGAAGACGCCAGGCGCGAGGAAGCTGTCACTAACGTCGATGTCGACGAAGACGGTGAGATTGTCGACAATGAAGATCCGGTTGGCACGAAAGAGCGGCCTCTGCGCGTTGCCATCGTTGGCCGCCCGAATGCCGGCAAGTCCACGTTGATCAATCGGATGCTAGGGGAAGATCGCATGTTGACCGGTCCTGAGGCCGGCATTACGCGCGATTCCATCTCTGTCGACTGGACTTGGCACGACCGGCACATCAAGCTGTTCGATACGGCCGGGATCCGCAAGAAGGCACGGGTTCAGGAGAAGCTGGAAAAGCTCTCTGTCGCCGATGCCCTGCGGGCGATCAAGTTTGCCGAGGTCGTTGTTGTCACCCTGGATGCGACGATGTCATTTGAAAAGCAGGATCTGCAGATTATTGATCTCGTGGCCCGCGAGGGCCGGGCGCTGGTCATTGCCGTCAACAAATGGGATTTGATCGAAGACCGGGAAGAAGCCTGGAAGAAGATCCGCGATGCCAACGAACGGTATTTCAATCAGATCCGCGGTGTTCGCATTGTGACCTTGTCCGGTATTCAAGGGCAGGGCATTGACCGGTTGGTTGAAGGTGTATTTGCGGCCTATGATGCCTGGAACGCACGCGTGTCGACAGCTGGTCTGAACCGGTGGCTGGAACGGGCAACCACTTCGCACCCGCCACCTGCAGTCGCAGGCCGGCGCGTTCGCATCCGCTACATGACGCAGCCGAAAACCCGGCCGCCGCACTTCGTGGCGTTCAGTTCCCGTCCGGAGCAGCTGCCGGAGAGCTACACCCGGTATCTGGTCAATTCTCTTCGTGAGAAATTCGATATCCAGGGCACACCGATCCGGTTGTCTTACCGCAAGGGCGACAATCCCTATGCGCCGAAGAAAAAGCGCAAAATCCAATAGCGGCTGATGCGCAGCCCTGTCTCGGGTCTCGGTGGTATACTGGGACCCTTTTGTTCAGATAAATTAATTTTCAAGGAGATCTTCCATGTCATCCGATCGGCTTGCTTTTACCGAAGCGCTTGCACAAAAGGCCGGACTTGTCGCGCTGGATTATTTCAGAAAGCTCGACACCCTCACGATCACGCAGAAGGGTCATCAGGACCTTGTGAGCGAAGCGGACCGGAACGTCGAGACGCTCATTCGCGATGCGCTTTCCGAAGCTTATCCGGACGACGGGATCCTGGGCGAAGAACATGGCATGGAAGAAGGCGAGAGCGGGTTTACCTGGGTGATTGATCCGATCGACGGCACGGCGAACTTCGTCACCGGCATCCCGCAGTGGTGCGTCATCATCGCATGTGTTCAGCAAGGCCAGACGCTTCTCGGAGTGATCCACGATCCGGTCGCCGGGGAGACATTCTCAGCGCTTGCGGGCGGCGGTGCCTTTTTGAACGGCAAGCCTATCAAGGTGTCCGACAGCGAAAGCGTGTCTGTCGGCTCCGTCGGCGTCGGCTTCAATGGGCGCACATCCGTGACCGACGCAGTCAACGCGGTTGGTGCGCTGGTGTCCAAGGGTGGGGTTTTCTTCCGCAACGCCTCTGGCGGCCTGATGCTTGCTTATACCGGAGCTGGACGTTTGATCGGCTATATTGAGTCTCACATGAACGCTTGGGACTGCCTGGCCGGCATGCTGCTTATTCAGGAAGCCGGTGGAAAGGTTCTAGAACAGGACATTGCCCACGCCCTTTATCATGGGACTCGTGTCGTGACCGGTGCGCCGGGTGTTTTTGCGGAATTGACTGACATCGCCGAAAGCTCCTTCGCCCCGCTGCAAGCGGCGGAGTAAAGGGTTTACTGGGCGAGACCGTCAAACATGCTGGTCGATCAGGATCGGATTGCCGTCCGGATCGAGCAGCATCAAACTGCCGGGACCGGTTGTCGTCTCGTCCACTTCTTGGACGAAACTGTAGCCCTTGTCTTTCAGCGTCTTCTGCAGGGCGCGGATATCTGTAAATGCGTCGAGCTTTTTCGCGTCTTGGTCCCAGCCGGGATTGAACGTCAGGATGTTCTTCTCGAATATATCCTGAAACAAGCCTATGACCGTCTCGCCATTTTTCAAGATGACCCAGCCATCGGACCCGGACCCGCCGAGATCGGAAAATCCCAGGCCCTCGTAAAATGCCTTCGACTTGGCAAGGTCTTTGACAGTCAGGCTAATTGAAAATGCTCCGAGCTGCATGGCGTGGTCCTCTATTTTCAAATAAGGAACCAGCTAAGCGAACTTTAGCGCGTCTTTCTACTTAAAAGCTGACCCACTCGCGGCTGACGCGGTCGTAGAGTTTGCCGGTCTCAAAGACGTCGGTCTTTAGGAGCTCGACCAGCTCAGGCGCGATGTCTCGTGGATGCGGCAGGTTTTCCGGCGGTTCGCCCGGCATTGCCTTGGCCCGAAGTCCGGTCCGGACGGGGCCGGGATCCACCAAGTTGATCTTCATGTTGGTTTTGAGGCTTTCATGCGCCCAAGTGCGGGCCATGGCCTCAACACCTGCCTTTGAGATGGACTGCAGCCCCCAGAAAGCCGGGCAGGTGCTGGCCTGCACAGAAGTCAGGAAGAGAGCGCGGCCGGCTTCGGACTGGCGCAAGAGTGGATCCAGAGAGCGGATCAAACGCCAATTGGCAGTTACGTTGACCGACATGACTTTTTCGAAGTCCTTCGGGCTGATATGGCCGAGCGGGGACAGTATACCCAGCATCCCGGCATTGCCGATGAAGACATCGAGTTGCTTCCAGCGCTCATAGATCGCGGCGCCCAGACGGTCCAGGGCGTCATGATCCGTGAGGTCGACAGGAACAAGCGTTGACTGGCCGCCTGCGGTCTGGATTTCGTCATCGAGGTCCTCGAGACCACCCACCGTGCGGGCAATCGCAATCACATGGGCGCCGCGCGCTGCCAGTTGTTTGGCGAGTTGATATCCAATACCGCGCGATGCACCGGTCACCAGGGCGACCCGGCCTTCAAAATCCTGTGTCATGTTACTCGCTAATTCCTTAGCCGACTTCCACCAGACGCGGCGCACTGACAAAATCCTGATCTTCGGACAGATCGGTTAGCGGTGTCGGGTAGTCGCCAGTAAAACAATGGTCTGTGAATTGCGGGTTTTCATTGTCCCGGCCATTATAGCCTGCGGCCCGGTAAATTCCGTCCACGGAGAGGAAGGCAAGGCTATCGGCGCCGATGTAGTTGCACATCTCCTCAAGCCCGTATTTCGCGGCCAGCAGCTTCTCACGGACCGGAGTATCGATGCCGTAGTAGTCGGAATGCTTGATCGGCGGGCTGGCGAGGCGGAAATGCACTTCCTTGGCACCGGCATCCCGGATCATCTGCACGATCTTCACGGACGTCGTGCCACGGACCAGACTGTCATCCACAAGCACAACGCGCTTGCCTTCGATCTGTGATCTGTTGGCGGAGTGCTTCATCTTCACGCCAAGCGCACGGATCTGCTGGGTCGGTTCAATGAAAGTCCGGCCCACATAGTGGTTGCGGATGATGCCGAGTTCAAACGGAATGCCGCTTTCCTGGCTATAGCCGATTGCAGCCGGAACACCGCTGTCCGGCACCGGAACAATCACATCAGCGTCTACGTGGGATTCACGCGCGAGCTCCCGGCCCATGTCCCGGCGCACATCATAGACGCTGCGGCCGCCAACGATGGAGTCAGGACGCGAGAAGTAGACATACTCGAAGATGTCCGGGCGGGCAGGGCGCTTGCCAAACGGGAAGAAGGACTGGATGCCAGTGGAAGTGCAGACAATGACCTCACCGTTTTCCACGTCCCGGATGAATTTTGCACCAATGATGTCGAGTGCGCAGGTTTCAGACGCGAGGATTGGAGCGCCATTGAGGTCACCCAGGACCAGCGGACGGATGCCGAGCGGATCCCGTGCGCCGATGAGTTTCTTCGATGTCAGTGCGACCAGGGCGTAAGCGCCTTCCATCTGAGTGATGGCTTCAACAAACCGATCGACGATTTTCTGTTCGCGGGACCGGGCAACCAGCTGCAGGACAACCTCTGAGTCCGATGTGGACTGGCAAATTGCGCCGTCGCGGATCAGTTGCTGGCGAAGTGTCAGCGCATTTGTGAAGTTGCCGTTGTGGCAGATTGCGATACCGCCGCCTTCCAGCTCGGCGAACAGTGGCTGCACGTTGCGCAAGATGGTTTCGCCAGTTGTGGAGTAGCGCACATGGCCGATGGCGGCGCGGCCGGTGAGGCGGCCAATTGTCTCTGCGTCGGAGAAGTGGTCCCCGACAAGTCCCAGATGACGTTCTGCCCGGAACTGTTCATTGTCGAAGGTCACGATGCCGGCCGCTTCCTGGCCGCGGTGCTGCAGAGCGTGCAGGCCAAGCGCGGTCAGCGCGCTTGCATCTTCATGACCGAGAATGCCGAAGACACCGCACTCTTCGCGCAACGTGTCGTCATTGATGTCGAACGGCTCATGGAAATCGGTTCCGCCAGTCATGGCGACCACTCCTTACATTCTGGCCGGTCTGCGGGCCGGTCCGGATATTGTGTCGTTATGCTAAACGGGCGCCGCACTTCGGCGTCAGTTGCTGTCCGTGGTCAGCTGTTCCAGGCCCTGACGCTCAGAGTCGCTGTAAGTGGGCTCTTCGGCAGGCGCGCTGGAGCGTTGTCCGCCTGTTAGCTCATTTTCCCGGATCTTGTCCAGAATCGCTTTTTCAGGGTCTTCTGGCAAGACCGCAACCAATCGTTCGCCTACCGACAATAGGATCGGCAGTGACTTGGCGTTTTGCACCCAGCGCGGCTGTTGCTCCGGCTGGACGAACCAGTTGAAGAACATCATCGCGACAACGACCAGAAGCAAGCCGCGGACGGCGCCGAAAACAAAGCCGAGCGTGCGATCAAGCGCACCGATGCGGCTGTCCAGAATGAAATCGGATATGCGCATAGTGATGTAGCTGACGACGATCAGCGTCACCAAGAAGACAGCGGCCGCAGACACACCCATCGCTACCAAATCTTGCGAGATGTACTGCTGAGTGTACGGCATGACACGCTCATAGAGCATGAATGCGGCAACGGCCGCTGCGACCCATGAAACGATCGACAGGACTTCGCGGACAAATCCGCGGATCATCGCCAGAACCGCCGAGATGAGCATGATGACCAGAAGCAGTCCGTCCAGCAGCGTAATCGGCATGTTTCCGATAAGTCCTCTGTCTGGCGCCGAAGCGCGAAAGTTACACTCTCTAGCGGATCTGATGATGCGTCAGGTTGCCCCTTGTGCACCAGTCTCCGCCGTCAGTTTGGCGATGAAGTCCCCAAGTTCTGGCAATCCCGTTGCCTTGAAGGAAGACGCGGCGCCGTCCTTGAGGTTACCCTCCGGACAATAAGCCTGATCAAAGCCAAGTTTTTCGGCCTCTTTCAGTCTTGATTGAGCTTGCGCCACGGGCCGGATGGCCCCCGACAAACTGACCTCGCCGAAATAGACGCAATTGGACGGAAGGGCAAGCCCGCTGAGCGAAGAGACAAGGGCTGCAGCAACGGCAAGATCAGCACCGGGCTCGTTGATTTTGAGCCCGCCGGCAACATTCAGATAGACATCATGCTGCGAGAAACGCACGCCGCAGCGCGCCTCCAGAACTGCAAGGATCATGGATAGACGCGCAGTGTCCCAGCCGATCACAGCGCGCCGGGGCGTTCCAAGGGAGGATTGTGCCACCAGCGCCTGGATTTCGATGAGGAGCGGCCGCGAGCCCTCAAGACCGGCAAAGACTGCAGCTCCGGGTGCCGTGGTGTTGCGGTCTCCGAGAAACAACGCTGACGGGTTGGGCACTTCCTGAAGACCCTTGCCGGTCATTTCAAAAACACCGATCTCGTCGGTTGCACCAAAACGGTTTTTGACCGAGCGCAGGATCCGGTATTGATGGGCACCATCGCCCTCAAAATAGAGAACCGCGTCCACCATATGCTCGACAACACGCGGACCGGCGATCTGGCCATCCTTGGTGACGTGGCCGACGAGCACCAGCGTGGTGCCATTCTTTTTGGCATAGCGAACCATGGCCTGGGCGGACGCCCGAACCTGCGTCACCGTCCCTGGCGGTGAGTCCGCCTGATCTGTCCAGAGCGTCTGAACGGAATCTAGGATCAGCATGGCCGGGGCCGTGTCAGCTTCCAGGGTCGCGAGGATGTCTTCCACGCTGGTTTCCGCGGCAAGGGCGACCGGTGCTTCCGCCAGTCCCAGTCGCTCAGCGCGCAGCCGCACCTGGCCGATCGCCTCCTCGCCAGAGATGTACACGGTCTTGTGACCGAGGCTGGCAAGTTGGGCCGCCGCCTGGATCAAAAGTGTCGACTTTCCGATCCCCGGATCACCCCCGACAAGCAGGGCGGAGCCGCGGACAAAGCCGCCCCCGGTCACCCTGTCAAGCTCGGCAACCTTGGTCTGAATGCGCGGCGCTTCCTTGGTGTCCCCGGTCAGGCCGACTAGTGGAACAACACGGCCCTTGGACTTCGACGCCCGGCTCGGACCTCCGCCAATACCGCCACCGGTCTGCTCTTCGACAATGGTGTTCCATTCACCGCAGGATTCGCAGCGGCCGACCCATTTTGCGGTGACCGCGCCGCAGGATTGGCAAACGAAAGATGTGGACCGGCGGGCCATCTAATAAAACTCCAATCAACCCAACGGGCCGTAGATGCGCTCAAAGCGCCGTCCGAGGCTCGTTAGATACTCGTAGTCGATGGTCTCCGCATAGGCCGCCATGTCAGCCGCCGCAACATTCGGCCCCAGCATTTCCACAAGCCCGCCGCGCTGAACGAGATGTTCAGGAATGTCGGTGACATCGAGCGTGATCATGTCCATGGAGATCCGTCCAAGGATTGGGGCCCTGTGGCCGCCAATCATTCCGAATCCACCAGGACGGTCATCTGAGGAACTGGCACGCCGCAACAACCCGTCCGCATAACCTGCCGCGACGACCGCGTTGCGGAGCGGCCGTTTCGCGGTTTGGGTTGCGCCATAGCCGATCGCATCGCCTTTCGGAACACTGCGCACAATCATGATGCGGGCTTCCACTTTTGCGACAGGCCGCATGGGATTTTCGCCATGGTCGAAGGCCCGGCCGCCGTAGAGAGAAATGCCGGGACGGACCAGATCGAAGTGATAGTCCGGTCCCATCAGGACGCCAGCGGAATTGGCAAGGGACCGCGGAACACCCTTGAACGGCGAGGTGAGCGCGATAAACCGGGCAAGCTGCTCCTTGTTCATCGGATGGTCCGGATCCGAGCCGCAAGCCAGATGCGACATGAGGAGGCTCGGTTTAAAGGGTCCCATAAGTTCTGGATCAGCGAGCGCTGTTCCAAATTCGTCGGCAGACAAGCCCAGTCGATGAATTCCGGTGTCGACATGGACGGCGGCTGGAAAACTCTTTCCGGCAGTCCTGCAAAGAGCGGCCCACTCCTTCAATTCGTCCAGGGACCCGAGGACCGGCCGAACATTGTGTTGAAGAAGCAGATCAGCCGTGTTCGGAAACAAGCCGTCAAGCGCATAGATGGTCGCGGCGGGAAGTGTCTGGCGCAACGCAATGGCTTCTGTTGGTACCGCCACAAAGTACGTCCGGCAACCTTCCTCAAACAGTCGTTTTGCCGTTTCCGCTTGCCCCGTTCCGTAGGCATTTGCCTTGATCGTCGCAGCGCATTCGCTGCCCGGCGCCAATGAGGACCTCAGAAGAGACCAGTTCGCGGCAATGGCGTCCAGATCAACAGTCAGACGGCCGCCATAAAGGGCGGAAGAGTAAGCATTTAGGGGCGTTTCGGACATGAGGCTGACAGGTCTCCGGACAGAATCGGATTTCGCAGTGCATCAACCTGCCGACATTAGAAGGTTCGCCGTTGCCTGCAAAGCGTTTGGTTTGGGCAAAGGTTGCTTGTCCGATCGCCAAAACGGTCAAGCCGGCCTTGGTGAAAGTTCCAACCCGTCTCAAGCGCTCGATCCTATTCGTAGCGCTCGGGCAGGTGATCGTCTTCTGCCAGATCGGAGAAGCGGGTGTACTGACCTTCGAAGTGAAGGTTCGCGGTGCCGGTTGGTCCGTGACGTTGCTTGGCAAGAATGACTTCCGCCTTGCCTTTCAGCCGCTCCATATTGTCCCGCCAGATCTCATATTCCGGCGAGCCTTCATCTGGTTCCGTTTTGGACAGGTAGTATTCTTCACGGAACACGAACATGATCACGTCGGCGTCCTGCTCAATGGACCCGGACTCACGCAAGTCCGACATCATCGGGCGTTTGTCATCGCGCGATTCCACCTGACGCGACAGCTGGGAAAGCGCGATGATCGGAACATTGAGTTCCTTCGCGAGCGCTTTTAGCCCGGTCGTGATCTCCGTGATTTCCTGGACGCGGTTGCCCTGGTTCTTGGCCGAGCCGGACAAGAGCTGGATATAGTCAACGATGAGCAGATCAAGACCGCGCTGACGCTTCAAACGGCGGGCCTTAGCCACCAGAGATGCGATGGAGATACCACCGGTCTGATCGACATGAAGCGGAACGGACTGCATGGTTTGCGCGCAAGCGGCCAGCTTTTCAAACTCGGCCTCTGAAATGTCACCACGGCGGATTTTGGAAGACGAGATCTCAGCCTGTTCGGAAATGATACGAGTTGCGAGCTGTTCGGCTGACATTTCGAGCGAGAAGAAACCAACCACACCACCGTTGACGGTCTTGATCGTTCCGTCCGGCTGTTCTTCGGCCTGATAGCTTTGTGCGATGTTGTAGGCAATGTTGGTCGCAAGCGAGGTTTTGCCCATCGCGGGACGCCCGGCGAGAACGATCAAGTCAGAATGCTGCAAACCGCCCATCAACCTGTCGAGTTCGCGCAAGCCGGTGGAGATCCCGGACAGAGCGCCTTCGCGGTTGTAAGCTGCATGGGCCATTTCAATGGTTTCAGTCAACGCATCGCCAAAGGAGACAAAGCCGCCTTCGCTGCGCCCGGTTTCGGCCAGTTCAAACAGGCGGCGTTCAGCGTCGTCAATCTGTTGCTCCGGGGGGACGTCGATCGGCGCATCAAAGGCGATGTTGACCATGTCTTCGCCGATCCGGATCAGGTTCCGGCGGATGGCAAGATCATAAATGGTGCGGCCGTAGTCTTCCGCGTTGATGATGGACGCCGCATCGCCGGCAAGACGCAGTAGAAACTGGGTCGCAGACAGGTCAGCGATTTTTGCGTCGGCTGGATAAAATGTCTTGAGGGTGATCGGGGAGGCGGTCTTGCCCGCGCGGATCAGATGGCCGATCTTCTCATAGACATCCTGATGCGGCGGCACGAAGAAGTGGTGCGGTTCCAGAAAGTCGGACACGCGGTAGAACGTCTCGTTGTTGACGAGGATCGCGCCAAGAAGCTGCCGCTCGGCTTCCGCGTTATGCGGTGCCAGACGCTGGACGTCTTCTTCTGTCTCGACCTTCTGCAAAGTACCCTTCATGCTTGCCCCCGATGACCGTGTTGTCATCGGAAATAGCCTCAGACCGGTATGGGCTCAAGCTGCAAAAAAGCTTGACGCAGATTCCCACCGGCGTCCACAGATCAACGGGGAAAGGTTGAAAACGCACTTGACTCAAATAGCCTTTGAGGACTCAGGAGTTGGCTATTAGTTGTTGATATTCAATATGTTTTTAAATAGTTAACGATTGGTTAATGGAAAATCCAGCACTTTCAATGCGTTGGCTGGATATGTGAAGCTGGCACGCGAGGCGGCTTTCAAAAAGCAAGCTGGCAAAACAAAACGACGCCCGAATGAGCGCCGTTTCCGAGAAGTTTTTCAAAGGCTGGATCGAAGCAATCAAGCTTCTTCTTCAGCAACTGCTTCTTCAGTTGCTTCAGCTTCTTCGCCTTCGCCCTCTTCTTCGTCTTCTTCAAATTCGAAGACGTCCTGTTCCGGCGCTGTCAGATCTTCACCAGCTGCCTGACGAACGGCTTCGTCTTCAGAGCGTGCGACGTTGACGGAAATGCCAACTTCGACTTCCGGGTGCAGCTGGACGAGAACGGCGTGCATGCCGATGGTTTTGATCGGGCTGCGGAGTTCGACCTGGCCACGGGTAACCGAGAAGCCTGCAGTCGTCAGACCTTCAGCAATGTCACGTGTGGATACAGAACCGTAGAGCTGGCCAGTTTCACCAGCGGAACGGATCATGACGAGTGCTTCGCCGTCCATTTTGCCGGCCACAGCTTCAGCTTCAGACTTGCGCTCAAGGTTCCGGGCTTCAAGCTGGGCGCGCTCATTCTCGAAACGCTCCAGGTTGGCTTTGTTGGCGCGCAGAGCCTTGCCTTGCGGCAGAAGGAAGTTGCGTGCGTAGCCGTCGCGCACCTTAACGGTGTCGCCCATCTGGCCGAGCTTGGCGATACGCTCAAGAAGGATAACTTGCATGGGTTTTCTCCTACTGTCCCGCCATCGTCTTTCATGTGTGATGACGGTTAGAGACCGTTTGCCCGCGGTCCCAATTCGGGTTCTGCCGGGCGGACCCGGCAGAAGGCATCTCCTGACGTTAAGGAGGTGCTTAGCTGATGACGAACGGCAGCAGGCCGAGCAGGCGGGCGCGCTTAATTGCACGGGCCAGTTCACGCTGCTTCTTTGCGGAGACCGCGGTGATGCGGCTCGGAACGATCTTGCCACGCTCGGAAATGTAGCGCTGCAGTAGACGGATGTCCTTGTAGTCGATCTTCGGCGCGTTGGCACCAGAGAACGGGCAGGTCTTCCGGCGGCGGAAGAACGGACGGCGGCTTGGGGTCTGTGAAATATCTACCATAATCTCTTACTCCCCTTCAGCCCGGCGCGGAGCGCGGTCGCCACCACGATCACCGCCGCGGTCACCACCACGGCCACCACGATCACCACCACGGTCGCCAAAACGGCCTCCACGGCCGCCACGATCGTCGCGGTCACGCTTCTGCATCATTGCAGACGGCTCTTCGTCCAGCTCGTCGACCTTGAAGGTCATGAAGCGCAGAACGTCTTCGCTGAGGCCCATCTGACGCTCCATCTCGGCAACCGCTGCATGCGGTGCTGTGATGTTCATCAGGGTGTAGTGTGCCTTGCGGTTTTTCTTGATGCGGTATGCGATGGTGCGCAGACCCCAGTTTTCCACCTTGCCGACAGTGCCACCAGCGCCTTCGATGAGGCCTTTGTACTGTTCGACGAGGGCTTCGACCTGCTGGGCCGAAACGTCCTGGCGGGCCAGGAACACGTGCTCGTAATGAGGCATGGAAACTTGCCTTTCCTTCGGTTGACAACTCAGGTTTGGCGCAAAGCCTCCTCGTAAGCCCGGAAAGGCTACGAGAAATCTTACGGGAGTGGGAACACGGGAAGTCGGATATTCATTACGATATCCTGGCAAACGCCCTTCCGTTCAGCCCCCGGCCAAACCCGGATGAAGCGCGGTGTATACTCCGATTTGGGAGAAATGCAAGGGCCTGACCCGGAAATCCGCGGTTTCAAAGCGTAGCGGCGTCAGAAACCAAATTCTTGCCGCCCAGACCTATCGCGCCTACCGACCTCGGCAGATATCTCAACGTCTTGCCCAACCTCAATTCGCCCCGGTTTCAAAACCGAGGCGTAGAGGCCGAAATTGACGCCGTAGCCTTGGGAAATTGCTTTCAGGATCAGCGGTTCTGAGGACAGTCCGTCCTGTTTGGCTGTGACCATGACACAGCGTTCTGTCGGGTGGGTGATCTTGAGCCGGACATCACCAATGGTGAGAATGCGACCCAACATATTTTCTGCGCTCATGTGGTCTGGCGTGTTCAGCAAAAGGTTTGCACGGAACCGGCGCGGGTCGAAATCCAGATGCGGAAACCGCGCCTGGAGCCGTTTCAGATCACAGGACAGGATTATGTGGACAGCGCCGTCGTCAAAATGCGCCGCGTCTTGGTCTTCAACGAGTGTCACCGGCTGTTCGAGATAGTCTGAGAGGCGGTTCGGCAAATCTCTGGAGCTGATCGGTTCCAAAGTCTCCCCGGGCAGTCCTATGTGAACTTCGTTGTTCTGTGTTTCTGCCCGGAGATACAGCAAGTTGTCGATGCGTTGAAAGTGGCTGGTGGATTTGCCGCTGCCAAGTTTGCCGCTCGCGTCCGCCACTGCATACGCCCTATCGCCTGACAAGCCGCGGTCTTCTATGAGCGCTTCATTTAAGTGTTCGCCCAAAAGGGATTTGACCGGATATCGCCAGATGGACTGGATGTTCATGCCTGCCGCCGCAACGTGCGCTTTTGTCTTTGAAGAAAGTCCAATTCCCTCAAAACTTCCCTCATCGCTCTTGACACTTTACCCCCGTCCGTTTCATAGCCTGCCGCCAAGACACGTGGGCTTTCCTTTGAATTGCCCGCTCAAAAACGCTCTTCCTTGTAGCAACAGCTCGCGGCAAAAACAAAAAACACCGCTGGCTGAGGCCAATTCGGAGACTTATCCAGATGACCACCGCATTCACATTCCCGGGCCAGGGCAGCCAGGCTGTTGGCATGGGCAAGCTTCTCGCCGACACATTTCCAGAAGCCAAGGCTGTCTTCGACGAAGTGGACGATGCGTTGGATCAAAAACTCTCCGACATTATGTGGAACGGTCCGGAAGGCGATCTGACGCTGACCGCCAACGCTCAGCCGGCTCTGATGGCTGTCAGTCTCGCCACCATGCGGGTTCTGGAAGCCAAGGGCCTGGATTTGAAAGCGTCCGTTTCTTTCGTCGCGGGTCATTCGCTGGGTGAATACTCCGCTCTTGCGGCAGCTGGCAGCCTGGATGTGGCAACAGCTGCGAAACTCCTGTGCGTGCGCGGCAACGCCATGCAAAACGCTGTGCCGGTCGGGCAGGGCGCGATGGCAGCGCTTCTGGGTCTTGATTTCGAGGCTGCTGCTGAAGTTGCTAAGGATGCGGCGCAGGGCGAAGTCTGCCAGGCGGCCAACGACAATGCGCTGGGCCAGGTGGTAGTGTCCGGTCATGTGGCCGCCGTTGAGCGCGCCGTTGAGATCGCCAAGGCACGCGGTGCGCGCCGGGCTGTTCTTCTGCCGGTAAGCGCACCGTTCCATTGTTCGCTGATGGGCCCGGCTGCAGAGGCCATGTCCGAAGCGCTGAACAATGCCGATATCAAGGCTCCAGTCGTGCCGCTCATTGCCAATGTTCTCGCTGCGCCGATAACCGACCCGGTTGATATCCGCGACCGTTTGGTCGAGCAGGTGACAGGCACCGTGCGCTGGCGGGAAAGCATCTCCTGGCTCGCAGGCGAGGGCGTCGACACATTTGTTGAGGTTGGAACCGGCAAGGTCCTGACCGGCATGGTCAAGCGGATTGCCAAGGAAGCCAGCGGAATGGCCGTCAATTCGCCGGACGACATTGACGCGGTCATCGAAAAGCTGTCCAGCTAAGACCCAAAAAGCAACAACTAAGAACCCGGCCCGGCCGGGGCCTGTGCCATACGGCGCGAAACGCAAGGAAGGACGTTATATGTTCAGCTTGGAAGGCAAGAATGCGCTGATCACCGGTGCGACAGGTGGGATCGGGGAATCGATTGCCCGGGCGCTTCATGCACAAGGAGCAACCGTCTCCCTGTCAGGAACCCGCGCTGAAAAGCTTGAAGCTCTAGCGGCCGATCTCGGTGAGCGTGCCTTCGTAACACCAGCAAACCTGTCGGACCGTGAAGCTGTCATGGGTTTGCTGCCAGCAGCTGAAGAGAAGATGGGCTCGGTGGACATCCTGGTAAACAATGCCGGGATCACCCGCGACAACATCTTCATGCGCATGAAAGACGAAGAGTGGGACCAGGTGCTGGAAGTCAACCTGACGTCCGGCTTCCTTCTGTGCCGCGCCGCGATCAAGGGCATGATGAAGCGCCGTACTGGCCGGATCATCGGCATCACCTCTGTTGTGGGCGTGACCGGGAACCCGGGTCAGGTCAACTATGCCGCGGCCAAATCCGGCATGATCGGAATGTACAAGTCTTTGGCGCGTGAAGTGGCTAGCCGCAACATCACCGTGAACTGTATTGCACCGGGTTTCATTGAAACCGCAATGACCGATGCGCTCAATGACAAGCAGAAAGATTCGATTTTGACCAGCGTGCCGGCAGGCCGTTTGGGCACCGCTGCCGAGATTGCCTCGGCCGCAACCTATCTTGCCAGCGACGAGGCCGCGTATGTCACAGGGCAAACACTGCACGTCAATGGCGGTATGGCAATGATTTAAAAGGATGATTTGCCGAGCAGGCAAAAATAATCCCGGCCGCAAAGAAGCGGCTCTGACCGGCTGGTAATGGTCAACAAAGTGTGTTACCTACCCGCCGATTGTTACAAATTGCACATCTTGGCCCGGTCTCAGGCCGGGGTGTGCAAAGACACACTTGAGTTCAGTGAGTTCGGTCCGCCGCGTTTCCAGTCAACCGGTCCGGCGCCGTGCCGCGAGTGATGAACAGACGAAAACCAAGGAAGTAAAAGATGAGCGATATCGCGGATCGAGTTAAGAAAATCGTTGTCGAGCACCTCGGCGTAGACGCAGATAAGGTTGTTGAAGGCGCAAGCTTTATTGACGATCTGGGCGCAGACAGCCTCGACACCGTTGAGTTGGTCATGGCTTTTGAAGAAGAATTCGGCGTTGAAATTCCGGACACTGCAGCTGAAACCATCCTGACCGTTGGCGACGCTGTAAAATTCCTGGAAGCCAACAAGTAAGGGGTCTACCCCTTTCTTGAACCTTATTCGAAGATCGGGCCGGCGGGGTAATGTATCCCGCCAGGCCCTTCTAACGTAAGTGCGGGTGTATGAGGCGAGTAGTCGTAACAGGGTTGGGCATGGTAACGCCGCTGGGCGGCACTGCCGATGTCACTTGGAAGAATATCCTGTCAGGAAAAAGCGGGGCCAATCAGGTCACGAACTTCAAAGTGGACGATCTGGCTTGCCAGATTGCTTGCCAAATCCCGCGCGATCCGGCTGTCGAAGGTGCGTTTAATCCGGACGACTGGATGGACGTGAAGGAACAGCGCAAGGTTGATGACTTCATCGTTTACGCCATGGCTGCTGCCGATCAGGCGATCGCCGATTCCGGCTTCAAAGCCGAAACTTACGAACAACAGGTTCGATCCGGTGTTTTGATCGGGTCTGGTATCGGCGGTTTGCAGGGTATCGAAAAAGGCGCCCACATGCTCGTCGAGAAGGGGCCGCGCAGGATCAGCCCGTTCTTTATTCCGGGCCGCCTGATCAACCTGGCCGGCGGCTATGTGTCCATTCGCCATGGCCTCAAAGGCCCGAACCATGCTGTGGTAACAGCCTGCTCAACCGGCGCGCATGCGATCGGTGACGCTTCGCGTCTCATCGCATTTGGTGATGCCGACGTGATGGTCGCCGGCGGTACGGAATCTCCGGTCGGACGCTTGGCACTGGCTGGCTTTGCCGCCTGCCGCGCACTTTCCACCGGGTTCAACGATGCGCCGGAAAAAGGCTCCCGGCCCTATGACAAGGACCGTGACGGTTTCGTTATGGGCGAGGGCGCGGGCATCGTCATCCTCGAAGAATACGAGCACGCTGTAAAACGCGGTGCGAAAATTTACGCCGAAGTTATCGGCTACGGTATGTCCGGCGATGCTTATCACATCACGGCCCCGTCTGAAGATGGCGATGGCGCTTACCGCTGCATGGAAGCCGCGCTTAATCGCGCAGGCATAACGGCAGCCGATGTGGATTACGTCAACGCACACGGCACTTCCACGCCGCTTGGGGACGAGATCGAGCTTGGGGCAGTAACCCGCCTTGCCGGTGAACATGCGTCCAACCTAACGATGTCCTCCACCAAGTCTTCCATCGGTCACCTGTTGGGGGCTGCTGGCGCGGTAGAGGCGATTTTCTCTGTCTTGGCAATTCGCGACGGAATGGCTCCGCCGACGATCAACCTTGACAATCCATCGGTTGAAACCGAAATCGACCTTGTGGCGCACAAATCGAAACAAATGAACATTGATGTTGCCTTGTCGAACTCTTTCGGCTTCGGTGGAACCAATGCGTCGCTTGTTTTCCGTAAAGTTGCCGCATAACGCATTCACAGTTCATCGGGCCGAAAGCCGATTCGTTCGTTCGGCCCGTTTGTTTTACACGTGACTGCAGTTTGACAGGCCCGTGAGATCTTGTCAGGAGGTGCGATAGGCCATGGGCATTAAGCCGAAAAGTCCGCGCGAAGCATTGCAACCCGAGCCGGCACCTGCGCCTCCGCAACGCTCTCGTCATGTGCGCAATCCAATCGTCATCCTGATCAATATGGTCATTTCGCTGGCGGTCTTCGGACTGGCAGCTGTTGGCGGCGCGCTTTACTTCGGCAAGCACATGTTCGAAAAAGCAGGACCGCTCAAAGAAGAAACGACGATCATTATTCCGTCAGGTTCCGGTCTGACCGGGATCACCGACCGCCTCGCAGCAAAAGGCGTGATCGACGACACCATGTTGGATGAGTGGGTCTTCCAGCTTGGCACCCGGTTTTACAAGAGTGCGACCAAGCTGAAGGCTGGTGAATACGCACTCGCCCCCGGCGTCTCCATGAAAGACGTCATGACGGATCTGGTCGAAGGCAAAGCTGTGACGCATTCCGTCACGATCCCGGAAGGTTGGACCACTGCACAAATCATCGAGCGGGTCCGCGAACATCCGATACTTGTCGGAGAGATCACGGACGTGCCGGTCGAAGGCGCACTTTTACCTGAAACATATACCTTTGCGCGGGGAGCAACGCGACAGTCCGTTCTGAACCAGATGCAGGCTGCACAGGACAAACTCCTGGCAGAAATCTGGGAGCGGCGGGTAGAGGATCTGCCGGTGGAAACACCGGAAGAACTTGTGATCCTGGCCTCTATCGTTGAAAAGGAAACCGCGCTCGCCGACGAGCGGCCACGGGTAGCCGGCGTCTTTGTCAATCGCTTGAACCAGAATATGCGCTTGCAGTCGGATCCGACCATCTTGTACGGCCTTTATGGCGGGGAAGCGTGGCTCAAGGATCGGTCTGCAATCAAGCAGTCGGAAATCGACGCTGAAAACAACTACAACACCTATCAGATAAACGGTTTGCCGCCTGGGCCGATCGGCAATCCGGGCCGAGCTGCCATGGAAGCAGTTGCCAATCCATCCCGGACGAAGGATTTATTCTTTGTCGCCGACGGGACCGGCGGACACATTTTTGCAGAAACATATGATCAGCACCGCGCCAACGTACGCAAATGGCGTGAGATAGAGCGGCAACGCCGTCAGGCAGAACAAAACTGACCGCACGCTGACACAATTTGGGGCACCGCAGATTTAGCGGTCAAAACCGGCAGAGATCCGGAGGGGCATATGGCACTTGCCAGCATGACAGGGTTCGCGCGCGCGCCCGGTGAATCCGGCGTCGTTCGCTGGACATGGGAACTGAGGTCCGTAAACGGAAAATCTCTCGACCTCCGAATCCGCATCCCGACAGGTTTGGAAGCCCTTGAGCCAAAGATCCGGGAGCGGTGCAGCAAGGTTCTGCGCCGGGGCAACATCTCCATTGGCTTGTCCATGCAGCGGGATCAGGCCGAAAATCAGCTTCAGGTGAACGAAGTCGCCCTGGAATCTGTCTTGTCCGCGATTAAACTGCTCGAAACCAGAATTCCAAATGTGGCTCCTCCCACCCTCGATGGTATTTTGGCGCAAAAGGGTGTTTTCGAGCTCAAGGAGCAGGAAAACGATGAGGCGGCGCAGCAAGCCTTGCACAGCGCTCTTTTGACCTCACTTGATGCGGCACTGATTGATCTTGTCGACATGCGCCATTCTGAAGGTGCAGCGATCGGCAAGGTCGTTCACCAGCAGATCGATACGATTGCGAGTCTGACACAGGCTGCAGAAGACCTGCCGACACGCCAGCCGGAGGCGATTAAGGCTCGGCTGAAAAAAATGGTCGAGGAGCTCCTTGATGCATCGGAGACAAAGCTCGATCCGCAGCGTTTGCATCAAGAAGCTGTCTTCCTGGCGACAAAAGCCGATATCCGGGAAGAGCTCGACCGCCTCCATGCCCACGTGAACGCGGTGAGGGAGCTGCTCGACACCGGCGGCGCTATTGGCCGCCGCCTTGATTTTCTTGCACAAGAATTTAACCGGGAAGCCAATACACTGTGTTCAAAGTCCAATGATGTGGACCTTACGGCAATCGGGCTGGACTTGAAGGCCGTCATAGATCAAATGCGCGAGCAGATACAAAACCTGGAGTGAAACGGTCATGACGGACACGGCAGTTGGAACGCGTGTGAGTGCGGATGAAGCCGAGCAGCAGCGCCGCGGGCTGATGCTTGTATTGTCCTCGCCTTCTGGCGCCGGGAAGTCGACCATTGCCCGGCTTTTGCTGGAAAAGGAAAACAACCTCGAACTGTCCATTTCTGTGACGACCCGGCCACGCCGGTCGAGCGAAGTGGATGGGGTGCATTACCACTTTCTTGATCCAAACCGTTTCGAACAAATGCGGGCCCATGACGAGTTGCTGGAATGGGCGGAAGTCCACGGCAACTATTATGCGACACCGCGCGGACCCGTTGAAAACGCAATTGAAAACGGCCGAGATATTCTATTCGATATCGATATCCAAGGCACGTTTCAGCTTTATGAAAAGATGCGTGACGACGTCGTCTCGATCTTCATTCTGCCGCCCTCCATCGCCGAAATGAAATCCCGTCTCTACCGCCGTGCGGAAGACGCGGATGATGTCATTGCAAAGCGGATGAAAACCGCCGTTGGCGAAATGCGTCATTGGTCGAAGTACGATTATGTGGTCGTGAACGACGATCTGGAGCGGGCCTACGAAAATGTCCGGGCGATCCTGAAAGCAGAACGCCTCAAGCAGGCACGGTCGCCAAAAATCGGGTCCTTGATTCAAGGCATGGTCGACGACCTGGAAGTCGAATTGGACTCCAAAGACTAAGCGCCGGACCGCTGCTCCAACGCACTCTGGAGTGCTTAATTCCCCAGTGCGCCTGCCGCATGAAACGTGTTCGCCAGGTTCACGAAACCTGCGATGTCAATTTCTTCTGCGCGGGCGGTTGGTTTAAGCCCAGCCTTTTCAATCAAACGTTCTGCATCCGGGGACACGGACTTGAGACTTGCACGCAGCATCTTGCGGCGTTGTCCAAATGCGGCCGCAGTCAATTTCTCCAGGCTGGAAAGATTGCAGGGGAGTGGGGCCGGATTGGGGGTGAGATGCACGACCGCAGATGTGACTTTCGGCGGCGGGGTAAACGCTTTCGGGCTGATGTCGAATAAGATACCGCACTTACACCGCCAACCGGCGAGAACACCCAATCGGCCATAGGCTTTGGAGCCAGGCGCTGCGGCGATCCGTTCTCCAACTTCCTTTTGAAACATCAAGGTCAGTGATGACCAGAACGGCGGCCAATCTGGCGTGGTGATCCAGTTGACCAGCAGCTGCGTGCCAACATTATAGGGAAGGTTGGCCGCAATCCGCACCTTGTCTCCACCAGTCACAGCGACCGGATCTATTTCAAGAGCATCACCCTCGATGATTTCAAGGCGTCCTGGGTAACAATCCGCGATCTCGGCCAGTGCAGGCAGGCAACGGCTGTCTTTTTCGATCGCGACAACTTTCTTGGCGCCCGCAGCCAGCAGTGCACGGGTCAAGCCGCCCGGACCTGGGCCAATTTCCAGGACCGTATGATCTTCCAGGCTCCCAGCCGATCGGGCGATCCGGGACGTCAGGTTCAGATCTAACAGGAAGTTCTGTCCGAGTGACTTTTTTGCATTCAATCCATGGGCTGCGATGACGTCGCGAAGCGGTGGAAGATCGTCGATTTGGGCCATGCCGCGGTTGGTGTCCTAAAGCGTTTCAGGATGCGCCAGCGCATGCGCCATGCGGATGGATGCGCAGAAACTGTCGATCCGTGCCATCCCGGTTCCGGCCAAAATGTACGCCGTCCCGTGATCGGGAGACGTGCGAATGAAAGGAAGGCCCAAGGTGACATTGACGCTGTCATCGAAGCCGATGGTCTTGGCAGGCACAAGAACCTGATCGTGGTACATACCGAGTGCACAGTCATATTTCAGGCGTGCTTCCGAGTGGAACATCGTGTCTGCCGGGTGAGGGCCGGAGGCTGCAATTCCCATTGCATTCAGTCGCTCAACGGCTGGAACGATAATGTCCTGATCTTCCGTACCCAAAGCACCATTCTCGCCCGCGTGCGGATTGAGGCCACACAAAGCGAGGCGCGGGTTCTTAAAGCCAAAGCGGCTCGTCATATCGTTTGAAACGATTTCTGCTGTTTCGACGATTAAGTCTTCTGTCAAACGCTGAGGGACATCGGAAAGCGGAATATGAATGGTGACCGGTACGACCATCAGATCCGGCCCGGCAATCATCATGACGGGTTTGGAAGGCTGGCCGGGCCAAAACTCTTCGGCCAATGCACCCAGAAACTCGGTATGGCCGGGATGTTTGAAACCAGCCTTATAAAGCGCAGCCTTGTTGATCGGATTAGTAACGACACCAATCGCAGCACCATCCAGAACATCTCGGACACATGCCTCGATTGAGGCAATGACGGAGGTGGCAGCCGCCGGATCCTCTTCGCCCGGCGTATCCCGTAGACCGGGTCCCGTCTGCACTACAGGCATAGCATTGGAGAATCTCTCTGAAGCTTCGTCTGGTGAGCAGCTTTCGAAGTGGACCGGAAGTTCGAGTTTTTCTGCCCGCTGACTTAAGAGCTCGACGTCGCCTCGCACATAAAATGGTGGAAGGCCAAGTTTCTTTCGATTGAACCAGGCCTGCAATGTCAGGTCCGGGCCAATTCCCGCCGGTTCGCCGAGCGTGATGGCAACAGGTTTTCCAGAGCTTCGCATCTTGGAGAGCGGCATATTGATCAGCGATAAATGATCGTTGAGCGGCGCTTGGCATCCATCAGCAATCGACGGGCTTGGCTCTCGCCTTCCTTGGCCCGCAATTCGTTTTCCAGTTTGGTGCGCATGGCAATGTCCGACTGGATTTCACGCTTCCCGCAAATGGCAATCATTTCAAAGCCGACCGGGGTTGGATTTGGGTCGGTCAGTTTGCCGGGTCCCAGCTTTTTCACCTGATCAATGATGTTCGGCGGAATTTCGGTTTCAAGCCGCCGTCCGATTGGCTGGACAACAACTTCCTTGTATTGGCCAAGGACGGAACCCATGTCCTCGCAACTCGAGACCGCTTTGCGGATCTGAGCGATTTCACGGCGGCGTTGAGACTTGAAGCCATTGGAGGAGTTTTTCGGGACAACAACGATCACGCGCTGGAGATCATATTCAATGGATGTGGCCCGGTCTTCTTCATCGGTTTTGCGAAGCGCCGCGATGATATCGGACTCGTCCACATCGACACCGCCGCTGAACCGGGCACGGACCAGCTTGCCCCAAATGAGCTGCGCTCGCAGGCGTTTCTTCAAGGTCTCCGCTCTGACACCGCCCTGTCCGAGCGCCTGTGTCAGTCTGGCCGGGGTAAGTTTCACGTTCCGGGCGATGTTTGCATAGGCGTTGTCGACTTCACTGTCGCTGACGCTCATGCCCATGCGGGTCGCTTCACCGACCTTGACTTGGTCGTCGATAAGTTCCTGCACGGCCTCACGCCGGGCGACAGAAGTACTCTTGCGCTGGGTGAGCGTAATGAGCCGGGCGCGCTGGGTGATGTCATAGTCGGTTATCGGCACATCGTTGACGATCACCTTGATTGCCGCATTGGCAGACGGTGCGATTGGCGCTGCCAAGAGTAGAGCCACGAGTGCGGACAAGATGACGAAGCGATTGCGCATGGAACTTCCGTGAGTTTTGGCCATGTTTGACGACACTGGATAACAAAGTGCACGTCAGAATAAAAGAGAAACCCGATGTTTTACAGCATCTGGTTTATTTGGGGCATTCTGGTGGCATGCCAGTGAAATAATAGACGTTCTTAAAGCAAAATCACTAGTTGTTGATCGCGCTGCTTTGAATCTGAGTATTTCCAAGTGTGCGCAAGCCAACCCGGAAAAACAAAAGGCGATCAGTTGTGTCGCCATCGTTGCGACTGCGGTCTTCCGAATAAGACAACGAAAGCGAGAAACCTTCATCGTCATAGCCGACACCGACGCCATCCTGAACAATGTTGCTGTTCTGAAGATCGTAGCGCATGGAGCCGAACACACGCCAATTCTCCTGCAGCCGCAAGCTGGCTGAGCCGAGCAACTCTTCGCGCGTATCGTCAATGCCAACATTCGGTTGGGCATCAAGGAAAGCGTAGGCGACCGATGAGACCACCGGTCCGTAGATGGCACTGGCTTGTGCTTGCAAACGGTTGATCGAGAAGTCGTCCTTGTCGAACCGTGCCTGCGTTCCGAGCTTCACACCGTATTTGGTGTCAAGGTAAAGGCTGCCGACATAGTCGGACAGATCGGACTCAAGTCCGGAATCTTGCGTCGCGCCAAGAATATCCGGGACCTTGTAGGAGTTCTCGCCAGCGAGATGATAGGACCGGCCGAAAAGGCCGGTTAGATAGTGGCCGCTGTTCAGTTGGAGCTTGTAGTTCAAGCCCACATTGAGGCGGGTGCCACCTTCAGCGCGGTCGAAACCGGAAAACTTGTCCGTATCAAACAGTGTGGTCGTGTCGAAGACGATGCTCTGTGCGTCCTCGTTCGGCAGTTCGCCGATGCGCTGTTCGTTTGGGCGAGCGATGATCTGCGCGATCGGCTCGAAAATCTGGTTGCCGCCGTTAAAGCTTGCGATGATCGGATAGCTGTATTCCAGACCAACTGCCGGCATGGCACGGCCCACAAAACTTTCGCCTGCAAGTGCAGTCACATCCGCATCAGGGGAGGCAAGGAAGAACAGATCGCCCTTCATATACGCAAATGGCGTGAATGTTTGACCAAGTGGGTCGACAAAGGTCCGGCGCCACGTACCATCAACCGACATACGGGAGAATGTGCCGTCCACCCCACGGAAGCGGGCATTTGTGCCGCCGTCAATGGAGAATGCGTCGGTTTCTTCGCGGGTCAGCGAGGTGAAATTTGCAGCGATTGAAAGCTCACCATCCAGCACCGGGTCGGCGAAGACAAAATCGTAGTCGACAACCGGCAGCACCAATGGCTGTTTGCTTTGCAGGTTGCTGCCAACCGGTGAAAAACCATCTGCGTTGAAGTTGCTGGATGTGTAGTCGGCTTGAGCGATCTGAAAGGCGTATGTGTTGAAGCTGAGACCATTGCGCTCGTTCAGGCCTTCGAAGTAAATCCGTGATCTTTCGTTCCCACCCCAGCTGGTGAATGAATAGTCTTCGAAGAACGCCCGGTCACTCTTGTATGTGACATCCCAGCCGAGGTTCCAGGCACCGGTGACATTCAATGTCCCCGTTGTCCGGACCGCGCCGCGCATGTCACTGTCAGCTCTTTGCGTATTAAACTGATCCGGATCCAGTTGATAAATGCCGCCAGCAGAGAGCGTCATCTCACCTTTTTGGAATTTTTGCCGGAAATCCAAATCGACGAAAACGCCCTGTTTAGTCAGCGGCGTAAATGTCGTTGTCAAATCCCTGTGTGGGCTCAAGGCCCAGTAGTAAGGTATGTTGACCCCGAACCCCAATTTGTCTCCGAACACCCAGTTGGGTATCAAGAAACCTGAATGACGCTTTACGGTCGGATCCGGCATCGACAGGAAGGGCGCATAGAGGATCGGCTGTCCATAAAACTCGAGCGAAGCATGCTCGTAGCGGATGACCTTCTCCTGCTTATCATGAATGATGGTCTTTGAACGTATACGCCAAAGCGGTGCCTTGCCAGCAGGCCGGGATGGATTTGTATAGACCGTGTAGATGCCATTCTCGACGACCGTAACATTTCCATCTTCCCGGGTCGCCTGTTCGGCGATCAGCCTCGTCCGATTCGGCATGTCTATTTGCAGGGATCGGGCAAAAGCTTGAGCAAAATCCTCAGACATCTGAAGTTCTTCAGTTCTGAGAATGTTGCCTTCGGTATCCAGGAATATGACATTTCCTCTGGCGGTCAGCTGCTGGGTGCCGCGGTTGAAAACTATTTGTGCCGCTTGCAGCGTGTTGCCGTCGTAATAGACCTGCACATCGCCGCCGGCCGTAATAATGTCGCGGTCAAAATCGTAGGTGACGTCATTGGCTTCAAGAAGCAATTCCGCATCGGCTGCTGCATCTTGATTTGTGAAGAAATCAACGTCCTGCGCAGATGCACTTAAAGGAGCTGTAAGTAGTCCAGCTGACACGGCAAGAGCACTGACGGCTGCCAACAGGCATGCGCGTCCGGCCCAAGTCTCTGTGTTCAGAAAAAACGGAAACGTCATGCGCCTTACCCGTCTTCCTGATGCAAGAGAATTGTCAAACCCATAAGTACTCCAAATATTCCTGGCGCCCACGCAGCTACCAACGGAGGTACGATTCCCGCCCCTCCGAAGTCCTTGGCCAGTTCCGTAAGAACGTAAAGCACGAACCCGGACAGGATGCCACCCACAATCATCCTTCCCAGTCCACCAAATCGAGAAACTTTAAGGGAAACTGCCGCTGCAATGAGGATCATCGCGATCAACAAAAGTGGCCGTGCGAGCAGCGATTGATATTGTAGATTGTAACGATAGGCTGGCAAACCCGCGTTTCTCGCCAGTTCGATAAACCGGGGCAGGTTCCAGAATGAAATCGATTCGGGCGATCCGATGCTCTCGCGCACTTCGGTCGCTGTCAGAAAGGTGCTGATTTGATAAATGCTGTAAGGCTGTGGATCTCTTTCGGTCGTGTACACGATGGCATTGTCGAGATACCAGGTCTCATTTCCAAGACGGGCCTGTTCTGCTTCGATCCGCTCACGGAACGTACCGTCTTCATCGAAGGTAAAGACCGTCACCCTTAAAAGGCGTGTTCCGTTGTCCAGAAGCTGAGAAGCGCGCAGCACAGACTCTCCATCGAGGCCGTCTTGACGGACCCAGACCTCTCCGGAGCTCTGCAACAAGAAGGTCTGATCGGCCCCGAACAATCCGGCAGCGGCTTCCTCTGATTTTTGCTGAAGGTAGACCGCGGCGGGATTGTAAACCGTGATTGAAAAGACGCCGAGGAACAGGCCGACCAAAACGGCTGGAGTCGAAAACTGCCAAACCGAAATACCGGCAGCCCGTGTCACAACCAGTTCCAAGGCGCGGCTGAGTGTGACGAAGGCTGCAATTGCACCGAAGAGAACCGTAAACGGTATGACTTGCTCTAAAAGGAGAGGAACCCTCAGGAGCGATATGTAGGCGACCCGCATCACGGTGAAACCTTCCCGGTCGCTGCCGCGCCGGACAAGTTCCAGTACGTCGAACAGTAAAAGTAGCACTGCTGCGAACAGGAAAAGGCCAAGGATCGCTTTGATAAAGCGGCCGGAGAAATAGACAGAAAGGGTCCGTCCCAGGATCATGAAGCGCTCCCGGCACGGTTCTTTGTCAATTTTGCGGTGATTGCTTCAACCCAGTCTCCGATCATGAGCTGGAACCGTTGGAGGGCTTGAGATTGTTTGCCCTGGTGCCCGCGAAGGATCGAAACAAGGGCCAGTCCACCGCCCAGAACCGGAACCAGGTACCGCATCGCATAAAGCGCGGCGGAATCATTTGAGAGTGCTGTGATGCCAAAGCCGGTTGTGCGCAAAAGAACGCAGCAGGTTATCGCGCCCACAATCGCCATGCCGCGCCCCTGTCGGGTCGTCCGTGCAACGCCAAGGAATGCAAAAACTATCAGAGCGAAGGACAAGCAATAGAGCGGCAAACTGAACCGCTCATGAATTTCTGCCCGAAGCCTCTCTGGGTGTGTGACCGCGAAGTAATCATTTCCGGGCGGGCCAAGGAGGTTTGCAGTGCTTCTCTCGCTTGGCTTGAAGACCGGTTCGCTGGCCTCCGGGATCAAGTTGGACAGATCGAAGGCATAGGACTGAAAGCGGACGATCGACATGTCTCCAACCTGCTTCGGCCGCCGCTGGATCGTACCGTTTTGCATGACCAGCAATGTCCGGCCGGCTGCCTCGATGATGTTTCCGGTCTCAGCCTGATAGGTGAAAGCCGTATCCGGGTCCCGCGTGTCGTGCATCAAAAGACCATCGAGCGTACCTTTGCCCGAACGGTTCCGGATATGGAAGGTCAGGCCTTCTTCCACGTTGATGAAGCGGCCCGGTTTGACGATGTTGGCAACGAGGTCTGCGCGCACACGCGTGATTTCAGTTCGAAGCTGGGCAAGGCCAGCGGGCGCGACATAGAGCGAAAAGGCAGACACCAGCAGCATGATAATGGTGGCAAACACAAGCACGGGCTTGAGCACCAGAAACCTGGATCCACCACTTGCATCAATCACGATCAGCTCGCTATCGCCGGAGAGCGAGTTCAGCACCAGGATGAGTGCGATCATCAGGGCAAAGGGCGCGACCGTGACGATGAGAAACGGCAGCGCCAGCATGGTAATGCCGATGAACTGGACGATTGTCTGTCCCTTGGACGTCACAAGGTCCAGCTGCCGGAGCGCCTGCGTCGCCCAAACGACCCCCGTCATTGCGGCGAGTGTGAGCGTGAACGCGTAGGCTGTGCGCCGAATGATATAGCGTTCCAGCGTGTTCATGGCAGCTGCCGGATACTCCGTACAAATCTCATAAAATTTGACTTTATGTTCAATAACACGGGATGTGGTGAATGGCCCATGAAAGAAGATGGTTAATATACATTAATTTGCAACTGATCTTGCCGAAAACGCTTTAAAACGCCATCATTTAGCAATCTAGGGATATCTCCCGGCCAGGACACAACGTGGTCCTGTTTTACATCCTGACGACTTTGACGGACCTGCAAGGACAAACGATGACCAAGCTGAACAAGATCTCCTTTTCGAAAATCGACGCTCCGTCAAAGGGGATTGTGGTCGCTTTGGCAGGCGAGGCATTGGCAACTGGAGCTGCGACTGCAGGACTGGTCGGCGATTTGACGGGTGGCCTGGCGAATGTCGCGGAGATCGGAGGGTTCTCCGGAAAGAAAAAGACAAGTCTGGACCTTGTCGCGCCCGGAGGCCTTTCACTGGACCGTCTGATCGTCTTTGGAACTGGCGCGATGGACGGGCTCACCCGCGATGACTGGCGCGCGTTCGGCGGTGCGGTCTTGGCCAGCCTAAAGTCTGCCAAGGCAGAGGCGGCGACAATCGTTCTTGAAGCCCCGGAAGGTGAGGAGCTGGATGCGGAGCTTGCGGCTGAATTTGCAATGGGTGCCAAACTGCGCGCTTACGAATTCGACAAGTATAAGTCCAAAAAGGACGACGACAAGGCCAAGAAAACGCTCAAATTGACCCTTCAAGTTGCAGATCCCAAAGCCGCGCGAAAAGCCTGGACAACGGCGGAAGGAATTGCCGACGGGGTGATCCTGGCCCGTGATCTGGTCAACGAACCGGCAAACGTTCTTGGGCCGGTCGAATTCGCCGCCAAGGCCGCAGAGCTGGAGGCTCTGGGAGTTGAGGTCGAAGTCCTCGGCGAAAAGGAGATGAAGAAGCTCAAGATGGCCGCGCTCTTGGGAGTGGCTCAAGGCTCGATCCGTCCGCCGCGCCTTGCCATCATGCGGTGGAACGGCGGCAAAAAAGGCGCAGCTCCTGTCGCCTTGGTGGGGAAGGGCGTTGTTTTCGACACCGGCGGGATCTCCATCAAACCTGCCGGTGGTATGGAAGATATGAAGGGCGACATGGGTGGTGCGGCGGCCGTCACTGGCGCCATGCACGCAATTGCTGCCCGCAAGGCCAAGGCAAATGTGGTGGGTGTCATCGGTCTTGTCGAAAACATGCCGGATGGCAGTGCTCAGCGGCCCGGCGACATCGTGACTGCCATGTCTGGAACGACCATCGAAATCCTGAATACGGACGCCGAAGGCCGTCTCGTTCTGGCCGATGCCATGTGGTACACGCAGGAAAAATACAAACCGGCAATCATGATCGACCTTGCAACACTGACCGGTGCGGTCTTGGTTGCACTCGGCAATTTGAATGCGGGACTTTTCTCAAACAATGATGAGCTTGCCGACAAGCTGTTGGATGCCGCGAAGGCCAGTGGGGAGCCGCTGTGGCGCCTACCGTTGTCGATGGATTACGACAAGCTCATCGACACGCCGAATGCTGACGTGAAGAACACCGGAGGGCGGTGGGCCGGATCTATCACCGCCGCGCAGTTCCTGCAGCGTTTTTCCAACGACGTGCCATGGGCACATCTGGACATCGCCGGCACAGCATTTGGAGCGCCTAAGGATGATACCTGCCAGAGCTGGGCGTCGGGTTACGGCGTGCGCCTGCTTAACCAGCTGGTGGCCGACCACTACGAGAGCTGATTGAAAAGAGCTGAAAACAAAGAAAAACCCGCCGGTCTGGCGGGTTTTTCATGGAATGAGAAGTCCGGAAAATCAGCAGGTCTTATAAGCCTGACATGCGGTCGCAGGTTCGACCAGGAAACCCATGCCGACAGTGGCACCAGCTACACAGGCCACCAATCCGCAAAACACAACTACTCGTGCAAGCATACACAATCCCCATCTCGGCCGGGTCGGGAAACCGTACCCCAGCCATAACGCCAGATCTTGAAAGATCGTCCCCGGCGGTAAGCCTAACGAACGGTTATTTTCGGAAGGTTAATGCAACGACTCGGCTAAGGTGTCCACGGTCGGATTTGTGTGGATGCAATTTGCCGTCCGCCCTGTGGCCGAGCTGCATCACTTCTGGCAGCCGCCGCATGGTAGTCCTGTGGACAGTCACGGGTCGTGTGTCTTTTTTGAAGGTGTCGTTGAAACCTTATGAGCGTTGAAGTTGTCTTTTATCATCTCTTGCACAAGCCGCTGGAGTTGGCCCTGCCGGAACTTCTTCATAAGTGCCTCGACCGCGACTGGAAAGTGGTTGTGCAAACCGGATCCGAGGAGCGGTGCAATGCGCTCGATGCACATTTGTGGACCTATCAGGACGACAGCTTCCTGCCGCACGGCACCAAGGCCGATGGTTATGCGGAACATCAGCCGGTCTACCTGACCTTCGAGCAGGACAATCCGAACGAGGCGGATGTGCGGTTTCTCGTGGACCGGGCCGCACCACCGGCGCTCGACCCTTACAAACGGGCGATCTACATGTTCGACGGCAATGATCAGGGAGCGGTCGAAGAGGCGCGAATGCGCTGGAAGGAAGCCAAATCCTCCGGGTTTCAGATCGCCTATTGGCAACAAACGGAAGCGGGCGGTTGGGAGCGCAAGGCATGAGCGACAAGACGGTTCACTCCGACAGTGCATTCATGGCGCGCCGTGACGCGGCGCGGGACCGGATTGACGAACTGACCGGCGCGAAGGGCGGCGCTGCCGATGACCGGCTGGCCTGGTTCCATACGGTTTACCGCGAAGCTGGCGGCGATCCGGCCGCTGTTCCCTGGGCGGATTTGACACCCAAGCAGGCAATTGTCGATTGGCTGGCTGAAAATCCTGGGAATGGCGAACGCGCCCTCGATATCGGCTGTGGCCTTGGCGACAATGCGGAGGCGCTTGCAGCGGCGGGCTACAAAACGGAAGCGTTCGATCTGTCGGAAGACGCTATTTTGTGGGCGAAAAAGCGGTTTCCGGACAGTTCTGTTTCCTACCGCACCGCAGACCTCTTTCAGTTGCCGGACGAGTGGCACGGCGCGTTTGATCTGGTTCAGGAGTGCTACACCATTCAGGCGCTTGATTGCGATTTGCGCACCAGGGCGGTTGAGGTCATGGCCGGTTTGGTCGCACCGGAGGGACGGCTGCTTCTGATCAACCGCAGCCAGGAGGAGGACGGCGACGCCAAGGGCCCACCGTGGCCGATGAAACCATCCGAATGGAGGCGTTTTGAAACCTTGGGTCTGACAATGGTCTGCGAAGAGTTTTATGAAATTGAGCGTCCGGGCCGGATCATTCCGCATGTCCGGGCAGTGTTCGAACGAAATAGTTAGGGAGGCGGCATGCCGAAAACCTTGAAAATCTCATCCGCCGAGCTTGTCGCCCGGGCGCGGGCACAAATCGAGGAAATCGACGCGAAGGACGCCATTGCACTTGTCGAAGACCCGCGCGTGCAGTTCGTCGATCTAAGGGACATCCGTGAACGCAAGCACTCCGGCTATATCCCGGGCAGTTTTCACTGTCCGCGCGGCATGACCGAATTCTGGGTTGATCCGGAAAGTCCCTATTTCAAGGAGATTTTCGGCGAAGACAAGAAGTTTGTCTTCCACTGCGCCGCCGGCTGGCGCTCGGCACTGACAGTTGCGACATTGAAATCCATGGGTTTTGAAGCCGCCCACATCACCGATGGCTTTGCCGACTGGGTCAAACAGGGCGGTCCGGTCGAAAAAGACGATTGAGGGCGGGGCGCCGAACAGAATAGCGGTCATGCCCGCACAAGTCGGGGATGACCGCAGACAGTGTGCTACCGCTGTTTCAAAAGCCGCGGCCTGTCAAGCGGCGATTTTCGCCAGCAGTTCCGGAACCTTGCCGATGTGGTCAATCTGGTAAAAACGGTCAGAAGCTTTCGGAATATCGGCTTCTTCCAGCGCCCGCGTCTGGCCGAAGGGCACGTGCGTTCCAAAAGAGCCCGCGGCGAGCGCCGGCAACACATCGGATTTCAGCGAGTTGCCGATCATCATGGCCTCTTGAGCCCCTGTACCATGACGTAGGAAGAGGGTCTCATAGGTTTCCGGCGTCTTCTCCGAGACGATCTCCAGAGCGTCGAAATAGCGGTCGAGCCCCGACCCGGTCGCCTTGCGCTCCTGATCGAACAGATCGCCTTTGGTGATCATGATCAACCTATAACGGCCTTTGACCGCCTTCAGCGTTTCCAGAACATAGGGCAGGGGCGTTGCCGGTTCGCTCAAGATCTCCCGGCCCGCGTCCAGGATCTGCGCCACCACGCTTGCCGGCACCCTGCGGTCGGTGACCTCTATCGCGGTCTCGATCATCGACAGGGTGAAGCTTTTGATGCCGTAGCCATAGTGCAGGATGTTGCGTTTTTCGGCCGCCAGCAGCCGGTCCTTCAGGCCTTGCGGATCGGTGTACTCGGCCAGCAACTCGGCAAACCGGTCCTCCGTCAGCCGGAAGAGGTGCTCGTTGTGCCAAAGCGTGTCATCGGCATCAAACCCCAGCGTGGTGATTTTTTCGCGCACAGTTGTCTCGTCTCATCCCAAAAGCTGCCTGGCAGCAGCCGTTCCCATTGCGCGAGAACCATAAGGCAGCGCCGTCAAAATGACGTGTGCCGGGTGAGGAGAATTTGAGGCTTTGCGGCAAGGATTTGTTAGGGATGAGGCCTAAGGACGAGTGGTCAAGGTCTCTCAACACACCCTCCGTCATCCCCGGACCCCGATCTGGGGTGACGAAGGACGGGAGTCGCCTATTTCTGTCTGATCAGTCGTTCCAGCAGGGCGCAGGCGTCTCCTTCACAGCCGTCTGGTGTGAAGTTTAGAACAACTCGATTGATGATTTCGCCGGTAAAGGCGCGGGAAAATTCACGCCAATAAGTCAGCAACACTTGTTTGTCCGCTTTTGCAGAGATGTTCCAACCGCCAAAATCCGCCGACAGAACGCATTCCGAATGTCCCGACTGACAGGAGATTTCAAAAAGTTGGCCAGTGTCCATCCGGCCGAACAAAAATTCGTTTTTGGAAGAGCAAGGCTGCTGATCAACCTTCGCGCGCCTTTGCAGGCCATTTTCAAGAGTCTCATACCCACAAAGACGGCCGCTGACTTCGTATCTTCGTTTCATCCAATCAGGAGAAAAAACTGAGAGGACCATAATCCTGACCGGACTTGGTTGGTCCGCGATCTGAAACTCTGTCCAGTATTGCAGTAGAGATGCTTCCAAATCTTCGTTTTTGCCGAAAATGATCAGCCGAAGCAGTGTTGTTTCATCGGCATCTGGAAGCTGGCAGTTCAGGTCTTTTTTGGCCTTCGGCTGGATTGCAGCCATGTCCGCGCGCAGAACGAGGACCGCATTGGCCTGCATCTCTTCGACATAATCACCGGTACAAAAATAGAACGGCTCGTCGTCTGCGCGCGCAGCGGGGATGGAAAGCAGAGCCGCAGCGGCCAGCGCAAAAAATGAAAGCATAAAATACGTACGAAGCACGGCGTCTCCTAAATCCAAGAAATCTCGATGATCATACAACGTCTCATTCCGCCTAGGCCCTTCTATGGCTCGACCATGGGATTCTTGCCGTTTGGTGTCCACTCGAAAAGTCGTGCGGAAGGGTAAACGCCAGGGAATGGATGCCCGGATCAAGTCCGGGCATGACGAGGAAAGAGGTACCGGAACACCAATTACCCCTCGGGCGTAAATAGCTTGAAACTCACCCCGCCTCTTCAAACTCCGCTGACAGTTCCAGCCAGTCTTCTTCCGTTTTGACCAGCTTCTTTTCGCAAAAGGCGCGTTCCTTGGCGAATTTGGCAGCGCGGTCCGGGTCGGTCTGGAAAAACTCCGGATCCGCCAGCATGTCGTCGATCTTGGCGATCTTTTCCTGCAGGCGTGCCATTTCCTTTTCCGCCGCATCGATCTTTTGTTTCAGCGGTTTCAGCTGGCTGCGTTTTTGGGCCGCTTCCCGGCGTTTTTCCTGGGCGCTGGCCGCGTCGACCTCGGCCGCCACCGCTTTGTCGCGCGCCTTTTGTGCCGCTTCTGGGCCTTGCAAGATCAGACGCTTGTAATCCTCCATGTCACCGTCATAGGGCTCGACCTTGCCGCCCGCCACCAGCCACAACCTGTCGGCGCAGGCTTCGACCAGATGGCGGTCGTGGCTGATGAGAACGACTGCACCCTGATACTCGTTCAGCGCCATGACCAGCGCTTCGCGGCTGTCGATGTCGAGGTGGTTGGTCGGCTCATCGAGAATGAGGAGATGCGGGCCGTCGAAGGTCGCAAGGCCAAGCAGCAACCGGGCCTTTTCACCCCCCGAGAGGTCCTTTGCCGGTGTTTCCTGGCGGTCGGTCGGCAGGCCAAATCGGGCAACGCGCGCGCGGACCTTGGCTTCCGGAGCATCCGGCATCAGGGCGCGCACATGAGCGACCGCGCTTTCTTCCGGGCGCAGTTCATCGAGCTGATGCTGGGCGAAAAACGCAATCTTCAGCTTGGTTGCCTTGGTTATTTCCCCGTCCATGGCGACGAGCCGGTTGGAAATCAGCTTGGCGAAGGTCGACTTGCCGTTGCCATTGGCACCCAGCAGGGCGATCCGGTCGTCGGTGTCGATGTTCAGCGTCAGGCGGGACAGGATCTTGGTGTCTCCGTATCCGGTCGAGACACCTTCCAGCTTGATGATCGGCGGGGCGAGGCGTCCTTCCGGATCCGGGAAATGGATCGGCTTGGAGCTTTCTTCCGTCAGCGCCGCGATCGGCTCCATCCTTTCCAGCATTTTCAGACGGGCCTGTGCCTGGCGGGCTTTGGAGGCCTTGTAGCGGAAGCGGTCGACAAAGGCCTGCATGTGTTTGCGCTGGGCATCCTGCTTCTCCTTGGCCTTTTCGGCCAGGATCATGGCTTCGCGCCGCTGCCGGTCGAAACTGTCATAGCCGCCGGAATAATAGGTCATCTTGCCCCGGTCGAGATGCACAATGCTGTCCACGGCTTTGTTCAAAAGATCCCGGTCGTGGGAGATCAGGAGGACCTGATGCGGATAACGCGCAACATAGTTTTCCAGCCAGAGTGTGCCTTCCAGATCGAGATAGTTGGTCGGCTCGTCAAGCAGCAACAGATCCGGCTCGGAGAACAGAACCGCCGCGAGCGCCACCCGCATGCGCCAGCCGCCGGAAAAGGCCGAGCAGGGCCGCTGCTGGGCGTCGGCGTTAAAACCGAGACCGGACAAAATGGCTCCCGCCCGCGCTTCGGCCGTATGTGCACCAATGTCGGCAAGCCGGGTATGGATCTCGGCGATCCGGTCCGGATTGGTCTCAGTCTCTGCTTCGCTCAATAGTCTGGTGCGTTCCGTGTCGGCGGCGAGCACCACTTCCATCAAGGTGTGTTCCGTCCCCGGGGCTTCCTGGGCCACCTGGCCGATGCGGGCACGTTTCGGGATCTGGACAGAGCCAGTTTCCGACGAAAGGTCCCCGGTGATGATCTTGAAGAGCGTCGATTTGCCAGCCCCGTTCCGGCCGACAAGGCCGGTCTTGGCCTTGGCGGGCAGGGTCACGCTGGCTTTATCGATCAGGAGGCGGTCCCCGATCCGGTAGGTGAGATCCGATATTTGCAACATGGGCCGGATCAATGGCCGAGCAGCGCATCGGATGCAAGCGGAAAGCGGACAATGCGCGTCTGCAGGCTGCAACCTGTGGCAAAGCTGCAAGAGCATGTAACGGGCGAGGACGGTTCAGCTCGCCAAAAATGCCGTGATCTCTTCCAAGATCCTTTGGTGCTGAACCTTGCGCTCTAGGCCGCCCTGAACGCAGAGAATTTCTTCGCCGGGCTCTTCTTGGGCAAGGATTTGACGGCCGCCGGGTTTACAAACGCCAATGAAATCGAAATGGCCGGCATCTTTCAGCTCTAAATGTTGAACCAATTCCTTGGGGAGTGCATTCGCAAGGGCGCGGGATTCCAGGTCTTGGTCGAGCAGATCGGCGCGGCCAGATCCGACAACCAGCACTGGAATATCAAACTCCGAGAGGCTCTTTTTCGAAAGAAGAGGTGTTCCGCCAAGGTCCAGACTGATGATTTTGCCAATTCTTGTATCACTAAGCGATTGGGTCATCGCGGCTCTGTCTGCGGGTGTCTCGGCAACGGACCAACCTTGGAAAATGTCACAGACGACAGGAAGGCGTGTGTCGCCAAAACACCCCGCATCATAGAGATCACCATCAAATCGGGCACCGCTTGCCAGCAAAACCGTAAAACCGCCGAGTGAATGACCGGCCGCAGAGATCCGGCTCTGATCGATGTAATCCTGCCATGTGCTGCGTTCGGTCAGGTAGGTGATCAGGCGGGTAAGATCCTTTGGCCGTTCCCAGAGCTGTTGGGCCTGCACAGGATCACGCAGAAAAGAACTTGTCCCGGGGTGATTGACCATCGCAACGACATAGCCGCGCCTGGCAAGTTCCTAGCCGAGCCAGGCCTGATTGAACGCATTGCCGAACATGCCGTGCGAAACCACGAGAAGCGGGTATGTCCCATCGGCAATTTCGGCACCGGGATCTGCTGGTGCCATCTCCCACACTTGGCTTCTATCCGATTTTGGCGCGTGTTCCGGTGTTGGTGTTGGGTACCAGATATGCCCGGAAAGTGGACGGTCTTCCCGCCCGTCTTGGACGGTGACTTCCTGTACACCCGGCCCGAAAGCAAAGGCGGCCAGCTTACGTGATGTGTCTGCCGTCGCAGACAGCGGATTTGTCATTAGCGTTGCCGATATCGCAGCAACCGAAGCAACGCGAAGAACGGCCGAAATAGAAAAGAACGAGGGCATGACAACTCCAGATAACAGAATAGGACTGTCACTGAGATGGCCCGGCGACCAACAGATTGGCAATTGCCTGATGGCCTGTGCTCTGTCCTCAAACGTGATAAAGGACAGGTGAATCATAGTCTTTTTCGTTCGGCCGGACCGGCATGATCAGCGTTCCCGTATCGTTTCTCCTTGCAGCAGTGTTTTTAGGCTTGTTGTCATCGGTGCCGTTTTGGCGCGGTGTGCCAGCTGTGCCGCGGATTTGTTTTGCCATTCTGTTGGGGTTTTTGTGTCTGGAAGCTGTGCTGGTCGGCGTGCGCTTTGCGTTCGGCGTATTTGATTTTCTTCCGTTGCAGCGCATCCTGCCGATCTGGATAGCCCCGCTCGCCTATCTAAGTTTCCTGGCGTTGAGCGAACCCTCGGCAGGCCTGAAGGCTCCGGGAGCGATCCTGTTCTGTATTGCGAGCGCGGCGTCTGGCCTTGTGTTTTTGCCGTTCACTGAAATGGACCTGACGGATGCCGTCATAGGGTTCAGTTTTTTCACCTACGCCCTTCTGCTCGCCCGCCATTGGCTCCGTGGTCCAGATGAACTCAGTCAGATCCCTGTGCAAGTGACCGGCCGTTGGCACCGCATCGAAGCGGTTGTTCTCGCGGCGGTGATTGCAACGCTGATCGTTGACAGCGGGATTGCAGTTCTCCTTGCCCATTCCGAGGCTCGGGCAGCAGCTTGGCTTGTTTCATTGGCAACGCTTGGCCTCATATTTGTGCTGGCAGCGTTGCTGATCTGGTTGAGCCTCGGCTCCAGAACCGGTTTGCGCGCAGCGCCAAAGCCAGATTTCACTGGGGCAAACGAGAAGATCATCGCGCAGGCGAACAGGGTGTTGGTGGAGCAGGGGCTGTTTCGCGACACCGGGCTAACAGCAACCCGGCTCGCACGGCGGGTAGGAGTGCCAGACCGGGATTTGTCCCGGGCCATCAACGCAGGCAAGGGACAGAGCGTTAGTCAGTTCGTCAATCATCTGCGCGTGGAAGAGGCAGCGCGTTTGTTGACCTCGACCGATGATCCGGCAACTCAAGTCATGGAAAAAGCCGGGTTTTTGACACGTTCCAATTTTTACAGGGAGTTTCAAAAACACTATGGAATGCCGCCGGGCGACTACCGGAAAAAAATGCGAGAGACCGGCTAATTGTCGTACTTCAGATCGGTGAGATAGAGCTCAGCCAGCCCGCCCAAAAACTCATGGCACAAGATGACTTCTCGTGTGCCTGGGTCCCAAAAGGCATTTTCGACCCCGCAGCTCGCCGCACGGAAAGTGACACGCTCCGGCAGATTATAAAATGTGTCGAGTTCATCGGCGACTTGTTCAAGAATTTCCGCTTCCCTCAGGAACAAGGCCACGCTTTGCAGGCCCATCGGAGCCGGTTCATGCACCACCGTGATTTGGCCCGCAGGGGTGTCGCCATCGCGGAGATACGGATCGGTAACGGCCTCCCAAGAGGCAGCCGTTTGCTCATAATCGAAGGCGCAAGTCTTGATGCGTTCCTCCGGGAGATCAAGATCGCGGGCAAGATCCAGGAATGCTTCTTCATCTGCGCCGACCATCAGGCACAAGATCCGGTAACCGCGTTGTTCATCGAGATCATGTTCGCCGTAAAAGACAAGGTCGTCGCTGCCGAGCGAGGCGACCAGAAACCAGCCGATCATCGCATTAATGAGCAAAAAATCTGTATCTTCGTTGTCTGCGGCAAGCATGGACAAGGTCGCGAGATTGTCGACTGCGTCTTCTTCCTGGCCAAGGACCGGGATGTTGAGTTCAGATACCAGCATATGCCCGGCCTCGTGATAGGCCGCAAAGAGCGCATTGCCGCCGACAAACACCAAAAGGTCTTCCAGATCTTCTGAAGGCAATTCTGCCAGCCGGGCGTCCTGGGTGGCGAAGCTGTTGGCGTGGACCCCAGTGGTTGGCGCGGCAGCTGTAATCCCGCCAAGCAAAACCAATCCCGCTGTTGCGCGGCACGCCCAAAGCAAAGGACGGAAACGGGGCAGAAACTGGCGCATTCAGCGAACCTTGTTTGGGCAGACACTATTGAGCTTTCACGAGATTAGGCGGCAATCCAACTGATGGCCAGCGGGCAAAAGGCGCAGGCAATCGGTCATCGACATGAAAATGTCATGCCATGCCCCCCTTGCAGGCGGGGCAAGGCCCCGTTATTAAGGCCGCGAAATTTCAAAAAAAGATGCAGGATACGGCGGTGTTGCCGGTCCTTTCCTCAAAATCGAGAAAGACAAGACTATGGCGATTGAACGCACGTTTTCCATGATCAAACCGGACGCAACCAAGCGCAACCTGACCGGTGCCATCATCAAGAAGTTCGAAGACGCAGGCCTGCGCGTTGTTGCCTCCAAGCGCGTTTGGATGTCCATCCGTGAAGCAGAAGCGTTCTACGCTGTTCACAAAGAGCGTCCGTTCTTCGGCGAACTGACTGAATTCATGTCTTCCGGCCCGACCGTTGTTCAGGTTCTGGAAGGCGAAAACGCCATCGCGAAGAACCGTGAAGTCATGGGCGCAACCAACCCGGCAGATGCTGACGAAGGCACCATCCGCAAGGAATTCGCTCTGTCCATCGGCGAAAACTCCGTTCACGGCTCCGATGCTCCGGAAACAGCAGCAGAAGAAATCGCTTTCTGGTTCTCCGGCACCGAGCTGGTCGGCTAATTTCTCTTTAGCTGATTGAATTTGAAAGGGCTGGCCGCGAATAGTGGCCGGCCCTTTTTGTGTTTGGGAAACCTGTTGCCATTCCTTCCGCGCCGCGCCGGACGTGATCCGGGGCCAGACCCTGACGCTGGTGTCAGGTCCCGGCGCGAGGGCCGGGACAGCGAAGGGGGGTAAAGCGTTGCCGTTACATTCCGTTACATTTTCATACCGGTTTAGGACAGCATCTGCTTGACGATGCAGTCATATTGAACGTGTCTTGGGCTTTGGGTCTGTAGACATTTGGGTTTCGGTCTTGGCGCGTGTTGAATTCCGGCCCTCGAGCAGAAGGAAAGTCTGCGGTGGTGCCCGCACACCACAAGGACTTTTCGACGCCCGCGAGGCCGGAATTCACCGCGTCCGGAGCCAAACCAAGGCCAAATCCCAAATGTCTACAGACCCCGCGACACGGGAGACATTGAAATGCGAAAAACGGCATTTCTCATGTGTGCACTGGCTGTCACACCAGCCGCAGCGCACGACAGTTCGGCACCTTTGACGGGTGAAGAAGCGCTGGAGCATCGTCATCTGGGCGATGAACTTCTGGAGCTTCTGGTTCCTGGTGCCGAGGCCTCGGCGGATATCACCGTTGACGGCAACACACGGCGGATTCGCGCCAATGGCTATCCGATCAAAAAGCCAGGCACCTTTCCAAACCGGAACAATCCGCATTCAATTTCCAAAAAGAACTACAATCTCAAGGTCCCCCTTAAGCCCCGGAAATCGGGACGTGTGTCAAACGCTCAAGGGGCCGTGTTCGGCATTGCGATCAACGGTGTGGTCATGGAGCCGGGCACTGCGGAATTTTGGCAAAACGACCGTCGGTCGGGGTGGAATTACGAAGCGATGGGTGGGGCCTGCAAGCTCGGGCTCGACAAATACAATGCGCATGTGCAACCGGACGGGACGTACCACTATCATGGCATTCCGACCGGCGTTCTGGCCTCAGAGGGCGGCAATTCGGTTCCCGCGTTGATCGGTTGGGCTGCGGACGGGTTTCCGATCTATGGACCCTACGGCTACTCCAACCCCGCGCAGAAATCGGCCATGAAGACGTTGAAAAGCAGCTACCGGATCAAGAGCGGAACCCGGCCGAGCGGGCCCGGCGGGCGCTACAATGGCAAGTTCACGCAGGATTGGACTTATGTGGCCGGCGCGGGAGATCTGGACCAATGCAACGGCCGGTTCGCCGTCACACCGGAATATCCGAACGGCACTTACCATTATGTATTGACCGACAGTTTTCCTCACATCCCGCGTTGCTGGATGGGATCTGCAGACAGCAGTTTCAAGCGCTTGAAACGTCGTGCTGATGCCGGAGGTGATGAAGTGGAAACCAGGTTCGCAGCGCTCGCAGATGATACCGCAAACACCGGACCGACAATCGATTTCACGGCAATGGCGGATAACAGCGAAACGGCCCTGACGCTGATACAAGCCCAGGGCGGGCACCGGCCCCGGTTTCTGCAAGGTGGTCACCGCCCGCCACCTCCAGGCGCCGGACCGCGCCATGGTCAACGCGGACAAGGTGGCCGCGGCCCTTGCAGTGGCAGCTGAATAAGGAGACAAGGGTGCGTGGGCATGCGCACCCTTGTCATCTTTGGACAGTGTGTTCTGCCCACTGGTCGATTCTGGGGGCTTTTATGAAATCAATTTTTTTGCCGGCACTCTTTGCCGGCGTGTTGGCCGCAACGCATGTTCAGGCGGGTGATGAGGCCGGGGCCAGTTTTCTTGAACGATGGGACATAAACAACGACGGTGTCGTTTCCCTCAAAGAGGCCGAAAAACGCAGGCAAGCTCTGTTTGCAAAGCTCGATGCCAACAACGATGGCTTTCTGGACCGTGACGAGTTTACCGTCAGCGCCGAAACGGGGGCTGCTTCCGGGGCCGAAGATACGTCCATGTTGATGGGACTCAATCTGAACGATGTGGACGGCGATGGCAAAGTGTCAGCCGGTGAATTTATGTCAAATTCCGGCACCTGGGTCGACCTGATGGACGAGAACAAGGATGGTGCGGTCAGTGCCGAGGAATTTCAGGTCAAGTGGCACGACCGCGATGCGCGCATCAAGTTGCGCTAAAACGTCCGGGACTGCCCTCCGGCAAATGTCACCCGGACAAAGCTGTGCTTGACGGTTGCGCGCGCGAAAAGGGATAAGGATCGCTCGTGTTCAAAGACCGGAATGATCCATGACGCAGCAGCCGCCGAAATCCGCTTTTTCCGCTTGTCCGCATGATTGCCCCTCTACCTGCGCGCTGGACGTTCATTTTGATCCAAATGGCGATGTGAAGCGTCTGAATGGCGCCAAGGACAACGCGTATACCGCCGGTGTTATCTGCGCCAAGGTTGCCCGCTATGCCGAGCGGCTTTATCACCCCGAGCGCTTGTTGAACCCCTTGCGGCGGGTTGGCAAGAAAGGTGAGGGGCGGTTTGAGGAAATCTCTTGGGACACCGCGCTGGACCTGATTGCCAAAAAATTCCTGGAAGCAGAAGTCGACTTTGGCGCAGAGAGCGTCTGGCCGTATCACTACGCCGGGACCATGGGGCTCGTGCAGCGCGACAGCATTCACCGCCTGCGCCACGCCAAGGGCTACTCACGCCAGTTTGACAGCTTTTGCACCAATATGGCCTGGACAGGGTATGTCGCAGGTACCGGCAAACTGGCCGGGCCTGACCCGCGAGAAATGGCCGTCTCAGACCAAATCGTGATCTGGGGTACCAATGCGGTCGCAACGCAGGTCAACGTCATGACCCACGCGATCGCGGCCCGGAAGGCACGTGGGGCGAAGATCATTGTCATCGATGTCTACAAGACCGAGACCATGAAACAGGCGGACGTCGGCCTGATTTTGAAGCCTGGGACTGATGCCGCACTTGCCTGCGCGATCATGCATGTGCTCTTCCGGGATGGTTTTGCCGATTGGGATTATCTGAGCAAATACACAGACTTCCCGAAGGAACTGGAATCACATCTTCAAGCTCGAACGCCGGAGTGGGCAGCCGCCATTACCGGTCTTGAGGTGGCCCGGATCGAAGAGGTTGCCCGGATGATCGGCGAGGTCAAGAAGACCTTCTTCCGTCTCGGCTACGGGTTTACCCGCGCGCGCAACGGGGCGGTCGCCATGCACGCAGCTGCCTCGATTGCGGCCGTGACCGGAGCCTGGCAGCTCGAGGGCGGCGGTGCGTTTCACAACAACGGCGCGATCTACCAGCTGAACAAGGAGATGATCGAGGCAAACAGCCTGATCGATACATCTGTCCGGACGCTGGATCAAAGCCTCATTGGCCGCATCCTGACGGACGATCAGGAGGCGCTGTTCGGCGGTCCTCCGGTCAAGGCCATGCTGATCCAGAACACCAACCCAATGTCGGTCGCCCCGGAACAGGAGCTTGTCCGCAAGGGCTTTGCGCGTGAGGATCTCTTCACCGTCGTCCACGAGCAATTCATGACGGAAACCGCTGAGATGGCGGATATCGTCCTGCCGGCAACGCAATTCCTCGAGCACGACGACATTTATAAGGGCGGTGGCCACCAGTATCTGCTGCTTGGGCCGAAAGTGGTTGAGCCGCCTGAAGGGCCGAAGGAAAATCTTTTTGTTTTGAATGAGATCGCAGCTCGCGTTGATTCAAAACCTCATGCAGGGTTTGGGAAGAGCGCGCGCGACCATATCGCCTGGATGCTGGAAAATTCCGGCTATGGCACCTTGGAAGATCTGGAAGCAAACAAATGGATTGATCTGCAACCCGGTTTTGACGAGGCGCATTACCTCAACGGCTTCGGCCACGCTGACGGAAAGTTTCATTTCAAACCGGATTGGGGTCGCTCTGCTGCCCCCAACAAGCCAAATGGAGATCCCTTCGGTCCGTGGCGGGAGATGCCCGAGTTTCCGGATCAGTGGGATGCAATTGAGGCGGCAAACGAAGAATGCCCGCTGCGGCTGGTAACGGCGCCCGCGCGCTCGTTCTTGAATTCCAGCTTCAACGAAACCGATGGATCGCGCAAAAAGGAAGGCCGGCCGGAAGTCTGGCTGCGCCCGCAGGATGCCGAAAAGTTCGGGATTGCCGATGGCGCCAAGGTGAAGATGGGCAATGCGCGCGGCGTGGTTACACTGCACGCGCGGTGTGTTGAGACGGTCGCACCGGGCACGGTGATTTCAGAAGGCATCTGGCCGAACGAGGCGTTTGAGGATGGCCGCGGCATCAACACGCTCACCGGCGCCGACCCGGTCGCTCCTTATGGCGGCGCAGCTTATCACGACACAGCCGTTTGGGTGCGGGCGGCTTAGATAAAGTTTCCAGGGGCTTCCGTCAAACAAGCAGTGTTACGGCGCCCCACCTCGATCATCTGATAACACCGTTTTTTAAGGTCAATTGAGCCCGGACGGGTTTCTGCACGCACATGTGGCCGATGTTCGGGTGGTTGAGCCTCAAAATTGATGAAGGCTGAACTTGATTTTCAAACTCTCAGAGTCTTTGACTAGAAAGGCATAAAGGACGTGTCTCGCCGATTTCATACTGAAAGTTTTATCTGATTGGAGTGGCAATACATGAAACCGAGCCAACTGACTTGCAGGACTCTTTTGCTACTTTTTATTTCACTTCTGTCAATTCCGGCCAGGGCATCATCGACCGATGTCGCAGGTCAGACAGTCCCCTGGTGGTCAAGCCCCGGCGAAACTGACACCACGGCATTTTCTGCGCTTGTGCTTCTGTTTCTCTTGTTGTTTGCTGTCTTCCATATGTACGCGCGGTTCGATCGGTTCGCGGAGAAGCACAATGAGGGAACACCCCTTCAGACCACAATTCCAACCCTCCTGATGATTGCGTTTGCGTACGAGATTTTCCCGCCTTTAAGCCATTTCAGCATTCTCCTGCCGCTGTCTTTGATTGCGACGGCTCTCGCACGCGATCTGATGCTCTGGTTTGAGCCGATGAAAGAACACACGCTGAAGGGAGAGCTTGAGGGTATCATGCTCGAAGAGCTGCAGCATGAGCATCTTGGTGAGCACGACCGGGACGGAAAACGGGTCCGAACCGCACCCAAACAAGCCTCCGGCCAAACGGTGACAGCAAAGTCTGATGATCTTGAACCGGAACGGCCAGATACGCCGCCCCCATCACCGGAAACACCTTCAGACAAATCCAAAGGAGGAACTGGCAATGATTGAGTTGACCGTTACCTCAATCCCGTTCGTCCTGCGGATCCTTTATCTGCGCTGGCGCGGCATTCCGATCACACTCTACAATGTTCACCTTGCGCTCTTTGCCTGGCTGGCATTGGCTTTCGCAGTGTTTTTCACCGTCTTTTATTATTATCCGAAGTCCTACACGGGGTTTGTTCCGTTCCGTACCGTACCGGTGTCAGTGAGAACGGTGGTACCGTAACCCAGATTGCCGTCGACAACGGAACCAGGGTGGAGCCGGGACAGGTCCTCTTCACCGTGAGTGACGAAACGGAACAGGCTGCGGTTCGGACTGCCGAGCTGAAGTTGGCCGAAATCGACAAGGCTTTTGCTCTTGCGCAAGCGCAGGTCCGGTCGGCGCAGGCCTCTCTGGATCGCGAAGAGGCGGTGTTGCAGCAGGCCGTCGAGGTCTTTGAAGATCAAGAGGAGCTGCGGGTCCGCCAGTCTGCTGCTTATACGGCGACCCGTTATGAAGCGGCCGTTGCTGACAGGGACGCGGCTCAGGCCAAGGTTTCCCAGGCGCAGGCGATGCTTGATGAGGCCAACCTTCAGCTTGAAGAGGTTATCCCGGCTCAGCGGGCCAGTGCCGAGGCGGCGCTAAAGCAGGCGCAAGTGGAACTTGAGAAAACCGTTGTCCGCTCTCAGGTAGACGGAATGATCGATCAATTGACCCTGCATGTGGGAGCCAGAGCGTCCCAGATTGCGACCAACCCGGCCATGATCATCACACCGGACCGAGATCCGGAGCACCCAAGGCGTGTCCTTGCAGGCTTTTCTCAGGTGGCTCGATCGGTCCTTTATGTCGGCATGCCGGCAGAGGTTGCCTGTGACACAAACTTCAATGTTGCGATGGTTGATTCCGTTCTTCCTGCCCGGATTGCGGGGATCCAGCCGGAGATCGCTGCGGGCCAGATAACCGCGACCGGCCGTTTGCTGGAACCTTCACAGTTTTCGGTCAGAGGTGAAGTTACGGTGCTCCTTGAAATGGTTCACCCGGAACACGAGCAGCTTCTGGTCAACGGCAGTGGATGCATTGTGCAGACCTATGATCGTAACTTTGGTCACGGTCTGGCTGGCCACGTGTTGAGCGGGCTCGGGATCATCAAGGCCTGGGGGCTGCGGATCAAAGTCTGGATCGCTTTGGTCACCGGTGTCGGACTGGCCGGCGGCGGTCATTAAACTTTTGCTGGATTGGGACACCCGTAAATCCCGTCCGGCCCCCTCCCTCGGGATTGAGGGGTGGGGCGGGGCCGGATGGGCGGTGCAGCCGGTACAATGCCTGTGGGAAGGTATCGAGCCGGCATTCCCGATCTTGATCGTGATGTATTCGAAGCAAACTCATTTACGTCGGTTGCATTGCCGCCTTGGAAAGAGGGAGGCCAAGCGTCGCTTTATGTCTGTTTAGCTCGTGGCTTTGCTGGTCGAGTTGGTGACTGGTTCGACGTCGTCGGCCGTTACCAGGCGGCCTTCCTGGGCCTTGTAGAAGTACTGGCTTGCGATCAGCCAGCCCTTCAGTGGGCGCAGCATCGGAATGCAGGTCAACAGGATCAGAGGCAAGGTTGTGACGAGGTGCACCCAGTAGGGGGCAGTAAACGCGATTTCCAGCCAAATGCCGAAGGCCACTGCGGGGATACAGCCAAAGCAGATTACGAAAAAGGCCGGGCCATCTGCCGGATCGGCAAAGCTGTAGTCGAGACCGCACACCTTGCAGCCCTTGGCCATGGTGAGAAAGCCATCAAAAATCTTGCCTTCACCGCAGCGTGGGCAGCGTCCACGAATGCCGGTTTGAAGCGGGGGCAGTTTGGGCCAGTGATGCTGTGTGCTCATGTTTGAAGCCTTTCCGGTCAGGTCTTCTTCTGTCCGCTATATGCAGTCAATTTTAAAATTGACGTCATTTTGTCTGCAGTCAATATTGCAAAATTGAACCTGTTTCGCAAGCAGGGCCGGTGCGGCATTTTGGTTCTGCCGGGAACTCGACCAGTCAGAAATAGGCGGACGCCTGTTCCGGGGAGCTGTCCAGGAGGCTCGCGATCGTCTCCAGTGCCGTATTCAGATTGGTGCGCGGAACAGGGCCGCCCAGACACAGGCGTACAGCCTCCAGCGACGGGCCGGTAACTGTAAACGCATCACTTTCCGTCACGCCGATCTCGAGACCGCGCAGCTGGCTTGCAAAACTTGAGCGGGTCCAGCCGTTGGTAAGTGAGAGCCACAGATGAAAACCGTTTGGGTCTGTGTGATGCGCTAGGTCCTGAAAATAGTGCGCGGCAAGCTTTTGCCGCTCCGCGCTTTCGCTTGCGACAGCTGCGCAGATTTCGGTCGCTGTTCCGTCCAGGATCCACTGCGTTGCAAGCGCAACGGTGAGCGGGGCAGGCATCACCTGGCTTGTGCGCAACGCACGGGAGACTTGCCAACCGGCCTTCTTTGTCGGCGCTTGCACGTAGGCAAGACGAAGCCCCGCGCCGAGGGTCTTCGACAAGGAGCCGATGTACCATGTGTTCCGGGGGGCGAGTGCCGCCAGCGGCGATGGAGCGGAGGGCAGCAAGGGGCTGTAAGGATCATCTTCCAGGATCGGCACAGCATACCGGGCCGCAATATTGGCGATAGCGCGGCGCCGCTCCTCCGGCATTGTGTACGTTGTCGGGTTTTGGATCATTGGATTGAGGTAAAGCGCTTTCAGGTCACCTGTTTTGCATGTCTTTTCCAATGCATCCGGTACAATTCCGTCGTCATCCATGTCCAGCCCGGTCAGATGCAGACCCATTTGAGCCGCAAGAGATCTTATGCCTGGATAGGTGATCGTCTCGCACGCGATATGATCGCCTGGGTCTGTCAGTGTCATCAGGATCGCGGCAAGTGCTGCCTGGGCTCCGGGGGCAATCAGAATGCAGTCAGTGTCTGGCGCCAGGCCAGCCTGATGAAGCCAGAGGCTGGCCGCTTTCACGTCTAGCTCCGAGCTCTCAAACGTCTGATAGCGCATCAGCCCAGGAAGATCGGCAGAGAGCACGCTAAGGCTTTTCTGCATCTTCGCCTGAAGCTCGGGGTAATTCGGCTCAGGCGGCAGGTTCATGGAAAAATCAGGAGCAGCCATTCGCATGGGGTTTTGCGAAAGCGCACCGATCGGGACCGTGTTTTTGTCACCTGAGACAAATGTGCCGCTGCCGACGAGCGAAGCGATCGCGCCGCGCCGGCGCGCTTCATTGTAACCTCGAGCAACCGTAGTGAAGTCAAGCCCGAGCTGAACGGCCAGCCGCCTCTGTGCAGGCAGCCGGTCTCCGGTTTTCAAGACGCCCGATGCAATGTCCTCTTCGATGCTGTCGGCCAGCGCGAGATAGCGGGGCGCTGCGCTGCGGCTGAGGTCGGGGCACCAGTCGGTCATTGTCGATCACTTTTCAAATTGACTGCATATTGACTGTATAACGCAATCAATCAATCTTGTCATCCCGCGGCAATCCGGTGAAACGGGGTGAGGTGTTTTTCTGACGCGGTGCGTCTTTCGGCATCTTGTCAGGGCTCTATATTGAAGGGCCAGATTGATGACGCCGGGAGAAGACGTTTGGGGTTCAATTCGATTGCCACTGCCATCCTGGTGCTTGGCACATTCTCAACGGCACATGCGGCCGGAGCCGACGGGCCGCCAATCGGCGCAGCCATCAAGGATGTTCCGCTGTTCGATGCGCATGTTCATTACAAGGAACCTGCATGGCAAAGGTTTCCGGTCGAAACCATCATCGAACTTATGGACGAAAACGGGGTCGCCATGGCGCTGGTGTCGTCCACGCCGGATGAGGGCACGATCATGCTCTGGGAATATGCCCCCAATCGCATCGTCCCCGAGCTTCGGCCCTACCACGGCGCGGCCGGGTCCTCCAACTGGACCAAGACGGAGGGGATGGACGCCTACCTGGAGGCGCGTCTTGAAACCTATCCGCATGAGGGCATTGGCGAATTCCACATCCACCGCCTGGACACATCTGATGAGCCGCTCTTCCGCAAGATCATCAAGATGGCGAAGGACCGGGACATCTACTTGCACGTTCACTCCGGTGCGGAGCCGATCCGGTGGCTCTATGGGCTGGACCCGGATGTGAAGATCATCTGGGCGCATGCTGGCCTCTCTACGCCGGCGTCAGAGGTCTACGCGCTGATGGAGGAATTTCCGGATCTTCTCGCCGACACCTCTTTGAGGGAATGGGAAATTGCCGGACCGGGCGACAAGCTCAGCCCCGAGTGGGTGGAGATCATTCTCGATTTCCAGGACCGGCTGATGATCGGCAGTGATACTTGGGTCAACAGCCAGTGGGAAAACTATTCGGCGATCATGGACATGAACCGCTTGTGGCTCTCCCAGTTCCCGCGCGAGATCGCCGAAAAACTCGCCTACAAAAACGCCGAACGGGTCTTCGGACGCGAGATTTCGATGGAGCAAATCGGAGTGCGATGACGGTGTACGAGTTGTTTAAATCATAGGTTGAAGTTATTAATTCTAATCGAAAATTAGTTTAGCTTGATTTGGCGAATTTATGGCAAGCGGGAAATTGAAGTTTAAAGACTTGGAGCTTTGGTTACGTGAACAGGGTTCTCGTGAAGCACTTGCTATAGCTTCGCGAGCCGCATTAAGAGTGTTGCCACTAGTTGGCGCTGTTCCCCGTCAGCAACCATGAGACATATCGGGGAAATTGCCTAAGGAGGATTTCTGGCACATCGTAGCCCGCCAAGGGAGCGAAGATGAGACAGAAATCCGGGCCGCAGGAGTCGGCCGA